>JAEEGJ010025048.1_pt1 | contig 12286 bp, 13 predicted proteins | sample 8958761 | NCBI WGS metagenome assembly JAEEGJ01 (sample SAMN16246546, study PRJNA631951) | gut metagenome | biome: gut microbiome; feature: rumen; material: RS-attached | host: Bos | place: Iran: Karaj | collected 2018-10 | reverse complement strand
GAAGCCATACACGAGACTGACAGCCATCAATAAGATTCTGTTCGGTCTTGTATTTCTCATCAAGAGGCTCTTGCTCATTACCTAAGTCAATGAGCAACTGATACTTATCCATCCAGTCGTCAAATGCGCTGAACTCTTCTATTACCTCGTCTTGTATATCGTTTATTGTCATTTTCTTTCTACTTTACACTTTCCAAAATAAACAGCTTATCACTTGGCCTTACCTTGTCAGGAACGGCGATGCTTATCCTCCAGCCCTTCTTTGCCATCTGAACAGGCTTTAAGTCATAGCGTATCTCATTGCAGTCAAGATACATGGCACCAGTCGTAGGACCTGTGATAAGCAACTTATCTCCAACCTTTATCTCATGAGCCTCAACCTGAAACTCTGCAACGCCAATCTTTGAGAAGTATTTTATTGTCTTTGCGCAATAAACCTTCTTCTCCGTAGCTTTTGAGCCGTATGAGTCATTCCATTCTCCAAGTGTCTGTCCCTGGTAATATCCATCCCAGAAACCACGGTTGAAAACACGCGCCAGACGCTCGTCCCATGCGTCCTTGGCTGACTCAGTAAAGAGCTTCTCCTCATCCTGTGACACTTCCGCATCATGAAGAACGGCATTTATAGCCTCACGATAGCAACGGACAACGGTATCTACATACTCAGGACCACGTGCACGTCCTTCTATCTTGAACACACGCACACCTGCATCCATCATCTTGTCTATAAAGCGGATTGTCTTCAGATCTTTTGGAGACATGATATACTTGTTATCAACAAGCAGTTCATTACCTGTTTCCGCATCAGTAACATCATACTTTCTACGGCATATCTGAACACATTCTCCACGGTTAGCCGAGCGGCCGGCATTGTGAAGTGAGAGATAGCACTTGCCTGAGATAGCCATACACAAAGCTCCGTGGCAGAACATCTCTATGCGTATAGGCTCACCTGAAGGACCGCATATATTCTCCTTTACTGCCTGCTCATGAATAGCCTTCACCTGATCCATGCGAAGCTCACGTGCAAGTACCACAACATCAGCAAACTGAGCATAGAAACGCAAAGCCTCTATGTTAGAGATATTGAGCTGGGTAGAGAGATGTACCTCCTGACCAACCTTTTGGCAATAGGTCATAACAGCCACATCAGATGCAATAACGGCACTTATACCTGCCTCCTTAGCTGCATCTATTATCTCATGCATCTGATCTATATCCTCGCCGTAAATGATAGTATTCACGGTGAGATATGTCTTTATGCCCTTTGCATCACACGTAGCAGCTATCTCTCGAAGGTCTTCTATCGTGAATGTAGATGCAGAATGAGCACGCATATTTAGCTTCTCAATGCCGAAGTAGATTGAATCTGCTCCGGCATTGATAGCGGCAGCAAGTGACTCGCGAGAGCCAACAGGCGCCATAATCTCATATTGTTCTTTTATCATAAAAGCCTAATAAAAGCCTAACCAAGCCTTCCCAAACGGGTAGTCCGATGTTGATAACATCGGAGTATGTGACCTGATGTTTTATAGTATTTATCCCCAATGGGAGAAAACTTTTTTGTTATTAACTTTTTGATTTGAAAAATGTATCTACTCCTCCTTGAGGGGGTAAGGGGGGAGTAATCCTCCCTTGGGGAGGGACTGGGTGGGTCTAAAGCGTCCATACCTGGCCGTCTGCAGTATCCTTCACGATGAAGCCTGCATCGTTGAGGGCATCACGAATAGCATCACTCTTAGCCCAATCCTTGTCTGCCTTTGCCTGAGCACGCATATCAAGAACCATATCCATAACCTTACCGAATGCCTGTTCACGACTTGGATCACCAGCCTCAGCAGATGTTTTCAGACCAAGAATATCCTCTATCCATGTGCGGAGAATCTTCTCAAGTGTCTCAAGGTCGGCTGCACTTATCTTTGCCTTACGGTCAACAAGGGTATTGATAACCTTTGAAGCCTCGAAGAGCTGAGAGATCACGTTTGGTGTCTGGAGATCATCATTCATAGCATCATAGAGCTTGCCCTCAAGTTCTGCAACGAACTTACCAACCTCTGGCTGTGAGCCCTTTGCTGGCTGTATGCGCTTGATATCCTTGAGCGATGTAACCAACTTGTTGTATCCCTTCTCTGCTGCCTCAAGTGCTTCTGAAGAGAAATCAACAGTTCCGCGATAGTGGGCAGAAAGGATGAAGAAGCGGATTGTCATAGGAGAGAATGGCTGTGTAAGCAATTCATGCTCTCCCTTGAAGAACTGGTCAAGAGTGATGAAATTGTTATATGACTTACCCATCTTCTGGCCGTTGATGGTTATCATATTGTTGTGCATCCAATAGTGAACGGCAGGATGTCCCATAGATGCCTGAGCCTGAGCTATCTCACACTCATGATGAGGGAACACAAGATCCATACCACCGCCGTGAATATCAAATTCCTCACCAAGGTACTTTCTACCCATAGCGGTACACTCACAATGCCAGCCAGGGAAACCTTCTTCTGGTACAGCCTCCTGCTTGTCATTTGCTGGCATCAGCCAAGGCCAGCGCATGATGTGTTCTGGCTGTGCCTTCTTCCAAAGGGCAAAGTCTGCCTGATTCTTCTTCTCGCCAACACCTGCAAGGGTATCACGAGAGGCATCCTTGATGTTCTCAAGTGTGCGACCAGAGAGAATACCATACTTATAATCCTTGTTGTACTTCTCAATATCGAAATATACAGAGCCGTTTGAGATATACGCATAGCCATTATCAAGAATCTCCTGAACAAGCTGCTGCTGCTCAATGATATGGCCTGTTGCGTGTGGCTCAATAGAAGGTGGCAATACGTTGAGCTTCTCCATAGCAGAGTTGAAGCGACGGGTATAGTACTGTGCTATCTCCATTGGCTCTACCTGCTCCAAGCGTGCCTTCTTTGCTATCTTATCCTCGCCCTCATCAGCATCATGCTCCAAGTGACCAACATCCGTGATGTTACGCACATAGCGAACCTTATAACCGATATGCTGAAGATAACGGAAAAGGATATCGAATGTGATAGCTGGACGAGCATGACCAAGATGCGCGTCACCATAAACTGTCGGACCGCAGACATACATGCCTACGTGACCGGGATTGATTGGCTTAAAAGCCTCCTTCTTACGAGTAAGAGTATTGTATATTAATAATGTTTGTTCCATTGTCTTTTTTTTTTTCCAGAAAATCCAGAAAATCTGGAATTTCCGATTTTTGGGGTAAATTAACTTAATTCAAGCATGCGGTTTATCGGCTTAACAGCATCCTTGGCAATATCAGCAGCCACCTCTACTGTTGGCCATTCATACTTTAGCGTGTTATAGAGCTTGCGAAGCGTATTCATCTTCATGAAGTTACACTCATTACAAGAGCAACCCACACTTCCTTCCGTCACCTCTGGCGGAACAGGAATAAATTCTGTCTCAGGGCAACATCGTTGTAATTCGTGCATGATGCCTGCCTCCGTAGCAACTATATACTTGCTCTTTGGATTTGCCTTGGCATATTTCAGCATATCTGCCGTACTTCCCTTTACATCAGCAAGAGCAAGAACAGGACCTTTACACTCAAGATGAGCCATTACTATGGCATCTGGGTTCTCTTTCTTCAGACGTGCTATCTCCCCAACAGAGAAACGCTCATGAACATGACAACCGCCATTCCATAGTTCCATCTCGCGACCAGTAACTGAGTTGATGTAAGAGCCGAGGTTATAGTCAGGACCGAAGAGTATCTTTGCATCCTTAGGCAACTGGTCAATCACCTTCTTGGCATTACCTGAAGTTACCACAACATCGGTAAGTGCCTTTGTTGCAGCCGTTGTATTGACATACTGCACAATCATATACCCAGGATGCTCTTCCTTCCATTTCTTCAGATCGGCAGCAGAACAGGAATCTGCCAACGAACAACCTGCATTGAGGTCTGGTGAAAGCACAAGCTTATCAGGAGACAGGAGTTTACAGGTCTCTGCCATGAAATGAACACCACACATCACGATGATTTTGGCATCTGTTTCTGCAGCCTTACGGGCAAGAGCAAGAGAGTCGCCCACAAAATCAGCAACCTCCTGAATCTCACCAAAGGTATAGTAGTGAGCAAGCACCACAACCTTTTTCTCCTCGCACATCCTGCGTATCTCAGCCTTCAGGTCGAGATTATCATCAACAGGCTCATCAATATAGCCAAGGGATTTCCATTTATCTATCATAATTACGAATTACGAGTTATGAATAAACCTTATTTGCTTTGTTTCCCCTAAAAATCCCCAAATCCCCCTAAAAGGGGGAGGGTCGGGATTGAGGTTACAAAATTACTAATAATTCTCCTGACTACAAAATTTCAAAGCATAAAAATAAAAAATATTTTTCATTTTCTTTCTTTTATGAATATTATTTATACTTTTGCAGAGATTTGTGAAGTCTGATAGGCTCTCAAGCATTCGTAATTAGTAAATTGTCATCATAAAAGTGTCTAATCTCAAAGGCTATCTCTTTGCTGCAATCGCAGCAGCTTCATACGGAACAAACCCAATATTCGCTATACCTCTCTACCACGAGGGTATCAGCGTCTCGTCAGTTCTGTTCATGAGATATGCTATGGCAGTTGCTATTATGTTTGTCTTTACTATGATAAAAAGCCCGAAGTCCCTCATCATCAAGCCAAAGCATATAGGGGTTCTTGCCTTTATGGGGATATTGATGGTACTCTCTTCTATCGGACTTTTTGCCAGCTACAAATACCTCTCTGCGGGAATTGCCTCTACCCTACTTTTCTTCTATCCTGTCATGGTGGCTATCATAATGGCGATTTTCTACAAAGAACGCCTCACGAAGAAGTCATGGGCTTGTCTTGTAACCGCCTTTATTGGTGTTGTTATTCTTTCCAAAGACGATAATGGAGGTTTCATAAGTCTCTTGGGCTTGGCACTTGTTATGTTCTCGTCTCTTGCATACGCCATTTATCTGGTGTATATCAACCGAGGGCCGATGAAGAATATTGATACCTCGACCATCACTTTTTATGTCGTAGTGGGCGGTTTCCTTGTTATGATCTTAAATTGTATCATAGATGGTGGAGTAACCTTTCCTGCAACTACCAAAGGCTGGATAAATGCCGTTGGACTTGGTGTTTTCCCAACCGTTATCTCACTCATCTTTACTTCTCGTGCCATAGCCCTTATTGGCAGTACTGAAACCGCCATCTTCGGTGCTCTGGAACCTCTCACAGCCGTTATTCTTGGCATTCTCATTCTTGGTGAAACTCTCACAATAGGTCCTGCCATTGGAATGATTCTGATATTCGTGTCAGTTACTGTACTTATGATGAAGAAGAGATGACGAAGCTAATCCACTTAATACTTTAATTCATTTTTCCATTCGCTAAGTTTCTTTTCATATTTTATACTACAAGCATTCGAAGAACTTGGGAGATCAATAACATCTACTTTTTTGCGTAGTTCATTAAAATATGGATTGAAATAATCTTCTTTTGTTGCTTTTCCATTAATAACAATCTTATTTATTTTTGAATATTCTTCAAGCAGTTCTGGAATTTTATTAGGAATCTCTCCACCTGAAATGTTTGCATCAAGATTTCCTTCTCTGTTTGCTGCGGCAAGACAATCCCATAAAGCTATGTGATTTTTTAATAAGAAATCCTTAGTATCATCTCCTTTGCCAAAAATATCATGCATCAACTTCCAAAAAGAGTTGTGTGATTTGTTTTGGTAGTATGCTTGTTTTTTTATAGAAACATCACTTGGTAATGAACCAAGAATTAAGATTTCGGAATTCTTATCAATCCATGGCTCAAGTCCTTCTTTGTAATTTTCATTCAAATCGGAATCGTGACTTTCTTTCTTTTCTAAGGAAGATTCTTCTGATTTGTCTTTTGAATATGAGGAAACTTCATTTGACTTATACTCCTTTTCTCCTTTATTGGAATCTTTTATACTAGAAAGCAGTTTATTAAGTCCTGTTGAATTCATGTCAGGGGCAAAATCTGTAATATAGAAACCTATTTTACGCATTTTTGCGCGAATTCTTTTCTGTTCATTGCGATCTGCATAGTCCTTTTGTATAAATAATTGTTTTAACTGTGCTATTTCTGACTCAGTAAATGTAAATAAAGAACGTCCTTTTTTTGCCATAAAAATAAGTGTTTTTTATTATTATTAAACATATTGAATGTGTTGTTTTCAATCCTTATATCACCAACATCAAAAGTGGATTTATAGCGGATTTACAACAGTATTGTAACGGACTTGTCTTTTGGGTAGTTCGTTTCTTGTTTGCAAAAGTAATCAAAAATCCCTATTTTCCCCAAGAAATTCTATGGGAAAAATCTTTGATCCTTGTATTTTCCTTCGTCTTACGTTAGAAAGAAAAACTAACTTGCTTGCAAGGGAAAGGCTATTGTATTGGTTCAAGCCTATAACTTACATACGCACTTGTTAGTTGTTCTGGAACCTTACTACTATCACGAACTATATTTGTTTTAAGAAAATAATCTTTATTCTCTTGCAAAGAGAAATGCGTTTCTGTATCACAAATGTTAAGACCATATTTTTTCAAAATGGATTCAACACGACTATTCAAAGACGTAGCACAGAGGGCTGAATGGAGTAATTCAGGATGATGAAAGTAATACTCATCAGGATGTCGATTCTTATCAAGTTCTCTATTAAATTCAAGCATAATATCTCCCATTAAAGCCAACGGTAATTCGAGGATTTTCAGAGAATCAATTTGATAATCTAAGGCAATAGAACTCAAACAAGAATCCAGTTCATTCATAAAACCGTCAAAATCCTTAACCTTGTATTTTTCCCATTTCATATTATGAATATTAGAAACTTCCATAACAAATTCGTTAGAATACATAAAGTTTCTAACCACATACGTATAGAAGGAAGTGTCACTATTTTCAACAATGAAATACTCACGGCTCTTTCTGTCCACGGTATTAGCTAACCATTTTGAACGAACTATAGAATTAGTATTTTTGAATAGCAGCTTCTTCAGGTTTATTTGATACAGAAAGCGTTTCTTGTTTGGAGTTACATGCCAAGAAGGTAATTATTCCAAACAATAATATGCATATATTTCTAATCTTTAGTTTCATTTTATTCAATAAAGTATTTATTTCCAATCTTATAGAATGTCGATGCGCTTCCATCATAGTACTGAAGTGTCTTACCAACAAGTTTATCTTTATAAAACGTAAGGATAAAACAACCATCATCATTAATGCACATAGTAACATAACCGGTTTTCTGATACCTCTTATATTCCTCTGGATAAAGCTCTTTCATTAAATTTATATACTTTTCTTCGCTTATTTGATGACAACTATCAGGAATAACACCATCAGTAAAGTGAAATAAAACTTCTTTGTCTTTTACCTTATACAGAACCACATTGGAACCTACACTAAAATCAGTACTCAGGGAATATGAAACGTTGAATCTTTTTACTGAATCATTAAGATTTTTCACATATACCTCTAACATATAGGGTCTATTATTCTTAGATTTCACGATAGAGTCATATTCCAAGATAGAGCGTTCCAGATCTTTATTTCCTATCCGAGGGCATTTCTCTTCGCATGATATCAAAGACAAAAGCAATAAAGCAAAGAATATTGTTCTTTTCATTATTCAAATAGTTTGGGGTTATTAGCTGTTGCAAAGTTACAAGAAATAAAATTACTCTACAAACATTTCCCCTTTTATTTTTTCAATATTGTTGCAACTTAAATTCATATTTGTAATGTTTGTAACAATTTATTATACAACGTTTTATGTATTTTGTACTTTTTGCTTTATATACATTATTTGCAACATCTCACATTAATAATTCTCGAAAAAATACATCCTCTTTTGCATTTTCTGACAAAAGAATATTGTATAATCAAAAAGTTTTCGTAATTTTGCGAGCAATTGTAGATTGTAAATTGGAACTTGCAGAGCTTGATGAGCTTTGCGAATAAATGGTAAATTGTACATGATCAAGACTGGACTGGTACTTGAAGGCGGTGGAATGAGAGGACTTTTCACGGCTGGAATCTTGGATGTTCTTATGGAAAACAATGTCACGTTTGATGGCGTTGTAGGGGTATCTGCTGGTGCGACTTTCGGATGTAATTTCATCTCGCATCAGATAGGGCGTACCCTGCGATATAATATGTCTCAACGTAAGAACCCAAAGTATATGGGCATAAGGTCGCTAATAAAGACAGGCGACTATGTGGGTGGAGAGTTTTCGTATCATGTTCTGCCTACCCAACTTGATGTGTTCGATTTTGAAACCTTCGAGAAGAACCCTACTGAATTTCATATTGTTGCTACAAACGTAAGGACAGGCGAGGCTGTATATCGCCGTCTTGACAAAATAGACTATACAGGTATGGAATGGCTTCGTGCATCTGCCAGTATGCCTATTATCTCTAAGCCTGTAGTTATTGGTGATTTGGCATTACTCGACGGAGGTATTGCCGATAGTATTCCTTTGAAATATTTTGAGAATGAGGGTTTTACAAAGAATATAGTAATCCTTACCCAGCCGAAAGGCTTTAAGAAGAAACTCACAAAACTTATGCCTGTCTTCAAGGCAACTATGCGCAAATACCCCGCTATTATCGAGGGTATGAGCAAGCGCCATATAATGTATAATAACGAGCTGGAATATATCACCCAACAGCAGGAGGCAGGCAATTGTTTGGTTATCTGCCCTTCTGACACGCTTCCTATTGGCAGAACCGACCTTAACCCCAAGAAAATGCAGCATGTTTATGATATGGGTAGAAAGGCAGGAGAAGAAAATCTTGCTGCCATAAGGCAGTTTATAGCGAAATGATATGCTTAATATCCTTTTTATAAATGCAAAGATATGGACTTGAAAGATCCGATAGACAGACATAATGCCAAAGTTCTACTTTTGTGCTTAATCATTTTTGTTGTTGTTAATTCCATCTTTATATTGGTACGTGAATTCAACTCATTTTTCCTGTTACTTGCATCTGTACCTATTATCATAATATTAGCTTTTGGATTAAAGCATCACAAAAAATAAATATGAATTCATTATGATTGAATGTGTGTCTGCCATTAAGGTTGACACACATTTTTATTTTGCAAGTACCCTCTTTTTCTCTTCAAACTCTCTCGAAAAATAACCTCAGTTCGACGACTTGCTTCAGCTTGATGAGCTTCAGCGAATAATTAAAACTATGTTGTTTTAGCAGCAAGCTGCTGTTGACGGAACAAAAATTTTTAGAAAATTACCAGAAAATTTAAATTTTCTGGGTTAAATTTTCTGGTAATCGTGAATAATTTTCTGTAAAACCAAGCAACAAAGTTGCGTTTATTAAAGAATTTTGAATTCGTCGAACTCACGTTAATTATTGTCAGTTAAAAACAGCTTGCTGTTTGCCATATAGGAATTCATCGAACTCACGTTAAAAATACCTCCCAAAGGGAGAGTTGTAAAGAAAACATATACATTTTTTTCGAAAAAATAGTGGGAAAACGGATTTTCGTGTTTTTTCAGAAAAGGAATCTCTATGACTCTTTAATCCCCATTTAAATATTGTGTGCGGGCACATTTTGCAGATATGCAACATAAAATGCACTATATAGCAACGTTATTTTGCTCTATTGCGCAATTGCAAAAAGTGTTGCATGGTATAATTCGCAAACTTTATGAAACAAAAATTCTTGCACAAAATAAAAAAACTTCATACCTTTGCACTCGGAAATAAGTGTAATAATTATGTTAAAGGGGAAAAACTAATTTATTTGATTAAGGGGAACAATGACGAGGTATTAAGCTAAGGTAAATTTCAGATTGTATTAATTTCAGGTAACAAGAAAAGGTCGAGATCCGGCGAAAAGCTGGACTTGACCTTTTTCTTATTCGTATGTGAAGGGACTCGCAATAAACAGAATCTGTCAAGGATTTTGAAACAATTCTTGAGTTAAGGACATAGGGATATTTCTGCCAATCACTTTACCTCGTCTATCACGTAGAGGCCAAAGAGTCCTTTGTGATATTCTATCGTGCAGCCATAGCCTATATGGTAGTTGTGGTCGTTAGGAATCCATGTATTGTAGATTCTATCAAACTTAAGTATGTACACATCCATATGAGTACTTTTACCACGTTTACCATTAGATACGGAGATATCTTTGATAATGCCATGAGTGTATTGTGGCATCTCTCCTCCAATGTATTGGTTTGTACCAAAGATAAGCAAGAGAGTAAACCCGCAGACAAAAGATAGGGTTATAGCCCAGTTAAACATACAACCAAGGTATTTTCCTGAAAAAATTGATGATTCATTTGGTGTAGGTTTTATGAACTTAAAGATAATGAAAGGAAGAACCGCAGAAATAATAACTATTGATATCAAAAGAGTGCTTGTCAGCGATTCGAATGGCAATATCGTATCGCTCGCACAATGAAATCCTTGAACTGCTATTATTACAGGGATTAACATTATGAAAAACATATAGATTAAGAGTAGCAGTCCACCTGAAATTGTCGTGATATTTTTGGGTATTATTTTATTATAGAAAGCGACATATGGATTTATGATAAACTCAGAACGATTGAATTTAAATCCTTTCAGCAATCCAGCCAATCCTTTTGACCTTTCTTTAATGAAAGGATGTAAGTAGGATGGTAGATGGGATTTTATTACCGCACCCATACCATAAGGCACATATATGTTGCGGATCCTTGGTAATGCACCACGAAAGGCTTCTGGATGTACTTTTTTCAGCGTAGAGGGAAGATAGATGTCTATTTTAGGGGCACGGACGCATGGATCAAGACAAATTCTTTCCCAACCAGTACCAATTTTTGTGACACCCTCCTTGAACTTCACATTTTTCAGATTCAACTGCATCTGATATTTCGCTGTATCTTCATCTTCGTCGGCAGCTATGTATGCAAGATGTTCTACACCTGGCTCTACGATGATAGTATCGCTATACTGGTCGCGACAATACATGGTCTTTCCGTCGGACATATACACATAGTCATCATCGTGTTGGCATAGTACACCCTTGCCATCAATCTTGTCGTAGAGCAGCCATGAGTCTTTGTCGCATATCAGAACTTTCCCCTTGTCAAGCAATACGATATCATCGTGCCATTCTGGCAACTGTATTTTAAATTGCCTATCAATAATGTTCTTCGTTGAGCCATGATCCACAACAGCATAACCATTTGTAAATCCATATTCGGATATACCCATGTCGCATTCGTATTTCTCTCTCGTGGTGAGGTTTACAGCACCACAGAAAGAAGCATTGCCAAGGCTAACGATGTCATTATCAAGAAATTCTATGTCATTATCACCTAAAGGAATAATGAGTTCATTTTTGAAATTTACAACTCCATAATTCTTGTCCTTTTCAACGATAGCATATCCTTTTAGTAGGTCTGCGTTATCGTATTCAAAAGGAATAATGACATCACCCTTGTCATTTATAGCGCCATATTTGTTCTCTTTCTTCACCCATGTAGATGGCACGCCAAAGCAATCCTCTGCGCAGGAGAAACTCTCTGCGTCATCGTAGATAAGAGGGACAACCATCTTTCCTTTGTAATCAAGGAATCCCCATTTGTTATCTTTTTCCACGGCAATCCTACCGTTGCAAGGGCTATACATAAACGAATATGCAGGCTCTACGATTGTAGAGCCCCTAAAATCCACCAAACCCCATTTCTCGTCTCTGCGAATGCGGATAGGAGTGTTCACATCTATGAAATCAATAGCCTCATAGACGGCAAAGAGCACGATGCGGTTCTGTGGATCTTTTAGTCCGAGTTTGTCGTTTTCTACAAAGATATGATAGTTGTTGTTGGTCATTGTTTTCATATTTAATGCAAAAGTAAATATTTTTCGCGAAATCAACAAATTTAGGCTTTGTTTTATCCGTTTTGGTATCTAGTATAAGATTTTTTACAAAAGTTTTTAGACAGGAGGGTTTCACCCTTGCGATTTTTAGGCTTTTACGTATTGATTATCAATAACTTACATAGGGTGAAACCCCCTCAAAAAAAACATCTTATTTTTTATAGGGGTTTCACCTTTCTTTATTGCTTGATTTTCAATAGGTTACACCTGTAAAACTGTATGGGTGAAACCCCCTATTCAAAATCTTTCTCGAAAAATATTTTTAGAACGCTAAGACACGGAGTCGCAAAGTTTTTTCTTGAACACGGAAAACACGGAAGAAACGAAAATTAATGTTTTAATTAATGT
>JAEEGJ010025046.1_pt1 | contig 12286 bp, 9 predicted proteins | sample 8958761 | NCBI WGS metagenome assembly JAEEGJ01 (sample SAMN16246546, study PRJNA631951) | gut metagenome | biome: gut microbiome; feature: rumen; material: RS-attached | host: Bos | place: Iran: Karaj | collected 2018-10 | reverse complement strand
TTATTAAACAGTCGCTTTCGTACTTTTTCTGGAAGTGGCCTTACAAAAGCGAGGTAATCAAGATGGATAGTCCAGAGGCTTTGAAAAATAAGGGCTACGAATCCTTTGGTGAACACTTTTTTAATGAAGGTGTTCGTAAAGGGGTTGAACGGGAACGCGAAAGGTATGAAGCGGAAAAAGAGGCTCTTGACGCCAAGAGGGCGGATTATCTTCGTTCAATTGGTGTTTCTGAAGAAAACATCGCTACGATGCTTGCTCTCAAGTAGCGATGTTTAGATAGCCTTATTAAGTCTATAGCTTAAAGGCTCCTCGTCAGGGGAGTCTTTTTTTTCTATTTTACTACACATGAGTAATAATTGCATCAACCACGAATATTACATGCGTCCTAGTGACCGTGTTCTTGCGCTTATTCGCCGCATTTTCCACAATAATCCTGAATTTCGCCATGATTCCTTGAAGCATGTGGCGCGTTTTGCTCCTGTGATTCCGCTGATGGGCGCACGCCCGGACTTGAGCAAGACTCTGAATCGCGTGGTAATGTTTGCGGATGGTAGCAGTCCGCTCCATTTCGGTTGCCCAATTATGCTCGCGGCTGGTGCAAACAAGACGGCGAAGCGCATTTGCGATTTTGCCAACATGGGTTTTGGCGGCATCTCAGTGGGAACTGCCACTCGCCACGTCCGCGAAGGAAACACGCACAGACCGCGTATCGGTTTTATCGAGAATGACCGTGCGATTCATAACAGCATGGGTCTTAACAACGATGGCGTTGATGCGGTGACTCGTCGCGTGGATACCCAGATTACTGCAGCTCACAGGGCAGGCATGTGCGTGGGCATCTCTGTTGCTGAAACGCCGGGCATTATGGACGAAAACGAAAAGCTTCAGGACATCGTCGAAAGTTTCTCTATCGCTTACCGCGTGGCTGATTACGTTGAAATCAACTTGAGCTGCCCGAATACGGGGGAGAACCGCCTCGATTTGGACATGACGCTTGTCAATAAGATTTTTACCGCCATCACGGATTATCGCAATAAACAGCCGGTCCGCAAGGCAATTTATGCAAAACTCAGCCCGGATATGCCTGAAAATCACACGGCGACCATTATGGACATGCTGGTGAAGGTGGGCGTGAACGGCGTTGTCATGGGCAACACGTACCCGACAAAGAAAGTTACGGATCTCCCTGTCCATGTGAAGTACGACGATTTGACGCCGCTTCGTGCAGATAACGATCGCGGTGGCATGTCTGGGCGACCGCTTTACGAAAATACGGTGCGTAATGTCAAGTTTATTCGTGAACATTACCCGCAGATGAGCGTGATTGCTTGCGGTGGCATAGACCACGGCTACAAGATTTATGACCTCATCAAGCTCGGTGTCGATGCGGTGCAGTGCTATTCTGTGGTGGCTTTCCGCTGGATGGCTGCCCATGCGATGCGCAAGGAACTTGAAGAAGCTCTCTCGAAAGACGGTTTCAAGTCTCTCGCCGATTACGACGCTAAGAACCCGAAGGGCTAACGAACATTGAAGTTCCGGAGCGTTAAAATATTCCTCGTTGCGCTTTTGCTTGTGAGTGTCCAGTCTTTCGCTGGATACTTTATCGAGCAACCCTACGAAGATGCTCCGGTGTCAGATTCGCTTTCGTCTCTCTCGTTTGGGGGTGAACTGGAACTCGTTTATTACTTGGGCTCCGTGCATCCTGGCTTTTTGCTGAGTGGCGAGTATCGCTTCCATAAGCACCATTCGCTCGACTTGTTTGGTGTAGCTTTGTTCTCTGGAGATTATCTTGAAGTCGGCTCGGATTGGCGATTCTTTTTCCGTGGAACTCGCGAAGATGATTTTGTGCGTTTGGGAGTTTCGTTTATTTCTTTCGAACGATATGGCAAAAGCTATTTCCCGCCGCGCTTGACACTTGGTTATGGTCGCGACATTACGTTCTTCAAGAATACGAGTTTTTTGTGCCGTATCGAGCTGGATGCAAGTTACATCTTGGGGCGTGCGCTAGTCGATAAGAATGATGAACTTTTTAGCCGTGAAACTCATTTCACTGCTGCTTTGAATATCGGTTTTTATCTCTTTTAAATAGTAATTTATAGGATGGATTAAATGTCGAAAATCATTCGTGCAATTTGTGTTCTCTTGCTTTTGTCGGCTTCTGCGTTTGCGGGGCCGTGGCTTGGACTCATTTACAAAAAATCCCTCTATGAAAATCACCTTGCGCTGCTTGTTTCTGGCGTGCATCCTGAATCGGGCTGCCTTTCGGCCGGTATTGTTTCGGGAGACTTGGTCATCGGTTTTGATGGCAAGGACTTGGTCAATGTGGCGCAAATACAGGACGTTCTGAAAAAGGCTAAGGTCGGTTCGAAGGTTGCGATTGAAATTTTCCGCGATGGAAAGCGTATCCCGCTGAAGGTGACGCTGACGGAACGCCCGGATGATATTTCTAGCCTTACGGGTTCTGCAATCGGAAGCAAGATGGCAGAATTCGGCAAGAACTTCTACAAGAATGGCGAAAAGAGAAAGGATGCTCCGAAGGCAACGCTTCTCGATTTCTGGGCAACTTGGTGTGGTCCTTGCCGCCAGACACTCCCTGTGCTCGAAAAAATCTATAACAAGTATTCTAGCCAGGGACTCGAAGTCATCGGCATTTCGTCTGAACAGACCAAGCCGCTCCTTGCTTTCTACAAGAAGCAGCATGCATCGCCGTATCCGCTTTACCGCGATGCGGATCAGGGACTTTGGCGCCGTTATGGAATCCACGCGGTCCCGACGCTTATGCTTCTCGATTCGAACGGTTACATCAAGCGCGTCTGGAGTGGCGCTCCGAGCTTTGAAATGCTTGAAAAGCTCGTGCTCGAAGTTCTCGAAAAATAGCTGCGAGGCTTTGTCATCCTGAGCGAAACATCGTGGAGTCGAAGGATCTCTTGATTTTTCGTTGTTTTTGACATGTGCGCGAAACCTTGTCGCGCACTTTTAAAATTTCTATCTTGCGCCGCGTGAAGCGGATTCATCGTACAATTGCGAAACTTCTCGTGGTAAACGGTTACTTGCCGAAGCTTGGGCTTGCCGCGGTAATCGGTTTTGTGACGGGGCTTGTCGCAGTCGCATTCCATTGGGGGCTTGACCACGCGGTGGATTGGGTTCGCATGCCGTGGACGCTTGGAATTTTGCCGTGGTACGCTTTTGCGGCGGTGCCTGCGATTGGCGGACTTGTTGTCGGGCTTTTCATCCACAAGGTGGCGCATGCGCCAGAGACGGCGGGGCAGGGCACCGACAAGATGATTTATTCTTTCCATCATCAAGGTGGGAATGTTCGTGCGCGCGTGGCTCCGGTCAAGTTCTTTGCTAGTATTATCACGCTTGCGACGGGCGGCTCGGCGGGGTACGAGGGACCGATTTCGCAGATTGGCTCTGGCATTGCGTCAACGATTTGCAAGTTTTTTAAGATGCCGCGCATGATGCGTGGACAGTTCTTGCTGGCGGGCACGGCGGCTGGGCTTGGTGCTATTTTCAAGGCTCCGCTCGCGGGAGCGCTCACATCGGTCGAAATGCTTTACCGTGAGGACTTTGAATCGAACGCTTTTGCGACTTCTATCGTATCCTCGGTGGTGTCATTTGCGGTTTACGTAGCGTTTGTGGGGACTTCTCCTTTGATCGGTGGCGTGCCTGCGTTCCCGTTTACGGGGGGCGTCGAGCTTTTGGCATGTGCGCTTCTTGGCGTGCTCTGTTTCCCGTTTTCGTACCTGTATGTGCGCTTTTACTATGAGTCGGAACGCCGTTTTAGCAAGTGGAAAATCCCCGTTTGGCTCAAGCCGGCTTTGGGCGGCGCGTTCATTTCGCTGTTAGTTTTTGCATACCCGGAAGTTTCGGGGGGCGGTTTTGATTTTGTAGACAACTTAATGGCGGGGCTAGTGCCGCATTCTCTGTGGGGCGTGTTGCTTTTGCTCGGCATCGTGCTTGCAAAAATTGTGGCTACAGCGCTCACGGTTGGTTCGGGCGGTTCTGGGGGAGTCTTTGGTCCATCGCTATTTATTGGTGGCGTTATTGGCGCTATGTTTGCTGGAATATGCGAACTTGCGTTTCCGGGAGTTATTCGCATGCCTGAGATGTTCATTCTAGTGGGGATGGCGTCCTTCTTTGCGGGTGCTGCAAAGGCTCCGATTGCAGGCGTTGTGATGGTCTGTGAAATGACGGGTAGTTACAGTTTGTTGCCGGGGCTTCTAATCGCCTCTGTGATGCACATTGCGTTCTCGCGCAACTGGACTATTTACAAAAGCCAGGTGCTTAACAAGTTTGCGTCCCCGGCGCACCGTCGTGACATGGACCGCGAATTGATTCAAGCGTACGACAAGATTGCGAAGGAATAAGCTCGCTTGTGCGCTGTTGTAGCCTTCTCATTAGAAAAGAATATTTCGCTTAAAAAGGAGATGCCCTCTCGGCTGCGCAGTCTGCTGGTTGCCATATGAAATAGAAAAGTCGCGCAATCCCGCGCGACCTTCTTTCAATGAATTAACTGCCTACCGTCTACTTTCTACTAAATTACGAGCAGCGGAGCACTTGTCCCGGACGGATCTTTTCAGACTTGAGGTTGTTCAAGCGCTTGATTTGTTCGACTGATGTGCCGTACTTGTGGGCAATCTTTCCGAGGCAATCGCCACGACGAACTTTATAGAACTTGCTCTTGCCGATTTCCTTCTGGTAGGCGGCTTCGATTTCCTGGAGCTTGTCTGTATCGAGCGTGACGGAAATATCTCTGAATGTGCCTTCAGCAAAGTCGTAAACGGTTTCTGGATTGATGTAGATGCCGTTGTAGCGCATTTCGAAGTGCAAGTGGGCGCCGAACGAGCGGCCCGAGTTGCCTCCAACGCCAATCGTATCGCCAGCCTGGAGTTCATCGCCAACCTTGACCTTCCAGCGTTCGAGGTGAGCGTAAAGCGTGGTAAGACCATTGCCATGATCCAAAATCACGTAGCGGCCATAACCCTTGCGGCGGCCCTGGTTGCGGACCTTGACGACCTTGCCTGCAAAAGCGGCAACGATCGTGCGGTCTTCGCCGTGGCAGAGACCGAGGTCTACACCGCGATGCATGCGGTGCTTGCGCGGACCGTAATGACCTGCAATACGGCGGCTTTCCGTCGGGATGATGGACGTCGTCATGTCGAGGACAAATAGCTTAGCAGGTGCGCCTGTAGAGGCTGAGTCTGTTGTTGCCTTGATATCGGCATCTGCTTCGGCATATTCGCGTACGGCTTCTTCGGTGTCGAGGCTATCGCTATTGATGCCTTCTTCGGTCCCGAGATTTGCCGTGACTGCTTCTTTGACGCTGACGACAGGGGCTGCTTTGGCTGCGGCTTTAGCCTTGCGGGACTTGGATTTTTTATGAGTAAAGTTGCTTTCGTTGATGACGAACTTTCCGACGGTTTGGGCTTCGGCTTCTGTGGCGAAGTCGTTGATACCATCGATAGTCTGGTTCAATTCTGTACTTCTGGATTCAACGAGACGAGGAACAATTTTTCCCGCCATGTCGTCGTCTTTTGCAAAAAGGGCGAGAGGCAGGACTCCTGCAATGAGTATAGTTTTAATTTTCATAAAAATAGGGGGTCTATATATATGGGCTCAAAAATACTCTATTTTTGGAGTTTTGTCACTATGTTTAGAACATTTTTTCACGAGATATTAACAAGAAAACTTTGTGTAGTATTCTTGTAAACTTATGGAAGCCCTAGAATGCGTAAATTTCTATAAAAATGGTCAAAAAGTCGTTATTGCACTTCGCATTTTTCTATGCCTTCGTTGATTTCTTCGAGTGTGCTTTTAACGGTTTCGTAATAGTCTTTTTCTTTGCGTTGGAGAGCCGCTATGTAAGCGTCGTCGATGCGGACTCCTTTATAAATGCTGTAGATGGAGGTGCTGTCCATTTCGCAAGGAGTCAGGCCTGTGGGGCATTCTGGAACACCATATACAGGCGCGTTCCCTAGATGACCTAAGAGATCCCTGTAACAACTGTTATTGCCATACCAATAGTCTGGATTATCCTTGTGCTGTTCATCGAGCTTTTCGAAGGCGATAGATGCTGCGTGAGCTTGGGCGTTATAATAGCTACTCCAGCCTTTTGTCATTTCGCAATATTGATATTCGGGAATGCATGTTCCTCTGAGCCCGGTTGTATCCGTTGTTGTTAATTTGGCGAGCTCTTTGTCAATGTCGATAAATGCTGAAGGTTTTTCGGCTGACGTTGCCGAATCGCAGCTAGCCCAAAAGAACGATGCTCCTGAAAGGAACAATTTCCCCAGAATGTTATGAATTTTTTTGAGCATCAAATTTCCTCCTCATCACTTACTATACAAAATAAATTAATGGGATGTAAAGAAATGTAAGAATTGACCTCAAAAGCGCAGTTTCTTGAGAGTTGTTCTGTATTTGTTTGGATAAATGTATTATATAGAACAATCTTATTGATGAGGCTTGTCTATAATAAAAAAGGCGTGCTTGGCACGCCCCTTTTGTCTTTGTACAAGTACCAAATGCTAGGCTCAGAAATAGACTTGCAAGCAAGTCTGCTTCATTCGCCTTACGCATTTGTCGTCTGATTTAGAACTGGAAGTAAATGAACGGACAACTGTCTGCGCTCATGAACTGGTAAATCACGAAGATGATGAACGCTGTTGCCGCCACCATTCCCGGAATCGGGAGTGATGCAAACGTGATGCGGTAGCGGGACTTCACGCGCTTCGGAATCCAGTGTATAAGCATACCGGCGATGAACACGAGGATAATATTGATGTGTTCCCATGCAATCGGGAGGATCGTATCCCAGCGCCAGGCGGTACCCATCTGGTGCACCATGTTCTTTGCCGTGTTCCATGCAACTTCGTTTGCTTCTGCCGGGTCGAGGTTTGAACCTGCGCGGAAGAAAAGACGCGTGAACGTGATGAAAACAAACGTGAGCGTCACATTCCATGCGGTCGTAAGCCACGGCAATTGCTTTTGGCAGAACAAGTGATAGATGATGGTCGAGTAGATGCCCACGAAAAGCACGCCGAACCATACGGCGGTAATAGCGCATATAGGAATCGTGTAGTGCTTATAGAGAATCGCGCTCAGAGCAAAGAATCCAAGAGCAATCGATGCGCGGACAGTCGCGCTGCGCTTGACCCAGAGCTTGTTGAACACCTGGCCAAAGCCGTTCAAACCGCCCCAGATGATGAAGTTCCAGCTTGCGCCATGCCACCAACCGCCAACAATCTGCGTTGCCATAGCGTTCATGTTCGTGGTAATTGTCTTGCGGGATTCCGGCTTGAAGTATGCAAAAATCGAGATGTAGACAAAGAAAACGCCAAGTGCAATGCCAACCCACATGCTACCAGAAAGGAGGATGGCCACAAGGCTCAAGAATCCCATCCAGAAGAACGTGCCGGCGGTTGCGTTTCTGTTACCGCCAAGGGGAATGTACAAGTAATCGCGCCACCAGCTAGAAAGCGAGATGTGCCAACGACGCCAGAACTCGGTCGGGCTCTTTGCCTTGTACGGGCTGTTGAAGTTTTGCGGCAGGCGGAAGCCCATCAAAAGTGCAACGCCGATTGCGATATCCGTGTAACCCGAGAAGTCCGCGTAAACCTGTAACGAATAAGCGAAAAGGGCAATCAGGTTTTCAAGACCGGTAAAGAGGAGCGGCGTATCGAAAACGCGGTCCACAAAGTTCGTGGCGAGATAGTCGCTCAAGATGATCTTCTTGGCAAGGCCGTTCAAAATCCAGAACACAGCCATGCCGAAGGTGCGGCGGGGGAGAAAATACGGCTTGTAAAGTTGCGGCACAAACTTGTCTGCACGCACAATCGGGCCTGCCACGAGCTGCGGGAAGAACGAGAGGTAAAAGCCGAAGTTCAGGATGTTGTCTACGGCCTTGATTTTACCGCGATAAATGTCGATGCAGTAGCTCATCGCCTGGAACGTGAAGAACGAAATGCCCACCGGGAGGATAATCGTATCGACGAGCGAGTGCGTGTTGAACATTGCGTTGCTTGCTGCGGCAAAGAAGTTGTACACGTGGAGCTCGATGCCGGTAAAGTCGTAAAGTGCATCCAGGAAGAAGTAAGAGTATTTATAATAGCAGAGCACCAGCAAGTCGATAATCACGACTATAATCATCAAGAGTTTCTTTTTCCACTTTTCTTCTGCTTTCTCAATCCACTTGCCGATGAAGAAGTTTGCTATCACGCAGAAGATGAGGATGCACACGTAGCTGCCGCTCGTCTTGTAGTAGAAGAACAAGCTTGTCGCAAACAGGAACGCGTTGCGGAGCAGAAGCTTGCTGTGGACTAACGAGAAGATGGCGAAGACGACCGCGAAGAAACCCCAGAAATAGAACTGGGTGAAGAGTAACGGGGAGTTCGGGTCAAATGCGAATGTGCGGGTCAGGTAGGGGATGATATAGTCAAGCATGATTTTTGGGCTTGTAAATTAGAAAATTATTTGGAGTCCGTCGCGCTGGGTGTTGGTGTTTTTGGCGTTTCCGCTGGTTGTGGGATTGGCTTTAGCGGAACTTGAATCTTGGGCTGCGCGGGTTGAGCGGTTTGCTTCACGACTTCAGGCATGGGGACATCTTTATGGGCTGCGGCGGCAAGCTTTGGCATTTGCGGAGGCGCAACTGTCTTTTCGACAGGCTGCTTGGCTGGAGTTTCCGCCTTGGCCGTTGTTTCCGTTTTTGTCGAAGTAGACGTCTTTGCTGGTGCGGCCGTTGGTGCGGGGGCTGCTACCTTTGCCTGAATGGTTGCTGCGGTCTTTGCATTTGCTGGGGCGTTTGCTGCCGGAGCCGTGCTAGATGCTGCCGGAATTGTCTTTGGTGCTGGGGCTGGAGTCGGGGTTGCTGCGGGTTTTGCCTGTGCAACGACCGGAGCTTCAGCAGGGAGGCTTGCTATATGGTCAAAGTATGCCTGCATCAAAGCTTTGTAGAACATGTCGCCGAGCAACTGGTAACCGGCGGTCTTGAAGTGGACCTTGTCTTTCTTGGCGAGGTCCGCCTTTTCCCATTTAGCCATGGAACCTAAGCCACCCATGATGGAGAACTTGTCCCAGACGCCTGCCTTGTGCTTGTCGGCGAGCATAAAGAAAGCCTTGCGTGCGACTTCACCGTTCGGGTGCTGCACGTATTTTTTCTTGCGGACCTTGCGGTAGGAGTCGTTGTTTGTTTCGAAAATGAAAGCCGTCTTGGGACTCACCTTGCGGATGCGCTTGATGAGCATGTCGTAATCTTCGCGGAACACCTTGTCGTTAAAGACTTCGACGTTCGCATCGTTAATGCCGATGGCGAAAATCACGAGGTCCGGCTTGTAATAAGACATTTCCTTTTCAAAGAGCGGGCATGTTTCTTCAAAGTAGTTCGAAACCTTGGCTCCGTTGATGCCGACGTTCGTGTACGTGATGCCGGGGGCGTTGTTCTCTGCCAAAATGCCCGTGAGCGTAAAGTGCGGGCGAGGCGGAACCGTATCTGCAGCGGCAGAATCTAGTGTGGCTTGCAAGTCTTCATCGCGGTTCAGGCAGTTCGTGTCGAGGACGTCTTCGCAGTCGCCCTGGAACATCGAGTCTGCGGCAACTGCCTGTGCCATTTGCTGTGCGGAACTTGCCGGAGGCGTAATGCCGAGCGAATCCATGCGCAAAGAATCGGCGACGCGGGCGAGCGAGTCTGCGCGGGCGACGGAATCCTTGTAGAGCGAGTCCGTGATGAATGCGGCGACTTCTGCCTGCTTGGTCGTATCTGCCCAGCGGAATGCAATCTGGATTGTGTCAATTGGACGCGGGCTCGTGAAAACGTAGCTCTGGCTTGAGGCGTCGAACGTTCCAAAAACGTCCATGGAATCGATGCGGAGCACCGGTTCGACGTCGTTGCTGTCGCTATAGCCGAAAACTCTAAAGCTTGTTTCGCCCCAGATGGGTTCGGTATTGTACTTGTCCAAAAGGAGCGTGATTTCGGCACGTGGGTCGCGAGTGCTGATGGCAATGCCAAGAAGTCCGAGCGGTTTAGTGATTTCGTGCTGGACGTTCTTGTTCTTGTCCCAGATGCCTTTATAATAGCTTGCGTAGCTTGCAGGGGTGTTTGTCCTTGCTGCCGAATACGGGAATACGAAACCGCGACCTGCCGAAGCGCCCGGATATTCTTTTACCAAGTGTTCGCGGATGCGGCCCGAGATGACGTCTGCCTGCAAGTGCGAACCGCCAATGTGGAGGATGCGCACCTTGCCCCTGTTCTCGAAAACGAGCGTGTCGAGCTTCTTGAAGAACGGCTCGAAACTAGCGCTCCCTTGCGGAAACTGGATGGTGTTCAAAGACGTGTCGATAAAATCGTATTTCGTAAAGTCAACGTCATAGTAGCCCGGGGTGATTTCCATGTCCTTTGCAGAAACCATGGAGCCCATGCTAACAATGCCAAGTATGGCAGCAATGACGGCAAGCTTTTTCTTCACTTAACACCCCCTCCGGTATTTAAGGATTTAGCTTTTCTTTGTTCAAGTCGATTACTTTGGTCGTGTCGGCATTTGCCTGCTTGTTGTCCGAGAACTTGCGGATGTCCTTAAGTTTCGAATCGTTCAGGTGGTGCCTGTCGCGGAACTGGAAGTAATCGTAGTACATATGGAGTGAAGAGCAGAAGAGGTCGCCCATGTAAGAGGCGCCTTTGCGCGTAAAGTGCACGTGGTCCGTAAAGCCGAGCGGCGGGGACTTCTTGACCCACTTGATCATGGCGTTTTCGCCACCCATCACGCGGTGCATATCCCAGTAGGCAAGGCCGTTTTCAAGAGCCACTTCACGAAGCATCTTGATGGTAATGCCAAGTCCCGGGTATGTTTGCCATCTTCCGTTAATTTGTTTTGCCATGTCGGCTGGACCGATGAACAAAATGTCTGCATCCGGATTGGCTTTCTTGACGGATTGAATTTGTCTGGTAATGAGCTTCTTGCTCCAGTCAAGATTCTTGGGAGTCATGCTCGGAACCATGTTTCCGCCGTATTCCATGATGATGAGTTTGGCGTTCATGGCCTTATAAGATTCGGCGAGGAGCTGGCTATCGATCTTGTGGAATACCGTACCCGAGCTACCGCGCATGGCAACGTTATCCACAGCGACACCGTAAGAACCGTCCACAGAAATAGCGTAGATTTCTGTGCGACCGCTCAGGTAGAGTTTGATGTTCGAAGTCGTGTCCGGGAGTTTCCACGTATAAACGTTCAGCTTCGTGAACTTTTCAACGGCCGGAGCGGCTGCAGTTTCTTTCTTGTTCTTTGTCTTGATCTTCGGAGAACCGTCAGCGTTTGTTCCAACCTGTTCCATGACCTCATGTTCGTAGGTGAGGCGGAGCTTCAGGCTTCCCTTGTTGCTTGAGAGAACCTTAATCGTGGAGTAGCCACCAACGTGCGGGAACATATCCTTGCGGCCTTCGCGCTTCTTGACGCCGATAACGGCAGAACCGTTGAGTTCACCCACCTGGGCCAATGGTCCATAGCGGTTGTGCGTGGCGTGTTCTTCCTTGGGTCCAAAGATGATGTAGCGCTGCAAGTCGCCGTTGTTCCACTGCGAGGTCGACTGCGACGGAATGTGCATCACGGCAGGGAGCATACCCGGGCCGTTACCGCCGAATTCAGTCTGCAAGTCTTCGCGGATTGTAGACGAAATGCGGTCTTCTTCGAGCTGCGAGTCACCATAATGAATCACATGGACAACGCTAGAATCCTTCTGCGCATTCTGGAGGCTCGTGAAGAAGCGGTCAAACCACGTGAGGTCGTTGTTCGGCAGGTCAAAGCGCGTACGGCCTTCTCTAAAGAAGTCTTCGTAGTACTTGAGCGAGTCCGAGAACGCCGCAAATTGCTTTGCCTTGGTCTCTTCCATCATCTGGCGGATGGCGTCTTCGGGGTCTACCTGTTCGACCTTGACCTTGTTTCCGGCGGAGTCCGTTGTTGTTTCTGCTTTTTCAAAGATTTGAGAAAGCTTCGGGTAGCGGAGCGTTGTATCGCCGACATGAATCCCGTCTTCGGGGTAGGCTAGCGCCATCACCCCGAGGACGAGGAACAGAGAAATGATGCTGAGTAATACTTTTACTGGAGTCATAGTTAAGCTTTCAGCTGTTCAACAATCGCGGCGACATCGCCCACGTGCATGGTGCCGTCACGGAGGTCCTTGAATTCGAACTGACCGGCTTGGGCCTTGTCACCATCGACATAAACGACGATGCTTGCGCCCTGGTAGTTGGCCTGTTCCAGCTGCTTGCCCATCTTCATTGTGGCGAGCGGGTGAG
>JAEEGJ010025043.1_pt1 | contig 12287 bp, 10 predicted proteins | sample 8958761 | NCBI WGS metagenome assembly JAEEGJ01 (sample SAMN16246546, study PRJNA631951) | gut metagenome | biome: gut microbiome; feature: rumen; material: RS-attached | host: Bos | place: Iran: Karaj | collected 2018-10 | reverse complement strand
AGGATGCAGGCGAAGTTGCACGCTGGTTTGGCAAGAAGAAGTGGATTGATGAATCCCGCATCGGCATTTTCGGCTGGAGCTTTGGCGGCTATCTCTCGACCCTGTCCATTCTGAAAGGACATGATGTCTTCAAGAGTGCCATTGCTGTGGCTCCTGTCATCACTTGGCGCTATTACGACAATATCTACACCGAGCGATTCCTGCAGCGGCCCCAGGATAATCCACGCGGATATGACGACAACTCTCCGCTCAACTATGCCAATCTCCTGAAAGGCAACTACCTCTTGGTGCATGGCACTGGCGATGACAATGTCCATTTCCAAAACGCAGTAGACATGGTTACCGCTCTCGAGGCAGCTGGGAAACAATTTGAGTTCCGTATCTATCCCAATAAAAACCACAGCATTTATGGTGGTAACACACGCCTGAACCTGTATGAATTGATGACGGACTTTATCTATCGCAAATTGTAATCGGCAAACTGCCAATGGTAAGAAATATATTTAGTTATAAAAACAATGAATTCAAGAAATATGAAAAGGATTTTGATATTATTGACTATTGTCACAGCCTTTGCTACCTCGACTCAAGCACAGTTCCTTAATTACGGTGTACGTGCAGGTGTTGGTTTTGCCACACATGTGGATGATTTAGCAGACAATTCGCCCATACTGGCAGCCAACATTGGAGGTTTCGTCACCTATGGTTTCACGCAGTCGGCATCGCTGATGGCTGAGGTTTTCCGCTTGCAGTCGGGTATCAACATTGTCCGTCGCGGTTGTAATTTCAAAGAGGTTCTCGAAGTGCCCATGTCCATCCGTGAGGGCTCTTATGATGTTTGGTACGCTCAGATACCCATTCTGGCATCTTTCCGATATGAGTTGCCTATCCGAATGCCTGGCCATTTTGCCCTCCTCTCCGTGGGCCCGGCCGTCAATATCGGTTTAATCGGTTCTTATGGCGACAGGAAGTTTACGCGTGGATTGCCGCAGAGCGATCAGAATTATAAGATGAAAGTGTCGGCTTTCGATGTGATGAATCGTCTGGATATCGGCTTCCTCTTGGGAGTGGGCTATGAATATCAGGATCTTTCTGTCATGTTGCAGCTTGACTATGGATTCATGGCAGTCAACACTGCTCCTGACGTGTTGAAGATTATCGAGAACAACAATTCAAATGCGACAGTCCCCCTCGGCAACAACTTTGCATTGTTGCTGACTGTGGGCTATCAAATCCCCTTCAGATAGTCTTTACGCAACATAGGTGAGCATCACCCCAGCGAGGGAGACAGGTGGCTATCGTGGCATCTGTCTCCTTCTCTTTTTCTCTTTACGCTAAACCCTTACACGCTAAGTAGTATCAGTCCTTTGGAAATGGACGAATAAAAGTGATAGGGGAGAATATTAGTGGGCAATCCTGAATAACCCAGCGGGACCTTTGTGCTTTATTCGCTCAACTTCTCATGAGTGTATGCACATGTGAAAAGTGCTGGAATGGAGTGTTGTTGTTGAAAAATAGTGCAAAAAAACTATATATAAAGTCAAAGTTTCAGAAAAAAATCGTATATTTGCAGAATCTGCGAAATGTGGTATCATGAATGAAAGATGCTGCAATATAGCGTACAACAACTAATTAAGGTATATGACAGAAATAAACGATAATCTAAAAACGGCTGTAAATGTGTCGAGCGAGTATGGACGGCTTAATGCTGTGCTGTTGCATCGGCCAGGAATAGAGATTGAGCGGATGACCCCCGATAATGCCAACGAGGCGCTGTATAGCGATATCCTCAGTAAACATATTGTTGACAAGGAATATTCTTCTTTCTGCGGAGTATTTGAGAAATGGACAAAGGTGTATTACGTAGAGGATATACTGGCTGACCTGATGGATAACGACGATGTGCGTCAGGTGATTGTAACGAAGAGCTGCCAGTTGGATGGCTGTGAACACATTATCGATGAGTTGATGTGTCATCCGAGTGACCAATTGGCCAAGGAGTTGATTGAAGGTGTGCCTTTCCATGGTGATACCGACCCTCAATCTTTCAAGGATTCCCGTTTCACCCTTAAACCACTTTACAATCTTTTCTTCACTCGCGACGCCTCTTCGTCGGTCTACAATGAAGTGTTGATTAATTCAATGTCCTTCAAAGTCCGCGAGCGCGAGACGCTCATCTATAAGTTTATCTTTGAGGACTATTTCCGTGCCAATACTTTCTGTGCTCAGGATAAGAATCCTAATGCGCGGACAGAAGGCGGCGATGTGCAGATTGCCGGTCCCGACTTGATGTGCATCGGTCTGGGTATTCGTACCAATTACAAAGGAATCAAATTCCTGGCTGATAAGTTTGCCCAAGAGCGCAAGCATTTCCGTATCCTTGTTCAGGAATTGCCCCACAAACCGGATTCGTTCATTCATCTCGACATGGTTCATACATTCTTGGGCAGCCACCAGTGTATGGTTTATCAACCCATGCTGGATAAGGTAGGCCGTTTTACTGGCAAGTCCACCACACTTATCGAGTTGGACAACGGAAAGATGAAAGTGTCCGAATGTGACAATATTCTCCAAGGCCTCAAACTTTGCGGAATGGACATGGAACCTGTCTTCTGCGGAGGTTACGATTCGTGGTATCAGGACCGTGAGCAGTGGCACAGCGGCGCTAACTTCTTCGCTTTGGGCGACGGGAAGGTGATAGGCTATGAGCGTAATCTTTATACTATCGAAAACCTGAACAATGCTGGTTTCAGTGTGTTGGATGCCGACGACGTGTGCAGTGGCAAGGTCAATTTGAATGACTATGAGAAGTTTGTGGTCACCGTCAAGGCAAGTGAGCTGCCCCGTGCAGGTGGTGGTGCCCGTTGTATGACGATGCCTATCAATCGCGATTGAAATAATAGTTAGAAAACAATCAGAATTACAAATTATTCTACCTTAAAAACTATGAAAAGATACCATCTGATGAACAACATCATGGGCTGGGTGATTTGCATCATAGCCTGTGCTGTTTACATCCTCACTGCCGAAGCTACTGCGTCGTGGTGGGATTGTGGCGAGTACATTGCCACTGCAAATAAACTTCAAGTGGGACACCCTCCGGGAGCACCTTCGTTCCAGCTGATAGGAAGAATGTTCTCCATGTTTTCCACACCCGAGAATGTGGCGCACGCTGTCAATGTGATGTCGGCAGTATGCAGTGGCTTTACAATTCTGTTCCTGTTCTGGAGCATCACTTTGTTGGCTAAGCATTTGCTTCCCGACCCCAAGAACCCCGATTTGAAGGATGTCCGCACTTGGGCAGTATTTGCTGCCGGTATTGTTGGCTCACTGGCTTATACCTTCAGTGACACATTCTGGTTCTCCGCCGTGGAAGGTGAGGTATATGCCATGTCGTCATTCTTCACTTCCATCGTGTTCTGGGCTATCCTTAAGTGGGAGGAACAGGCTGACGATCCGCGCTCTTTGCGTTGGCTGGTACTGGTCTGCCTCTTGGTAGGCATTGCTATCGGTGTCCACCTGTTGAACCTCCTTACGGTTCCGGCCATCGTTTACGTGGTCTACTTCCGTAAGTGGCCCAAGACCACTGTCAAGGGTTTCATCTGGAGTGGTGTAATCTCCGTGGTGTTGCTCGCGTTGATTCTGTGGGGCATCATCCCCGGCATAGTGAATGTCGATTCCGCTTTCGATGTCTTCTTTGTCAATACACTGCATCTGCCTTTCAACACAGGTACGATAGTCTTCTTCCTGCTGCTCTCGGCTTTGGTTGTATGGGGCCTTTGGTATACCTCCGCCAAGAAGAAGAACAGACCGGTTATCAACTCCGCCATTCTCGGATTCTTGATGCTTGTCATTGGCTATTCGACATTCTTCCTTTTGGTGATTCGTGCCAACACAAACACACCCCTCAACGAGAACGCCCCCAAGGATGCCGTAGCCATGCGTGCTTATCTGGGACGTGAGCAGTATGGCGACACTCCGCTCTTCACCGGTCAGTACTACACCGCTGGCAAACCGATTGATGCCAAGGAAGGCTACACCAAATATGTGCGTGGAAAGGATGAGCAGGGACGTGACCGTTACATCCCCGCCTCCCATCAGCAGAAATTCATCTATCGTCAGAATCACACTGGTGTATTCCCCCGCATGTGGAGCGACGACAACTCCCGCCGTCATCCTCAATTCTACGAGTACTGGGCAGGTAAATGTCGTGGAGACCATAAACCCACCGCTGCACAGAACTTCAAATTCTTCCATGGCTACCAGATGGGCTTCATGTATTGGCGCTATTTTATGTGGAACTTTGCAGGCCGCCAGAACGATATCCAAGGTCATTATTTCAACGACAATGGTACTCGCGATTATGTCAACGGCAACTGGATCTGTGGCATCAAGGCTATCGATGAGGCCCGTTTAGGACCTCAGGATAATCTGCCCGACCACATGAAGAACAACAAGGCGCGCAATGTTTACTACCTCCTTCCGCTGTTGCTTGGCTTGTGTGGACTGGTTTACCATATCATGCGCAACAAAAAGGATGCTTTCATCGTCTTCATCATGTTCTTCATGACGGGTATTGCCATCGGCATTTATCTGAACATGCCTCCCCGTCAGCCGCGCGAACGTGACTACGCCTTTGTGGGTTCATTCAGTTTCTTTGCCATCTGGATAGGTTTGGCAGTGATGGCTCTTGCCGACTGGATTACACGCCTGCTGAAGAAAGAACAGCTGTATAAGTTTGTTATGCCTGTGGTATTCCTTCTTTGTCTGTTCGCGGCCCCCATTTTGATGGCTTCTGAAAACTGGGATGACCACGACCGTTCGGAGAAATATGCCGCTCGCGACTTTGCCAAGAACTATCTGGCATCCGTCGACAAGAATGGCGTACTGATAACCTTCGGCGATAACGACACCTTCCCGCTTTGGTACGCCCAGGAGGTTGAAGGCTTCCGCACAGATGTCCGAATCCTCAACTATACCCTCTCGGGAATGCACTGGTATGTGGAGCAACTCTTCAACAAACTGTATGAGTCCGAAGCCATGCCCTTCACCCTAACGAAGGACTTCTATGGGTTGGGCAAGGATGTTATCTATCTGCAGGATAAGACAAACGACTATTTCGAGGTGACTGATGTGCTGGCCTTGTTGCGCGATAATCCCGAGAAGTTCACTTCCCGCGATGCACGCGGCGAGCAGGCAATCGTTCTGCCCACCACACGATTCAAAATCACTCTTGATGTTCCCGCCTTGGTTGAGAAGGGTATCATCCCCGCTGCTATTGCCGACAAGGTCGATCCCGTCATCAAGTGGCAGATTAACAAAGGCAGCCTCTTCCGCCACGAGCTCATGATGCTTGATATCATCGGAACCAATAAGTTTGTGCGTGATATCAATATTATGAACCCCAGCTATATTCAGGATGTGTTCCCCGTTATCCGCAACTATATTGTTCAGGATGGTATGAATTACAAACTCATTCCGTTTGATGCAAAAGTGTCGCAGCCCGTACTCTTCGACAAGCGCGACAATCAGTACCACCTCCAGAGCTTCACCGAAGAGACCTACGACTACTTCATCGACGGCTACAAGGACGACCAGGGTGTTCTCCATCCTTTGGAATGGGGCAACCTCAATGCCGACATTTATGTCGATCCCGTCAGCATCAATATGGGTACCGTGCAACGTCAAACCTTCAGCATCGCTGCTCGCGAACTGTTGGAGAAAGGCGACACCGTGCGCGCCCGTAAGCTGCTTGAGATTAGCGACGCCAACTTCCCCGAGTCCAACTTCGCCTACGACAAATACAGCGTAATCCTCATCGACCTGTATTACGATGTATATGGGGCTGACCGTGCCTCCGCTATCTGGGACAGCATTTATAAGTACTATAATCAGAACTTGAACTACTATTCCCAGTATAACGGTACGCCTAAAGCGCCCGGAGTCAAATCCAACATTGAGGAATCTTGCCAGATTCTATACACCCTCAGCCGTTTGGCCACCGAGATTCTCCATGACAACACCCGTGCTGAACAGGCGAAGCAAGCACTTGCCCAGCAAGGGTACACCTTCTAATTATGCCTATGAAAACCACCTCACAGGTCAAAAAGGCCAAAGTAAAGAAAGCGAAAAAGATCAGCATCACCCTCCCGCAGAGGGAGGGTGAGGTGCTGAAACTCTATGCCAAAGAGTTTCACGTCAGCTGTCCTGAAGCCGTCAGGCGGATGGTTCGCGAAGCCTTGAAGCAGTACAAGTCGGTCTCTTCAAAAGCCGAGCCGCTGAACCAACTGGGTCTTTTCGACACTGTGCAGGTGGATATTTTCAACAATACATCCAAGTCCATAGATTAAACACACTCAAAACCTAATACAATGAAGAAGTATTTCACATTCCTGTTTTTCCTGGCTTTCCTTTTCGGAATGCAAGCCTTTGCTCAGGAGCCGGTACCTGCGGCAGCAGAAGAAGCAACAGAAGAAGCAGCGGAAGGAAATGATGCCGGTTTCAATCCTGGCTCTACTATTATCGGCCATGTCACCGATGCACATTCCTGGCACATGTTCGACTTTTTCGACAAGTCAGGTGTCGAACATGCCGTAGCCATTCCCTTGCCTGTGATATTGATTAATGATGGTCATCTCGACATTTTCATGTCCTCCAAGTTCCATCATGGTCATGCCGACTACAAAGGCTATCGTCTCGTCGGTGGAGGTATCGAAAAGGAGGAAGTGATATGTGTCGACGAGAACGGGCAGCCTCGTCTCGATGCTGCTGGCAATGTTGTCAAGCCGCTTGATTTCTCCATCACCAAAGTGTCCGCAGCCATCATGATAATTGTGTTGTTGCTTATTATTATTGTCATGGTCGCCAAAAAGGGATACAAAAAACGCGAGAACCAAGCTCCCAAAGGTCTCCAGTCGTTGGTCGAGATGCTTGTCGTATTTGTACGCGACAGCATAGTGCGTCCCATGATAGGGGAGAAGCACTATGAGAAATATCTTCCCTACATGCTCACACTCTTCTTCTTCATTTTCTTCTCCAACTGCATGGGTCTCATACCCTTCTTCCCGGCGGGTGCCAATGTCACCGGCAATCTGGCTGTCACCGCCACCCTTGCAGTCATCACTTTCCTTATCACCAACCTCAGTGGCAACAAACATTATTGGATTGATATATTCAACACTCCGGGTGTCCCTGCATGGCTGAAGATCTTCCCCCTCATGCCCATTGTCGAGCTGGTGGGTGTGTTCACCAAGCCTATCGTGCTGATGATTCGTCTATTTGCCAACATGACAGCTGGCCATATCGTCATCCTGGGTTTCGTGGTCATCATCTTCATCATCAGCAATACCCTCTCCATGGGTGTGGGTGCGGGTGTCTCCGTCATCTCGGTTGTGTTCAGTGTGTTTATCAGTGTGCTGGAGTGCCTGGTGGCTTACATCCAGGCCTTCGTCTTCACCATGCTTTCTGCACTGTATATCGGCATGGCCGTTCACGAACCCCATCATGCCGAAGCATAGTTCACGATAATTATTAACCTAAAATATAGTTGCTTATGAAGTCAATAAAAGATGTAAACTTTAAAGGACGCAAAGTCCTGCTCCGTGTGGATTTCAATGTCCCCATGGACGATAATAAGAATATCACCGACGACACTCGCATGCGCGAGTCTCTTCCCACCATCCAAAAACTTCTTCAGGATGGTGCCGCCATCATCATCATGGCTCACTTCGGCCGTCCCAAGAAAGGCGGTTTCGAGCCCGAATTCACCCTTGCACCTGTCGCCAAGCATCTCGAGCGTCTGATCAACCGTCCTGTTCATTTCACACAGGAACTCCTTGGCAGCGGCCGTCCCGAAGCCATGGCAAAAGAGTTGAAAGAAGGCGAAGTGATGTTGCTCGAAAACATCCGTTTCTATCCCGAGGAGACCAAGGGTGGCGAGGAATTCGCCCGTCAGCTTGCCTCTCTCGGCGACTGCTATATCAACGACGCTTTCGGTGCTGCCCACCGCGAGCACAGCTCCACCGCAGTCATTGCCAAGTTTTTCCCGGAAGACAAGTACTTCGGCTTCCTCATGGAGAATGAGGTCCGCAACCTCGAGAAACTGATGCACAATGCACCTCGTCCCTTCACCGCCATCATCGGTGGCAGTAAGGTCAGCAGCAAAATCGGCATCCTCGAGAATCTGCTCGACAAGGTGGACAACATGATTATCATCGGTGGCATGCGTTACACCTTCACCAAAGCCCTCGGTGGCAAGATTGGTAACTCCATCTGCGAGGACGACAAGCTCGACCTTGCCCGCGAACTCATCTGCCGCATGGAGGCCAAGGGCGTAAAATACACCCTGCCTATCGATAGTGTCATTGGCGACAAGTTCGGCAATGATGCCAAAACCCGTGTTGTCCCCTCCGGCGAAGTCCCCGATGGTTGGGAAAGCATGGACTGCGGTCCCGAGAGCTGCAAGACCATTCACGACATCATCATGAACAGCAAGACCATCCTCTGGAACGGCCCTGCCGGCGTCTTCGAACTCAGCAACTTCGCCAAAGGCACCAACAGCATCGCCAAGAGTGTTGCCGAAGCTTGCAAGCATGGTTGCTTTGCTGCTGTAGGTGGTGGCGACAGTGTCGCTGCTGTCAAGCAGATGGGTCTCGCCGACCAGATGAGCTATGTCTCCACCGGCGGTGGCGCCATGCTCGAGTACCTCGAAGGCAAAGTCCTCCCCGGTATCAAAGCCATCCAAGACTAAGTGCCTGTTTTCATAAGTGCAGCCGGAACCCCACCGGCTGCACTTTTTTTGCAGACATTCCAGGGCGAACCATCTCCTAAATCATTCTAAGAATCAATCAATATTCACTATTGACCATGAAACGTATATTAATTCTTCTTTCCCTCTGCCTGCTGCAGCAAATGGCTGTAGCCCAGTGGTCCGTAGGCGTCCGTGGTGGAGCGAACAGCACCTCTATTAGTCGTTCGCATGCCGACCGGGTCGACGAAACATACAGTAGTCTGTGCGGCTATGATTTCGGCATCGATGGACGTTATTCCATCAATCCGTGGCTCTCCGTTCATGCCGACCTCAGCCTCATGCAGCGCAACCACCGCCTGCAGCGCCACCTCAACTACATCTCTCCTGTCTACACCAATCATCATAATACCTATCTCACCCTCCCCGTCATGGCCGACTTCTCTTTCGGCGGTACCAAGCTCAAGGGGCATCTCCTGCTGGGAGGCTACTGTGGCTATTGGATGGGGCAGCGTGTCAGCGGCACCACCTACGTCATGTCCGACTACTATGTCTTCTTTGTCGATTTCAACGAGCGTCGTGACTTCACCCGCGAGGATCGCCGCTTCGATGCCGGCCTCTCCGGTGGTGTGGCACTCAGCTATGCTCTCCCTAACAACATCGTACTCAGTCTCGACGCGCTCTATTACTACGACCTCCTCAGCCATCACAAGGGATACCCCAATCTTCAGGATTACCGCTATCTCAACACACTTTCCGTCACTCTTGGCATTTCATATCAATTCACCCAAAAAGAACATCAATGAAAAAGACACTCCTTTTATCAGCCGCCATTGTCTTGCTGTTTTGTTCCTGTCGCAAAGAGTCGGACTATGTCCCCTATATCGGCGAGAGCCATAAACTGGCCTACAACACTTACGAGGAGCAGTTCACCTTCATCTGGAAGAGCATCAGCACAGGCTATGCCTTCTGGGATGTCGACTCCACCGACTGGGATGTTGTCTACAGTAATTATCTTCCCTGTTTCCGTGCCCTCGACCAGCGTCAAGCCAAAGGCGACAGCGTCCGATTCGACGACCTCTACGACCTTTACTACGGCATCTTCAGCAACATGACGGACCACCACATGTCCGTCGTCATCCAGAACATCCATCCCCATCCTGCCGACTCCGGCAAATTGGTAGTCATCTATCCGGGTAGGGTAGAGGTCGGCCAGCGCGACTATTTCATTGAGTACCACTCCAGCGAGCGTCCCGCCATCCTTGCATTCCTCAACGGTATCGAGTCCGAAGGCTATACCATCCTCGCCCACGAGTTCGGCACCTTCTCCTTCAGCGAGGAGGCCATCTCGTCCAACGTCACCTACCACTACATCCTCTTCCAGTTGCCCGATGGCCGTCGTGTGCCCTACCTCTGGCAGTCCATGGCCGCCTTCACCCCAATCATCCGCAGCCTTGGCAATGGAACCTCGGCAAGTTACGGCGCGCTGATCCTCGACCACTGGCTTCGTGCCATCACCGACACCCCTCGCGACCAACTGGCGGGAATCATCCTCGACAACCGTTGCAACACTGGCGGCTATCAGGATGACCTCGACTACCTCATCGGCTCCTTCCTCCACCAGCCTGTCGAGGTCATGCAGACCCGCTACAAAGAAGGTCCCGGACGACTCGAATACTCCCAGTGGGCTCCCTACTACGTCAATCCCAACAAGAAATACTACCGCGACATCACCTCCGAGCGCATCCCCTACGTCATTCTCTGCGACATCAACTCCATCAGCATGGGCGAGATAGAACCCTTCTGTGCAAAAGTCGCCCTCCCGACGGTCTACACCATTGGCGAGCGCACATACGGTGCCAACAGCCCACTGCAGCCCTATACCGACATCAACCTCAACTACGGCGGACCCTTTGGCGACGGTAATACCCACAGGGGACATTACATCTACACCTCCACCTTCGAAGCCCGTATCAATGGACAAATCACTGAGGGCATAGGCCATATCCCCGACCAGCAAGTCCTCCGTAAAGACCATGACGGCAGTTTACGGCCCCAGCTCGACGCCGCACTCAGCTACATCTCCAAATTCTGATGGAGCACGGGCGCCTCGCCCGTCTGGGAGTAAGGGCGTCTCGCCCGTTAGGAGCACGGGCGTCTCGCCCGTTTGGGGAGCACGGGCATCTTGCCCGTTTGGAGCACGGGCGTCTCGCCCGTAGTACAGGCTAGGAGCCTGTACCCCCAGACAGGCTGGAAGCCTGTACCCCCGAATACCAATTCGGGGAGAAATGCATTTTTCATGTCGTCATGCTGAATAATAGCGTGAATTGTCATCTTTTGTAGGCGGATGATTTACCGCTAAATCCGTGATTATTCGTGCAGTAAATTCTTTTTTGTCATTTGTTTGTGTGTATGTCTAAAAAAATATGTAAATTTGCACACAAATCTAAAAAACTACACTACTATGAAGCGAACTAGTATGATTCGAGTGGTTTTACCGCTGTTGCTCACCACATTGTTCGGCTCATGTGTTATCTACCACCCTCACAATGTCGACATCCCACTGTTGCACGAGGAGGGCCAGATGGCGGTTGATGCCACGATTTCCACGACAGCACCATTGATGGGTGCTCCCGCGCTCAATGCCACCTTCTCTTATGCTCCCTTCAACCATGTCGGGCTTCAGGTCGCTGCCAATCTCTCCAACACCAATGCCTACCATGTACAGGGTGCGGGTGGCGGTTTCCTTACTATGGGCGAAAATGCTGTGCTTGAGGGTTATGTAGGCTATGGCTACGGCTCATCGGTACATGACTCGCCCATCAAGGATGACTCGTACTATAGGGTGAATGGACACTACAACCTGTATTTTGGTCAGGTGAACCTAGGTTGGGTGAATCTGCTTGGCGGCCTGTTCGATTTCGGCTTCGGCTTTAAAGGCGGCATGTTGTACCCGAATTTCGAGAGGAACTATATGCAAGCTGACGGTGAGAAGAAATTCGATCAACGTTTAAACAGCTCCCATCTGCTGCTGCAGCCCCAATGCGTGGTACGTGTCGGATGGCAATCGGTGAAAATCTCGTTCAATGCAGGCTATGCCTTTCTTAACGACTGGCCAGATAACAACTATTTCAACTACGAGAAATTAAGTGTCGGTCTTGGTGTTCATTTCGACCTTTAGTTGAAGTACTGGATGAGTCATTTCTTGCCCATAACGTTGGAGGAGGTAAAGCGCCTAGGATGGGAGACGGTGGACGTGGTGCTTGTCACCGGCGATGCCTATGTCGACCATCCAGCTTTTGGCACCGCTGTTATAGGCAGGACCTTGGAGGCCGCAGGCTACCGTGTGGCGGTCATCCCGCAGCCCAACTGGCGCGACGACCTACGCGATTTCCGCAAGTTCGGCCGTCCGCGGCTTTTCTTCGGCGTCACCAGCGGAGCGATGGACAGCATGGTGAACCATTACACCGCCGCCCGTCGCCTGCGCCACGACGATGCCTATACCCCAGGCGGCCAGGCGGGTTTCCGGCCAGACCGTGCC
>JAEEGJ010025041.1_pt1 | contig 12287 bp, 9 predicted proteins | sample 8958761 | NCBI WGS metagenome assembly JAEEGJ01 (sample SAMN16246546, study PRJNA631951) | gut metagenome | biome: gut microbiome; feature: rumen; material: RS-attached | host: Bos | place: Iran: Karaj | collected 2018-10 | reverse complement strand
CTCGTGTACCTTATACTGTTGTCAACGAAGGCGGTTATCCCCGTGTCGACATCAATGGTCGTAAGTACACACCGCAGGAGATCTCGGCTATGGTGCTGCAGAAGATGAAGAAGACTGCTGAGGATTACCTCGGCCAGGAGGTGACAGATGCTGTGATCACCGTTCCTGCCTACTTCTCCGACTCTCAGCGTCAGGCTACCAAGGAGGCTGGTCAGATTGCAGGCCTCAACGTGAAGCGTATCGTGAATGAGCCCACAGCCGCTGCTCTGGCATATGGTGTAGATAAGGCCAACAAGGATATGAAGATTGCCGTGTTCGACCTCGGTGGTGGTACATTTGATATCTCTATCCTCGAGTTTGGTGGTGGTGTGTTTGAAGTGCTCTCTACCAATGGTGATACCCACCTGGGTGGTGACGACTTCGATCAGGTGATCATCGACTGGCTCGTTCAGGAGTTCAAGAACGATGAGGGTGCCAACCTGAAGGATGACCCGATGGCCATGCAGCGTCTGAAGGAGGCTGCTGAGAAGGCTAAGATTGAGTTGTCTTCTAGCACAAGCACAGAGATCAACCTCCCGTATATCATGCCTGTAGGCGGTATCCCCAAGCACTTGGTGAAGACTCTCACCCGTGCTAAGTTCGAGCAGTTGGCTCACGACCTGATTCAGGCTTGTCTGGCTCCCTGTCAGAAGGCCATCTCAGACGCCAAGCTGACCACAGCCGATATCGACGAGGTGATTCTCGTAGGTGGTTCAAGCCGTATCCCTGCTGTGCAGACACTGGTGAAGAACTACTTCGGCAAGGAGCCTTCAAAGGGTGTGAACCCTGATGAGGTGGTAGCCGTTGGTGCTGCTATCCAGGGTGCTATCCTGAATAAGGAAGGTGGCGTAGGCGACATCGTCCTGCTCGACGTAACCCCGCTGACATTGGGTATCGAGACACTGGGTGGTGTGATGACCAAGCTCATTGATGCCAACACGACTATTCCTTGCAAGAAGAGCGAGACCTTCTCGACTGCAGCAGATAACCAGACCGAGGTGACCATCCACGTACTGCAGGGTGAGCGTCCGATGGCTGCTCAGAACAAGTCGATCGGTCAGTTCAACCTCACTGGCATCGCTCCTGCCCGTCGTGGTATTCCTCAGATCGAGGTGACCTTCGACATCGATGCCAACGGTATCCTCAAAGTCAGTGCTAAGGATAAGGCCACTGGTAAGGAGCAGGCCATCCGCATCGAGGCTTCATCTGGTCTGTCTCAGGACGAGATCAACCGCATGAAGGCCGAGGCTGAGCAGAATGCTGAGAACGATAAGCGTGAGCGCGAACGTATTGACAAGCTGAACCAGGCTGACTCGATGATCTTCCAGACCGAGAATCAGCTCCAGGAGCTTGGCGACAAGATTCCAGCTCAGTACAAGCCCGCCATCGAGCAGGCCCTCCAGCAATTGAAGGATGCCCACAAATCAGGCGATGTCGCAGCTATCGACTCTGCTATTGCAGCCCTCAACAATGCTTGGCAGACTGCTTCTCAGCAGATGTATGCCCAAAGCGGTGCAGCCGGCCAGCCTGGTGGCGACCAGTTCACTGGTGGTCAGCAGCAGGCTCAGGACAACGGCCAGCAGCAGGCTGAGGACGCCGACTTCGAGGAAGTGAAGTAAGTCAATGATTTATAACAAATTAGAAAAGGGCGTAGCAATCAACTTGCTACGCCCTTTTTATCATATCTTCTTTACACCACATTCTGAGGATGGCCGTTGAGGAAGGAGCGGACGTTATTAATGGCAACTTGGAGTAATCGGACACGAGCCTCCGTCGATGCCCAGGCGATGTGAGGAGTGGTAAAGGCGTTGGGCTGACTCAACAAAGGATTGGTGGCCTTTGGGGGTTCCTCAGTGAGCACATCAGCACAGAAAGCAGCCAGCTTACCTTCCGCAAGTGCCTCAGCCACAGCCTGATCGTCTATCAACGGCCCTCGGCCTGTGTTGATGAGGATGGCAGAGGGTTTCATCATCTGAAGCGTCTTGCTGTTGATCAGATGATGGGTATCAGGCGTCAACGGACAATGCAAGCTGACGACATCACTTTCTGAAAAGAGCTCTTCCTGCGATTTCTTTTCAATAAAGTTGGGCAACTGGTCTTGCGACTTGCTGGTATAGGCACAAACCCGCATGCCGAAAGCATTTGCGATGGTTGCCACCCGCATACCAATATTGCCAAGTCCGATGATACCAAACGTCTTGCCAGAGAGTTCCATGTGGGGGAAGTCCCAGTAACAGAAGTCCTTGTTATTCGTCCATCGACCCTCACGATTGGCTATGGCATAATGCTCCGTGCGGTTCGTCACCGTCAGCAGGTGTGCAAACACCATCTGGGCCACACTCTCCGTGCTATAGGCCGGCACGTTGGTCACTGTGACGCCTCGCTCATGCGCAGTCTTAATGTCCACCACGTTATAGCCCGTCGCCAGCACACCTATATATTTAAGATGTGGAAGCTGGGCCATCTGTTCTTTGCCGATCACCACCTTATTGGTCAGCACGATGTCTGCTTCAGCAGCTCTCGCCACCGTCTCACTCGGACTGGTACGGTCGTACACCGTCACCTCGCCCATTGTCTTCAATTCATCCCACGACAGATCGCCGGGATTGGCACTAAAGCCGTCAAGTATTACGATATTCATTTCTACAATTATTTAATTAATACAATGTTTCTATTTCTCTATCAACCAGTATTCCATGTGCTTGGTTTTGCGCTTGCTGGTAAAGTTGAACTGGATGTCGTTAAGCGCATTGCCGATTTTCTTGAAAGAGGTCTCCGTATCGAAGTTGGCATAGCGCGAGGCGAGCAGGGCACTGATGTCGCCCAGACTCCACCACTTACCAACTTCACCATCGTTAGGACTGCGGAAGGTTTCGCCAATCATCTCCACAAGGTCGTTCAGGTGCTGATAGGGTTCGTTTTCCTGAATCAACGTGGCAATCTCATCATCGTTCAGCCAGAAGCGCTCGCCTTTATTAAAGAGGTGGAGGGCTTGGGCAAAGAGCTGCTCATGATAGAGATTATCCTCGAAATTGATATTTCCCGTCACTCCGACACAGACGAAACGACGTGAACCCGTGGGATCCACGAGGGGTTTCAACTGATTGGTTGTGCCAATAAACGAGGTATAACGGCGATAGAACTTGATGGTCTTGCCGTAGGGCGGACGGAACTTGACATCGCTCGATGACAACAGATATTTCAGCACAATCTGCTGCGAATTGGTAGTCTTGTCGAACTCATCGATATTGATGAGTGCAAACGAAGTGAGGGCGATGTTCAGGTCGAACTCATTCTTGAAGTTCAGCTTGTCGTTGTAGTAGTCGCGCAGTTCTGGAGGCAGGATAATCTTGCAGAAGCGTGTCTTTCCACATCCCTGCCGACCAATCAGAAGCGGCGTTAACGCATTGCCCGTCAACTGTTTATCACTCTCGCGCCACTGTGCCACCATACCCACAAGCCAATACCTGAGATACTTCTGCCAATGAGGCTGAGAGGTAGGCACACGAGCGGCCAGGTCTGCGATATAGTCGTGCCCGTCCCACTTGGGCAGCTGGTCGAGCCATGAATTCACAGGGTCATATTGTTCAATGCGTGTCGAGTCGATGAAACGGTTCACGTCGCGGTCCCACGATTTCAGTCCTAACTCCGTGGCTCTCAGCGTCATATCGTTGCGAACTTCTTCCGTGAGAGGTTTGAATCGCTGGTCGTCAGAGAACTTCTCACGATACTCAGCCACACCCGTCAACAGGTTTTTACGCAGTTCGAAGTTGGAATTGAGGAAAATCTCCGTCTTCATCGCCTGGATCGTATCCTCAGGCACACTTTTTAGCGGACGAATCTTGTGTTTCTTGCGATAGGCCTCCTGTTCAGCAACGCTATACACCGTCTGGAAGATCTTTTCAACGAGCAGTCTGTCGCGATTCAACACAGGATGGAGCAAGGTCAGTCCCTTGGCATGCGCCTGAGGAATGCCCTGGTCCAAGCACATCGAGGCTATCTGCATCAGCAGCGTAGCCTCCTTGTTCTCGTCAGGCAGGTCGAAATAATGGCCCATCACCGTCTCAACGATGAAGGTCCAGTTCAGATGATAGGTTCGCGTGACGGTTCGCCCAGGCATCAGATGGTCTTCCTCGCGACTGATCACCACAGGCTGAGGAAGATCGTGACGTTCTGTATCGGCATAGAAGGGGCGAGCCTCCAGGTTGATGCCCATCTCAGGATCGGCACTCATGTACACCGTTCGGTCCAATCGCGGCTCCAGGAATTCGATGTCGAAGCCAAACTGGTTCTGATAGGCCCTTCGCGCCGTATTATACAGATTCAGATGAAACTGTCGGATATCCTCTTCGTCCGTTGGTAAACCGCCTCCATACAATTCCCCTCGACACACAATCTTCACGCTCCTACCCGATCCTCCAAGAAAACACAGCATTGTCTCAGGCAGTTTCTTCGCCAACTCTCTGATTTCCACTGCTTTCTCATACGTCTGCAGGTCATTTACCTCCAGCACCACGAGTCCATTATAGTCAATCAGTCTCCATTCGCCCTTCCGATTCTGATAGTCAGCAGCAAAACAGATGCGTGGCAACCGGATACCGCCTTCCCATTGCGTCGACACCTGTCCGTCAGCAAGTCTGTGCGGATTCATCAAGTGATACACCTCGCGGGTTTTCTTCACTGCTTGCATCATGCTACCGTTCTTGATAGCCGCAGCCAGATCAACCAATTCCACACGATTAATCACCTCTTTACGACCGTCTTTCTTTAGCAATGTTACCTTCATATCGTTTCTGTTGTATAATTAGAATTTGATGGCAAAGATACAAAATATTTCTGATATCACCTACATAACTACACAAAATTCTTTGTTTTAGTATAAATTCAAAGTATTTTGATTAGTTTATACCTACATTTTACATACATAATACATACATAAAACTACATTCTTTCTACATATAATATGCCGAAAAGGCTGCCAACAAAAATGGTAATGGCTTCTTGCAAACTTTACAATTCGCTCCTGTTAATAAATTCTCTAGAGAATATAATGCTTTCATTAGGCATAACAATTGCCAAGAAGTTAGATAAGTCTGTAATTCTCTAGAGAATGTACTTGCAATTACTAAGCAGAAAACCTGCAATATTACTTCTTCAATTTCGCCCCATCCCTTAGCGGCACTATAAACATGTAGTTAAAATGTAGGAATATGTAGTTTAAATGTATATAGAAAACAAAACCAATGATTAGTATATAACTAGTTTTCAAAAGCTTATCATCAAAATATGTAGTTATGTAGGTAGAAATAAAGAATTTGAAATAATAGAATTGAATCATTCTTCAAAAATTTAAAATAATCGAGATAATATTTGCAATTCTCGAGAAAATATTATATATTTGCACCAAAATTAATAAAGGCGATATGAGATACAGAATCAAGAAAGAAACTAAACCTACACTTCCAACTTACGGAAAGTACAAGGCAGTAGCTGTTCATAACCAGATCATCGAGAGCCATCAGCTTTACGAAGAGGTTGCTTCCAGAGGCATGAGTATCAGTGGTGGTGTGCTCGAAGGATTAATGATGACTGTGGCAGAGACGGTAATGCGTCATCTGAAGATGGGCGATAAGGTTCGCCTGAAGAACTTCGGCCTGTTTAAGCTCGAGATCGAAAGCGAAAAGGTCGACAATCTCAAGGATTTCCGTGCCAAAAAGCACATCCGTGGTGTCCGTCTCCACTTCATCCCCGAAAGCGAAAACGGCTCCCCAGAACTCTATAAGGACATCACCTTTGAAAGGGACAAAACCTTCAAGGAGAAATAGCCCCAAAACATACTGCGATAAAATTCGTTGCGAAAAATTTCACAATAAGTCATGTGTTCACAAAAAAATGTGTATATTTGCACCACTAATATAAAAAACAATTAAAATGAAGAAAGCAATAGTTAGTTTAGTGCTGGCGATGATGTCAGTAGCCGGATACGCTCAGAGCGTTATAGGCAAGTGGGTAACAGAAGGTGGTGACTCTCAGGTGGAGATTTACCAGAGTGGTGACAAACTGAACGGCAAGATCGTCTGGCTGAAAAAAGGCGATGGCCAACAGGACATCCACAATCCGGACAAGAAACTGCAGAGCCGCAAGCTGGTTGGCGTCAACATCCTGACGGGTCTCACCAAGAAAGGCGACAAATGGGAAGGTGGCAAGATCTACAATCCCAAAAACGGCAAGACCTACAAGTGTTCCATCTGGCTCGACGGCAACAACCTGAAGGTCCGCGGCTACGTCGCCATGTTCTACGAGACCCAGACCTGGACAAAGAAGTAAACATATCTCACAGACTCTGTGAGCAATGAAACATCAAAATTCATACGACATGAAGAAACTTATCATAGCATTGTTGTTTGGAACTCTGGCGCTCCCGTCAGTTGCTCAGTTGATGACGGCACAGCAAGAAAACAAAGATTCCACCATCAACGTCATTGCTTTTTTCTGCAAGAACGACACCTTATCCTATCAATTCCAAGACCTTAAAGCCAAGGTCATGGGCAATGACACGATTGTGGAGCATCAGATGTTAAGTACGTTTCAACTGATTGTTAGAGACTCAACAGCAACCAGTTACGAGATAGAATGTATACCATTGGAGACGAAGGTCAATTTCGGCAAGGATACCCTGATGACGAATATCATGCAGTCGCTCATGGAGACAATGGGAGACATCAGTACGATTATTACCACAGACGAATACGGAAGAATAGAGCACATCAAGAACTGGAAGGAAATCAAGGATTTCTCACGAAAAGCGATTAAGTCGTTCTGTGACTCTCTGTATGGTAACCTGCCTCAATTGAATGAAGCCATACCACGAGCACGGTTCGAGTCGCAGATTAGCCTTCAATTCGCCAGTGAGAAAGCATACATTGAGAATAGCGACGATCTTCAGTTGCTTTTCTCATTGCATGGCAACTCATTCGTAATAGGAAAGACCGAAAACGACGATACAAATGCCAACGGATGGCCTGAACATACATCCGTTGTCTGTGGTTACGGTAAAAGCAACGAGGAGTATGGTTTTGAGGATGATTATTTCATAAGTGGGCGAACTGTTACGACCATTCCTAAAGACGATGTCAAAGAGGTCATAGGCAATTATATCAATATTACATTGAGCGATGAGTATGCAGGAAAAGTGAGTGATGAAATTGAAAAGCAGGAATTTGATGATGCCAAAGTGACTAACGTGGAACAATACAGCTACTTTTACAACGGTTGGCCTGGCGAGATGGAGCACTTGAAGCAAACAGAAATCATGGGGACAAAGATCTTGGAGTATAAGAGTGCGACATGGGCTTCCCGTGTCTGGGGCACGTATGGCGATCAGCCCGAAACCAGCCCTACTGACATTTGAGGATTACTAGAAATGGAAATATGTGGATGTTGATTCTCGTGCCGTTGCTTTTATCAGCACTCGCTTAAGGGAAAAGAATAATTTAGGAATTAACTTTATTTAACTTGATTTTTATCCATAATTTGCTGCTTTTTTCGTATATTTGCAGCAAATATATCTTTTAGAGACAACCAAGACATATATAAAACTATTAATTGTAAACTATTATGAATAAGAGGAGTTATTTTGGCATTATAGCGATTGCAACCACGATGTTGGGTGCGATGCTGTTTTCATCATGCAGTCATGATGAATTTTATTACAGTGAGGAGAAAGCCGAACAGAGTGTAAATGACAAGTATGCTGCTGCTTTCGAGAAAGCTTTTGGCAAGGTTGGCCCCAATGTAGACTGGGGCTTCAGCAGCAAGAATGCTGGTACGCGTGCATTTACACGTGCTGTGGGAACTTATGCACAGTACAAAGGTAACATTCAGCCTACTCTTAATCCTCCTTTCCCGTCAGACTGCAATGCCAGCAATTTCTTGGATGCAGTACCTGCAGGTGTTAACAAACTGCCTACATGGGGAGCAGGACCAGGTTCTTATTTCATTGATGCGGAAACCCAATCCGTTTCTACATGGTCAGGCGCTAGCAAGATTTATGTAACGGGTACCGTTGATTTATCCGTAGGAGATACCGATGCTGAACACCCCAAATTTGCTCCAGATTATCGTTCGGAAATCTATCTGCTTAAGGGGGCAACCTTGAAATTAGGCGAGGTTAGTGCCATCAATTTCAATGTTGATGCCATTTATATTGCAGAAGGTGCTACACTTGAGACAGCAGGTCTTCTCAAGGCGAACTCTAGCACGAAGGTGTACAATCATGGAACCATCAAAGTTGGCACTTTTGAAGTTAACACGTCCAGCTTCCTTTATAATGTAGGTACGTTGACAGCAGGAAGTGTAAATGCCGAAAGCAATAATAGTAGAATCGTCAACGATGGCATCATTAATTCTACCGCTGTTGTAGTGAATGCCGGTGCTGTGCAAAATAATGATATGTGGACCGTTACTGGCACTACTCACATCAATTCCAACAACTCAGGCTGGGTAAACAATGGCCATTGGACGACTTATAATTATGCTTATATTGGCGGTAGCTGGAACGTGATCAATAATTGTTACCTTGAGGTGGAAAATGATTTTGAAATGAATATTTCATCAGAACAAGGAGCGTTTAAGATTGATGCTGGCGGCGGTGTGCTGACAAAGAATTTCTATGGAGGCAGGGATTCAAGCACGGGTGCAACATCAGGTCCGTTTGTAATCGTAATGGGCTCAGAAGCTGTGTTTGTAGTTGAAGAGACAGCTAAACTTGAGTCAGGACGTTACGATGAGGATGGATTTGGAATCTTTGGTCCCATTTCAGGCGAATATGCCGTATTCCAGGCCAAGAATATTATCAGAGACTCATACCTTGAAAGTATAAATAGTCATGGTGCAGTGACCTATGGCGGCAACCTATACGTTTCTGCAGAAACTCATTTCCCACAGGGAAAGGACAGCGATGGCAGCGGCACTTACGTTCCCCAGCCGTTTATTTACGAAAAAGACGGTTTCAGCATAGCTAATAATATCTATGCAGCAGGCTTCAAGTCCGGCAAGCCCAATATCAACATTCCAGAGACACCTTGTAGCCCAGGTTTCATCGGTGGTGACCCGCTCTATCGTGTGATTGCTGAGGACTTGTCGGCTGCAGAAGCCGGAGACTTCGACTTTAATGATGTCGTCTTCGATGTAGTGAAGGCAGAAGGTGGTAAGACTACACTGAAGTTAATCTGTGCAGGTGGTATTCTTCCTCTAAGAGTCAGAGGTGCAAATGAGGCTGAGGGCAGAGAGGTTCACGAAGTATTCGGAGATACGACTCCCATGCTTGAGAACCATCCAATGTATAACACCCAAGCCGGTCCTAATGTACCAGCAACAGAATTTACCGTTGAGGGCGAATACACGACTCCTGAGCAGATTAAGAATATCATCATTGAGGTCTTTAAGGAGAACGATTGGATGGAGCTCAAAGCTACCACAGGTAAGGCTGCATGTAAGATCTTAGTTGACGATACGTTCAAGCCTGTTGTTGAAAGAAGGAACATTGCCGACGAGAATCAGAACTTCACCAACTATGTACAAGGTAAGTTCGTCGATGATTTCTGGTGGAAATAATTACATCAAATATTTATCCTAGATCGTAATAAGAGAGGGGGTGTCTGCGTGAGGCAGATGCCCCTTTTAGTTGCCTTGTATTTTTGTTTCCTTAATCCTCAAACACATACCCAAAGCCCGAAGCAGGCGGAAACACAAGCCCAAAAGCGGACAAGCACTTCCACGGCAAACGCCTTGGCCTCCTTTCCGTCGATGAAGTATCAATCGCTGATGACGGCGCGATGCAGTACATCCGACGTCATAACGGCGACCAGACTCACCAAGGTCGTCACGCCCGAATCGGTGTCGGCGAGTGGAAAATCCTCCACATCAAACTCTATGAATATTAAAAACAGAACCTATCACTTTGGGGCAGTACGTACATCCTTAAAAAGTTTAAAATAAACGCAAAAAACAATAAAAGTGTACAAAAAACCATATATAATAAGTATATTTGTACCCTAATGCATAATCTCTTAATTAAGAGAACATTCCAGAGAAATAGTACATAATATTATTAAACCTATGAAAAAGAATAATTTAATTAGATTAATTGCTTGCGCGGCTGTGTTTTACGGCGTAAGCGTGTTTTTGACTGCATGTGTGGGAACTGCCGACAACCCCCAGATAAAACCGGGAAAACAAATTGAGATGAAGATGGGCGACCTGGCAATGATGATTAACCCTGAGCATGGGGCTAGGATTACGTCGTTTAAATATCGCAACCAAGAGGTGCTTTCGCAGTTGGAAGGTCCATACTCGTCTGGTAGTACATTTTGGACCAGTCCGCAAGAGGACTGGTTCTGGCCGCCCGTGCCCGAAATAGATGAGGATAGCTACGTGGTGACTGGGGAGGATGACGAGCTGGTGATGACCAGTCGGGTGTCTGAACTGTTGAAGTTACGCATTGTAAAGCGCTTTGCAACCGATGTGGCTGATAATGCATTCGTTATCACTTACTCGATTATTAATGAAGGTAACGAAGTGCGCAAGGTGGCTCCTTGGGAAATAACACGAGTGCCCAACGAGGGTGTGATAAGTTTCGAGGCACCTGTGGAGAGCATTTGCCCTGCTGGGCTTTTGGACTTTAAGGATAAGGATGGTGTGGCCTATTACGAAGCTGACGAGGCGCCAGAGAACCGAAAGGTGAATGCCGACGGCAAAGGCTGGCTGAGCTACGAAGCTAATGGGCTTGTGCTTACCAAACGCTTTGCCGATTTGACTCCAGAGCAGGCTGCACCTGGCGAGGCTGAGATACAGGTATATGTGAATCAGGGAAAGACCTATATAGAAATAGAGAGTCAAGGCGCATATACCGCTTTGGCTCCAGGTGAAAATCTTAGCTGGACGGTACGTTGGTATCTGAAACCTGCAGAAAACTAATTATTCTGAGAGTCAGAGGTGCAAACGAAGCTGAGGGTCAAGAAATTCATGGCTTATTCGGAGAGGCAACTCCCAACGAAAAGGGCAAATATAAGATGTATAACACTGGTGCTGGTCCTGATAAAGACCCCGTTGAGTTTACAGTTGAAGGCGAATACACGACTCCTGCAACAATTAAGAATATCAAGATTGAGGTCTTTAAGGAGAACAATTGAATGGAGCTCAAAGCTGAAAAAGGTATGGCTGCATGTAAGATCCTGGTGGACGACCGCTTCCCCATCGTTCCGGAACGTCACAGCATCGCCAACCAGTTTGGAAATTTCACCACTTACGTTCAAGGTAATTGGAAAGAAAATGATGACTTCTGGTGGATCCAGAAATAAAAACGAAGGATCTTTTCCTCATACATCGGGAGCGGCAGCAATGTCGCTCTCGATTATGTTTGGGGGTGTTTTTTGTATTTGAAATGTAACATTTTTGTATTTTGCATTTTATATTAATAAAAAAGGTGTATCTTTGCAAACGAAATATGAATCAAGAAGATAACCCTCAAAACTAAAATAACATAATTATGGAAAAAAAGATTTTAACTATCTGTGCCATCCTTCTGGGAAGTGTCAGCATGCTGACAGCACAAGTGAAACTGCAAAACAACAATGTGGATGAAGTCCTGAAAGCTATGACGCTTGAGGAGAAAGCGATGCTTGTGGTAGGCGGCAACCGCCAGATTGCGTCATCGTCAGATAATGGCATGATAGGCTCGCACGCCCAGCGTGTGCCTGGTGCTGCTGGCATGACACAGGCCATTCCCCGTCTTGGTATCCCTTCAACGGTGCTTACTGACGGTCCTGCTGGTGTGAGAATCAATCCCAGACGCGACAACGATGCAAACACCTATTTCTGCACAGGATTTCCTGTGGGTACTGCACTCGCCTGCACTTGGAACACACAACTCGTTGAGGAGGTGGGCAAGTGTATCGGCAACGAGGTGCTGGAATATGGCTGCGACGTGCTGCTCGCCCCAGGCATGAACATTCACCGTTCTCCGCTCTGTGGCCGTAACTTCGAATACTATTCCGAAGACCCGTATGTGACAGGAAAGATTGCTGCTGCCTATGTGCGAGGCATCCAGAGTCAGGGCGTAGGCACCTCCGTCAAGCACTTCGCTGGCAACTCTCAGGAGACCAATCGTATGGGTGTGGATGAGATCATATCGCAACGTGCTCTTCGCGAAATCTATCTGAAAGGCTTTGAAATCGCTGTCCGCGAGG
>JAEEGJ010025039.1_pt1 | contig 12288 bp, 13 predicted proteins | sample 8958761 | NCBI WGS metagenome assembly JAEEGJ01 (sample SAMN16246546, study PRJNA631951) | gut metagenome | biome: gut microbiome; feature: rumen; material: RS-attached | host: Bos | place: Iran: Karaj | collected 2018-10 | reverse complement strand
AGTTGTCAAACCCCATATCAGGTGGTTATTGCAGCGGGGTCCCACCTCTTCCCATTCCGAACAGAGAAGTTAAGCCCGCCTGCGCCGATGGTACTGCAATGCAATGCGGGAGAGTAGGAGGCCGCCACTTTTATTTTGAGCCCCGAGGATACAATAATCCTCGGGGCTCTTTCGTTATATAGCATATGCAGTGGACGGATAGAATCAGGCAGGTAAAAATCATTCTTGTGATAATAGCTATCATTATAGCGGTGGTGTCACTATTGGCATCGCACTATCTTGTGATGGATTTGCAACGAGAGGAGCGCAATAAGATGGAAACCTGGGCAATGGCCTTGCGTGCCTTAAGCAATGCTGATATTAATACAGATCTCTCATTGGTGTTGAATGTCATTCAGGGTAATAATACGATTCCTGTTATTGTAATGGATGCTGATAGGCATGTGACAGATTATCGTAATATTCAGATGGATACAGAAACTGCTGACGACTCAGCAGAATATGTCGCACGTTATGCCCAGTCTATGATTAAACACGGACATTGTATCAAGATTTTCTTGAATGATGTGAAAAATGATACGCTTCATCATGGTAATGATGTGGACTATCAACTTGTTTGTTATGATGAGTCGATTATGTTAAAGCGGCTATCACAGTATCCATATTGGCAGTTGGGCATTGTGTTGATATTCGTCGTGGTGGCTATCTTTGCTTTGTTGGCTTCAAAAAGGGCTGAGCAAAATAAAGTGTGGGTAGGTCTTTCAAAAGAAACAGCCCATCAATTAGGAACACCGATTTCGAGCTTGATGGCATGGGTTGAAATCTTGAAAGAGAATTATCCCGATGATGATTTGATTCCAGAGATGAATAAGGATGTTAAACGCTTGGAACTTATCGCAGACAGATTCTCGAAGATAGGATCTCTGCCAGAACCGGTGGATGCTTCAATGAACGATGTGCTTCAGCATGTGGTAGAATATATGAATCGTCGTACTTCAAAAAAAGTGGATATTGAGCAACACCTACCAGATCATGAAATCATTGTGAAAATGAATGCTTCATTATTTGAGTGGGTGATAGAGAATCTTTGTAAAAATGCTGTTGATGCAATGGAAGGGAAAGGTCGAATAGAACTTGACTTGTTCGAAGAAGGGAAATATGTAGTTATAGAAGTTACGGATAATGGCAAGGGTATTCCGAAGAAAGATATTAAAAACGTCTTTATGCCAGGTTTCACCACCAAGAAACGAGGGTGGGGACTTGGACTTTCACTTGCACGACGTATAGTAGAGGATTATCATAAAGGTCGTATTTTTGTAAAGTCATCTGAACTTGGCGTAGGTACAACCTTTAGAATTGAAATAGTGGCCTAAAAATGCACAATTACCCTATAAAGTGTGTAATATGTCCCTATAGAATGGACCTAATTTGAAGTAAAAGTATAAAAAAATCAAATATCGGTTCTAAATATGAAAAAAAGTTTGTAACTTTGCAACCCAAAAGTGTGATAATGTGTAGTTTAGAGTCTTTAAAGATAGATTTGAAGGGACTGGAAAGAGAGGAGACATCCTTGACATTCAATCTTGATGATGCATTCTTCGGGGCTCTTGACGATGCAGAGGTGAAGAGAGGCTCTTTGCATGTGTCGGTGTCTATACGCAAGGCTTCCGGCTTTTACGAGTTTCTGTTTCATACGGCAGGCACGATTATCATTCCTTGCGACCGTTGTCTAGACGACATGGAGCTGCCGGTGGAGACCGATAACCGCTTAGTCGTCAAACTCGGAAGCGAGTACTCAGAGGAAGATGACATCATTGTGGTGCCGGAGAACGAAGGAATACTCGACATCTCATGGTTCATCTATGAGTTTGTAGCACTGGTCATACCCATTAAGCATGTGCATGCACCTGGCAAGTGCAACCCTGCTATGACAAAAGCTCTGGAAGAGTTGTCAGCTGACCGAAGCAGCGATGAGGAGTCCAACCAGTCGTCAGACCCCCGATGGGACAAATTGAAAACGTTAAACATTAAAGATAAAGAATAATTATGGCACATCCTAAAAGAAGACAGTCAAAGACTCGTACCCTCAAGCGTCGTACTCATGACAAGGCAGTAGCTCCTACACTCGCAGTATGTCCTAACTGCGGTGCATATTATGTGTATCACACTGTATGCCCGACATGTGGTTACTACCGCGGTAAGGTAGCTATCAAGAAGGAGGACGAAGTCGCTGAATAATGGATAGAATCAACGCGATAATCACCGGTATTGGCGGATACGTACCTGACTATATCCTCACGAATGAGGAATTGTCAAGGATGGTTGATACCAATGATGAGTGGATTATGACGCGTGTCGGTATCAAGGAACGTCGTATCCTCACAGAGGAAGGTCTTGGCACAAGCTATATGGCCCGTAAGGCAGCTAAACAACTTGTCCAGAAGACTGGAGTGGACCCTGATTCGATTGATGCGCTGATTGTAGCCACTTCTACCGCAGATTATAAGTTCCCATCCACAGCATCCATCGTGGTTGGCAAACTCGGACTGAAGAATGCTATGGCATTTGATTTCTGGGGTGCTTGCTGTGGATTCCTCTATTCGCTCGACGTGGCTGCAACCATGATCCAAAGCGGACGTTATAAGAAGATCATTCTTATTGCTGCCGATAAGATGTCATCGGTAACTGATTACAAAGATCGTTCTACTTGTCCGCTTTTTGGTGATGGAGCTGCTGCTGTTCTGCTCGAAGCTACTGAGGAGCAGAATATTGGTGTGATGGACTCCTACCTACGAACAGATGGTAAGGGTCTCCCTTTCTTGCACATGAAAGCAGGAGGTTCTGTCTGTCCACCGTCTCATTTCACAGTTGATCATCGTTTACACTACCTATATCAGGAAGGACGTACGGTGTTTCGTTATGCTGTGACAAATATGAGTAACGATTGCGTACTGGTAGCTGAACGCAATGGCTTGAACAAAGATAACATCCAGTGGGTGGTTCCTCATCAGGCGAATATGCGTATTATCGAAGCAGTGGCAAAGCGTCTTGAGCTTCCGATGGAACAGGTAATGGTGAATATCGAGCATTACGGTAATACGAGTGCTGCGACCATTCCGTTGGCAATATGGGATAATGAAAGCAAACTGAAGAAAGGGGACAATATTATTCTCACGGCATTCGGTGCAGGATTCGTCCATGGAGCATCCTATCTAAAGTGGGCATATGATGGTGGATAATAAACATAAAGCCGGATTTGTCAATATCGTTGGAAACCCCAACGTAGGAAAAAGTACGCTCATGAACCAATTGGTTGGTGAGCGTATTTCAATTGCTACGTTTAAGGCCCAAACGACGCGTCACCGTATTATGGGGATAGTAAATACCCCCGAAATGCAGATTGTCTTCTCTGATACACCAGGTGTGTTGAAGCCTAACTACAAGTTGCAGGAGTCGATGTTGGCTTTCTCAGAGTCAGCTCTTCAGGATGCCGATGTTTTGTTATATGTGACAGATGTTGTCGAGAATCCAGAGAAGAACATGAATTTCCTGGAAAAGGTTCAACAGTTGAATGTCCCCATTATTTTGCTTATCAACAAGATTGATGAACTTACAAATGATTCAGGACAGTCTAGTCAAGATAAGTTATCTGGCATCGTAGAGCGGTGGCACCTTCTGCTTCCAAAGGCTGAGATATTGCCGATTTCAGCAGAAAATAAGTTTGGTACGGATGTCCTTCTTAAGCGTATTCAGGAATTGCTTCCGGAAAGTCCTGCTTTTTTTGATAAGGATCAGTTGACAGATAAACCTGCACGTTTCTTTGTTTCAGAGATCATTCGCGAGAAGATTCTTCTTTATTACGACAAGGAAATCCCCTATAGTGTAGAAGTCAGTGTAGAGCGTTTTAAGGAAGACGACAAACATATCCACATCAACGCTGTTATCTACGTTGAACGTGATTCTCAGAAAGGCATCATTATCGGTCATCAGGGTGTTGCGTTGAAAAAGGTCTCTACCGAAGCTCGCAAGTCACTTGAGAAGTTCTTTGATAAAGCTATCTACCTTGAAATATTCGTGAAGGTTGATAAGGACTGGCGTTCGTCGGAACGTGAATTGAATAATTTTGGATATAATCCTGAATAATATGGGAAATTTAGTAGCGATAGTAGGACGCCCGAATGTGGGGAAATCAACCCTTTTCAACCGCTTGACAAAAAGTCGTCAGGCGATTGTTAGTAATGAGGCTGGCACCACACGCGACCGTCAGTATGGCAAATGTGAGTGGAATGGTAAAGAGTTCTCCGTTGTCGATACCGGTGGTTGGGTAGTGAACTCTGATGATATATTTGAAGAGGAGATTCGCAAACAGGTTATTATTGCAACCGAAGAAGCTGATTTGGTACTCTTTCTATGCGACATCAATAATGGTGTAACGGCATGGGATCAAGATGTTGCACAGATCTTGCGTCGTGCCAAGCTACCTGTACTTTTGGTGGCGAACAAGGCAGATGATGGTAAAGATCTTTATGACCAATATGAGTTTTATAAGTTAGGCCTGGGTGATCCTTGGCCTATTAGTGCGGCAACCGGTAGTGGTACTGGCGATTTGCTTGACAAGGTGTTGGAATTGCTTCCTGTAAAGCCAAAAGATGATCTGGAAGATGGAATTCCTCGCTTTGCAGTTGTTGGTCGTCCAAATGCAGGCAAGTCGAGTCTTATTAATGCTTTTATTGGTGAAGATCGTAATATTGTTACTGATATTGCAGGTACGACCCGTGACAGCATCTATACGCGCTACGATAAGTTTGGATTTGATTTCTATTTGGTAGATACGGCAGGTATCCGTCGTAAGAATAAGGTGACGGAGGATCTGGAATTCTATAGTGTGATGCGCTCTATCCGAGCCATCGAGAATAGTGATGTCTGTATACTTATGATTGATGCGACCCGGGGAATTGAAGCGCAGGATATGAATATCTTCCAACTGATCCAAAAGAATAATAAGTCATTGGTCGTTGTGGTTAATAAGTGGGATTTGGTGGAAGACAAGTCACAGGTTGCTATTGATACGTTTATTAACGCGATACGCCAGCGTATGGCACCGTTTGTGGATTTCCCGATAATCTTTGCTTCTGCTCTTACGAAACAGCGTATTTTCAAGGTGCTTGAGACAGCAAAAGAAGTCTATTTACACCGTAAGGCAAAGATAGGAACATCGAAGCTTAATGAGGTGATGTTGCCGCTGATAGAAGCTTTCCCGCCTCCTTCTGTAAAAGGAAAGTATATTAAGATTAAATATGTGGCACAGGTTCCAGATACGCAGATTCCTACATTTGTCTTTTATGCGAACCTGCCACAGTATGTTAAAGAGCCCTATAAGCGTTTCCTGGAGAATAAGATTCGGGAAAATTGGGTGCTTACAGGTTCACCGATAAATGTCTTTGTACGCCAGAAATGAAGAAGATTGCCTCTTTCCTTATTCTGGTTCTTTGGGGCTGCTCCCATCCGAGTCCAGAAGAGATGGCATCTCTTGCTGCCAAGGGTTATTATGACCATCTGGTTAGTGGTGAGTATGAGTTGTTTCTTGAAGGCATGGATCGTCGTGAGTTAATGAATGAGGTGAATTTCCGTTCGCAATTGATTGACAATTATCGTCAGTTTAAGGCAGAGCAGGATTCTGCTCATGGTGGGATTAGAGAGGTGCGCATCGTTAGAGCTTCTACGGACTCTGTTCAGAAATTCACTAACGTGTTTTTAATGCTTTGCTTTGGCGATTCTACAAATGAAGAGATTGTCGTGCCGATGGTAGAGCGTAATGGCAGTTGGAGAATGAAATAGTAGTCAACTTAACTTTTGTAAGATATGAAGATAAGGCTTGTTATTTTGACGTCGTTTACAGTGTTTGCTCTATCGAGTATGGCACAGTATATTCCGTCTGTGCCGTTGGAACAGCGAGTGAAAGAATCCTCTGCTGATTATTGGCATTGGGGGAATACATTCAAGCACTTAGACCTCGCACTGAGTTTAGGAACGTCTGGAATCGGAATTGAGGTTGCTTCTCCTATATGTGAGTTCGCGCAGGTGCGTATTGGGTATGATTTGATGCCTCATTTTAGGAAAAAACTTACATCGGGCCTGATGATTGGAAAAGAGAAACCCTATAAGTACGATAAGGATGGTTATCGGGTTGAGTCGAACTATGATAAAGTCAGAGAGATGATGTACCAAAAGACCGGCTACGATATGAAAGATCATATTGACATGACTGGTAAGTTGACTATGCAGAATTTCAAATTTCTGGTAGATATTTTTCCTTTGTCGGGTAATAAGAACCTACATGTAACGCTTGGCGTTTATTGGGGGCCATCTGAGTATGCTAAGATCGAGAGTGACCCAGATTTCAGTGAAACGCTTGCCTGTGTCAATGCATACAATAAACTTTATGCAGCTGCAGGTGACAATGATGTAATCAAAACATATGGTACTGCGGGTTATCTGATGGGACAGTTTACTAAATATACGAAGCTACCAGATGGTACAACTGTAAAGTCGGGTGATAACTATAAAATGACTGGTGGTTCTGAGGAAAAAGTCTTGATTTCTGCAGAAACAAATAGCATCAAACCCTATATAGGTGTTGGCTATGAAGGTGTTTTGTCGAAGAAACGTCGTGATATCAAGTTCGCAGTGACTGGTGGTCTGATGTTTTGGGGAGGTGCTCCTTCCTTATATACTGCAGAAGGAGTCAATCTCGTGAAGGATGTGAGTGGAATAGAAGGTAAGGCCGGCAGCTATGTCAAGTTGATGTCTAAGCTGAAAGCTTATCCGACTATAGGCGTTCGAATAATTAAGAATATTTTTTAAACTTGTATAATTATTATAGGATAACTAAAATGAAAAGAATTGTATGTATGATGGCGATGGCCTGTATGAGCTTTACGGCTTTTGCACAACAGGACACTACAACGTGGAAGCGTTTTACTTTGGATTCCGGCGCGCAGGAAACTGCTAAGACCTATATTCCAGTGACGCAATATTGGGAGGAACATAACATTTTCCAACATTTGAATATCTCTCTGACAGCGGGAACAACAGGTATTGGTATCGATGTAGCTTCTCCTGTCGGGAGGTATGTTCAGTTACGCGCAGGTTATGAGTTTATGCCACGTTTCACGAAGCGTATGGCATTTGACTTGACAATTAATGGCCAGCCTGCCAGGGCCTACGATGAGCATGGTTATCGCCAGCCGACGTCATTCGATAAGATGAATGATCTTCTCTATGAATTTACAGGATACGATGCTGACGATCATGCTGATATGATGGGTAAGCCAACCATCAACAATTTTAAGTTCCTTGTTGATATCTTTCCCTTCCAGCAGAACAAGCATTGGCATTTTACAGCGGGATTCTATTGGGGGCCATCACGTTTTGCCTATGCTGAGAATGCCATAGAATCAATGCGTACATTAAGTGCGGTAGGCATCTATAATAATATGTATAATAAGGCAGTTAATGATGAACCATTGATTGACTTCACGAAGATAGATAAAGATTATCCTCCCGTATCTTTTGATGCACAGGAAAAACTCTACGAGAAGATTCTTAATATGGGGCGTTTGGGTTTTGCTGTAGGCTATTTTAAGCACGACGTTGTAGATGCCAATGGTGTTATGCATAAAGCTGGTGACCGTTATATCGTAGAGCCAGATGATAGAGGAATGGTAACTGTGACTGCAAAGTCTAATTCGTTCAAACCTTATCTTGGCTTCGGCTATGGTGGACGGTTGGTTAAGAATCGTGATGATTGGCATGTGTCTTTTGATTGTGGTGCAATGTTCTGGGGAGGTACTCCAGATTTGTATATGCATGATGGCATTAATTTGACAAAGGATGTAGAGAACGTTTCTGGAAAGGTTGGTACTTATGTAGATTTGTTCAGTGCATTAAAAGTCTTTCCGGTATTGAGTTTCCGAATCACTAAGCGTATATTCTAATTTTACAGATAAAAATGCAAGAAGCCGCAAGAGATCTGCTCTTGCGGCTTCTTGCATTTTGTAGTCTTTGTTTTATTTGATGACAATCTTCTTACCGTCTTTAATGTATATGCCTGGTTGAGGTGTTACATTATCAGGTATTCTGGTGCCCGTTAGCGTAAATAGTCCTTCTTTATCTTTAGAGATGCCTTCTGCCATGATGGTTGTGATGCCTGTTCCGCTCTCTGTCATAACGTCTGCTGAACCTGATGGAACTGAAAGGTATGCTTTGTTAGCTTTTAGATATTTGCCGTCTTTTAAATCGGCTTCACTAGCTTTTACAAATGCTATTTTACCACCACTTTTTCCAATTACGCGCATTGTTGATGGATTATACTGCGTAACAGTGACAAAACTTCTAACTGTGCTGGCGCAATATACACCGTTAAGTTTGTTTCCTGTAGCAGTATTTCCACCAGATGTTACAGGTTCGATTTTATTCTTTGCAGGATCGTTTGATGCGCATTTGATGATGACTGGTGTGGCTGCCGGTATTGTACCAGAAATCTCCTTTAAAGTTATTTTGCTACCACTAGCTTCGCTGATATAGTATGCTTTCATACCGCTTGAAGCTAATTTGAAGGCAAAACCAGCATAAATGGTACCATAATAGCCATCATCAGTTTTTACGTCTGGCTTAATGCCGATATAGTTGTCGCCAGTATTTACAGGAACAGGAATCCAATATTTGGCACTGTTATCGTTTGTTCCTAGCCATGATTCATCTAGGCTAGGGTCAATCTTGAATTCAGAAAGAGATGCAGTCATTCCCTTATATGTTCCCGATCCAATATATGATCCATCACCTTGAGGTTTTAGTGTGGCATATAGTTTGTTACCTGAGAGTTTATACAAACTTGATCCTTGGGCCTCAAAATCGTATTGATTATTACTAACATTGATCCTTTTAATATAGATTACACAGGATGGCATAGTGCATACATCACTCCAATTCTTATATGTTCTTATTCCTGCTAATTTCACATCTCCTGCTGTAGTGCTGACTTTATAGTGGCTGGGATCGTTGTCTTGAATGCTCATATACCGGCCTGAATGGCGGTTTTTTATATAGTAAAAACCATCGGCTATTTGTGAATAAGCTGTAGCAACTGTTATTACAGTCAAAATAATTGAAGTAAATAGTTTCTTCATATTTTTTGCTTTTGGGTTTCTTATGAAAGAAATAAGCCCAGCCCCATTTTGGGACCGGGCTTGAAAAGTCTCTATTTTATTATGTATTACTTCTGAACTTCAGCAATACAGATAGATACACGGTTGCTGTCATTGTCAGCGAATGGCTGTACGCGAGCACCCTTGCTGTCGTAGCTGATACGATCTGCAGGAATACCATACTTCTGAGTCAGCATCTTAACAACAGCATCAGCACGCTGTGCAGCGAGGCGGTCGTTGATTTTGTCATTACCTGTACCAGCGTCTGCATAACCGGTAACCATTACCTTTGCAGTCTGGTTCTGGCGCATGTAGTCAACAATGTCCTTTACCTTCTGCTCCTCAGAGTCGCGGATGATACTCTTGTTGATTACGAAGAAGACATCACGACGGATTGGCTCGATAACAGGCTCTGGGCATGGTGCCTCAACAACCTTCTCGACAATCTTCTCAACATACTCGATCTGTGGCTCTGGAGCGGGGATAAACTTCGTAGAGTAGGTAGGACCGAGAGCAATCTTCACACCTGCGAGCAGGTTGATATAAGAGTCTGCGTTACCAGCCTTCTTGTAGTTGAACTTATCGCCAAGGATGTTAGCATTAGCTTCAAGACCAATCTTAATAGCCTCACTTACCTTCACGTCCATGGTCAGACCAGCCTGTCCGAAGAGCAGAGTTGCTGCATCCATGTAATCGTCTCGCATTGGAGTCCAATTGTAAAGAGACTTACCACAAACGTTCTCTACCTGTGCTTTCACTGCTTTCACATCATCACTTGCCTTTGAGCGGAAGTTCAGACCACCACCGATGAAAGCACCGAAGCTAACTACACGGTTGGGGTTGAAACCTGCGATGATATTTGACAGATCAAAAGTCAAGTCAATAGCAGGTGCAAAATATGTGTATTTATAATCCCAATAATCATCAGGTGTACCTTGTGGTAAAACTTTTTGATCAATGAGCTTCTCTATATCATATCCACCCTTTCCTTGCCAAGCATTGATTGCCAGACGAGCACCAATTGCCTTAGAGAACTGATAGCCTACAGCACCCTGTACAGTCGGAGAAATCAGCTTACTGAACTTTGTCTCACCTACAGTGTAGTTCGCACCACCCTGAAGCTGGATATACCAGTGCGGCTCGAAGACGTATTCTGTCGTGCCTTTCTGCTCCTGAGCAGATGCTGAGAGCACGCCCATCAGCATCAGGCAAGACAATATTGCTTTCTTCATTTTCATATTCTGTTACTTAATTGATTTTTAAACCTTCAGATGTTATTACTTAACTGTTACAGTGTGCACCTTGTTGACAATGTTACCATAGTAGTCAACACAGCTCAGAACTACTCTATAAACACCAGCTCTCGGGAACTCGAGTGTCCAGTACTGAGTGCTGCCAGGTACAGTAGCCTGCTGGCGAACCTTACCGTTCTCGGTATCAACAACTGCGATGTACTTCTCATAGGCAGGAGCAAGCAGCTCTTCTGTCGGAGAGGTCATCATGATTTCCAGTGTACCAGCGCCTTCCAGTGTGGTGTCGTCGGTCATGCGGAAAATCTCGCCGTTAGCACCGTTGCAGAGAATGATAGGAGAAATGGCACGGGTCAGCTGGTGGTTGTTCAGCTTGTTTACGATGTAGTTTGCACCCTTCTCAAGATAGGTGTTAACCCTTGAAGCCATCTTAGTAGCACCTACTTTTTCGCCAATCTTTGTAACGACTTTCTCTACATCAGCAATCTTCTCTGTAGGAACCTTGGCGTCCTTCTCATAAGCCCAGAAAGCTGTGTATGCCAATGGAGCAACTGCAGTTGCAGCAATCTTCAATTCGGTCTGGCTCATGATGAACTCTGTACCATCATCCATCACCTTGCTCAGAACGAGACGCTGTGGAGAGTAAGACATGTTGTTGAGGTCAGTGTTGTTAGCACTCATTTTGCCGCTGTAGAAATTGATCAAGATTCTTGCTGCAGCACGGCCGATGGTCTTAATCACCTCATCCTTTGTCTCATAAGGTCTACCAGCCTTAATCTCTTCCCAAGCTGCCTTGAAATCGTTCTTCAGACCATCGAAGTCAATGAATTTCTTGATGCTGAACTTGTTGGGAGCGAGGGCTGCATCTGCAATGGTAGCATCAGCCTCAAACCAGTCGTCTTTTGTCTGGCCCATAGAGTACAATTCCTGACTCTTGTAGAAACCCCACTGAACCTGATAATCAGACAACTTAATATTAGAGAGTGTAACAGGAGCAACCTTACCTACACTATTCATGAGGGTCAACTTGTAGTCGTTGATGTTGAACTTTTCATGGTTAACACCTCTAGCTGTGAAGTAAAGCTTACCTGCGTTGCCATTAGGCTGAGTGATTATCTCAGTAAACTTGACGGTTTCTGCTCCCTGTATGTCAGAGTCTGTGATTCTAGCACCATTATTCTGGTCAACAATGAAACGCTCTTCTGATGTTGGGAATTCTTCGATAAGAGTCTCGTTGGTTCCGTAGAAAGCAGCCAGTGACAGAACTTTTACACCTGGTAAATTGATTGAACCAATTACATGGTTCACTGTGTGCTCAGCATAGAAATCCTGAATGAGACCACCAATAAGATTCTCCAGTTCCTCGTCAAGCTCGACAATCTGCTTTTGAACGATAGCGAGATCCTTCTTCAACTGCTCAATGTCAGCCTCTGCCTTCTGAAGTCTTCCGTCAATAGATGCCAACTGCTCCTTGATGTTGCTGATTTCACCATTGATCTTGTCAATAGCAGCCTTGTTCTCCTTGATAGCATCTTCATTTGCCTTAATTTTGGCATTCAAAGATGTCTCCAAGTCACTGAGTTTCTTCTCAAGGGCTGTCTTCTGAGCAGCGAGGTTGTTATAAACACCAACCAGCTCATCGTCCATGTTGTCCTTGCAAGAAACAAATGATGTTGTGGCAGTCAGCATCAGCGCTGCCATCAATAAACCATTAATAATTTTCTTTTTCATTTGAACTTAAAAATTATAATTAAACAATTAAACGTTATTATGTCTCTGCATATAATGATATAAATCGGTGACAAAAGTAGGCATTATTTTCTAATTGTGCA
>JAEEGJ010025037.1_pt1 | contig 12289 bp, 9 predicted proteins | sample 8958761 | NCBI WGS metagenome assembly JAEEGJ01 (sample SAMN16246546, study PRJNA631951) | gut metagenome | biome: gut microbiome; feature: rumen; material: RS-attached | host: Bos | place: Iran: Karaj | collected 2018-10 | reverse complement strand
TCTGGCCCCAAGCCTGCGGCAGGAGCATCATCATCGCATGCGGGAGGCTACGGCCCGCTGCGACGAGGAGCTCAAACATATTATCAAGGCTAGCAGAGTCGCTCTGGCCCGGCATAATGAGCGGCAAGAGCTTCGGCAAATCGTCACCGATGACTTCGCTCTTCAGGAGCGGTTCACGGGCACGCAGGCTGTTCAGGTTACCGCGCAGGGTGTTGATTTCACCGTTGTGAGCGAGGTAGCGGAACGGGTGAGCGAGCGGCCAAGTCGGGAACGTATTGGTAGAATAACGCTGGTGAACGAGAGCGAGCGGGCTTTCGAAATCGAGGTCGTTCAGGTCCTTGTAGAAACCTTCGATCTGGCTTGCAAGCAATAGGCCCTTGTAAACGATGCTCTTGCGGCTGCAGCTGCAAACATACACGCCCTTGCAGGTCTTTTCGACCAGGCGGCGCACCACATAAAGCTTGATATCGAACTCTTCGTTGGTCTTGAACTTGGAGCCGTCAAAGAACACCTGACGAATGTGCGGCAAGGTTTCGCGAGCCGTGTGACCGATCGTAGCGGGGTTCACCGGAACTTCGCGGAACTGGATGACATCGACACCTTCAGATTCAGCAACACGCTTGATTTCGGCATCCAGGGCATCGGCGGCAAGCGTATTTTCGACAAAGTACATCGCCACGCCGTAACGGGCCGGAAGCGTCGGGTAAAGCTGGCGGAAAAACTTATGCGGCATAGAAAGCAAAAGGCCAGCGCCGTCACCCGTTTCCGGGTCGCCACCAGCCGCACCGCGATGCATGAGCCTTTTCAAGACCGTAATACCCTGCAGCACTATCTGGTGCGAGGCAACATTATTAATATTGGCAACCAGACCGACACCGCAGGCGTCGTGTTCGTTGGCCGGATCATAAAGTGCTTGAGCGTTCATAAAAATTCCTTGTTATTACTTTTTGCGCTCCGTATTTGCAAAATCCGTGCCAAATGGACAAAACCACCCGTCAATTATTGAAAAAGCGGTCAAAAATGTAAAACAAAAGCCGAATTGCAAAATTCAGCAAAATTTCAGATTTCAAAAAATGTAAAGAATTACGTTTGTTTTACAAATTTCGTAAACTAATGGTAAAATTTCAAATTTTTATTTCCGGCTCTTTTCTTCTTCGTATTCTTCTGCCGTAGCAATGGGGCCATCACACCAGAGTTTCGTAGAATCGTCATACAGCATTTTCGCCGTATTAGATTCCATAAAGGAGACAAGAATGTCCTCCTTTGATTTACGTTCTCTTTCTGCAATTTCCTCAATTGCCATGAGCGCAGTGAGATCCATTGAAAATAAAGTTTTGTCGTTCGACATCCGTTCACCTTAAAGAAACGCTTTCGCTTTTGATAAATTGAAGTTTTGACAAAGCCTTCAAACTCCTAAAGCAGAACTGGTCTTGCAAGCGCTCAGGAAGCAAAAGACTAATGCACATGCTATCCGCACGCTCACCACCCATTGGTCCAAAGACGTTACCCATGTATGCCGTGATAGTTGTATTGGTGTCGTCATTTGCAATTTTTCCACCAACAACATCATACATTTCCATCTGTTTGCGAATTTCAGCAAAAAAGCCATTTCTTCGATGAGCAACAATGCAATGCAACCAATCGACATCAGCCGACTCAAAGGCAAAAAAATTTAAATCAGAAACTTCCGAAACCTTAAAACAAGACACAAAGGCATTCATTTCATTCGCCGAAATAAATCCTTTACTTCGGGCTCTTGATGCTGAAATTTTTGAAAAACTACGGGCTTGATTTATAGATGTAGTGAGATAAAAACCCCGACCGAAGTCTTTGAACTTGGCACATCGTTCCAGGCTAGGAGTTTCAACGACACAAAAACTTCCATGATAAAGGATCATATCTTTTTCAAGTCGCATCATACGGACGCTCCCCTGACCTTGAGGTACGATTTTACATCCTCAAATACGGCATCATCACCTTCTACATGAAAAATACCAAAGCCTTCACGAATATACTTAAGGACATCAAACTTTTTGAACAGCCGAGCAGTTTCCTTTAGCGAAAGATTGAAACTCCGAGCCGCAATTCTAAGAATACGGATTTGCATAAAAAGGATTTGCTGTTGTTCATTCATAAGCGGCCTCAAGATACTGAAAAAATAGATAATTTTTTTCTTTAGCGAAGATTGACTCGTCTATTCTGTAGAAATCCTTCAAATGCATTTACTTCGTATACAAATCAAAGATTCTAGTCCCCTTATATTCCCAATGAATAGATCCCTGGTAGGAACCTGATGGAGAAAGTTGACCTTTACGTTCTTTTATTTCACGGGTTAACGGAGAAAGTTTCCAAAGTTTCCCTTCAAATGCAACTTCTTTGTCGTTTACAACGGTGGCAACAATAGACTTGTCATCTATGTAGTTAATCTTTTTTCCGACAAGTCCTAAAACTTCGAATGATTGAGTGTGTTTTTTCGTAGATCTAGGAGGTTTATTTACAGTATTGAAAAGATTATCCGGTATGGGCAACACCTCCTTAATCAAGAAATCAACAATCCATGCAGTTCTATTTTCAATGGCATCCTTATTCCAAACATCTTTATCCGTAATCTCTCTTTGCGAGATTTGTAAAGCAGAATTATTGATATATATGTCTTTTTTCTTTGAAAATTCTTCGTTACCAAGTTCTTGATTATAGTATATGAGAGTCAAATTACCAAGAGAATGAAGATATTCGTTATGCACCGATTCATAGTCATTCCCCAACATTTTTTTCCAGTCTTCATTAAGTGTTTGAGGCATGATGTGTTCAATCTGTAAATTTTTGTCGGACAAATCAGGAAACACCTTTGTAATTTTTTCTTCCATCAAAGCAAAGAGGAATTTAAGCTGTTTGAAACCGTAAAAATCTCGATTTATGTTCTTCTTCAGTTCGGCATCATTTGGCATTCTCATTGCTACATCCAGGCCCGCAATGAATCTATACAGCGCAATCTTTTTGTCCGGACTACCAATAATTTGTGGAATTTGGTTATTCCATAAAGGCATCGCCTTGTTCTCTGCTGCACCAAGTTTTACTAAACGATGACGAAGAACGTATATTTCAAGCACATCTAAAATTGCCACGGCATCCGCATTGCTCAGTTTATCTTCTTTCCATTTTTTTAATATTTCAAGAATAAACGAGAACGTCGTGGACGCCCCAATGGTACGAATATCTTTTAATTTACGGTCTATTTTAGAATCTGATGAAGGCTTGCCTAATGTAATGCAAGCATATAAATCCGTATAATCCGTAAGATCTTTCAATATGTCTTCTGAATTCTTGCCAGCAAACAAACCCTTAAATATGGCATAGAGTTCTTTATAGTTCGCCTCAACAGCTTTTGGATATGGTTTTGCAAACTTGCACTGCATATAATCTCGAATAAACGATGATACCAAATCAGGTAATGTTTTTTCGATATGCAACCAATAATTATGATACAGCCTATCTTGTTTATCTGCACTTAGCCCTAGCAACAGATAATTTCGAATTAAATCAGCCAAAGAAAGAGGTTTTCCAAGGGAATTCATGGACTCAAATATTTCTTGAGGATTTTCCCACTTATTTTTATCTGGTTCCAATTGAATTGTGACTATACTGAATTTTGTCAAACCTTTTTCGATCAAATCTTTTAGAGTGATACCGTTTCTTTCATCAACTTTTCGAAGTTCATCGCAAAAAAACTTGTAATTATGATAAACTGCAGCAGTTTTGTCTTCATTGGTTAAGGGCAAACCAAGAACAATTTTTTTATAGGCTTCCCAATCAGTTTCAACCTGCTTCAATTTAATTTTATATTCAGCATCGCCACCAGCATTATCATTTTTTAAAAATTTTTGATCAATATATTTTTTTAGACTTTCATCAGTAATAATATCTCGAAGTGCAATGAAAAACAGCATCGTGGTGGTAATACGTTGTTGACCATCAATTAAAATAAGTTTTGCAGGCTGTCCAAACACCTGTTCTGACTGAAAATATGTAACAGTTCCAAAGAAATGTTCCGTAACCAACCCATTTAAATTCGCTCTGGCAGTTTTCATGATGTCTTCTAAAAAGACTTCACATTGTTCATTATCCCACTCATAATTTCTTTGATAAGGAGGAATATAGAATGTGACATCATTGTTGGAAAGCATTCCAAGAAGTTCTTGTTTAGAAGGGGTCATATAACTATTCCTTTTTTAGTATATATGAAATATACTCAAAAATCAACTCTTGTCGAAGATTTACAAAGAAAGATTTTCCCCAAAATAAACATCTCCAATTAATCATAACATTTCAAAATGTTATAAACGCAAAGAACCGCAGCCGTCCGTCGCGTAAGTTTCCCAGTCTCTCAAATGCAATTATTCGAACACTTTCTTTTTGCGTTGGTCGCGACCGATTAACACGAGGCTCACGACCACACCGGCGAGGAGCGCGACCGATGTCACAATCCATGCGGTTGAATGTCCACAGGTCACCTGGAAGAACAGCACCGAGAGGCTCCAGCCGATAATTGTCTGGAACACCATCATGAGCGTTCCGTAAAAGCGCCCGAGTTCGCGGAAAGCGGTTCCCATGGCGGCAAGGCACGGCACATAGAGCAATATAAACAGCAGGTAGGCCAGCACCTGGAAACGCCCGAGGTTGAAATGCGCCTGCATGGTCTTGTACGCACCTTCGTTTCCGGCGCCTTCGCTTTCTTCAATCGCAGCCTTGACGCCCAGCGGGTTCGCAATCGAGGTAAAGACTTCCACCAAGTTCGCCGGGACGCTCACGAGAGCTTCTTTCACCGTCGATTTCAGGCTAAAGCCTTCGTCCGCCGCAGTTTCTTCCGGGGCCGCGTCGGCATTCCCGGCAGCCGCAGAATTTTCGGCCGCGTCGCCCGAGCCCTCGATGGCGTACAGCGAATTGAGCGTTCCGACAATCGCCTCTTTCGCGAAGAGCCCTGTAAAGAGCGCCACAGAAGCGGGCCAGTTGTCGCGTTCGACGCCGAAGGGTTCGAACACCGGCGTAATCACCGTACCCACGGCACTCAACACCGACTTTTCGTTGTTGTCGTTACCGAAACTTCCATCGGTTCCGACAGAGCCCATAAAGCCAAGCACAGTCACCATGATGAGCACGACCTTGCCCGCGCGGAAAACGAATTCCTTGAGGCGGAGCCATGCGTGGCGGAAAAGGTTACGTACCTTGGGCAAATGGTAAGGCGGCAATTCCATGATGAAGGTCGATTCCTTGCCCATGAAAACCGTATGGCGCAAGAGCAGACCGTAAATCAAAGCAATCACGATGCCCGTCAGGTAAATCCCGAACACGAGCGTGCCCGCACTTTCACCGAAGAACGCCGCACCGAACAACGCATACACCGGGAGGCGCGCGCCGCAGCTCATGAACGGCACCAGGAACAACGTAAGGAACCTTTCGCGCTTGTTTTCGAGCGTACGCGTGCCCATGAGCGCCGGCACCGAGCAGCCGAAGCCCACGATCATCGGCACGAACGCCTTCCCCGGAAGCCCGAGGAACCGCATAAAGCGATCCGCCACAAACGCCGCGCGCGACATGTAGCCGGAATCCTCGAGGAACGAAAGGCAAAGGAACATGAAGAAGATAACCGGAATGAACGTCGATACCGTCTGGATGCCCGTACCGATGCCGTTCGCCAACAGCGCCACGACAACGCCCGGCGCGCCAATCTTCGTCAGAAGTTCCGTCATGCCGTCCACGAAAATGCCACCGAACAAAATGTCGAAGAAATCGATGAATGCGCTGCCGACCTTCACCGCAAACCAGAACACCAGATACATGGCGATAAGGAAAAGCGGGATACCCAGGATACGGTTCAAGAAGAGCTTGTCGAGCTTGTCGGTTCGCGTGCGCTTGGTAGTGTTGTCGCGGATGACCGCCTTCGCGATGTCGCGGGCGTAGGAATAGCGGGAATCGGCCAGCGCGAATTCCACCTCTTCGCCCAAGTCTTCTTCAATCTTGTCGTGCGGGATTTCGACACCGAGTTCATCGGCAAGTTCCAGCACTCGCCCGCTATGCTCCAGGTACTGCACCGCCGTCCAGCGCGGGCTTGCGCCGAGTTTGTCGGCTACGGGCTTGAGCGGCACAGCAATTTCTTCAATCAGCTTTTCCAGGACTTCGGAATGCTTGACCGCCTTCGGGAGCGGAAGTTCACGGCTGTTATGCAGCAGCTTGTGCAAGTCGTTCACGAAGCCTTCGCAGCTCTTGGGCGAAACCGCCGTAAGGCCAATCGCCGTCACGCCGAGGATTTCTTCGAGCTTGTGCAAATCCACATGGATGCCGCGACTCGCCGCGATATCCATCATGTTCACCGCCAAGACCATCGGCACGCCCTTTTCCATCAGCTGGCTCGTGAGGAACAGGTTGCGTTCCAAGTTCGTGGCATCCAAGATATTCACAACTAAGTCCGCTTCGCCCTTGAGCAGGTAATCGAGGGCGGCACGCTCGTCTTCGGAGTTTGCAAACAGCGCGTAAATACCCGGCAAGTCCACCACGCGAATCGTGTGGTTATCGAGTTTGAACTGGCCTTCCTTTTTTTCGACAGTCACGCCCGGCCAGTTGCCCACAATTTGGTTCGAGCCGGTAAGCGAGTTAAAGAGCGCCGTCTTTCCGCAGTTCGGGTTGCCCGCAATCGCAATCGTGAAAATCTCTTTCTCAATAGGCATCAGATTCTCCTCAGCTTGAGCACATCGGCTTCTTTTTTGCGGAGCGAGAGCCTGTACGAAAGCACGCTCACCTCGACCGGGTCGCCGAGCGGAGCCACCTGCAAAACCTGCAGCACCACGCCGCGCACAAGCCCCATCGATAAAAGCTTGGACTTGTACTGAGAATCACCCGTGTTGTATCCAATAATTTCGGCCTTGTCGCCTTTTTTAAGCTCCGAAAACTTCGGTTCGTTATTCATACACCAACGATTTACTTTTTCTTAGATTTAGCGGCGTTCGACTTTTTCGCCGTCACACCCGTATTGGGGGAATTCACGAACTCCTCGATTTTCTCGAGAGTCTCCGCCGAAAGAATGTGCTCCATGCAGCAGGCGTCCTTGTCGGCAATCGCCTCGGACACGCCGAGCTTGATCAAAAAACGCTTCAGCAGAATGTGACGATTCAAAATCTGGGACGCCACCAGCGCCCCTTCCGAGGTGAGTTCGATGCCGCTGTAAGGCTCCTGCGTCACAAGGCCGAGCTTCTTGAGTTCGATTACCGCCTTGGCAACCGACGGCATCTTGACCTTGAGCGCCGCCGCAATGTCGCGGACACGGGCAATCCCGTTCGCAAGGCGCAGCATGTGCACCATTTCCAAGTAGTCTTCAAGGCTCTGGCTTAACTTTACTTGTTCCATAGGACGGCTCCGATTAAACGAAAAACACACCTTATATATTAGTCAACGCTAAATTTAGAAAGCCTCGGCTAATTAGTAAAGGCTAAACTACGGAAAGAACGCCAAAAAGCCACCCCACTTTTGTAGGGTGGCCGCGCTGTTTTAGGATAAAAAGAACTTAAACTAATCAGCCAACGGAACGATGTAGTAAGCGGTTCCGGTGCTCACGTCCATTTCCTTGGTCAGTTTGCCGCTTTCGACATCGTAGCGGTAGATAGCGCCACTCTTTTCGTCAGCGTGGCCGATGAATGCCGTACCGTCAGTATCCAGATGGATGCTCGGGGCAAACCAGGGGATGGTGGGAGCAAGCCCCGGAATCTTTTCGACAGTCTTTTTCTTGAGGTCGATGACGACGAAGCTCCATTCATACGCATAGAAGTTGCTGGGGTCGGCAAAGTGACCGAAGAAACCGAGGAATTTGCCCTTGCCCAGGTAGGTGCCGCCGGTCATCAAGTAGTTTTCGTTGCTCTTTTCACCGTCGTAGGCGGCGTCGTGCAGGTGGAAAACCCAGTCCTTGTCAAACTCGGTTTCGCCCTTCTTGATGCGAATCCAGCCTTCTTCGTAACCTTCCATCCAGCCCATGGCGGCAGGTGCGTAGAAGTAGATGTCTCCGTCCTCGTCCACGAAGGACATCGTGTTGTTCATGTCGTCGTACACGCCCACGGCAGAGACCAGTGAAGAATTGATGACCTTCTCGACCTTGTCGGTCTTGACGTCAATCACGGCGACGCTTGCCTGAGGGCCACCAATCATGGATTGCGCATCAACCAGTTGACCCATGCTCAGGAACAGTTTCCCGTCACGGATTACGGAAGAACCCGGGCCAATCATCTGTGCGCCATCTTCGAGATACTCGCTGAGGTCGATAGTTGCGGTCGTCTTGAGTGTCTTGGCATCTACGGCGACAATGGAGTTCGCGAAGGTCTGGTTCACGTAGAGTTTGTTCTTGTCGGCAAACTTGACCATCATGGCGCCGGTACCTTCGAACTTGGTCGTGGCGGCGGGCTTTTCGGGGAGGTTTCCTTCTTCGTCGAGTTCGTAGCGGCTGAGGGTGCTCGTCATGGCCTCATCGACAGAGATAAGGTACAGCGAACCGTCGGAATAGGTGATGCCACCGGAATTAGACGCTTCGATAAAGTCCTTCACCAGGTCGCCCTGCTTTTCGCTGAGGCTTCCTGTACCCACCAGCATGGACTTGTCCGTCATGAAGGCGAGGCCATATTTTTTGGCATTGTCGGAATTGCTTTCCGGGGCGGTGCTGGAACTGGAGGAATCGTCGCCACAGGCAGCAAGCATCAATGCGGAAGACATTGTCACAGCAACGAGGCCCTTCGACAGGCTCAGGGACCTTGTATTATTTTTTTTGAAGAGGTTCATGTTGTTTCCTTTTTTGAATTTGAAAATGCTTATATTGAAAATCTTATCTTGGTAGCGAAGGCGCGGCCTGGTCTCGATTCACCGTACTTGTCGTACACACGGGCATCCGTAAAGTTGTTCGCCTCAAAGCTCCAGGAAAGCCTGTTTGCCAAGATGGAGTATTCAACGCCCAGGTTCTGCGAGAACGACGAAGGTATGGTGCGGTCCTGACGCTTCGATATTTTCCAGGAGTAATAATATTCGTCGGTGTAATTGGCTAGCCAGTAGAGCTTGAAAAAATCATCCTTGAAAAATACGTCGCCAATATGGAATTCTGCGCCAATGTTCATATAAAATAATGGAATATTGGGTACAGTAAGCCCCTTGTCGATTCCGTATGTATTGTCCCTTTCACGGCTTCGAATATCCTGTTTCGTCAAGTTGTACGACAGCGAAAGGTATTCGTTCACATCGAGGTTCACATCGATTTCAAATCCCTTTGTCTTGGTTCCCACACTGTTGTAGTAGGGCTGCGGCGCGGTCGAAAGCGGGCTCCAATAGATTCGATCATCCATGAGCAGGTAAAAGCCGTTAAGTTCTAAGTGCAGTTTCAACAAGAGCGGGATATTGTCCGCCGTAAATTCGACGCCCGCAGTAAAATTGTCGGATTTTTCGGGATCCAGGTTCGGCGTGCTGGTCTTGTACATGCCGTCGCCAAAGACCTCTTCGTGGGTCGGGAATCGCAGGCTATGCTGATACCCTGCCTTGACGGCTACAGGCTTGAACGGGGAGATGCGCAAGTTTTCGCTGAATCCAAACCCGTCATAGTCAATGCTTTCTCCGCCAAGTCGCTGCACGCGGGAACCGTCGTCATCGGCATCCAGCGTATAGTAATAGAACTTTGCTCCTGCCACATTCTGGATACGCTCGCTCCAGAGGTTGTTTTCTAGCGAAAGCCCTGTCACCAGGGAGTGACTATACCCCGGAAATCCGGCAGCGTTCATCACCTTCTTGCCTTCGAGCGCAAGTTTATCTGTAGGTTCCTGGGAATCGTAACGGTAGAGCCCGCTCCAGGTCAACACATGGCTCTGGGTAAAAGCGTAATCCAGGTTCCACGGGACAACAAGGCCATAGTTGACGCGTTCGTAAAGGGAGGCTCCGCCCGAACTGATTTCACCGCTAATGGCTTTACTTTCACGATAATTATCCTTAGACCAACCGATGTAATAAATGCGGGTAGTATCGGTAACGTATTCCTTGCCGTAACTGAAATTTGCCGACAGACCGAACGAAAGGCCCTTCACGAACAAGTCCGTTTTTTGAAGTCCCAGAGAAACACCGGAAGACCAACCATCCATGGTCGCGTCTTCGATGCGGTGGGCCTTGGATTGGATTTCCTGGTCGAATGCGCCGTAGCTTGCACTGAGCGATATCTTGTCGAAATAGTAACGGTTAAAATTCACGAAGGGCGATACATTGTAGCTGTAATAGCGGTCATGTTCCCGGGTAACTACCGTATCCATGTAGGGAGTAGTAAATTCGTAATCGTTGTCGGAGTAATTGTAATAGGCCGAAATTCCCGTTTCAACGGTGCGGCTCTTGAGCGAATCGGTAACCCACACGTATTTTGCATCAAGGGACGCCTTGTGGGTATTGAAACTCCCGAAACTGTAAGAGGCATTGACAGAACTTTCGGGCAGGTTGCGAGTCACGATGTTTATGACTCCCCCCATGCCGTCGGTGGAAAAGCGTTCGGGCACGTAGCTCTTGTAAACTTCGATGCGGTCGATTTTGTCGATAGGAATGTCATTTACCGAAAGGTTCCCGTTGCCGTTATCGACGGGGACGCCATCGACAAGCACCTTCACGTTCTTGCCTTCCATGCCACGGATATTGATTTTAGTTTCACCCCCGAGGCTCCCCGATTGTCGCACCTTGACTCCCGAAGAACGGTTGGTAGCATCGGCCACGGTGGCGCTGGACCCCTGCAATTCCCTGGTATCCATGACCTTGACCGATTCCGCCTTCGTTTTCTTGTCAACAGGAGCGGCCTCGTTGATTCCTTCGCCTTCGACACCCATCTCGTCGAGGACTGTCACTCCAATTTGCAAATCATTCGCATTTTCACTTGCAGGCGCACTCGCGGGAGCGCTTTCGTTCGTGGAAGTTTCCTCGGCAAAAACATCGTCAAAATTCGTGATTTCTTCGACAGATTCGGCGTTTGCGTCGTTCGCCGTTTCCTGCGCACGCGCGGCCACAGAGGCAATCGCGACTATCACCAACACGAGAGTCGTCAATTTGTATGCAAAAAGGTGTTTCATCGCGTCCAAATTGAGAAACAAACGCAAGAAATTTCTACTCCAAAAGGTTTGGCGAAAATCCGTTTGGAGTAGAACCGGAAGCATATTTTTCCAAAATTTGATTCAGCCCTTTTGGGAGGAAACTCTATGAAAAAGAAATCACTGTTCACTTGGATATTTCTGTTTGCCAAAAGCAAGAAGAAGTATTACTTCGCAAGCATTTTCTTCGCGCTGCTGAAAGTTGCTTGCGGAATTGCGCCCTATATCATCATCGCAAGTATCGTGCGGGAGCTCCTGAGCGGAGTGCGTGACTGGGACACTTACCTTACAGAATGCTTGGTCGCGGCGGCGTTCTGGATAGGAAGCGCCCTGTTCCATGCCATTTCGACTTCGCTTTCGCACGTGGCTACCTTCAATGTCATCGGGAACATCCGCAAGGACCTTTGCGACAAACTCTCGCGTGTGCCGCTAGGTTCCGTGCTGGACATGCCCTCGGGTGCGCTCAAGAACATCTTGGTAGAACGCATCGACAGCATGGAAACGACGCTTGCGCACGTGGTCCCCGAATTCACATCGAACCTGGTTCTCCCCGTCGTCATGTTCGTCTACCTGTTCCATATCGATTGGCGGATGGGGCTCGCTTCGCTGGCAACGCTTCCCGTAGGCATCGCGGCCATGGCAGTCATGTTCGCTGGTTCACAGAAGTGGTTCGACAATGCCATCCAGAAGACAAAAATCCTGAACGATACTGCGGTCGAATACATCAACGGCATCGAAGTCATCAAGGCATTCGGCAAGTCAAAATCTTCTTACGACAAGTTCGTGGTGGCTGCACAAGAAGGGAGCGACTGTTTTGTCGAATGGATGCGCAATTGCATTTGGCCGCACGCCCTTGCCATCACGGTCGCTCCTGCCACGCTATTGACGGTTCTGCCGTTCGGCGGTTACTTCTATTACAACGGTTCCATTACGGCCGTCGATTTTATCACCGTCATCATCGTTTCGGTGAGCATTATGATGCCGCTCCTTACCATCATGAGTTACAGTGATGACATCAGCAAGGCGGGCGTCATTTTCGGCGAAGTCGGCTCGGTGCTCGAAATGAAGGAACTTGAACGCCCCATTGTCGACTTGCGCAAACCCGCCGACAATTCCATCACATTGAAAGATGTACGATTCAGCTATCATAAGGGAAT
>JAEEGJ010025029.1_pt1 | contig 12294 bp, 12 predicted proteins | sample 8958761 | NCBI WGS metagenome assembly JAEEGJ01 (sample SAMN16246546, study PRJNA631951) | gut metagenome | biome: gut microbiome; feature: rumen; material: RS-attached | host: Bos | place: Iran: Karaj | collected 2018-10 | reverse complement strand
CGACGAAGACGATCGTGTGTTCTATGAAGTGTCTCTCAGCAATGAAGACTCATTCCTTGTGACTGGCAATCTCAAACATTATCCCACTTCGCCTCGTGTAATAACTCCTGCTGCATTTATAGCTATTATTTCCGAAGACAAGTAATAATCATGGCATCTATAACAGACAGAAATATTTCGGCAGATCTTCGAGATGCACTCATGGAAGCCAAGGAGGCGATGGAAGGCAAGCGGAAATTGAATATGCTTGACGGGCTGATTAAGGAGTTGCGTGAAATCAATAAGAAATAGGAGGAGATAAAAATGAAAAAATATCTGACAACCCTTTTGCTTGGTATTTCTATTTCTGCAAATGCGCAGGTATTCGTTGCAGCAGAGAATGACACAACTGTCCAAACTGAATACAACGACGGAAGATTATGGGCTTATAGGCAGATAGGCGATTTCGTTGTGGGTATGACCAACTATGTAGTAAAGTCTGACTACGGCAAGAATTACCAAATACTCATTTTTATTAAAAACCTTAGTGAGACATCGGCTTTATTTGACCCTTCTTTAGTTACATCAACGCTGACAGACAAGCGAGGCGAAACTGAAAGAATGAAAGTCTTTACATATGAGCAATACATGAAGAAGGTCAAGAACCAACAAGCATGGGCAATGGCTCTTACTGGTTTTTCAACTGGACTTAATGCGGGGATGGCTGGGTATCAGACCACATACACAACAATATACGGGGCAGGTGGAATGCCATATACACAAGTGCATACGACCTATAATTATGCTGCGGCATCTGCGGCCAATATGGCTGCATCCACGCAGTTGATGACACTAAGTAAATTGATGTCAGACGATAAGAAAACCATTTCACAAGGTTATTTGAAGTTGACTACCATACACCCTAACGAGGGCATTATTGGCTATATGAACATTAAGCACAGAAAGGGAGTGCGCTTGACTGTCAATATTCCAATCGAAGGCCATGTGTTTTCTTTTGACTGGGATGTGACAAAGAAGAAAGGAAAAAAATGATGAAAGGCAACCTGAAAGATCCCAAATTGACCTATGCGTTAGATGCATTGGGGAAGATGATCTACATTGGCAATGTAGAAAAAAGAGGGCTTTCTTGTAATTGTCGTTGCCCAAAGTGTAATCAACCATTAGAAGCGAAATTGGGTTATGGTCGCCATCAACCTCATTTTTCCCATAGAAAAGACTCTGATTGTCATGGCTATTACATGTCGGCTTTACATGAATTAGCAAAACAAATTATTGAAGAAGAAAAAGCTGTGATGGCACCTGCGTATAAGGAAATAGGTAGGCAAAAGCTGTCGTTTATTCAAGTGGAAGTAGAGTTGCGAGTTGAAAGAAAAGACTTACAACCAGACATCGTAGGTATTACAGCAGACGGCTTGCGCTGGAATATAGAAATCCGAAATACGCACGAAGTTGATGAAACGAAGAAAGATAAACTTGTAGAATCAAACATCACCTGTTTGGAGATTGATGTAAGAAAACAGAATTTAGAAGACTTGAAATCTTTCATCCTTGAATCAGCTGAAAACAGAGAATGGATAAACAATCCCAATTATGATGCTCAAATTATTGAATCAAAGCGCAATAGAGTGTCAAAAGTAGAAAAGTATTTGTTAGGTTGTACTGAACTTACGATTCCTGCATATGAAGATTATGACAGCAGAAAGATTTTAATAAAGGAAACATTTGTGTTGACTAAAGTTACTGATGGACTTTTTTCACAAGTCAAAGTTTTCTCGTCTGAAGGGACACCTTTTGTATTTTGTATTGGTAGCCAAGATATAATCGAAACCAATATAGATAGGAAACGTGAGAGCGATTGTAATGAATTGATTATTGTTACTGATAGCATTTCCCTTGAAGACGATATTTCTTCGAGCGATCTTGATATGTCATGGTCATACCATTTTGTGACTGAGAAGAAACGAGAAGAGAAGGCAAAAGAGTATAGTAATAATTCCAAATATGAGGTAAGACCTTCTTCTGATTGTATTTTTGAATGTAAGTATAGACCTTATAATGGACAATGTATATATAAAAAGGACACAGTCACCCTTAAAGGTATCAGTTATGTTGTATGTAACAAAGATAAACGACTAAAGGATGAAGATGAAAATCAACTACATCAACGTAATAGAGACCATTCTTTCGTGTCTGCCAAATCTCCATATGACATAAGCGAAAATTATCGCAATGATAATTTGGAAAGGATACCTCGTGTAAAGCTGCCAATAGTCAAGCAAGAAATTGAAAAGCCCCAAGCATATTCGCAAGTAAAGGCCTCGGCTGAAGATCTCCCATTTGAAAAGTACTGGACTATCGATGAGTATTATAAGTATTTGATGTCATCGAATTCATACGAGACAGAGGAGGAACATTATGCGGAAATTGTGAAATGTGATAAAGTTGGAGACAAAATACTCCTCCTATATAAAACCCCAGATGAAGTAAAGACATATACTCCATATCATATTGTTGTCATCTTTGTTGATAATGGTAGTCTTATGCGAAATGAGGTGGCTGTTTTTATAAACAAAAATTTAGCAATGAATGCCTATTGGCAACGTTTGTCTTTTTTACAAAAAAGTACTTGTTCCCAACCTCCTAAAGAGATTCATGATAAAGATTTACCCTTTTAGTTTATGGTAAATTTCTTATTCATAATTGTTACTATTGCAATCGTTGGCCTTCTAATGACACATAGAAGTGCCTGCCCCCTCTTGTGTCAAAGAACCGCATTCTTTGTTACAAAAGTATAAATACTTATTTTTTTCTTTGAAGTCGGCCAATACGTGCTGGAATTTTTGTACCTTTGCAAATTGATATGAGACAAGACATAATCGAAGGAATAGGCAATGAAGCAGAATAAAACGGCCAGGGAGATGCTGGCACAGATTGAGGAAGATTTCTTCAAGGGAGTTAACCTCTCGGAGGCAAGTAAGTTGGAGGGTGACGAGCGTAGGGATTTCAGGCTCTCACAGTTGGAGCGGTTGCTGACGGAGAAGAATGGGTCGTTGCCGATGGCGATATGGTTGTCGGATATGTTCTGGACGGCTGATGAGGGTAGCAAGTTGCCTGAGAAGCCCAACCCGCTGACGTCACTACAGGAACAGCAGACGCTGACAGACGAGGAAATGGCCTGCCTTCGTTTGATACTGGAAGTGGCTGGCCTCTGCCACGACCTGAGCCTGCACTTTACTTTCGACCTGAAGGAGGCCTTCGGCGTGAAGAATTACTTCTGGGTATCGAACAAGCAACTGGTGGAATGGCTCACTACAACAAAGTATGAACGGATAGCGATGCATACGGCGTACATCATGAAGAAGCATGCCATCGGTGTGTATGAATTAGGTCATTACCAACCAGCACAAGACGAGTTAGCCGAGCTTTACTCGATGGAGTATCACGAGTTGGTACGCGAGCCGGACAGAACAAAGATACCTCCTCACGGATATGTGAAAACGATCATCGACGCTATTCAGCAGATTGAACGGCATTGGCAGCGGGGACGCAGGCTGAAACTGAGACCCGATTTGGTGATGCTGCACGATGAGATATACGGTGTTGTGCCCCGTCAGTTTGACAAGGGGGTGCTGGCGGCTGCTCAGGCTCTTTACGACTACATGGACCAGGAACTCTGCGGGCGGTTGGTGCTGAAAGAGTATAATTATAATGCGTCGTCGTGGAGCGACCAGCCCGAGTCTGTAAGGCGCACTACGACTGAGGTGTTGAATCGGTTTGCTGAGAAAGTGCGTGAAGTGCGAGCAGAGTATCTGGCAGAAGGCTGGGTGACGGATGACTCATTGTCGTTCAGCTATCTGATGGCTCATGCCCAAAATTGTGGCTATGGTATTTGGCGTGAGGAGGACGATGCCTTATGATGAGCAGCAATCGTGGTGACTATGGTTCGGCAGCAGAATGGCTGTCGGCCTTAAGGCAGGATGAAGCATGGCTGAATCAGCAGCAGCGGCTATTGGCCTCAGAGACTTCTGATGTCAACGTTCATCGTGAGGATGCCATCAGGAGAATAGGAAGAGGCGAGACCTTTGAATTCTGGGAGATCTACGGTCATCAGGTGGAGCCTGTGGTTACGGAGGTTTGGGAGATGGCCGACTTGACGCTGCCCAAACTGAAGATCCAGGCTATCGGCATGCTTTCGATGGAGTGGATAGAGCAGCAGACAAAGACTGGCATTACGAAAGAAACGAAGAAGCCAACGGCGAAGAAAAAGCCTGAGAAACCCGAGAAGCCTCGTGAGACGATGACTTTCAAGCGAAAAGGGAGTGTGACTGAGCCACACCTGCTGCTGTTGTATATGGCGCTGACTAAAGAGCAGTGGATTGACGGCAACGATGCAGACTTCAAAGCTCTGTTCTCGGGTGTTCGTGATGAGGACTGCGAACTTGTGTGGCTGGGCAAGTACGGTAAGGGTACGTTGGTGGAACTATTCAAGCAGATGGCTGGAGCAGGGTTGATAGAGGTGCCGCAGGGTTTTACGTTGTCGGCTATTCTCGAAGGTCATTTCAAGGATAGGAATGGCCAGTGGCTGACGGGGCTTGATAAAGGTGACGCAGCCAATGACAAGGCTATGCCGGTGATTAAGGAGTGCATCAAACAGATGAAGACCGACCCACAGCGGCTGCTCAATGGTGATTATGAGGAGGATGAGGATTTCCGTTCGGAATATGATGAGTTTGACCAGCAGGATATGCATTGGCATAAACGATAGAACGTAAGTAGCTTTGACTTCGTCGAAGCTTTCGGGAAATCTTTCGGGAAAGCACAGTTTTTTTTGAAAATTTTTCGCATATAGCGGAATCTCTTTGAAACACAAGGGGTTCCGCTTTTCTTTTTTCTTTGCTCGGAGGGGTGAAGTATGCCCTTCCCGAAAGAATACCCGAACGTTTTCCCGAAGAAACAATGGGTAGGCGGGGGATTATGGATGCTGACTTGAACAAAGCACTTCCACAAGTATTAATTTAGACCCCGCCTAAGGAGCGGTAAACGAAAGAAATATGTATAAGCGAATGATCGACAAAAACGAGTACAATGTACGGATGGCCACAGAGGCCCGTAAGCAACTGGCACTGATGAATAAGTGCCGAATGCACAAACAAGGAGGTCATGGAATAGCGAACCAACCCTTCTACACAAAGTTTCTTAATCGCTAACTAAAGTTTAATCTGAGACGAAAGCAAGGTGAGGGAAGTCTCGCGAGTGAAAAGGATCCAATTTCAGCACTTGCCGAATCTCGCAATCGAATCAGAAAAAAATGAAAATTACAAAGTTTGAAGAGCAGATTTTACAGAACGCTGTCCAGATGGACGCAAGTATTAACTTCCAGACCAATGGCAACTTGCTGATAGTGCCGTGCCCATGGGAGAGTGACAAGGAGGTGACAGGCGGTGAACGTGTGAAGTATCGTGCCGGCATCGAGGTGGATGCCGACGGACGCACCAGAGTGAAACGTTATAACATTGGCAAGAACGGTCCACTCCACGAGACTCTCTATGAAACACCTCACGGAGCCGTGAAGATGACCCGCCCGCAGTACCGCCACAAGGCCGACGGTTATCACAAAGCAGGCCCGCGTCGTCGCATGGATGAGGAGTTCGTCTACGTCACGTTCAAATTTCCGAAGAAGTACGGGCTGGCACTGACCAGGGCTCTCTACGAGGAGGAAGCCGACGAAATTATGTCTTACTTTAAAACAAGAAAGGAGGAAACCGTATGGAAATGAATCAGATGGAGCAGGCTAAGTATTTCACATGCATAGGCAGGGGGCATGGAGCCCCTTGCATCCCTGCCACCCGGGAGACTTGGGAGATGATGCGCCGAGAGCCTTGGCTCGCACAGATGTGCGCACGTATAGAGAAAGGTGACGAGGCGTTGAAACATCGATTGCCTGTCTGGACGCCCAGCTGTGCTGAATTCCGTGACAATCACCGTGCTGCTGCCGATGCCGTCAAGCCGTTGCCCAGACTGATGATGGACTTCGATGAGAAAGGGCATACGGACGACATTCTGTCGAAATTGAAAATTGAAAATGGAAAATTGAAAATTGGCTGCGCCGAACCAGACTTACATGGGATGGTGGTGCTGCTGATAGAAGAATCTGCCCGACGAGGAACACATGTGTTGGTGGAACTGCCTGCGGGCATGGATGCTGAAACAGCCCAGCAGTTGATGAAGGAGGCTACGGGTTTCGAGCCGGACAAGCAGGTGAAGGGCGTTGACAGGTGCATCTATATGGTGCCCGAGGATCATACCCGATACGTCAGCGAGAAGTTGTTTGAGGTGGTTGAGGTAGTCGAGGGCGACACACAGGGGACAGTCCCTCAGTGCTCCGTAAACTGCGCACAGCAGGGACAGTCCCCATGTGTCGCTGAGGTCACCGAACGCCGTTATCCGCAGGAGTTCAAGGGCGTGCCTTATACCTCTATTATTAGTGAGAACTGGCGCAGGACGGGTGGTGAACCCAGTGAGGGTGAGCGCAATAAACGACTCCATCAGTTGGCTGCTAATCTCCGTGCCATCTGCGACAACAACGAGGAATGGCTGTTAGAGGTGATGCCTAAGTACGGTTTGTCGGCTCAGGAAATGCGGGGCATTATCCACTCGGCCTGCAAGGAGCCCACCAAAGGTTCGCGCCTGATGGATCAGATTGTTGATGACCTCTGGCGCAGCTTTCTCCCCCTAAGTAGGGGGAGCCAGAGGGGGTCTGAACAGTCGGATGTGCTTGAGGATTGGTTTGAGGCGGATCAGACCACCCCTGACCCCTCCTACTCAGGAGGGGAAGTGCCGAAGGCAATCTACAAGAATTTGCCGATAGGTTTGAAGGAAAGCCTCGCAGGTGTGCCGGTTACGATGCACATGCCTGTACTCTGTTCGGTGATGCCGATTGCTGCTGCCTACGCTGACCAAGTGACCGTTGAGTATTGTGATGGCAATATACATCGTCTTGGGCTGATGAGCATCATCCGTGGTGAGCAGGCTTCGAACAAGAGCGTTTGTAAGAATGCCGTTGACCTCTGGAAGCATCAGTTGGACGAAGAGGACGCTCTTGCACGCAAGCGTGAAGAGGAATGGAAGGAGCGTAAGAAAGGCCGCAAGGCCAATGAGAAGGCACCCGAAGACCCACACGTCTTGATTCGAGTAGTGCCTGTGACGGTATCGTGTTCCACGCTGTTGAAACGATTCAAGAATGCTCAGGGGCATACCATCTATTCCTTTGGTGAGGAATTGGACACGCTTCGAAAAACGAACGGTGCTGGCTCGTGGTCATCGAAGTACGACATCTATCGTCTCTCGTTCGACTTTGGTGAGTGGGGACAGGATTACAACTCTGATCAGGCTGAGTCGGGAGTGGTCAACGTGGCCTACAACTGGACGATGCTCGGCACCTACGGAGCCATGCGGAAATGCTTCAAGTCGGACAATATCGAGAATGGTCTTTCGTCGCGAATCTTGGTGGCAGAGATGCCTGACTCGTCCTTTCAGAAGATGCCGAAGTTCGGCAAGCGTTCGGCTGAGGACGAAGCCAAAATTCAAGAGGCCGTCACCCGTCTGCGTTCGTATTCGGGTTTGGTTGACACCCCTCGTCTGCGTAAGGCCATCGAGGAATGGGTAGAGCAGAAACGTGTGGAGGCAGCCAAGGACATCGACCACGTGAAGGACACCTATCGTAAGCGTGCTGCTGTCATCGGCTTCCGTTGTGGGGTTATCTTCCATCTGCTCTCGGGTAAGGACAAGGAAACTAAGCCGTGTCTGGAGTTTGCCCTGATGATGGCCGAATATTGTCTGAGTCAGCAGATCAAGACCTTCGGCGAAGCCTTGCAGAGTCAGTATGTCGATGCTCAGGACGAGTGCCAGCGATATGGAGCCAACCACTCGGTGTTCGACCAACTGGCTCCTGTGTTCACCGTCGATGACCTCCGTGCCTTGAAGCGTGGATTCTGTAGCGACGTGTCGCTCAGGAAGATTATCTCTCGCTGGATGCGTGACGGCTGGATTGAGAAGACCGACCAGAAGCATTGGAATAAAGTGAAGAGTGAAAAGTGAAGAGTGAAGAATTTGCTACCGCACACGAATGTGACTTTGTGACTTCGTGACATTGTGACATTAAGGTCGTTCGACCTTGAACTTTCTCACGTTCGACAGAGTCCAAACGAGCTTGGCTCTGTTCTCACTTAATCGAGACTTTAAGGAGGTTCGCGGTCTTAGCACCGCACCTCCAATTTAGAAACTTAAAAATAAAAACGAATATGGAACTGATTTTGGAACGTATAGCAAAACGCAAGACCTACACGATAGGACACCTCTACATCCGCCAGCAGGTGATGGACGAATATCTGCCCGGAACAGAAGACAAGTATTTCTGCGACACCCTCGAACCCACTTGGCGCGACTATGCCCACGGGGCATACAAGGTGAAAGGCCGTTCGGCCATCCCCGAAGGTCGCTACGCCGTAGTGATCTCTTGGAGTCCGAAGTTCAAGATGTGGCTTCCCATCCTGCTCGGTGGCCCTGAGTTCAACAAGCAGTGGCAGGGCATCCGCATCCACATGGGCAACACCGCCAAAGACACCCAAGGCTGCATCCTCGTCGGTCGCAACCAGCGTGTTGGTGAAGTCCTCGAATCCCGCAAGTGGCTCTACGAATTGAAGCAGAAAATAGTCGAGGCCAAGAATAAAGGTGAAGCCGTCTGGCTAACCATCAAATAGCATCTGGAATAGTTTCAACGACGAAAGAAGAAAGGGAACCGTGATGGCTCCCCTTCTTTGTTTCTATAGGCTTACGAGTGACGAAAACCTTACGATTACGACCGCCGCAGATCCTTCAGCTTCTGCTTGTAGGCTTTGCGCAGCTTGCGAACGGCCTTGTCGCGTATCTGCCGCACACGCTCACGCTTCAGGTCCATATCCTCAGCTATCTCAGCCATCGTCTCACGCTCTTGGGTAATGCCAAAGAAAGCGTTCACCACCTGACTTTCCCGCTGGTTCAATGACAGCAGCGCAAATTCGACGGCATTCTCGACAGCCTCGGAGTGTACACGCTCGTCAGCTATAGGCGCATCAGGATTCACCAGCACAGACAGCAGACTCGTATTCGTGCGATGCCCGAGCGGCGCATCCACAGACAGCGGCTTGCTCTGCTGATGGGCCGTAGGATCACCCAGCGCATCCTTGGGCACCTGATAGAGCCCAGCCTGCTGAGAGATGGCCTTCTCAATCTGACTACGAATGTGCCCAGCTGCGAAATTCACGAACCTGACGCCCTTCTCGCCGTCGAACTTCGTGGCAGCCTTCATCAGCCCGATGTTGCCTTCGCTCACCAAGTCCTCCATGGCCAGGCCATTGCCCTTATACTGACGGGCTACGACAACGACAAACTTCAGATTGGCCTCCACCAGCCGACTCAACGCCCGCTGGTCGCCTTGCCTGATCTTACGCGAGAGTTCACGTTCCTCTTCATCCGTGAGCAGGCTGCTGTGGCCTATCTCGTCCAGATATCTGTTCAATGCTTTGTCTTCCATATTCTTGTTCTAATGTAGTGGTGTCAGAGGATAGATGATGTTCACGATGAACACGTTGGCTAAGAGGATGATGATATTCATCAGCAGGCCGATGCGCATAAAGTCGCTGAAACGGTAGCCGCCAGGACCATAGACCAGCATGTGGGTAGGCGAGCCGATAGGCGTGGCGAAGCTTGAACTGACGCTGACCATCAGTGCCACAAGGAATGGGAACGGTTCATAACCCAGCTTCTCTGCCGCCTCGTACATGATCGGGAAGAACATGGCTCCGGCAGCCGTGTTGGAGATGAACTCGGTAATGAACGTGCCCACGAAGCAGATAGCAGTCATCACCACAAGGGGATTAGTGCCGCAGATGTCGAGGATGCTAAAGGCAAGGCGCTCGGCGATACCCGTCTTCTGGATGGCAAGTCCCAGTACGACCGAGCCTGCAAAGACCATCAGGATTTCCCAGTTGACGGCCTTCATGGCCTGTTCTGGACTACAGCACCGGAACACGAGCATGGCCATCGCAGCGATGAAGGCACATTGCAGCAGCGGCATGACGCCCAGGGCCGAGAGGGCTACCATGGCAATCATGATGGCGGTGGAGACGAGCGTGCCGCGCCCGATGTTGGGCACATCGTCAGAGTCGTAGAAGTGGAGGACGCTCTTCAGCGAAGCGGTGTTGACGTTGACGTTCTTCGGACATATAAACAGCAACGTGTCGCCAGCCTGCAACACTACCTGCCGCGGTGCCTTGTTGATGCGCTCGCCACGACGGGCCACAGCCGCCAGCGTCAGGTTGTTGTCCTTCTCAAACGTACTGCCGCCGATGGTCTTGCCTATCAGGCTGCTACCGTAATTGATGTAAGCAGTACGGAACTGGCGACTCGAGTCTAACTCGCTCATCGTAAAAACATGGTGGTCGGCACTCACCAGCTGATGTTGCTTCGCCATCTCTAAAAGCTCGTCAATCTGTCCGGCATACACTATGTGGTCACCTCCCATGATGGGTTCGTCTTCAGCGATAGGCGTCGTGACATTGTCAAAGTGATACATCTCTATCAGGCTGCCACCCTTGACGTGGTACAATCCGGCCTCGCCCAGTGTCTCGCCGACGTGTGGATTGTCTGACGGCACCTGCAGCTCAACAGTATACTCGCCCGTCGACTCGAAAGCACCGTCAGGCGCCTTACGTTCGGGCAGCAGCTTGCGCATGGCGATGATGGACAACACGCCGATGAAGAGACAGAAAAGGCCAGGGATGGTCGTGGTGAGAATGTTCATCGCCTCGCCAGTCTTCTCCTCATAGAGTCCGCTGATGATCAGGTTCGGCGGCGTGCCTATCAAAGTACACACACCACCCATGCCAGAGGCATAGCTCAAGGGAATGAGCAGTTTGGAGGGCGATATATTCAGCTTCTTTGACCACATCTTCACGATATTCACAAAGAGTGCCACCACGGTAGTGTTGCTGAGGAACGAACTCAGGGCAGCCACTGGGAGCATCAGACGGACAACGGCCTTGCCATAGCTCGAGGGCTGTCCCAGCAGATGCTTCACGATCCATTGCAGCACGCCCGTATGCATGAGTCCTGCCACAACAACAAAGAGCACGCCAATCACGATAACACTCGTGCTGGAAAAGCCGGAGAAGGCTTCCTTGGCATCAAGCACACCGGTGACATAGAGGATGCCGATGGCACCCAAGAACACAAGGTCGGCACGAAGTTTGGTGAACAACATTACCGTGAACATCGAGAGGACGGTGACGATAGTGATCCAGGCGTAGATGTTAAAACCTAAAAATACAAATGATTCCATAAGCTCAAATTAGTAATATATACTGCAAAGGTAATATTTTTCTTCGACTTTCAGTACATGATAGCCACAAAACTGCTCATTATTTAATAAAAGTTTAACTTTTATCCTTTCCATGTCGGGAATTAGAAAAAAATTAGTAATTTTGCACCATTAATCAGAAAACGAATCATGGAATATATGTCACAAGAGGGCTACGACAAGCTCGTAGCTGAACTCCGTCATATGGAGAGTGTTGAACTGCCACAGGTGCGCGATGCCATTGCAGAGGCCCGCGACAAGGGCGACCTCAGCGAGAACTTCGAATACCACGCCGCCAAGCGCGAACAAGCCCGTCTGCTGGGGCGTATACGATTCAAGCAGAAAGTGCTCGCCAATGCACGTGTGATCGACATGTCGCGCTTAGGCACCGACAGCGTGCAGCTACTCAGCAAGGTGGAGATGACCAACCTCACCACCAACGCCCGCATGACCTACACCATCGCCAGCCCCAACGAGGCCAATCTGCGCGAAGGCAAGATCTCCATCAAGTCACCCATCGCCCAGGCGCTGCTGAACAAGAAGGTGGGCGACACTGTCGAGGTGCGCGTGCCGGCAGGCATGATGAAGCTCCGCATCGAGAGCATCTCACTCTGAAAACATTAACACACAGCCAATAATAATCCCCAGCCGCAATGACTGGGGATTTTTTTTGTAAGTCGGGGCGACAGGACTCGAACCTGCGACATCCTGGTCCCAAACCAGGTGCGCTACCAACTGCGCTACGCCCCGAACTATTTACGATTATCGATTCACTTGATGATACCCTGCTCAACGAAGATCTTCTTCAGGGCCTTGACGGAACGCTCAACCTGCTCCTCTGTCTGAGTGGCCATCAGGGCATAGCGCACGAGGGAGTCCTGCGGGGCACATGCGGGCGG
>JAEEGJ010025025.1_pt1 | contig 12297 bp, 9 predicted proteins | sample 8958761 | NCBI WGS metagenome assembly JAEEGJ01 (sample SAMN16246546, study PRJNA631951) | gut metagenome | biome: gut microbiome; feature: rumen; material: RS-attached | host: Bos | place: Iran: Karaj | collected 2018-10 | reverse complement strand
CGGATATCTGTACTAACTTTATCACATTTAATGAGCCACAGTGTGTTGTGCTTTTAGGGCATATGACAGGTGAGCATGCACCTGGAATTAAGGTGTCTATAAGGGATTCCTTCCTGATTGCTCATAACCTATTGAAGGCTCATGGCAATGGGGTTATAAACCTTAGAAAATACGCTAAGCAGGATATTAAAATCGGCTTTGCTCCTACAGGTGGTGTGGCTTATCCATACACAGATTCACCTGAGGATATTGAGGCTGCTAAGAAGGTGTACTTTGGCTTTGAGAATCCTATTGAACGCTGGGCTTGGAATGTTTCTTGGTTCTCAGATCCTGTTTTCTTAGGTCATTATCCTGAGGAGGGCTTGAAGAAGTTCGCAAAATATCTTCCAGAAATCACTGAGGAGGATATGGAGCTTATCCATCAGCCTATCGATTTTATGGGACAGAATATCTACAACGGCTACTACATTCGCAGCGGTGAAAATGGTAAGCCAGAGTATGTGGAACGTGAAGTGGGAAGTCCTGTAACAGCAGTGGATTGGCCAATTACGCCAAAGGCATTTTACTATGGAATAAAGTTTTTGACAGAGAGATATGCATATCCATTGTATATCACGGAAAATGGAATGGAATGTCACGATAATATATCTATTGATGGCAGAGTTCATGATTATGATCGTATTACATTTTTGGATGAATATATAAGCGAGATGCAGCGTGCTGTGAATGAAGGCGCAGATGTAAGAGGCTATTTCTGCTGGACCTTCCTTGACAATCTTGAGTGGGAAAAGGGCTTCAAGGAGCGCTTTGGACTTGTATATGTTGATTACCACAATCAGAGAAGAATCGTAAAGGATTCTGGCTATTGGTATAAGCATCTTATTGAGACAAATGGTATGAGCTTATCCGTAAATACGATAAATAAGGAAATCCTGTTTTTAGAGCCAGTGTGCACTCACAATATTTGGGGCGGCACAAAGCTTCATGATGATTTTGGCTACAAGGAAGAGGGATCCGACGTTGGAGAGTGCTGGGGAATTTCAGCTCATCCTAACGGAGACGGGTCAAACAAATATGGCGCCTTTGAAGGCAAAAAGCTCTCTGAGCTTTGGGAAAAGCATCCTGAAGTGTTTGGAAATCTTGATTTAGACAGATTCCCGCTTTTGGTAAAGCTTATTGATGCTAGAGATGACCTGAGTATTCAGGTGCACCCAGATGATAGCTATGCCAAGGTCCATGAGAATGGAAGCTTTGGAAAAACTGAATGCTGGTATGTACTTGACTGCCCAGAGGATGCAAGTCTTGTAATAGGCCACAATGCTTCTTCAAAGGAAGAATTGGTTCAGATGATAGAAGAGGGCAAGTGGAGTGATTTGATCAGAGAAATCCCTGTGAAAAAGGGTGATTTTATCCAGATTGATCCAGGCACAGTACATGCTATAAAGGGTGGACTTCTCATATTAGAAACCCAGCAGAATAGCGATATTACATATCGTGTTTACGATTATGACAGAATGTCAAATGGCAAGCCTAGAGAGCTTCACATTAAGCAGAGTGAGGACGTTATTACAGTGCCTGCCAAGGATCCTGAAAAATCAGTGATTCATACAGGAAACTCTATTAAAAATGAGCTTGTTCCGCTGTATAGCTGTGATTTCTACAGTGTATTTCATCTTAATCTGGATGGGGATATCTCTTTTAGACAGAAATATCCATTTTTGAATATGACGGTCACAGATGGCAGCGGAATTATTAACGGCCAGCCAATTAAAAAGGGCGATAATTTGATAATCCCTAATGGCTTTGGCAAAGTGGAGATTACAGGTAAATTACAGGCAGTACTTTCTACTGCAGATAAAATAAAGGAAAAGGGTGCGGAAGATGAGTTATATTTCGATTTACGAAGAGTGGTGTAAGAAAGCTACAGAGGATGCTGATGTAGCAGGCGAGTTAAAGGCAATAGAAGGTGATGAGGCAAAAATAGAGGATGCTTTCTATAGAAATCTCGCTTTTGGTACAGGCGGTCTTAGAGGAGTAATCGGAGCCGGAACAAACAGAATGAATATTCATACTGTGGCGAAGGCTTCACAGGGACTTGCAAATTATGTATGCGGCAATTTTGCTGAAGATGCAAGAAGAATAGCAGTAAGCTATGATTCCAGAATAAAGGCAGATTTATTTGCAAAAACCGCCGCTTCAGTGTTTGCTGCAAATGGAATCAAGGTATTCATATATCCTGAGTTGATGCCTACACCATGTCTTTCTTATGCAGTTAGAGCACTTGATTGTGCTGCGGGTATCATGGTGACAGCATCTCATAATCCCTCTAAATACAATGGATACAAGGTATACGGACCTGATGGATGTCAGATTACTACAGAGGCAGCTGCAGAAATCTTAGCCGAGATTGAAAAGGTAGATGCATTTGAGGATGTAAAAAAGGTTGATTTTGAAGCTGCACTTGAAAATGGTGCCGTTGAATATATCAAGGAAAACGTATATACGGACTTTACTAATGAAGTGTTAGGTCAAAGCCTTGTTGGTGATGAAGAAATTGATAAGAATGTTGCTATTGTATATTCGCCTTTAAATGGTACTGGCTTAAAGCCTGTTACAAGAGCATTAAAGGAGGCTGGTTACACTAACATTACATTAGTTGAGGAGCAGAAAAATCCTGATGGCAATTTCCCAACATGCCCATATCCAAATCCTGAAATAAAAGAGGCTATGGCACTTGGAGTGGAATATGCTAAAAAGAATAATGCAGATTTACTTTTAGCTACTGACCCTGACTGCGACAGAGTAGGTATCGCTGTTAAAAATGCAGCTGGAGAGTATGTACTTTTATCTGGAAATCAGACAGGCTGTCTATTGCTTGACTATGTATGTTCAATGCGCGTTAAAAATGGAACAATGCCAGCTGACCCGGAGGTAGTAAAGACTATCGTTACTACTGATTTAGGTGAGCAGATTGCCACAAACTATGGCGTTAAAACTGTAAATGTGCTTACAGGCTTCAAGTTTATAGGTGAAGAAATCGGCCGTCTTGAAAAGCAGGGTAAGGATGCTTCGTATATATTCGGCTTTGAGGAGAGTTATGGATATCTGAGTGGTTCCTATGTAAGGGATAAGGATGCTGTTGATGGCGCATTCCTTATATGTGAAATGTTTGCTTATTATAAAACTCGTGGTATCAGCTTGCTTGATAAGTTGGATGAGCTTTATGCAAAATATGGTTATTGTCTTAATACACTTCATTCATACGAGTTTGAAGGTTCTGCCGGCCTTGAAAAAATGCAAGGCATAATGGCAACAATGAGAAATGACATTCCACAAATCGGAGGAATAAAGGTGGTTAAGGTAAATGACTATCTTAAGGGCATAGATGGTCTGCCAAAATCTGATGTAATCAAGTTTTTCCTTGAAGGAAATAGTTCTGTAGTTGTACGCCCATCCGGAACAGAACCAAAGATGAAGGTATACGTATCTGTTAGTGCCGAAAATGAAACAGCTTCAACTGCGATAGAAAAGGAAGTTGTAGCTTTTATGGAACAGCTGATGCAATAGCCAATAATTTAGGAATAAGCCGTAGTGAATGTAATTAATAGGTATAGAGTGGATTTTAGGACCCTGAGAGTATTGTAGCACAATATTCTCAGGGCTTTTTTGACAATAAAATGACAGCTCTACCACCGGGAAAGAGTAGGGAAGATAAGTTTATTTGTCACTCTGCTTTTTTTGCAGAGTGACTTTTTTTATTTAAAATGCTACAATTTTACTAAAATTATTACTCGAGGGAATATATGGCCACATTAAAAGAAATATCAGAGGCAACGGGATTTTCTATTACAACAGTATCTAGGGTACTTAGTGAGGATGAGACTTTTAGTGTATCAGAATCTACAAGAAGTGCCATCTTTGAAACTGCAGAAAAGGTTAATTACAAAAGCCCTAGCAAGCGAGTGGAAAAGAATCGCCAGACACAAAAAGCATTTAAGGTAGGAATTGTTGAAATGGAATATGAGATGGATCATTTCAAGGATTCCTACTATATCTACATGCGAAACAGTGTGGAAAAAAGCCTTTTCGACATGAAGCTTGAGCCTATTGCATTTCGCTATGATGAAGAGGCTGGAGCATATATAAATATTTCTGGAAATGTAGATGGCATCATTGCAATCGGTCAATTTTCAACAGAGCAGGTAGTAGCTATTGAAAAATGGACTAGGAATATTGTATTTATCGATTCATCCCCAGCTACAGAAAAATATACATCCGTCGTTCCTGATTATGAGACAGGTATAAGGCAAGGTGTGGAGTATTTGTATAACAAAGGTCACAGAAGTATTGCTTTCACTGGAGTCAAATATACTTTAGATTCCAGAGCAGGCAAAATAATCGAAAGCCGTCGTCGCATATTTGACGATGTGGTTAAGGAATACCCTGAATTAAAGACATGCCACATCGACACACCTAGCGGTTCAAGCGGCACATCAGAAAGTATTAAAAAGTATTTTGCAAATACAAAAAAGGCCGACAGAGTGAGCGCATTTTTCGCCTTCAATGAACCTACTGCAATAGGTGTGCTACGTGCCATCGAAGCAGAGGGCTTTAAGGTTCCAAAGGATTTTAGCGTCCTTTCATACAACGATACCGCCCTTGCTACTATGACTAATCCCCAGCTTTCAGGAATACACATTCCACTACCACAGATTGCTGAGGCAGCAGTGTTCTTCCTTAACAGATGCATGCTAAAGGAAGCGGATATGCCTTTAAAAATCATGGTTCCTACTACAGTCACAGAGCGTGAGAGCGTGGAAAATAGATAGTTTTTTTAATTGCCCTTGCAATTGGATTTTTTCAATCGGATTGCAGGGGTAATTTTTTTAACCATTTTTACACACCAAATTTTAGTGAATATGGCTAATTGTTTATTTTTACTAAAAGAACTAAAATTTTACTAGATTTTAATAAAACTATCATTTAGGGGGATTAATGATGAGAAAGGTTAGTAAAGCGGCATCCTTTTTGTGCGCTGCTACTATGTTGGCTGGAAGTATGCCTATAATGGGTACAATGCCATCAGTGCAGGCAAAAAACGGAGAATTTCAACAAATCACCAATGACACTTTTTTCAAAGACAAGGATGGTAATTTCATCTATTCTCAAGGTGGAGGGATATTTGAGTTTGATGGAAAATACTACTGGTATGGCGTTAAATATGCCGAAGCAGTAACCTATCCTGAGACTAAGGTGTTATCTAGCGAAAATCATTTCGTAGGAATCACATGTTATTCATCAACAGATTTAGTTAATTGGACAGACGAAGGAATTATAGCTACTCCAGAGGATGTTTATAACGAGACAATCATGGAGGGACAGCAGGCAGCCTGGGTAGGACGATTAGGTGTTACCAAGCTTGCCGATGGCACATACGCACTTCTTGTTCAGCATGAATGTGACGATGCTGACAATAGCATTGATAATGCTAACAGAGGAAACACTAAGGCAGAGACAGATGGCTGGAGCAAGCAAGTGCTTATTATGACATCTGACAAGCCAAATGGTCATTTCACCTGGAACAACCGTGTAAATATGAAAAGCTATATCGGCACAACAAACACAGGTGACCAGACTGTTTTTGTTGACCCAGCTACAGGCCAGGGATATTTGCTTTATTCCTATGGAAGTGGCCGTGGCAAAATGTATTTGTCTAAGGTAGTAAAGGGCGAAGACGGCATTGTAACCTTGGATGAATCCAGAATGATATATTCAGGCGCAGGCCGTGAAGGTAACTGCATGTTTGAATATGGCGGAAAGTATTATGTGTGTGCATCTGATTTATACGGCTGGAATGCTTCCCATGGATATTATTTGGTGTTAGATAGTCTTGATGATGAGTATCTTAAATCAAGACCAGTCACCACTAATATGGAGTTGATGGATGGAGCCAGTGATGATTATTGTCACGTAAGCCAGACTGGATTTTTCTATACAGTTAGAGGCTCAAAGCAGGATACAGTAATCTTCTGCGGCGATAGATGGTCTGATTTTGCTGATAATGGAGATGGCTATAACGTTTGGTGTCCACTGACATTTGATGAAAATGGCAAGCCATTTTTCAACTCAGTTAGCTCATGGAAATTGAACGCATCAACAGGTGAGTGGAAGGTTGCAAGTGATAACAATTATGTTAAAAACGGCAGCTTCGATGCAGATAGAATTACAGTAACAGATTTTGTTGGATGGAACGAAGAAATTCTGGATGGAAACGGTAGTATTACCAATAACAAGGATTGTGTTACAGGAAAATACGCGCTCATCATGTCAGGACAGGGTGCTTATGAGGAGCAGATTAGCCAGACAATTGTTTCTACAAAGGATGTAGCTTTAGCTGATGGAATCTATGATTTTTCAGCAAAGGTTAAAAATACAGAGGGCTTCAGCGACCTTAGTTTATATGCTACTAGCGGGGGTGTGACATACGGACAGAAGGTGCTTACAGCAAACGAAGCCTACACAGAAGTAACGCTTAAGAACGTAGTTGTGGAAAATGGACAGGTTACAATTGGTATTCATGCAAAGGGGGAGGAAGCGCTCCTTTATGCGGATGATCTCACCTTTAAAAAGAGTGATGTAAAGGATTACGCTACAGGAACTTTAACAGGAAAGATTTCTGGCGACAGTGCTACTGCAGGAAAGACTGTTAAGGTGAAAGCTACAGATGCTGAAGGCAGATATTTTGAGAAATCAGTTGCATTAACTGAAGGTGAATCAGAGTACAAGCTTGAGCATATTCCAGCAGGAACATACAGCATAGAAGCATCAGGCGACGGCGTTGCTATTAAGATGGATGACACTGCTAAAGACAACACAGTGGCATCAATCAAGGCAATTAGCACAACAGGAACTGTAAAGGGTAGAGTAGTAACAAAACAAGGAAAGGCCTTAGCCGGTGTGAAGGTTGAACTTTCAGGAGAAGGCAAAGAATTTGAGGCTATCACAGATGAAAACGGTGAATATGGTTTTAATGATGTAAACCAGGGTAGCTATTCAATGAAATATTCGTTGAGTGGATATTCACTTGCTTCTGGCGGTGAGGCTGAAACAAAGGTAGCTGCAGGTTTTACTACCATAAAATCTGACGCCATGATGGGTAAGGAGCTTGGTAAAGTGGCAGGAACAGTAAGAAACGCAAGCGGTGATACTGTTTCAGATGCTCTTGTAATCGCTCGCCCAAACGAGGCAGCATACGGAAATAGATATGAGGCAAGAACAGATTCAGATGGTCATTTTGAGTTTGAATCATTGCCTGGTGGAGAGTATATAATCGTTGCAACAGCTACACCTGACAAGCAGTACGATTCACTTCCAACAACAGCAGGAAAGATTACTGTATCAAGCTCTAAGAGCATTGATATTAGTCTTAGATTTGGAGATGACAAGACATCTAATATCAACAATCCTACCTTCGATGGAAAGTCAGTAAGTGGCTGGACAAATGGTGGAGATGCAGGTGGATGCAGAACTGGAAAGAATCAAAGTCACGGCACCTATGACCTTGCACCTTGGGCAAATAGTGATTTCAAGGTTGATACCTATCAGAAGCTAGAAGGCCTGGAAAATGGCTATTACATCTTATCAGCCTTCGGTCATGGTGATTATGCTGAAGGTGATTCACTAAGTCTTTATGCTACAAATGGTGATGGTGATACATATACAGATACAATCGCAAGAGGCAACGGCCCATACGAATTATATGCAGTAAAGATAAAGGTTACTGATGGCACACTTACAATCGGAATTAAGGGAAATATGTCCTCTGGCAAATGGGCAAATATTGATGACTTCCATTTGGGATATTTAGGTGATGATATTTCTATAGTGGCAGAAACAGTGGAGCAGGAAAGTGAGGAGTTAGATCCTGACTACGTTCCTACAAAGGCAGTTTCACCTGAATCAATGGAAGACATGACACTTGTAGGCACTAGTACATCAGTAGTTAAAAACACCAGCAAGGAAGATAACAACAAGACTGATGGAAATGCATCCTCAGGCTCTAAGCCTTCAGGACAAAGTAGTGGAGGCTCTTCAAGTAGCCCATCTTCAAGCAGCTCATCTTCAGCTAGCAGACCTGCAACAACACAGACTGTTAATATTCCAGCAGCACAGACTCCAACAGCTGCTTCAAATAATAAAAATACCGTAGCAAACAACACTACAAAAACTACTAAGCAGACAAGAAATAATGAAGCTGTCGAAGATGAAACTGATGTATTAGATGATACTCAGGATGTAGCAGTTAACGATGTAACAGCTGAAGATACTACAGAAATCACAGATGATACAGTACCAGCTGCAGCAGAAGCTGAGGATGCTACAGCAATCGATGACAGCAAGCCAAATGTTTGCATTATAGTAGCTGTAATTGGTGTAATTGCCTTGGCAGGCGCTGGTCTTACAGCTTTAAGATTTAAGATTTTCAAATAATTCGTTTTTTCATTTCCTTCACTTCAATAGCGGCGCAACTGCATATGCGGTTGCGCCATATTTAATATAAGCCATACAATAACCATTGGGGGCTATGGTCTTTTACATATTAAAAAGAATTCTAAGAAAAACACAAATATAAATCCAATTAATATAAAATATAAATATAGTATTCATGGGGATGAAATATTGAGAGGATTTAAAGAGACTGGAAAGATGTATGACATGGATGACTTTACAGTGGTAGAGGCACAAAAGAACATAGTTATCCCAGTGACAGAGGAAAACATATCTGATGCAGCCAGAATCCATTCTATTTCTTGGCAGGAATCACATCGTTCTTTTTGTAGCGAGGATTTTATACAGAAGCATACAGTAGAGAACCAGAAGGAATCTATTGCAAAAAAGATTGAAAACGGTAGCAAATTTTATCTGCTTTATGATAAGGAGCCAGTTGCAGTTGTGTCGGTAAATGAGGGGCTTATAGAAGACTTATATGTTTTGCCGGAACAGCAAAACAAAGGATATGGAACTCAACTGCTTAACTACGCTGTGGCTAAGATTAAGGCACAAGGGCTAATCCCATCTCTATGGATATTAGAGAACAATCATGATGCAGAGCGCCTGTATTTGCGACAGGGATTTGTTCCTACAGGAAATAGAAATCATATTACTGGCAAGCTTGATGAGGTGGAATTCAGATATGAATAACATAGATTGGGGAAAAGAAAAAGAGTATTTACACAGCACAAGACAGCATTTATGGAACAATGATTATTTTGAGTTCCTTGTGAAATGCGTGTGGAAGATAGATAAGCCGGTTAGAATAATTGATTTTGGCTGTGGATATGGATATTTGGCACAGATGCTGATGCCATTAGTTCCGCAGGGAAGTACCTATAAGGGGATTGATATTTCTGAGGCACTTATAGCTGAGGCACAAGAAATTTTTGCAGGACAAAAGGATGTCTGCTTTGAAGTGGCAGATTTAAATGAGTATGAGCCTACATCAGAATATGATATAGCTATATGTCAGGCAGTGCTTCGACATCTTACAAATCCGGAAGATATTATGAAGAAGATGATTGGAGCAGTAAAAGAGAATGGATTGGTCATATGTATTGAGCCAAGTAGGCGGATGGAAAATGCGGGCATCTTCGTAGACAGTAGTAGCTATAATCCTTTTGAGAACGATGATTTCCTAAAGCAGAGATGGCTATCCGAGGAACAATATGGAGGCAGGGATTACCAGATTGGGATGAAAATTTCGGTATTCATGGAAAAATTGGGATTAAAGAATGTCGGAGTCAGAATCAATGATTATGTTGATTTCGTTAGTGCAGGACATGCTGATTGTAAATCAGAACAAAGAAGATTCATAACTGATCATGGATTAGACGAAAAATATGCTGATTCTAATAGTTATCTGGCCGCAAGGTGCCATGTGATTTCATATGGGTATAAATAAAGGCTTGTTTCATGAGGAAAGAAATGGAAAGATATAAGAATATAATTGGCTCAATAGTTACAGGAACTGTCGACCGTCCGCTTGGCACAGCACATCCCGATTACCCAGATATGATATACCCTATCAATTATGGATATGTGGATGGTGTATTTGCTGCTGATGGCGAAGAGCAGGATGTTTATATATTTGGTACGGATGAGACAATAGAAACATTCACAGGAAAAGTCATAGCGGTGTATCATAGGACGAATGATACCGAGGATAAATGGATTGTTTCTGTGGATGGAAAAGACTACACGGATGAGGAAATACTTAAACTGATAGAGTTCCAAGAAAAATATTTTGAAGGATATTTAATTAGATAGGGTTTAATAGGAAAGAATATGATACGACTAGAAGAAGTGAACGGAAGAAATCATAGCAATTCTGAGGCTTTAAATTATGAATGTTACAACATAGTTATAAACTTAGATGAAAGTGAAAAACAAACACTTGTTTGCTGACACTATTTATGGTAGACTGATTCGGTAATCAGTTAAGAATATTGTAGGGATAGTCTGGTGGTCCTTTTCGGAGACGGAAAGGAGGAAGCTATGAATACACTTGAAGTACTTACGCTATTATTAGTGGTATTTGCTGCTTTGACATACATAGATAACCACCACTACAAAAAGTAAAATGGCTATCCCCTACTGCAATAGGGAATAGCCGTTTGTAACTAGATTTTTGAATTTAGTTTCCGATAAACCATCGGACGCGCATAAGTCCTTTGATTTCTTAGCTAGATTATAAGGCGGTTGAGATATTTTTTCAACCGCTTTTTTAAAGCTGTTTTATACTGAATATATTATTAGGAGTTAGGGAGAGGTTTACTAGGAGGACGAAGCTATGAAAACAGTTGTATTACTATATGAGACATGTTGTATTTACGAAATTGTAATTACGAATTATTTTCTTCAGTGTACGGGCCATGAAATAGTATTTGCCACAGTAGATGGAAAGCCTGTTACAGCTCAGGAGAAGTTTTCATTGAATGCAACTTGTGCATTAAGTGAGCTTGACCCGAAAGATGTGGAGCTTCTTTTGATTCCAGGAGGAGATATCTCAACCATTGATAACGAAGAAGTATATTCTTTCATACGTGCCGTTGTGGATAACAAGCAGCTTGTAGCAGGCATATGTAATGGCGTAGATGAGCTTGATAATGCAGGAATTCTAGAAGGAATAGAATCTACTCATTCTGTTAAGGAAGCGCTTGTTGTAGGGGATTATGTGATTACAGCAAGAGCAAATATGTATGTTGACATGGCCATAGCTATTGGTAAAAAAATGAATCTTTTTGTGGATGAGGCAGATCTGCAAGAGACCATTGATTTTTGGAAATTCCATAAAACATTTTAGTGCTCTTGCACAACTTATAAAATCTGTGTATAATCTATTTTATAAACAATCAAAGAAAGAGGAGGTGTTCAATTATGATGAATAGAAAAAATATTATTTCTGAATATCTGTTGAAGGCCTCGGTTGTTTCATAAAAAGAATTCTATTTACCGTGGCTAGGTGCCACGGTTTTTTTGTATAATAAGGGCAGTTCTTTAACATTTCACAAGCCTTCATAGATGTTCATACAAGACTTTAGAAACTAGCATTAACATTTTATGGAGGATTCACATGATTAATCTTAGAAAAATAACAGAAGAAAACTTTATTGATGCGTTTAATTTGAAACTAGGCGAAGGACAGGAAAAATACGTTTCTCATCCAGTGCGTAGCTTGGCGCAGGCCTATGTATATCGTGACCAATGTCAGCCATTTGGGATTTATAATGATAATAAGATGGTTGGCTATGTGATGGTGATTTACGACTATGACATTCCAGAATATAACATCTGGCATATGATGATTGACGAAAAGGATCAGGGCAAAGGCTATGGAAAAGAAGCTCTAAAGCAGGTAGTGGCTTACATTAAGACAAAGCCTTTTGGAGATTCAAATAGGGTGACACTAACATGTAATCTAGAGAATGATAAAGCATTGGAACTATATCATGGTCTTGGATTTAGAGAGACTGGGACAGTGGATGAGGATGAGATAGAATTATCAATGATGATGGAGGGGTAAATGCATTTCGTAAATGCGAAGGGAATATTAACTGCAAATAATGGCCGATGCGGTATGAATATATATCGAGGCTGCACTCACGGCTGTATTTATTGCGATAGCAGAAGCAAATGCTATCAGTTTACCCATGCCTTCGAGGATATTGAGGTGAAGCAGAATGCCCCAGAGCTTTTAGAGTCCGCTCTTAAATCGAAAAGAAAGAAATGTATGATTGGCAC
>JAEEGJ010025023.1_pt1 | contig 12298 bp, 10 predicted proteins | sample 8958761 | NCBI WGS metagenome assembly JAEEGJ01 (sample SAMN16246546, study PRJNA631951) | gut metagenome | biome: gut microbiome; feature: rumen; material: RS-attached | host: Bos | place: Iran: Karaj | collected 2018-10 | reverse complement strand
CTTATATGTACTCATGATACCCTGTGCTGCATCTTCAACCACAAGGAGATTGTGACGCTTAGCAATATCCATAATAGCATCCATCTCACAAGACACACCTGCATAGTGCACAGGAACAATAGCCTTAGTCTTGTCTGTAATGGCTGCCTCAATCTTGGTCTCGTCAATATTCATTGTATCTGGTCTAATATCGACAAATACCGCCTTGGCTCCACGAAGCACAAATGCGTCTGCAGTTGATACAAATGTATATGAAGGCATTATCACCTCATCACCTGGCTGAATGTCGCACAAAAGTGCTGCCATCTCTGTGGCATGTGTACATGATGTGGTAAGTAAAACCTTGGCACTACCTGTCTTGTTCTCAAGCCACTCGTTACACTTCTTAGTGTATTCGCCATCACCGCAAATCTTGCGCTTTTCAATTACGTCGTTTATATATTTTGTCTCTGTTCCCACAAAAGGTGGTACGTTAAATGGAATCATAGTATGCTCCTTTTATTAATGAATAAAATTGTAAATTATTATTCCGTCGAACTCATCTGCCCTTGTGACAGTGACATTTGGGTTCCGGACTGTGACATAATCAATAAGTGTATGGGAAACCTCTGTGCCGCAGAAATACACGTTTCCACCTACAAACTGATCGATGAAAAGTGTGTCAAAACCATTGGCATGAATTTGTTTCCAATACATTGGTGTATTGTACACCCATCCGCCCCAAAATACTAGATTTTTTGGAACGCCATTTTTATACACAGTGAATGGGTCCGCTGGAAGAGCCAGTGACAAATCGTAGATGTACATGTTGTCAGGGTGCTCTATTGCGTAGTTTTCCAAGCTGTTGGACTGATTGATGTCCGCCTCACGATAAATATCATGAGCAACTGTGTATGTATATTTAACCATGTTTGTGTCAGGCTTTAATGCGAAGCCTGCAATCATGATAACTGTCATAAGCCCTGCAGTGGCGATAAGAGGCTTTTTGCTTTCAAGCTTTGAAAGCTCCTGTATCATCAGGGCCACCGATGGCACAAAGAAAATAAATACCAGCGCCTGGTATGCTCGCATTGGGAAGCGTGCCTGTATCAAGAAATAGATTGATACCACTGCAAACATTCCAAAGAGGGCATCTATTGTAAGGATTGCTTTTTTATTTATAAGCTTTCTGAGCGCCATGATATTAACGAGTAGTAACAGGGCAATCCATATTACCACCTGAATGTTTACTACCTGGCTTGCAAGGATAAGATTATACGCACGCTCTACGTACTCTCTTTTTGTAAGGTCTGCTCCCTGGTACGCATTTACGATAGTAGCAAAGTTTTCTGTGGTAAGATTCTCATCCATAAAGAACCAATTGCTGGCTGCATTATAAAGGGATTCATCCCAGCCTACTGAAGCATATACTCCGTTTACATCTTCCTCGTATGACAAGTGAGGATAATCTATCCATGTGCCTGCCTGTGCGTAATATTCATTAAACTCAGCAATACCTATAGCTTTTTCGTAGATGGCGTTGCTGCCGAAGGCAAGGACCATAGCGATAATCATTATTATTGCCTTTTTGATGACAAGCCTTCTGCTGTCTCCATTTTCTGTGAAGAACTGGAAGAGCATAATAATAAGCACTGCTGCAAATCCTACTAAACCGAACTGCTTGCGAATGCCATATGCGCATACCTGCATAATTACTGCAATGACGAATCTACTTTCCAAAAGCTTTTCAGATTCCATGCTGGCAATAAGGCTGCAGGCTGCAGCTCCTGCCACAAGGCCTGCTGTAGCTGTATACTGCAGGGCGGTTGAAAAATGCATAAAGCAGAAAAGAAACATTATGATAAATGCAACTTTTCCAATGATGCTTTTAAAGCTGGTAGCTATAATCCAAAGACTGGCTGCCACCATTCCAAGCTCAAATATGGTGTACCAGGCTAGGCTAGAATATATTCTATAAAATAGAGCGATTATTCCATAATAATAGAAGCTTCCGAACACAGTGCCGGCTTCCGGTGTGCCTGTGGTATAGCCAGCTGTAAGGTACATCAGCACCTTGTCATCATTATTTTGGAAACAGATTGGACAGATAATCCAAAGGGCGGCCAGGGCCAATACCACTATTACTAATGAAACAAGCCAATTCTTTTTTTGTACCATTTCTTGTATCATTTCCTACTCCTCTTCCTGCACTAAGTAGATTGGACGCTTTTTTGTTTCAAGGTATATCTTTGCCATATACTGTCCCTGAATACCAAGGCATAAGAGCTGAATACCTGAAACTAAAAGTATGATACAAACCATTGATGGCCATCCGTTTGTTGGGTCACCAAATATAAGTGTTCGAACAATAATGATTATTATAAAAATGAATGCTACAAGGCACATAATACTTCCAAATACAGATGCAAGAGTCAATGGTGCAGTGCTAAACGCAACGATGCCATCTATAGCATAGATAAACAACTTCCAGAAAGACCATTTTGTCTCTCCAGCCACGCGCTCCACATTTTCGAATTCAAGCCATTTACGCTTAAAGCCTACCCAGCCAAAGATACCCTTACTAAAGCGGTTGTACTCACCCATAGAAAGGATGGCATTTACGACCTTACGAGTCATCATCTGGTAGTCACGAGCACCATCCACAATATCAGCACTGCTGATTTTATTCATGATTCTGTAGAACTTACGAGCAAACCATGAACGAATAGGTGGCTCACCTTTTCTATCAACACGACGAGTAGCCACGCATTCATATTCACCACTTTCAATACAAGAAAGCATCTCCGGAAGCATTGATGGTGGATCCTGCAAATCTACATCCATGATTACCACATAGTCACCATGGGATTTTTCAAGACCTGCATAGATGCCAGCTTCCTTGCCAAAGTTACGGGAGAAGGATACATAGTGAACACGCTCATCCTGCTGTCTTAATTGCTTGAAGACCTGCAGTGTGTTGTCCCTAGAACCGTCATCTACGAAAACAAACTCGATATCCACGGTAGCAAGCTTATCTTCCATTTCTTTTATTGCGTTGTAAAAAATCGGTGCTGCTTCCTCTTCATTGAAGCAAGGCACTACAATTGAAAGTAATTTTTTCAATGATTTTTCCTCTTATCTTGGGTAATTTATTGTAATGGATTTCTTTGCATAATAAACATTTGGAAGTATCTGCTGTGAATCATAGAAAGCATCCAAATCCACTGCATAAACCTCTCCTGGTTCCATTCCTGAATAAAGGAAGTATTTGTTCCAAGAGACATTGTAATCTCTGTCTACAACCACATCCTCGTCAGCGCTCTGCTCTATCTCAAGAAGGATTCCATTCCATAAATCGTAGCTTGCTGCTATTTCAGCACGCTTTGCATACACTTCATAGGAAACTGTAGTGGCGTAGCGGCCTGTGACAATAAGTGCCATAGCACCAAGCACTGCTACAGCAGTTGCTGCAATATATCCAATCTTTTCTAAATTCGTATTTACGATATATCCAATCCACTGACCTATCATAAGAGCACCAAGGCATATAGTGATTTCAAAAAGGAAATCAAATACATACTGCATACGCACATCAAGGTAAGTACGAGTCATTCCACGACCATATACATATGGAAGGAGGCATCCCATCCAGATACAAACTGAAGCAATACCATAAAGAATGATGTTGCCAGGCTTGCTCTTCTTTCCTGTGCTAAGTGCAAAACCAATGATGATGAGCACTGCAATGATAATCAGTGTAACTGAACGTTCTTTTAAAATGGCCATGCCAAAGAACTTTACATCGGCGATAGTCTGGATTACTGAATTGCTAACTGATACTTCCTCTGTGTACTGGCTCTGGCGAGCAAAATTGCCAGGAGCTGCCACTGCGATGAGACCTGCGATGATATAGCAAATCAGTGGTAAATATTTCTTAAACAAGTTTGAAATGTGCTTGTCAAATTCCTTATTAATAAGAACTATATAAAGGAAGAAAATACCAAGTGGTATATCCAAGGCTGTGGTGTTGGCAGCAAGTGTGCCAGTGATGATAGCCCAGATATAAAATTGTTTATTTCCTGTCTGGCCGAATCGAATGATGTAAGCTGCTGCCAGGAACATGAATGCCATATTCATAGGATAAGCAATCATGCCGACATACCAGTTGTATGCCTCTACGTAATAGTAGTTTTCGATGAGCATCACTGCTGTAAAGAAAGTGATGACAGAAGCTACTAAATCTGATTCTGTGTGGTTACAAAGCATGTATTTAACGATTGTCTTTACTCCATAAAGAATGGCAGCCATGCAAAGCAAGAATGCAATGGTCATGTACACACCGTATGCGTGTCCTAAATGAATATGGAGATTAAGTGGGTTTAACAAAAGTTCAAAAACGAAAGCAACCATAGTGCCACCTCTTTGTAAAAAGAAGAAAGGCACTGCTGCAAAAAATTCAAAAAATGAGTTGCCATAAGCATCCCTGCCAAGAGCCATAGCAAAATCGTCGCTGGCAGGAACCGAATAGTATATAGAATAGATATTTGGTAGAAATAAAATCAAATATAAAAGTGCGAATATAATCTTTGTTTTATTCTTGAGAATTTTCTCAGCCATTGGGGCCTCCACATATATTTTCTTTCATCTATTGCGATTTTATTATATAATCACATAAGTATTAAAAATTATAACATAAAGCTATTTTTATATCAAAATTAGGAGATTATTCATGATATTCAAATTTGAAGAACGTATTTTGAAATGGATGGCTGAAAACGTGGTATACATCGCCTTTGGAGCAGCTGTTTTAATCAGCTTCTTCATCAGATACGCACTGAAGGATGTGTACACTAGCGATGCAGATTCCTGCCTCCTTCCTTGGTACTATGCTATAAAGGAAAATGGCGGCATCCGCGGCTTGGCTGTTCCTGTAGAGGGTCTTAATTACAATTTCCCATATCAGTTTTTGATTGCGATAATGACCTACATCCCTGTGGATCCTTTATATGGATACAAAGTTTTAAGCTGTATATTTGATTATTTGATGGCTGGGGCGGTAGCTTACTTGGTTTACGATATGGCTGTTAATAAGAAAAAAGAGCTTGCCCTGCTTGCATTTATCGCTGTAAGCTGTTCGCCAGTTGTATTTATGGATTCGGCAGCTTGGGCACAGTGTGATTCCATCTATGTATTTTGGATTATCCTTGCAATCATATTTCTTCGCAGGGAAAAATACTTGCCAACATTCATTTTTTACGGTATCGCATTTGCGTTTAAGTTCCAGGCGATTTTTATAATGCCATTCTTCCTGTTCTACTATTTTTACAAGAGAAGATTCAGCATTGTTTATTTCTTCCTCATCCCAGTGATGATGATTGTGCTTAGCCTTCCAGCTTTGGTACAGGGAAGAACTGTTAGTGAGATGATTCACATCTACACTGATAACACAAGCCTTCACCAGTCACTCGCAAACGGATATCCTACTTTCTGGAGAGTTCTTGCAGACGGAACTGATTACACTGGTGCTGATGCTTATAGCACACTTAAGCATGCCGCTATGGCCTTTGTAGTTATTGTGCTAGGATGCCTGGTTTATATGTGGATTAGAAATGCTATAGAGCTTACAAACCGCAACATCATCCTCATGGCATTTATCATGACATATACCACCATATTCTTCCTTCCAGCTATGCATGAAAGATATGGATATTGCTACGAGATTCTTGCAATCATGATTGCATTTATTGTTGCTAAAACAATTCCACTTGCTGTAGCCCTTACATGTATATCACTTACCACTTATGGTGGATATCTGTTCAACAACACAGTAAACGAGTGGACAATGGCTGTTATCAACCTGATAGTTTACATTTCATATATGATTATTCTTAATAAAGAACTAATAAAAGCAAAAGCAGAGGCTTAAACGCCTCTGCTTTTCATCTATGGAAAATCATGATAGATCTCTATTTGTTCTTCTTCTGTAAGTTCTGACATATATGTTATATATTCTTTAAATTTAGGGTAATCTTCTGTTCCTTTAAATATTCGTCCCATAGTAGCAGACTTTGTAGCCCCAACGAATACAATAAATATCACAATATGCTTATAAGGATTATCTGGGATCAAATATATCCTTCTATCTATGTCCATTTGCGCAGTTGAAAACAATTATAAAGTGAGCAAGAACAATAGAACTAATATCCCTATCGCATAAATAACTATTTCACATATCTTTCCCACATTTTCCAATTCTACTGCCTACCCCTATCGTTCTTAGCATTTATTAATTGCATCTCAAAATCCTGTTTATTCTTTTGTATCATTGATTGCAATTGAACTCCCGTAAAAAAGCACTGAAGTGCAGCTATAAATACAAAGCCGCACACTATGAGCGTTGGAAATCTTTCTACTATCCCAGTATGTAGATATTCATTAAAAACTGGGGCAAAGAAAACTATAGAGATAAAAGCCATTATACGATGTACAAAGACTGCATGAAGTGCTGAATGTTGTCTTATAACAATTCATCAAGCTAATGGATACAAACCTATAATAAGCAACTGGACCCATTTATTAGTAATATTGAAATTGCATCCTCGAACTATAAATATAATAAATCACTAAATTGAAGCCTAGGCTCAACAATGGATATGTGAGTAAATCTAAATAAGAACATACTACACCTATAAATAAGAATATCCTCCATCCATCTATTTTTTTACATTTTAGAAGTATAATTCCTCCAAGTAATGTCACAATATAAATATCTGCATATTGCAAACTTATTGCAGAAGAAATAGGATTTACTGCAATCAACGTAACTATAAACGGAATTATTTTTTTGTACCAAATTCTTTATATAAACTTAAAACTAATATAATCAACAGTACCAATTCAAACATCATCAGTATGTATCTTACTTCACCATAAGAGAAGAAATAGAGTAAAGGTTTCAAATATGCTAAGTATCCATGCCAATATCTTCCATAATGCATATATTATCAATAGCATTTTTAACCGGTCCTTGATCACTAGTATAAATAGCCATATTCAACATAATCGAATCAGTAAATCCATCTAGAGTCGAACTAAGTATTCCTGGTGCCCAATCATATCTGTCACCTTCAATCGATTGAATAGACGATGATTCAATAACGTTATTTCTTATGCGCGTACCATCTAGGCTATATGCAAAAATCAACAACAAAAGACCTATTACTGCAGATGAAACAATTGAAATTATTACAAATGCTATATTTTTAAGTATACTCTTCACCCCTATTCTCCATATATTATTCTTTTTATCTCAATTTATAAATATTTGTCTGACCGTAGCTGTAGATTAATTCTCCCCCGTAGGCTTCTACAAGGGCGTCTATAGTGTCGCCGTTCATAGTGGCGATATACTTTGAATTTAAGTTTCCCACATTTTCAATGAGGAACTCATCCTCGCAACAATTGATTCCCATTCCCTCAGGAACTGCATACAAATCGTTGAAATAGGTAGATAAGCTCCAGATGATGGTGTTGTCCCATTCATCGTCGCTATCAAGTGATATGAGCTCTGTAAGCTCTGCCTGGGCCTCTGTAACTGTTTCTATCTGAGCCTGATCAGGCTTTACCAAATCGGTGTAGAAGCTGTCTGCTGAAAGCCATGTGGTAAAGAATACAATCACAAGAGACAGCCAGTTTATCCAGCGGTGTCTAGCCAGTACCGACATAAAGATGATACCGATAAATCCACAGGCCATCAAATGACGGCAGCCTTCCTTGGAATTGTAAATAGCCCACAGTGCACATGGAAGGATGAACCATACTACGACTGCTGTGATGTAGCCTTTTCTTTTATCCTTGAATATCTTGTAGAACACGAAGATGCCTACAAAGAGATATATGATGTACCAACTACCGCGCACTGACTGGAGCTGCAGAGCCTGCCACATATAATTAAGTGATTCCAGGGCGCCCAAGGCTTCCTTCTTTAAAAGGATGAGTGGATTTACCCAGTCGATTGTAACATCTGGCGTGAAGTATTCTGCCAAGCAAAAGTGGATGATAAGAGCATACCCAAAGGCCGATGCAGCACCTACGATCACCTGATAAATCACTTTTCTACCAAAGCCATGCTTTTCCCATGCCATGCAGATGAGCACCAGCACAAAGGCTGCATAATAGCCACGCATCAGAGACAGATAAACTAGACACACATCAGAAAATATCATCCAGTATGCTGCACCAGTTTTGTAATATCTATACATGAATGTAAGGAGCATCAAGAAGATGACACAAATCAATACTTCTGGTGATGCTGAAAACATGTATCTAAGTCCTACTGAATACCCAAGCCAAAGTCCGCTTACAACCAGCTGCTGCTTTAGTGTGAGCTTCATGATTGCAGCAAATGCAATCAGGCCAATTATTGAAATTACTATATTGAAAATCACTGGTGTAGTGTAGGTCCACCCAAAAATCTTGCCAATTAACACAAATGGCCAGTGGATAGCAAAGCTCCATCCACCTAGGTTGCCCCAGAGGGCGTGGCTTTCGTTGAAGCCGTAGAATCCAAGTGGCTTGCCATATGCAATGATTGCCTCCACCTGCTTGTAGTAAACAAACTCATCATTCCACTGGGAGCAGGCTATGGAATATTCCGTAAATCCGATACCGTTGTATAGCAAAAACAGAATACACCCCAGTATCGGCGTAATAGCGGCTATCCCAATCACAACATAACGATTATTCTTCAATATTGAGCTCCTTTCCTCCCCCTCTTCAGGGCGAGTACAAAAATAATAGCTAGTAACGTAATTAATGTGACCCCCTCCGAAGCGCGCCATGTGAATGGCGCTACGAACTTAACAAACAGTATGTCGTTAAATCCGTCAGGCACCTGCACGCTGCACTGGTTTCCATCTGTTGATTCAAGCTGTAATTCAGTGCCAGCTGTATCAAAAGCTCTAATGTATTTAAAATTAAATATAGGAACAAGCACTGTGGCAGATTCTTTCGATTCATTATCTATAAGAATCTGTCGCACGCCTTTGCTATATCCTAAATCCTGAACTGTGCAGTCATCACCCTCCAAAAGCACTGCCTCTGTAGCAAGGTCCGATGTATCTGTGCCTACCTGAAGGTAAAGCCCATCTGCAAAGTTGTCCCTTCCCTCTATGGTTTGGATGGTGTAGTTCCTGCAAGACAGTATGAACATGAACCATCCTGTCTGGGCCAATGCAAGCATCCCTATGCAAATGATTGCAAGGCCGTATGTGATAGCCTGTTTATCAGGCTTTATAGCCTCTACGAAGGCTTTTAGCGCATATGTGCCACACATTGTCCAGCAAATGGTCTGAATGACCAGGTACCTGCTAGGGTACTGTACAGAGCGCATTATATTTGAAAAAGCATTGTCTCCCGCAAAGATTCCCCATGGGAAATATGCTGATGACAGCCAAGCTGCAAGAAGGCCAATGGCAAAGATGCTAAGGATTCTCTTGAAGCTTGTGCCTGTCAGTGCCAGTTTTTTCTTAAGAACTATCGCAAGTATCATCATTGCAAATGCCACAACGTGAACTACCCCAAGTCTGGTGTATTCCTCACCTACGCTAGTCCATTCGTACATGCTGCCGCTCCCTTCTGGGAACAGGCCAAATACCTGGTCTAGATACAATCCAAACTTTTGGATGTTTTCTCCTGCTGTACCTACGCTTGCATTGAAATCGTAAGACGTGTAGCTATCCAAAAATGGCACCAGGAAGAATGCGTTCAAGCACACAATCATGACTAGAGCAAATAATAACTCTTTTATGTGGCCGATTGTTGTTTTCAAATAAATGATTAGGAAAACAAATGTCGCCATGGCCAACATAACAGTGGTGAGTATATGTGATTCAATGATGCCGGTAGTGCCAATTACAAGCGGCAATGTGGTACGAATCAATCCATCATCATTTTCATCAAACAGAATATGGTAAATGCCATATACGAGCAGTGGAATGAAAATCATGGCTGTATATTCACCAACTGCTGCACGCATGTACACATTGGAAATGTAGTAGCCAGCCAGCATATATGTGGATGTGGCAAGCAACGCCCATCTCCTATCCTTAAAGATACCTTTGAAGGAGTATGCTGCAATGGCAACGCCAATAATATTTGTCAGGATGACATATATGTTGTAGCACCTATATGTAGCCACGCCTGCCATGTGTAGGAGCGCTGGGACATACAGGAAAATGTTGCCATACATTGTGGTGGAAATATATCCATTGCCATACCAACCAGCGGTCTCGAAGCGAACCGGAAACTGACCATTTGAAAGCTCCGTAGCTATAGCTTCGATGCGGCCCATGTGAAACCACAAATCATGTCCGTTATAGATGCCGTTTCTAAATGCCGGCAGGGAAGCTATCAAAGCCACCCCTGCCAGTATCAGGAAATACAGGCACGTTAATATTCTTTTGTTTTCTGTTAGTTTTTTTATCATATTATTTTGTGAGCAATACGAAATTGCCTGATCTACCTACCTCTACTTTATATATGCTGAGAATCTGCTGTCCTGCTTCTGATTCCACGAACATCTCATACTTTGGGCAGCTCTTATCAATGAGTACATAGTTTGCTTTGTTCTCAGGATTAACATTCCAATACTCAAGTATTCTAGTATTGATATGGGTGCGCATGTAGGCGCTACCAGCCGCCTGGTGTGCGTCGCTATTTAGATAGCCTGTGCTGTTACTTCCAAAAGCTACTAGCAAGTAATCATCCTCGGTAACATACGTATCAAGAAGCTCCATCACGTTAAGATTAGCATTGTAATCATCAGGTGTAAGGGCGATGCCTTTGAAGGCGCCATCCTCTACAAGCCATCTTTCTGAAACTACGCTGGCAAAGCCGCCATTGCCCTCTGCCACCCAGAAACATCCAAAGAAAAGAGCTGCAACACTGAATGCTGTTACAAGGAAGTCCATGCCGCTATCATCCTGGCAAGCAATGAGAATCACTGCAAGGACCACATAGTATGCCATGTGGGCTGGCACGGAAATATCCTGGTTTGTAGAAAGAAGCCATGCAAACTGTGCCACCGCAGATGTTGCAAAAATGAACTGTAGCAATATGGTGCCACCTAGGTTGTTGTTGCTGTACTGGCCGATGACAGTGTAGTCCGCCTTTTTCGCTGGCCGGATAAGAACTGGAAACCAGAAAAACGGAAGTAGACATCCGTATGCTAAGCGGGAATCGCTGATGCTATCTGAACGAAGTGCGCAGATAGCAATCATGAATACTGCCCAGTAAAGGGACAGTGTGGCGCCAAGCGCATAATTATCAACGTAACGATACTTCCCAAGAATCTTGATATATAAAACTGGAAGGTATGCCACCAATGCGAACAATGCGTATTCTGCAAGCATCATGCCGATTCGGACTGGCAGGCTATGGTCGAAATCAGAATCCTCTAGGTACTGTAGCTGAGGAATTATATTGCAAAGGCCTGATGTGAGCTGCAGATAGAGAATTACAAGCGCACCCATCACGACGCAAGTGACAAGGAAAATCCAAAATGGCTTTATCATTTCGTATCCCCTGTAGCTTAGGATGAGAAGAATCACGCCGAAGCATACTGGAAGGATAATCATGGATGGGTATGCAATGATGGCGATACAGCTGGCAATTCCCATAAGCACTACATATACCGGCTTACTTGTAACAAGGAAGCGAATTCCATATGCAATAAAAAGCAATACTCCAAAATCGCAAATCGATTTATATGAAATAGCCTTATAGCTCATTACGAACAAGAAGGCAAAAAGGCTAGCGTAGAAAGCGCCGTTTTCGTACTTAGTTCTCTTAAGAACCGAGTAAAGATAAATGCAAATAGCAAGTCTAATTAACGTATATACGATACGGAGGTAGAGAACCAATCCAACTCCAAGTGGATAGATAAGTGGTTCCAACACAAACTTGTAAAGTGCAAACAGTGGATATGTGAGAAGGCCTCCCATCTGAAGTGGACCCCAAGCATCCACAAACATCCTCTGGCCCTGGAAAATCCCCTTGTATATAGCAAGTACCCCTTTTTCATCTATAAAAAGGCCTGTGTTAATAGTAACTGCCGCCCATACTATTATTCCAATAAGCAATATCAATCTAAAGATTCTAACCATTCTTGGATTATTCTCTATCAAATTATTATGCCTCCGTTGCTTTATGAAAATTCAGATGCCAGTAGTCAGCATCCGGTTTTAATACTCACATTTCGATATAATCTCATAAAGTATAACATAATTATATATTTAAATAAAATAGGCCCAGCCGATTG
>JAEEGJ010025018.1_pt1 | contig 12299 bp, 9 predicted proteins | sample 8958761 | NCBI WGS metagenome assembly JAEEGJ01 (sample SAMN16246546, study PRJNA631951) | gut metagenome | biome: gut microbiome; feature: rumen; material: RS-attached | host: Bos | place: Iran: Karaj | collected 2018-10 | reverse complement strand
TAGTGGTTCAGGTACAGGAGGCTGGCGGTGAGGGTGACACCGGAGCCCAGGTTGATGTCTGCGGTAACCTGCGGGCTGCGGTTGAACGGATTGAACGGAGCACCGGTCTCGAGGTTGTTCATGTGCGGCATGTCGGCGGCCATGGGATGCCAGGTCTGGCCCAGGGTAAGGGCCACGGGGCTGTTGTCCCAGGTGAGCTTCATGAAAGCCTGACGCAGGCGCAGCACGGGAACGGAGCCGCTGAGGTTGTAGAAGTCGGCCTCCACCTTGCCGGAGACACCCATGGTGCCCCACTTGTAGCCGGACACGTCCACGCCCAGGCGGGTGGTGAGGGAGACAAAACGCCAGTTGAAGCCACTATTCAGGTCCAGACCGTCTTTCATGTCATGGCCCTTGGGCATATAGAAATAGAGGTCTTCGGTACCGGCGCTCACGGCGCGGGAATCGGCAGACAGGTAGTTACGGATGAAACCGTAGAGCTTGAAGTGCGCAGGCTTTTCTTCCTGCGCAAAAGCGGCGCTGCCGGAAAGCAGCGCTGCCATTGCAAGAAGTATTACTTTTTTCATATTAAGCAAACGGGAAAATCTTGGTAAGCCAGAAGTAGGCAAGGATAAAGCCGATGAAGCCAATCACGATACCTACCTTGGTCATGTCCTTGGTCTCTACCATACCGGTAGCCGATGCGATGGCATTCGGAGGGGTGGAGATGGGGAACAGCATGGCGATGGATGCGCACACGGCCACGAAGATGATCATGGCGCTGGTACCGCCCATGGCCAGGAACTGGGCATTGTTGGCAGCCTCAGGGTCTGCCATTCCGTTGGCCACCACAATGAGGATAGGGATAAGGAGGGCGGCGGTGGCGGAGTTGGAGATGAAGTTACTGAGGAAGTAGCACACCAGACCGGCCACCACAAGGACCAGCACAACGGACATGCTGCCGAAGGGAATGGCCTGGATGAGCACCTTGGCGAGACCGGTATCCTGCATCAGGTATCCGAGGCAGAAGCCGCCGGCGACGAGCCACAGCACATTCCAGTTGATTTCCTTGATTTCTTCCTTGCCGAACAGGCCCGTGGCGGTAAACACGCCCAGCGGGATCCAGGCAACGATATTGGAGTTGATGCCGGTGAGTTTCTCGGTTGCCCAGAGAAGGATGGTACCGATGAAGGTAATCCACACCACATACATCTTCCAGTCTTTCTGCTTGGTGTTCTCCGGGATCTCCAGCACCAGCTTCTTGGTCTTGAAGGGGAAGAACACGCGGAGGAGGATCCAGGCAATCACAATCATGACCACCACGTAGGGAATCATGTGTGCGCACCAGTCACCGAAGCTCACGTCGATACCGGCCTGCTCCAGGGCGCCCTTGGCGGTAGCGTTGGGAGGCGTGCCGATAGGGGTGCCGATACCGCCAAGGTTGGCGGCTACGGGGATGGACAGGGCCAGGCCGATCTTACCCTTGTCGTCGGCCGGAAGCTTGGACAGCACCGGGGTAAGGAGGGCCAGCATCATGGCGGCGGTGGCCGTATTGCTCATGAACATGGAGAAGATGGAGATCATGATGAGGAAACCGAGGAGCACCACGTAAGGGTTGGTGCCGAAGAGTTTCAGGAGGGCACGGGCCAAAGTGACATCCAGGCCGTAGCGTTCTGCCATGATGGCCAGCACGAAACCGCCGAGGAACAGCATCACCACAGGGTCTGCCATGGAGCTCATGATACGGGCGTAAGGGACCAGCGTACCATACTGAGGATCACAGAAGAAGCCGATACCCTTATTGGATACCGTAAGGAGGGCTATCACAATTACCAGGAGGGACGTAGCCCAGTTGGGGATGATCTCGAAGATCCACATCAGGGCAGCGAACACGAACAGGGAGATCACACGCTGCTGGACGACGGTGAGGGAGTCGATGCCGAAAAACGACACCGGAACAGCCCAGAGGAAGACGGTGACAGCTACCACGAGCGGCAGGAACACCCAGAGCTTCAGGTTGAATTTCTTTGCCATTTTATAGTCTTAGTTTTATTTTTCGTAGGTTACACGGATGTCCACCGGGATCTTTTCCAGTTCCAGGTTCACGATGTCCGCCTTGATGGTGGCAGGCACCGTAGCAAATTTCTCGGCCAGCTCAGCGGCGCCCTTGGCGTCACCGGTAGCCTGCATGTAGAGCATGAGCTCGCTCAAGGAAGTAATGGTAGATTCGGCCTTTTCATAGTCGATATCATACTTGCCGGAAGCCTTGCGCGCGATGGCGCCCTGGTTCACGAGGCAGTTGTAGATAATGAGGTTGGCGCGGCCGGTAGCGTCACCGGTGCCGAAGCGGGCCGAGCGGATGACGTTGGCGATGAAGGTAGCCAGCACGTCCTGCTTCATGATGAGGGCATCTATACGGTGCGCCTCCACCTCCTGCATGCACAGGTAGGCGCCCAGCACGTTGGACTTGACTTTCTCGATGGTGAGCGCCTCGTTGCCGAGGGCATCGGCCACACTACCCTTTCCGTTCACGGTTTCCTTTACGCCCAGGGACTGGGCCACCTCACGGAAGACGATGTTCCACCAGAAAGCCGTGCCGTCCAGGTGAGCCTGGTCTGCGGGCTCGAGGAGCAGCATACCGGCCGGGAACACGGTGCGGTTGTATTTCTCGCGGATGATATTGTCGAACAGGATGGTACGGGAACCGAACTCGGCCTGTACGCGGGCGTCATAGGGGAAGTTGACGGCGATGTTCTTGTAACCGGCATTGGGATAGCCGCCATAGTAGAGCACATCGCAGGAGAAGATATTGGAGTGGCTGCCGGGAATGAAATCGTGGTAGGCGGGATCTCCGGGCAGGGAGGCCTGCAGCTCCGGCAGACGGTCGCAGAGGGCCTGGAGGGAGGCCGTGCGCTCGAGGTTCTTCAGGAGCACATAGGCGCCGTAGGAAGCCTTCTTGCCGTAGAGAGCGTCGTCGATGGTTTCGCTGGGGCCGATGACAAGATCCATCTTGCTGTCATCCATGTTCAGCCAGGCGCGGTTGGCCTCATAGTAATCGTCGGTGAGGACAGCGTCCGCCATCCGGAGGAGATAGGCGCGTACGCTGGGTTTGATGGTGATGTCGGCTGCAGCGCGAAGAAGGTCTGCGATCTTTTCCACTTCCTCGGCATAGGCATCATGGAACCATACGGTCTCGAGGGAGCCGTCGGCCCTGCGGGTGATGAGGGTGTAGGGGCTGTCCTTGTCGGGATTCTTGAGCGCCTTGAATTCCTCGTCGGTCATGTCTTCCGGATAGAAACGGGCGCCGGCGGGCTTGGGGCCGAAACCTTCCAGGAAAGGCTGGTTGTCGATGCGGTTCCAGGGGCCATAGTTGACCTGGACGAAGTCGCGTTCGGCCTGGGTGGGAAGCGCACTGAAGAAATCCTTGGAACCGAACACCTGCTGCCAGTAGATGGCATCGGCCTGGTCAGCGGCAAAACGGTAGAGGTTGAGAACCTCTTTACCATTGTCGGTGATTCCCGAAAGGTCCGGAGCGGGAATGGTCACCTCAGCATAGTTCTCCAGGAGACGCTCGGCCTTGGAACGACCGTTTCCGCAGGAAACGACGGCCGCAGCAAGCGTTGCCAGGGACAGTGCAAAAGTCAGTTTTTTCATCACAAATGAGTTAGTTTGCAAATAGTCCGCAAAGATAGCAATTAATTGTGAGATAGGCTACTTTTTTTGCTCCGAATCTTTCTTCAAATTATTTGTTAATTACCATTTTATTACATAAATTTGTGACGGAATTAACGCCAATTCCTTAAACATTATAACCAACAACACTAAACTTTTGTTTAAAATCATGAAAACAACCGACATCATGGCACGTCTGCAGGCCAAATACCCCCTCGAGAAAGAGTACCTGCAGGCCGTTCAGGAGGTTCTGGAATCGATTGAGGATGTCTACAACCAGCATCCGGAGTTCGAAAAAGCCAAGATCGTGGAGCGCCTGGTAGAGCCGGACCGCATCTTCACCTTCCGCGTCACCTGGATTGACGACAAGGGAGAAGTCCAGACCAACACCGGCTACCGCATCCAGTTCAACAGTGCCATCGGTCCCTATAAGGGAGGTCTCCGCTTCCACAAAGCCGTAACGCCTTCCATGCTCAAGTTCCTGGGCTTCGAACAAACCTTCAAGAATGCCCTTACCACCCTCCCGATGGGCGGCGCCAAGGGCGGCTCGGACTTCGACCCCGTGGGCAAGTCCAACGATGAAATCATGCGTTTCTGCCAGGCTTTCATGCTGGAGCTGTGGAACTGCATCGGCCCCGACCAGGATATCCCGGCCGGTGACGTAGGTGTAGGCGGCCGTGAAATCGGCTACCTCTATGGCATGTACAAGAAACTGGCCCGCCAGTACAATACCGGCGTGCTCACCGGCAAGGGCGGCACCTGGGGCGGCAGCATCCTTCGCCCGGAGGCCACCGGCTTCGGCGCTCTGTACTTCACCCAGCACCTTCTCCAGAAGGCCGGCAAGGACATCAAGGACAAGAAAGTGGCCGTCTCCGGCTTCGGTAACGTAGCCTGGGGCGCCTGCATCAAGGCCACCGAGCTGGGCGCCAAGGTTGTGGCCATCTCCGGCCCCGACGGCGTATGCCACATTCCGGGCGGCATCACCAAGGAGATGATCGACTACATGCTGGTGATGCGCGCATCCAACCGCAACAAGGTTCAGGACATGGCCGACAAGTTCCCCGGTAAGGCACAGTTCACCGCCGGCAAGAAGGCCTGGAGCATTCCCGTTGACATCGCCCTCCCCTGCGCCTTCCAGAACGAGCTCTCCGAAGAAGATGCAAAGGAACTGAAGGCAAACGGCTGCTGGTGCTGCTGCGAGGTCTCCAACATGGGCTGCCAGCCCGAGGCCATCCACTACTTCCAGCATAACGGCGTGCTCTTCGCACCCGGAAAGGCCGTCAATGCAGGCGGCGTCGCCACCAGCGGCCTGGAAATGACCCAGAACGCCGAGCACATCTCCTGGAGCGGAGCAGAAGTGGACGAGAAACTGCACTTCATCATGAAGAGCATCCACGAGCAGTGCGTCAAGTACGGCACCCAGCCGGACGGCACCATCGACTACGTGAAGGGCGCCAACATCGCCGGCTTCATGAAGGTAGCTACCGCCATGCTGGAGCAGGGAACGATTTAGGCTTCGCCAAAATCGTTCAAAGAAAAAAGGTCGGAAAAATCCGACCTTTTTTTTTAATCCATTGAGGGGAGAACCCCTCAAACTCCCCCCCGTCGCTTCGCTCCGAGGAGCTTCGAGGAAACGTTTACTTGGTGGCGGCAGCCTGATCGGCCTGGGCCTGAGCCTGGAGCTCGGCCTGAAGGGATTCGAGGGTGCGATCTTCGGGGATACCCAGCGCCTTGCGGGCCTCGGCGGTAAGATCCAGGACGGTGTCGGCGAAGTAAATGGCCTGGGTGGAATCAAACAGGACGGTGATGCCCTTGGCCTTGGCCATGTCCGTCACCACCTTGTTGGCTTTCTCCTGGATGGGAGCGGTGAGCTGGGCCTGCTGCTGCTGCAGTTCCTGGCTGATGCTGTTCTGGAACTCCTGGATGCGGTTCTGGATCTCATAGAGCTCCTTCTCCTTGGATTCACGGATGGCGGCAGTCCAGGTAGCCTGCTTCTGCTGGTACTGGCTGGCTTTACCCTGATACTCCTCCACCATGGCGGCGTAGGTCTCTTCGGCCTCCTTCTGGGAAGCGGCGATGGTGGCGCGGGCAGCGTCCATCTCCGGCATCAGCATCACAAGTTCGTTGAAGTTTACTTTGGCCAGCTGCTGGGCAGAGGCAGTGAGAGTAGCAAGTGCCGCGAGGGCAATGACAAAAAGTTTTTTCATATCAATTGAATTTTGTTGTTTCTAGAATTGCTGTCCAAGCACGAAGTGGAAGTGGCTGCCGCCGTTGGTGGTGTCGTCGAAGCCGTAGCCCCAGTCCACACCGAGAAGTCCGATCATGGGGAGGAACACGCGGACACCCACACCGGCGCTCCGCTTGATCTGGAACGGGTTGAAGTCGCGGATGTCGCTCCAGCAGTTACCGCCTTCGAGGAAGGCCAGGGCGTAGATGGTGCTCTGGGGCTGCAGGATCACGGGATAACGCAGCTCGAGGGTGAACTTGTCGTACACGTTACCGGCGTAGCTTTCCATGTTACGGCTGTAAGGGGTCATCTTGCGGGGCGTGAGGGAGTAGTCCTCGTAACCGCGCAGGGAAACGATTTCCGCACCGTAGGTCATGTAGCCGGACATGCCGTCACCACCCACCTGGAAGTTCTCGAACGGGGAATAGCCCCAGTTACGGTTGTAGTATCCCAGATAGCCGAACTGGGCGCGCGTCATCAGGACGAGGTCTCCCACCAGCTTGGTATATACGGTGCCGTTGAACTTCCACTTGTGGTATTCGATCCACTTGTAGCGCTGGGCCGACGTCCAGTTGTCATAGTTGACATCCTTCCAGCTGTTCACGGGAACGCGGTTACCCAGGTCGTCGTAGGTATACTTGCGGAACAGGGAGTACGGCGGAGTGAACTGCAGCGAGGCCGAGAACTCGGAACCCGTACGGGGATAGATCTGCTGGTCCGAGGAGTTTCGCGTGAGGGAGATGGTGTAGCTCAGGTTATGGGAGACACCGTCATTGAACGCGAAGTAGCTGTTGGTCCAGTTGGTGAGCTTGTAAGTCTGCCAGCTGAGGTTGTTGTACAGCACAAAGTAGCTGTCGGGCCACTTGAGGCGCGTACCCAGGCCGGCGTTGAAGCCGAAGACCTCGAACATCTTGTCGGTGGACAGAATGCCGATGGCAAGATAGGAGTCGGTCATGCGGGAATAGTAGCCGGAAATGCTCAGGGAGGTGGGCTTTTTGCCAAAGAGCCAGGGCTCCATGAAGCTGGCGCTCAGGGACGTGTAGTATTTGCCGTTGGTCTGGAAACGCAGCGACAGGTTCTGGGCGTCTCCGAGCGGAACGGGCCGCCAGGCGCCTTTCTCGAACATGCGGCGCGTGGAGAAGTTGTTGAAGCTGACACCGGCCGTGAGCACGAACGTGTTGCCGCCCCAGCCGCCGGAGAGTTCCAGCTGGGAGGAGGGCTTCTCCGTTACATTATATACAATGTCCACCGTGTTGTTGAGCTGGTTGGGGAGGATGGAATATCCGCCGGCGCCCATGATGGCCTCGGGGTCGAACTGGCCCATGGAGGCAATCTCACGGATGGAGCGCTCGAAGTCCGTCTGGCTGAACAGGTAGCCGGGACGGGTGGTAAGCTGACGGCGGACCACCTTCTCGTTGGTGAGGTCGTTGCCGTTGATGATGATCTCGTTCAGGATGGCGGGCTTGCCCTCGGCGATGCGCATCTCCACGTCTACGGAGTCGTTCTGGATGTTGACTTCCACGGGCGTGACGTTGAAGAACAGGTAACCGTTGTCACGGTACAGCTTGGATACGTCGTATTCGCTTTCCTTGCCGCCGCCGTGCAGGCGCTTTTCCATGGTCACGAGGTCGTAGACGTCTCCCTTCTTGATCTGGAGGATCTCATTGAGGACATCCGAGGGGTAGACGGAGTTACCCGTCCAGGTAATGTTGCGGAAGTAGTACTTGCGGCCCTGGTCGAACACCATGTCAATGTTCAGGTGCTTTCCGTCTTCCAGGAAGTACACGGAGTCCCTCACCAGACGGGCGTCGCGGTAGCCGGCCTCGTTGAAGGCGTCCAGGACGCTCTTGCGGTCCTTTTCGTACTCCTTCTCCTTGAACTTCTTGGACTTGAAGAAATTGTACCAGGTAGCGGCATGCGTTTCCTTCATGTTCTTGGCCAGCTTGCGGTCCGACACGTCGGAGTTGCCCTCGTAATTGATTTTCCGGATCTTGATCTTGCGGCCCCGGTTCACGTTGAACGTAACCTGGATGGCGCTCTTGATGCGGCTGTCCTGCTCGGTAACGACGTCTACGTCCACCTTGAGGAAGCCTTTTTCCTTGTAGTAGCGCTTGATGATGTCCACCGAAGTGTTTTTCACATATTCGGAGAACTCACGTCCGGGACGCAGGTTCAGGCGCTCCTGCAGGTCTTTCTTCTCACCGGACTTGACGCCGGTATAGTTCCAGCGGGAAACGCGGGGACGCTCCCGCACGGCAATCTTGAACCAGGCGGTATCGGCCTGGGCCGACAGGGAGTCCACCACCACGGCGACGTCCTCGAAATAACGCTGGGCTACCAGCCTCTTGACAATTCCGGTAACATCGTCTCCGGGAACCGTGATTTCCTGACCGGCCTGCAAGCCCGTGAGCTGCAGGATCTGGTGCTCATTGAAATACTGGTTTCCTTCTACGCCCACACCGCCCACGACGTATTTCCGGGGGTGGTTATAATCGACCTCAATGCTGCTGCGCCTTGTCTGCGCCCAAAGGGTGGTGCCGGCCAGAACGGCGAGGGCAGCGCAAAGTATCTTTTTTCCTCTCATTCGCGAAAACAGTTATCTTGCAAAGATACACATTTTATTTCACTTTACCATACCGGCGGTCCCGCTGCGCATAGGCGGCAAGCGCTTCCCGGAACTGGGGTTTACGGAAGTCCGGCCACAGCACGTCGGTGAAGTAAAACTCCGTATAGGCCGTCTGCCAGAGCATGTAATTGGAGATGCGAAGCTCCCCGGAAGTACGGATCAGGAGATCCGGGTCGGGGATGCCGGCCGTCACGAGGAAGCGGTCGAGTTCCGGCAGCTCCATAGCCTGGAATTCCTCCGGAGAAAGCTCCTTCTGCGCCTTTTTCATAGCTTGCAGGAGGTCCCACTTGCCGCTGTAGCTCACAAAGAGGATGAGCGTGGTGCGGCTGTTGCCGGCGGTTGCAGCCATCATCTCGTCGATGGTCTTGTTGAGACCGTCGGAAAGGCGGGCCCGGTTTCCGAGGACCATGAAGCGGATGTCATTGTCCAGGAATGTGCCCAGTTCGTTTTTCATGGCACGCATCATGAGTTCCATGAGCGCCATCACCTCCTCCTTGGGACGGTTCCAGTTCTCTTCGGAAAACGCGTAGACGGAGAGGTATTTCACTCCGTCCTCGGCGGCGGCCTCCAGGCACGCGCGGACGCTTTCCACGCCCTCGATGTGTCCCTTGACGCGGTCCAGGCCCCGGGCCTTTGCCCATCGGCCATTGCCGTCCATGATGATGGACACGTGCTGCGGTATCTTCTCCATAGGATTCTATTCGTTGTTTCGCATGTCCTCTCCCCAGAACAGGCGCGAAGTAAGAGCCTTCACGAAGCCCGATTCCGGGAGCCGCACACGCTTAAGCGAAAACTGTGCCATCTCCACGTGGATGCTCCAGTCGGGCTGGATTTCCTCCACGCGGTTGTCCATGGACATGGTGGCCTTTCCGTCGCGGGACTCGAAGGAGATATCGATTTTGGCGGTCTCTGGGATGACGATAGGACGCACATTCAGGTTGTGCGGGGAGATAGGGGCCAGCACCAGCACCTTGGTGTCGGGCATGCAGATGGGGCCTCCCACGCTGAGGGAGTAGGCCGTGGAGCCCGACGGAGTGGCCACCAGAAGGCCGTCGGCCCAGTACGTGGGCAGCGGTTCCCCGTTCACGCTCACGTGGATTCCCAGCACGGAGGGGCCGGCGCGGTGCAGGGCCACTTCGTTCACGGAATAAGGGAGCATGCCGATGGAGCGGCGCGCCTCGGGTCCCTTGAGCGTGGCGTTGAGCACGGTGCGGTACTCGATGCTGAAATCTCCCTCCACGAGGGCCTTCCGCACAGCCTCCGGACGGTTCTCGCACAGGAAGCCGATGCGGCCGAAGTTCACGCCCAGGATGGGCAGGCCGATGTCCGCCACCACGTGCGCGGCACTGAGGAACGTGCCGTCACCGCCCATCGACAGCACCAGGTCGGTGTCCGGACGGACATCGGCCTTCGTGCGGATTTCGTAGAGCTCGTAGGTGGCTTCCTCCAGGTCACGCAGGAGGGACGCCATGCGGGCGTCGGTCCTTAATTCGTCCTTGAGGATGAAATATCCTATTTTCATGGTTTCCAAATAAAACAACTGGCAAAATTAACACATTTCCGGGATTTTTCCTTGTATCCGGACAGTTATTTGCATTTTTCAGAAAAGCTGCTTACCTTTACATCTGTAACATTCTAATATTAAGATGAATACCTTAAAAAGAACCCTTGCAGCCCTGCTGCTGTTGGCTGTCACCGGCCTTCCGCCCGTCTCCTGTGGGCATCATGAGCACGACGAGCATGAGGGATATGTCAAAGTGACCTGCGTTCTGTGCAAAGGCAACGGAAAATGCTACCGTTGCAACGGAACGGGAAAAGGCTGCACCCTGTGCAATGGGACAGGCAAGTTCTGTTTTTCCTGCTCGGGCAGCCTCCTGTGCCGGGACTGTTCGGGGACGGCACAGTGCCATTCTTGCAGCGGAACGGGCAGGATGGCCTGTAATACCTGTAACCAAACTGGCGTGTGTTCCACCTGCAAAGGCGCCGGCGGCATGACCTGGCCCCTTCAAGGCTGGAAAACCTGCGCCTCGTGCGGCGGAAACGGGAAATGCCAGGTTTGCGGCGGAACCAGGATCAAGGACTGCCATTACTGTTCCGGAACGGGAGTGTGCGCCACCTGCGGAGGAACGACCGTCTGCACTGTCTGCCACGGGAACCCCGTGTGCGAAGTATGCGGCGGTGACGGCCACTGTGAAGAGTGCCGGAACGCCGACGGCAAATGCACCGAATGCGGCGGAAACGGCTTCTTCTGGCAGGCCTCCGGTAACGGCGGAGGTAGCGGTGGAAGTGGCGGAGGAGGATATGACGACGACGATGGCGGTGGAAGCAGTTCCGGCGGAAAGAAGAGGTGCAAGGCCTGCAATGGCCTCGGCTACTGCAGTTCCTCGGGGAGTGACCGCTACCACTGTCACGGATCGGGCATCTGCCAGTACTGCGACGGAAGCGGCGTCCTCTCTTCCGGCGCCTACTGCCCCAACTGCGATTCTCCAGGCCGGTACGGCCCCGGAAACGGCAAATGTTCCTATTGTCACGGTACCGGAAAATGTCTCGACTGCGGCGGCACAGGTTACAGGTAGTTTCCATTACGAGTTTCGGCAAAAATGACTACTTTTGCAGGATAAAAGAAAAAGTCATGACCAGACTCAGCGTAAACATCAATAAAATAGCCACCATCCGCAACGCCCGGGGCGGCAATATGCCGGACGTAACTAAGGCAGCGGTAGACTGTGAGAAGTTCGGGGCCGAAGGGATTACCGTACATCCCAGGCCGGACGAAAGGCACATCCGCTATGCCGACGTCCGCGAAATCCGGCCTCTCATCACCACGGAATTCAACATCGAGGGCAACCCCACCGTGCCCAGCTTCGTAGACCTGGTGCTGGAAGTGGTGCCGGACCAGGTTACCCTGGTGCCCGACGGCCACGACGCCATCACCTCCAATGCAGGATGGAATACCATAAAAAATAAGGACCTGCTCACAGACCTGTGCAAAACCTTCCACGGCAGGGGCATCCGCACGTCCATCTTCATCGACCCGGACCCTGCGATGGCCGAAGGGGCTGCCGCCTGCGGGGCCGACCGCGTGGAACTGTACACCGCAGACTATGCCGCAGAGTACTCGCTGGACCGCGAAAAGGCCATTGCGCGCTATCTGGAGACGGCCAAGGCAGCCCGTGCCGCCGGCCTGGGCCTCAACGCCGGGCACGACCTTTCCCTGGAGAACCTGGCCTGGTTCATCCAGACCATTCCCTGGACCGACGAAGTTTCCATCGGCCATGCGCTCATCTCCGACGCCCTGTACATGGGCCTCGAGAAAACTATTCAGGCCTATCTGTCGCAAATCCGCAAAAAATAATTATCTTTGCCCTTCCGTACGATTAATATTAAACAAACACCAATAATGAAAAAGAATCTTATCCTCGCTGGCGCCGCCGCCCTCATGGCCATCGCCGTCTCCTGCAACCAGAACAAAGCCGCCGCTCCGGCCGGTGCTGCCGCTTCTGACAGCGTAGCCGTCGCCGGCAGCATCGTCTATTTCAACATGGACAAAGTGATGGAAGGCTACGACATGGCCAACGACCTCAACTCCGTCTTCGAGACCAAGACCTCCGGCATCCAGTCTGAAATTGACCGCCGCGGCAAGAAACTGGAGAAGGACGCCTCCGACTTCCAGAGCAAGGTGGACAAGGGCCTTCTCACCCAGTCCGTTGCCCAGGCCCAGTACGCAAAACTGCAGGAGCAGCAGCAGAGCTACCAGCAGTACGTCGTGAACAAGCAGCAGGAAATGGCCGAGGA
>JAEEGJ010025010.1_pt1 | contig 12302 bp, 13 predicted proteins | sample 8958761 | NCBI WGS metagenome assembly JAEEGJ01 (sample SAMN16246546, study PRJNA631951) | gut metagenome | biome: gut microbiome; feature: rumen; material: RS-attached | host: Bos | place: Iran: Karaj | collected 2018-10 | reverse complement strand
CCAATATTTCTGTGCTTTTCAATGTTTTTCATATTTTATTCCACAAATGGAGTTGATGTTTGTTTGAGTTGCGCCCAAAGATAGAAAAAAAAAGCCCCCTTTCAAGGGCTTGATTATGGGAATAGGCTTGAGTTTGGCTTTTAAACCTGATTTTCGGCATTTTCGACGATTGTGTCTGCTTCTTCGGCGACAGAATCATCGGGATTGTCGGCCAGGGCCTTGAAATAGCTTGCGGCCGTTTTGCCGACTTCGGTGGTGTCATAGAAGGAATAGGCCCCGTTTCCGAGAGCCCCGATGGCCGGAATGGCTCGGAGGGCGGCCCTGCCCAGGAATTTGGTAGAGACCTTGACGCCGATTTTCTTGAGAAGCTTCTCGAGGACGGCAAAAGAGACCTTCTGGACCACAATTCGGCTGCCGGTGCGTACGGCAATGTCGCGGACAAGTTGGGCGGCGCTGTGGCGGAACAGGCACCAGACCATGGCTTCGCGGCTCAGTTGGGCGAATTTTCCGTAAGTTGCGGCAATGTCAGACACCAGCTGGGCCTGAATGCGCCAGATGGCGGCAATGTCGGGAATGGAGGTCAAAACGCCCGTGACACCGGCCGGAACCGAAAGGGTGGCGCTCACCAGGGATGCCTTGACGGCGGCCTGGCGGATCAGTTTCTTGATTTTTTCGTCGGAATTTTCGCTCGGGGCGTGCAGGGATTCTGGAATATCGGTAATCAGCTCGAACAACAAGGCGCTCAGCTTTTCCTTGATTTTTTCCATCTTTTCGTCGGTACAATCGCTCATAAAAGTCTCCTTACGAGACTAATATACATTATTAAATGTGAAATGAGGAATGAGCGATTTTAGAAGATAATCTTGGCGAGTCCGCCGGCGAGTCCGGGGAGGTTGTAGCGGAGGGTCTTGCCTTCGAGCCAGTACGAAAGTGCCTGGTCAATCCACTCGCGTTCGCTGGTGATTTTGCGGACCACGATATCGGTTCCTGTGTCGGTATCGTCAAAATAATAGTATCCGCGGAACTTGATCGGGAAAATTTCGCCGTGCAATAGAACGCTTACGTCGGCGGTGCCGTTGTCCGAATCAATAGACACGGACTGGACATCGCCAAAGCGCTTGACCAGTTCGTGGTTCTTGACAAAGGCTTCCACCGCCTTGTTGCGTAAATTGCCTAACAGCGACATGAATCCCCGTTTAGCGCGGCAAAGTGAGAATCTCGATGCCGTTCTTGGTGCGGGCCACGGTGTGTTCCCACTGGGCGCTCAAAGAACCGTCGCGGGTCACTGCAGTCCAGCCGTCGCTGAGCGTCTTGGTGCCCGGGCGACCCACGTTGATCATGGGTTCAATCGTGAACACGTGACCGACTTCGATAAACTGCTTCAGAACATTGTTGCGGAAGTGGTAAAGGGTCGGTTCTTCGTGGAATCCGCGACCGATGCCGTGACCGCAGTAGTCTTCCACCACGCTAAAGTCATGTTCTTCGGCGACATCCTGAATGATGTTTCCGATGTCATAGTAACGGGCGCCGTCTTCGCCGGCAACGCGAATGCCTTCTTCCATGCAGAACTTGGCTGTGTCCACGAGTTCTTGGGCGAGGTTGCTCACGCGGCCCACGCAGAACATGGCAGATGTGTCGCCGTGGTAGCCCGAAAGAATCGTGGTGATATCGATGTTCACGATATCGCCGTCTTTCAGGATCGTGTTTGCGCTCGGAATGCCGTGGCACACGACTTCGTTAATGCTGATGCAGGCGTAACGCGGGTAACCGTGATAGCCCATGCAGGCCGAAATACCCTTGTGCTTACGGGTATAGTCGCCGATGAATTCGTCAATTTCGAGTGTTGAAACGCCGGCCTTGCACATTTCGCCTGCGCGGATCAGCGTTTCGGCGGCGAGGGCGCCGGCGTCGCGGATCAGTTCGATTTCTTTTGCGGATTTAATCTTGATTTTGGCCATAACTTATGCCTTTTTCCATGCGTAACGGTCGACCAAGTAGGCGAGCAGCATCTGGTCTTCTTCGGTTCCGTTAGCGAGTTCTTTTACAAGGGGGATAACGCGGCTGATACGTTCGCGAGCCTTCTGGCCACCGAAGTGGTTCTTTTCCTGTTCCAGCTTGGCACGCACGCGTTCGCTGACTTTCTTCGCGATTTCTTCGTTGGTCGGAACTTCCATCTTGATGAAGTTGATGCCGAAGTCGGCGGCGGTCTGCTTCATGTCGATTTCTTCGACCGGCGTAATCAGCGAAATGCAAAGTCCGCTGCGGCCCGCACGGGCGGTACGTCCGCTACGGTGCACATACACTTCGTGGTCATCGGGGTGGTCGTACACGATTACGTGTGTCACGTGGTCCACGTCAATGCCGCGGGCGGCCACGTCCGTACAAATGAGAATGCGGAGTTTCTTGTCGCGGAAGGCGTTCAAGGTCTTTTCACGCATGTTCTGGGCGACATCGCCGCTCAGGGCGCCCACGTTGAATCCGTAGCCCGAAAGCACCTGTTCCAGGTAGCTCACGTCGCTCTTCTTGTTGCAGAAAATCATGCAGCTTTCAGGATTGTAGTATTCCAGCACCTTGATGGTCATGGAATCCTTGTCCATCACGTCGCAGGGGTACCAGCGGTGTTCCAGGTTGTTGGCAATCACCTTGTCGTAGCTGAGCGAAAGGAATTCGGCGCTCGGACGCTGGAATTCGCGGGCGAGGCTCTTCACCGTCTGCGGGATGGTGGCGCTGAACATGGTGCAGGCAATCTGCTTGGGCAGGTACTTGCGGATCTTCTGCATGTCGGGGTAGAAACCCATCGAAAGCATTTCGTCGGCTTCGTCCAGAATCAAGTCGCGGATGTCGAGGAAGTCGACGTTGCCACGCTGTACGTGGTCCATCAGGCGGCCGGGGGTTGCGACAATGATATGCACGCCGTTCTTAAGTGCCTTGAGCTGGGGTTCGTAGCTTACGCCGCCGAAAATAGCGACCGAGCGGATACCCGTTCCGGCAGAGAGCTTTTCAATTTCGTCTTGCACCTGCAAGCAGAGCTCGCGGGTCGGCACCAGAATAAGGGCCTGCGGGAAAACGTGGTCGCGGACAATCACCTGCAAAAGCGGGAGAACGTAGGCGCCGGTCTTTCCCGAACCGGTCTTGGACTGCACCAGCATATCGCGGGCGGCCAGCATGTAGGGCATTGTCTTGCGCTGCACCGGCATCAGGTCGGTCCAGCCGTGCTGAGCGAGAACAGCCTTCTGTTCTTCGGGCAGCATGTCAAAAGTGTAGTCGGGGAGCTTGTGTTCGGGCTCGATAATCTTAACGGGAGTCAGAAACGGATTTACTTTCTCTTCTTTCTTTTCTTCTTTTACTTCTTCACTCATAGTGAGCGCAAATTTAGTAAAAGGCGAGTGACGCGGCAAAGCAATTTATTGCTTTGGCATGGCCGAGCCGTACTAAATGCACTCCAAAGGAGTGCAATGATAGAAAATTCTACTTGAAGGGAGTCCAGTGGTATTCCAACCCAACACTGATAAACCAGTCAACTGTGGTGGCGCCGATGGTCGTAGGCTCGGCGGCGGCATCGGGAGAAGGCTCCACATAGACGTCCTTGCCTCGGCTCGAAATGCCCGTGCGCACGCTCAAACCGTAGTGCTGCAGGAATACGCATTGCGTGCCAAATCCAAAGAGAGCTCCCTTGTAGGGGTCTTCGGTCTTGAAGCGGGTCTGGTATTCTCTCGAGGGCTTTTTCTTGGAATCCTTGACATCGATGTCTTCGGAATAGAAACTGTATTGGAATCCGAGGAAGGCGAACAGGTGCAAGTCCAACCATTTGAAGGGGTCATAGGTCCTTGCAAACATCACGTTCAGGCCGATTTCGTGTTGGGCGAAATTCCAGTGGTCTAGTTCCTCGTAGACTTCGTCTCGTTCGTCGATTTTGACATCGTGGTTTGAATAGCGGTAAAAGATTTCGCCACCGATAAAGCCAAACCAGATTCCGCCGGCATACAATGTGAATAGCGGGGTGGAGTCGTCCATGAAATTCCAAAGGCTTACGGAGTCGCGGGTGGCGCGGTAGTTAGAAACTCGGCTTCTGATTTTGCGCTTGTACCAGTTGTAGGGCGTGAAGGGAATGTGTGCCTGGGCATAGCCGGCCGAAATGCCTGCCCAAGAACGGAATGTGGGTGTTTCCTTGTAAAGGTCGTCGGGTTCCGATTCCATTTTGAGGCGTTCTTCTTTCGTTAGTCGGCGCTTGGTATTGCGGCCGAAGAAGGCGCTTGCGATGTCGTCGCCCAGGGCAATCTTGTCGTTGTTCTTTTGGACTGTGCCTGCCGTTCTTGGCTCGAGCGTCGTTTCGTCGAAAATGGCAATCTGCAAATAGTTTCCCTTGTCGGCGATGAACAAGACGATTTTGTCTTCGAGTGCCTGGAGCTTTGCCATCATGGCGGGGTGACGGGCCTTCAAGAGGTGTGCGTTCAGGCCGGGTTCGATATTGTTCGAAAGCCAGGTGGCGTAACGCATGGCGACGGTGTCGCGTTCCCATTCGCCGTAAAGTCTGCATTTGGGTTCGCCGATGCCAGAATTGTTGCGGCGTAAAGACAGGCAGAATTCCTTGGGGTCAATCGCCGGGTCCTTATCGGGAGTCCAAATCAAAATGTCGGCATTTTGCCAAAGAGTCCAGTGGGAATCAAAGAATACGTCCTTGGCGTGTGCGGTTCCGGCCAAGAATGCCTGCGTCAAAATGACGGCGACAAATGCGACTAGGGAGAGGTGTTTCATTTGCCAGCCCCCGTGTACATGTTCTTGCGAATCTGCTGGACCGTCAAACGCATCAGTTGTTCGAGGTCGTTCAGGGTCAACTTGAGAACCGGGTGCTGGATCTCGTCGACGGCGCTAAACAGCGGACGTTGTTTTACATTGTCCCACAATGTATATGATACAATGGCGCTGATATTCTTGACGTCACGCTTGTCTTCCAATTCATTGTGAATCAGGGCGTAATCAAAGAAATTTTCACGCTTCAGGTCGGTGCCGATAATGACTTCGTGAATCAACAAAATCTGCGGGGGAATGGTTCCATCGGGGGCGGTAACAGTTACGCCCTGCTCCGGAAGCTTGCCCTTCATGAAGATTCGGTCATCGAGTTTCTGGCTTTCTTCGGGGAAGTTTGCCAAAAGCGAATCGGGCAACACGCTGAGCTTGCTGTAACCGCCGCGGAATTCATGTTCCATGGCCTTTGCGCAGAACTCGGTCGCCTTGATTTGCGTGCTATCGCCAAAGTCCAGACGATTTGCAAACCACTTGGTTCGGGTAATGACGAACGCCTTCTGAAGCCCCGCTATCGTAAGTTCTCCATAGGGGGCTTGCTTGTAGGCGGGGTGCTTTGCAGACCATTGGTAAGAATCGGCGCAACCCGTGAAGAGTAGCGCCGCCAGCACAAACAATGTTCCCCAAAGGCGTGCCATTAATCCTTGCTGGTTACGGAGCGCCCCACTTTTCGCGGTAGGCGTGCACCTTGTCGAGGATTCCTTCGGGAGCGTTGATCTTCTTGCGGTTTTCTTCGCTTTCGAGGAATGCAATGATATCGTTGATGTTTACGATAGAGTGGGCTTCGATGCCGTATTCATCTTGCACGGTCTGGAGTGCGGACTTCCCGTTTTCGAGCTTTTCCTTGCGGTCCACCGAGATCAAGAGACCGATGACATTTGCATTTTCGATCTTCGAAAGAGCCTGCATCGTTTCGTTCACGCTGGTGCCGGCCGTAATCACGTCTTCGATAATCACGACGTTCGTCTTTTCGGCGTACTTGTAACCGACCAGCATGCCGCCTTCACCATGGTCTTTGGCTTCTTTGCGGTTGTAGGTAAAGGTGAGGTCCGAGTTGTACACGTCGGAAAGTTTCATGGCGGTGGCAGCGCACAGGGGAATGCCCTTGTAGGCCGGTCCGTAAAGGTTCTGGGCCTTGCCGTCAAAATGCTTCATGAATGCAGCGGCGTAAAATTCAGCGAGCTTGGAAAGGGTACGTCCGGTACGGAATTCTCCGGTATTGATGAAATACGGCGTATTGCGGCCGCTCTTGGTCACGAAATCGCCGAACTTGAGAGCGCCGGCTTCAACGAGAAAATGGACAAATTGGTCTTTGTTATTCATAATGCAGTTGCGGCTTGGCCGCAGTTCATAGTTAAAAGATTACGTTATGCGGCTCCGCACAGAAGGCTTACGATCTTTGCAAACACGTTCGTTTCTTCTGTAAGGATTTCAATGACTACCAAGAGGAGTGAAATGAGCACGCAAAGTCCGATGTAGAAATAGAACGACTTCTTGAATCCCTTGATCTTCATCTTGAAAATGGCCCAAGCAATCACGCTAAAGATAGCGCTGAAAGTCCATGCAGCGACGGCGCCGAGCGAAATACCCGGAATCAGGCTGATGGCGAAAGTGATTGCGATACCCGGCATAAAGTAAAAGCAAATGCACAGGACGCTCAAAAGGGCGAATCCGACGTAATGCGAAAAACCGCGTTCACGCTGGACAATTACCTGGGGCTGGGTCGGCGTTGCGACGGCTTCTTCTACGGCAGGTTCCTGCGGAACGATTTCGGCTTCGGGTGCCGGAGCAGTTTCGGTTTCGACAACCGGGGCGACTTCAGCGGGGGTCTCGGCTGTGGTTTCGTTTTGGTTCAGTTCTTCGGACATATTGTCTCCTGTAAAATTCTAGAGGATAAAGGTACGGCCCGCATAAACGAATACGCGGTGTTCCAACCAGAGCTTGAGGGCGGCCGAGAGCGTGCGCTTTTCGATATCCTTACCCAGTTCCACAAGTTCATCGATGCTGGCGGTTTCGGGCACGCGCTGGATGTCCTGGCAAATAATCGGGCCCTGGTCCAGGTCTTCGGTGGCGAAGTGGGCGGTAGCACCGATAATTTTCACACCCTTGTGCCATGCCTGGTGGTAGGGCTTGGCGCCCTTGAAGGCCGGCAAGAATCCGTGGTGAATATTGATAATGCGGTACTTGAATTCCTCTGTAAAGGCTTCGCTCAAAATCTGCATATAACGGGCGAGGACCACCGTATCCGTCTTGGTTTCGGCGATAATTTCGCGGAAACGGTTCTCGGGAATGCTCTTGTCCGGGTTCGACGGCACATAGTAGAACGGTACGCCGAAGGTGCCGCCCACGGGGCCGAGGTCGGGGTGGTTACCCACGATGCAGCTGAACTCGCAGGGGAGGTCGCCATCGCGATGCTTGAGCAAAAGGTCATAAAGGCAGTGGTCCGTCTTCGAGACGAAGATGGCAACGCGTTCAATTTTGGTGGTATCGAACAATTTCCAGTTCAGGTGGAGGTGGCCTTCCAGGGTCTCCAGGTGCTTGCGGACTTCTTCGATATTTTCGGATTCCGCTTCAAAAACGGCACGTAGAAAGAAAGTTTCGATATCTTTTGCCGTATGTTGCTGTAAATCAACAATGTTGGCGCCCGCCTTGGCGAGCACCTGAGTTGTTCCGGCAATAAGGCCCTTTTGGTCAGGGCAATGAATCTGCAAAATATAACGAGTAATAGCCATAGCCCAAAATTATAAAATCGCAGGGATTAAGTCTTTGCTCTCCTTCCGAAAATCTAAAATATTCTAACTTTAAAACGAAAACTTTATACGAGAAGGAAAAATGAGTCGTAAATTCTCTTTCAAGTCTATGATAGCCGTCGTATTCGGTATGGCTGTTGTCCAGGCCGTTGCTGTTCCGCAGAAGTCCTGGGATGCTATTTATAACGCCGAAGGCGAAGGTGATTATTCCGCTGCCAAGATCGATGGCAAGATTCGTTTCGGTAAGTACACGCACTATAAGGAAGTCCAGCCGGTTTCTTTCAAGGTTTCTGACAGCCTGTTCGCTTTCTCTGTTGCCGGTAACATGACCGTTCCTGCCGACAAGATCGAAAAGGAAGGCTTCTACAACAAGTGCAACGAAACCATGGAAGCATGGATTTCTTTCTTTAACAAGCCGCGCGATTTCGGTGGTGAACAGCTTGTCATCAATATTGCTGGCGTCGACCTCGCTTGTGGCGACGAACTTTTTGCCGTGGGTGATTTGCGCATCAAGTTCACGAACCCCAAGGCTCAAGAAGCATGGGCTACTAACCTGGAAGGCCGTGAAAAGTACAAGCGTGAAAAGGTGGTGGAATACCGCCGCGCCGAACAGGAACACCGCTCTTCACTCCGCGACGTTTCGGGCATGGTCAAGGACCCGCGTGATGGCCAGGTGTACCGCACTATCAAGGTCGAAGGCCGTGAATGGTTCGCCCAGAACGTGAACTACAATGTCGAAGGTCATTCCTGGTGCTATGAAGACAAGGAAAATTACTGCGCCCGCGGTGGTCGTCTGTATGACTTGGAAGGCGCCCGTAAGGCTTGCCCCGAAGGCTGGCACCTGCCGCGTGACCGCGAATGGATGGACTTGCTCGTTGGCCTGACTCACTGCTACGATGGCGTGGACAAGTGCGAAAAGTTTGCAAACAAGATGAAGGCTACCACCGGTTGGCAGGGCGGTGGCGGTACCGACGAATACGGCTTCTCCGTTTTCTCTTCGGGCTACCGCAAGATGGTGGGTAAGTCTATTGTCCGCTACGAAGACATGGGTGAATACGCCGGTTTCTGGTCTGCACAGAACGGCCGTAACGAAACGATTTGGATTTGGGCGATGGGTCGTATGAGCGACCAGATGGTCCGCCAGCTCGTGCCGAGCAAGACCAACGCCTACTCCGTCCGCTGCATCAATGGTAACTAATCTTTAGTTGACATTCAACAAAGAAAGGCTCCCGAACGGGAGCCCTTTCTGTATTATGTAGCGAGAAGCTCGCGCCAATGGCTCGTCGGCTACATCTGGCGGATCGGGAAGAGGCCGAGCAAGTCAAGCACGTTTTCGAGCACGATCTGCGTTGCCTGCACCAAGAAGAGTCTGGACTTTTCTTCGGCGCTGCCAAGCACGCGGTCTTCGTGGATGAACTTGTGTGCGGCTTCTGCGATTTCGAGAGCGTACTGGGCGAGAACGCTCGGCTCGTCACCGGCGACTGCATCCAGAATCTTCTTGCTCTTCTTCGACAGAATGTTGATGAGGCTGTAGGCTGCATCGTCGCCAAGTTCGGCGAAGTTCACGTCCTTGATTGCGGCGGCGAGGTCCGCGCGTTCAATGCCGGCCTTGCGCATGATGCTGCACAGGCGCACGTGGGCGTTCTGCACATACGGACCGGTGTCGCCTTCGAAGCTCATCACGGCGTCCCAATCGAAACGCACATCCTTCAGGCGGCTGTTCTTGAGGTCGTTGAAGGTGAGTGCGCTGATACCGATCTGGCGAGCGATGAGTTCCTTGTTTTCGAGGTTCGGATTCTTCTCGTCAATGAATTCGAGAATCTTCTTCTGGGCGGCTTCAATCACGTCGCGCAACAGGCTGGCAGTACCCGTACGGGTCTTGCCCTTTTCCCATTTGCCGTCGACCAACTGCAGAATTACGCCGAACGGAATGTGGTACATGTCCTTGTACCATTCGCGGCCCATCTTCTTGAGCACGTGGAATACCTGCTTGAAGTGGAGAGCCTGTCCGAGGTCCACCACGTAAAGGCACTTGTCGAAGTTGTATTCCTTCTTGCGGTAGCAGGCGGCGGCGAGGTCGCGGGTAGCGTACAACGTAGAGCCGTCGCTCTTGCGAATCAGGCAGGGGTTCAGGTCAAATTCGTCGAGCATCACCACGTCCAGATCCTGGCTCTTCACCATCAAATTCTTTTCGCGGAGTTCGTCGAGAATGGCCGGAATCTTGTCTTCAAAGAAGGATTCGCCGGTGTAGTGGTCAAAGCCCACGCCCATCATGTCGTAAATGCGCATGAGTTCCTTGAGCGTTGCGGCGCGGAAGGCGGTCCAAAGCTTGCGGTAGAATTCGTCGCCCTGTTCAAGCTTGGTGAATGCGGCGCGTGCTTCGTCTTCGAGACTGGGTTCTTCTTTGCTGGCCTTGGAGAAGGCTGCGTAAAGGATGTTCAATTCCTTGACGGTCAAGCTATCGAGCGTGGCGTCATCCGTCGGGCGCTTTTCGCGCAGGTACATCACAATGAGCTTGCCGAAAGCGGTGCCCCAGTCACCGAGGTGGTTGATGCGTTCCACCTTGTAGCCGGCGGCCTTGTAGATGCGGGAAAGCGAGTTTCCGATCATTGTCGAGCGCAGGTGGTGGAAGGCGAGTTCCTTACCGATGTTCGGGGAGCTAAAGTCAATGCAAACGACCTTGCCATTCGGGGCGGCGTGTCCATATTCCAAACCCTTCGCGGCGATTTCTTCGAGCGTAGACTTCGCGAGGAATCCGCGGTCAATAAAGAAGTTCAGATAGCCGTTCACGGCTTCCACCTTTGAAAGTCCGGCGGGAAGTTTCACTTGGGCGGCCAAGTCTTCGGCAATCATCTTCGGAGCCTTACGCATCACCTTTGCTAAAGAGAAGCAAGGAATGGTAAAGTTGCCGTGGGTGGTGTCAGGCGGCACGGAGATAAGCTTGAGGGCGGCTTCCTTTTCGAAGGAACCGGTAGCGGCCAGCGCTTCTGCGATTTCTTGCTCAAACGAGTTCATCTTCACTGCTCTTCTTCTTGGAGGTCTTCTTCACAAAGTCATTTTCGTCGAGAGTTTCAATCGTGCCGTCGGCGTACAGACGGTCCAGGGAAATCTCGTTGCGCTTTTCTTCTTCGAACAGGTGAACCATCAGGTCAAGGCCTGCGTCGAACACGGCCCAGCGCACGCCTTCCTTGTATTCCACGCCCACGGACGGAATGTTGGCGGCCTTGAATTCCTTGCGGAGTTCATTCAAAATGGCCTGCATCTGGGCTTCGCTTTCGCAAGTGGCGACAAGGAAAAAGTCGGTCACGTCCTTGATTCCGCGAAGGTCAATCAACTGGACGTCCTGGGCGCGCAATTCAAAAAGAATGCTAGCACCGATATTTACGGACTCTGGCAGGTCTTTGATTTTTGTTGTCATTTTTCTTCTCCCTGTTCGGGTTCAATGATTTGATTAAAGTCTTTTCCGATGTATACGGCGGCATCGACGACAGCGCGGTCGCTATGGACAATCAGCACGTTGTCGGTCTTGAGCGCTTGGGCAAGAGCCTTCGCGCCTTCCCATTCGGGGTTCCTAAGCACAAGAACGGTCTCGTCGTAATTTTGCAGACGGTCGTTTCTGGAGCTTACAATGTCAAAGCCGTTGTCGCGCAGGTAAGAGCGCATCTTGGCTGCCGCGCCCTGCATGCCGCAACTGTTCAACACTTCGACATCGCCCTTGTAGGTACGCTTGACCTTTACGACTTGGGGCTTCTTTTCTTCTTCACATCCCGTCAAAAGAAATGCCGCTAAAACGGCCATGACGGCAAATGAAAAAGGAAATGTTTTGGAACGGCTTTTGTTCATTTTCTAGTGCAAATCTAGAAAAATGTGAACTGCTGTCATAATGTTATTTGTCTTACCTGCAGTAATAAGGCGTTCTCCAAGGACATCCGCCATACAAGTAGCGGTAGGGCCCGTACGCCTTGAACGCATCGTTTTCGTTCACGAACATGACTCTGAACGACATGTTGTCATTGGGCTTGTACTCCAAGGCGATGTCGGGTATGACAACGCCTACGTTTCCTTGGCGGGCATCTTCCTTGGCGATGGGGGTTCCAAAGCGGAAATTCGAATACAGCGGCATCCAAAGTCCCACGTTTGCGTATAAATGAAGCTCCGGAGTGAATTCGTAGGCGAGATGCGCCATGTAGCTTTGCTGGGCAAAACTTCCGAAGGTTCCCCCCATAAAACTCACGGAATAGGTGTAGGCGACTTTGAGGGCGGGGTCAAAGGTTTCGTGTCTTACCAGGCGATCGGGGTCGAAATGTTCGCGGTTCCAGGGAATTCCGTCGTCTGGAACCACGTAGACGGTATCGACAATCGTGTCCTTTGCGGCTGTTTTTACAAGGGAAGAATCGTTTTTGCTAACAACAGAGTCTGCCTTTACGGGACTTTCCGCAAAAGCAAATGCAGTAAGGACTATGGTTAGCAATAAAAATCGCATGGCTAGAATATAGCAAATGCGAATTAGACGATTTCGTTCTTGTTATTGACGTGGATAACTGTAGGCTTCCACGTTTTGGCTTCTTCTTCGCTCATGGTTGCATAAGCAACGATAATCACGAGATCGCCGGGCTGAACAAGTCGTGCGGCAGCGCCGTTCAGGCAAATCACGCCGGAACCGGCAGGGCCTTCAATGACATAAGTGTCCAGGCGGTTGCCGTTGTTCACGTCAAGAACGCCCACTTTTTCGAAGGGAAGGATGTTGGC
>JAEEGJ010025007.1_pt1 | contig 12304 bp, 9 predicted proteins | sample 8958761 | NCBI WGS metagenome assembly JAEEGJ01 (sample SAMN16246546, study PRJNA631951) | gut metagenome | biome: gut microbiome; feature: rumen; material: RS-attached | host: Bos | place: Iran: Karaj | collected 2018-10 | reverse complement strand
AAGTCCCCTTCAGTATTGTTCGAAAAAATGTCATGTTGAGCGCAGCCGAAACATCTCTAACATCAATAAAACGGGGATAGAGATTCTTCACTTCGTTCAGAATGACAATGATTAGAAGTCCCCTTCAGTATCTTTTTTGTTGGTGTTCTGATGTGTTTTGCTGTGAGTTGTTTCCAAAAACCTGTGCAAATATATAAATAATTTTCGAACTTTGAGCGTGTTTGCCAAAAAAAATGTATCTTTGTGGCTGAAAATAACTTGATAGGAGTTAACAGGAGTTATTAGGAGTTATCGCTTCGCTTTGGTAGTTAACGGACGATTGAATCAATTACAAATTACTGATTACAAATTACGTTTTCCTTAAAAGGGAAAGAGTGTCGATAGCCTGAAGCATTCGTCTGTTAACTCCCTTTAACTCCTGTTAACTCCATGAAATTAACTCCTTTATTGGGTACCTAATCCTTTGGAATATGCAACGGAAACGAAAACTATCTATACAGCAGCTCGTCATACGCGGCATCTTCATCGTGGCGGCTATCGCCTTGATAGACTACGTCTTTCCGCATCATGACGCTTTCCGATATGAATACGAGCTGGGTAAGCCTTGGCGCTATGGTCGACTGATTGCCGACTACGATTTCCCGGTCTATTATCAGGACTCGGTCATCCGCCAGATGGAGGACAGTCTGCGTCATCAGGTGCCGCCCATTTACTACCGCGATTCGGCGTTGGAGGAGGGTATCTTCATGAACCTGACCAGCATGCAGCCCTCGTTGGGCGAGGGTGCTTACCAGCATCTGCGCCGCCGCTTGCAGCGATATTACGACCAGGGCATTCTGTCGAACCCCGACAAGAATATCCTGCTGGAGGGGAGGTTTGCCATCGGGCGCATCGAACTGGGAAATCACCAGTTGCTGGATGTGCCGGCCAACTGGCTGTTGAGCGAAAAACAGGTCTATGATGCCTTGATGGCCGACTCACTGTATGCCCAGGTGTTCCGTCACGTGGGTACGTTGCAGGACTATGTGCACGCCAATCTGTTGACCGACACGTTGGCCATGAACCGTGAATACAACGAACTCCGCAAGACTATCTCTTCGTCCTACCGCGTCGTCGAAGCCGAGACCCGTATCATCGATCAGGGTCAGATTGTGGATGCCGCAACGTTGGATGTGCTCGATTCCTACAAGCGCATTCAGCAGGAACACCTGTCGGAAAGCAAGAGCACGATGATGATGCACGTGGGGCAGGTGTTGCTCATCTCCATCATCCTGGGTAGTCTGCTGGGCTTCCTTTTCCTCTTCCGCAAGTGGCACCACGAGAAGCAGGCCTACACCCTGGTGGCGGTAGGTATGGTCACCCTCATGGTGGTGCTCACGGCGTTGGCGTCGCATGTCATTGTGGGTGGCGCTTACCTGGTGCCTATCGGCGTGACTACCATTGTGTTGGCCACTTTCCACGGTTCGCGCACCGCCTATTGGTGTCACATGGTGATGGCGTTGTTGTGCTCGTTCATTGCCCCCTCGCACTTCGAGTATCTGGTGGTGCAGAGTGTGGTGGGCATCATGATTGTGTTCTGGATGAACGAGGGAATGAACGACCGCGCCCAGCTGTTGCGTGTCTGTCTGGTGGTGCTAATCACCTATCCTGTAGTCTATTGCGCCTATACGTTGGCCAACGAGGGCACGCTGGCCAATGTGCCGTGGGCCACGTTGGCAATGATGGTGTGCAATGCCTTGTTGCTGATGATGTCGTACCTCATCATCTATGCGTTGGAGAAACTGTTCGGCTTCATGTCGGGCGTCACGTTGGTGGAACTCTGTAACCTGGGGCAAGGGTTGTTGCTCCGCCTCTCGAAGGAGGCGCCGGGCACTTTCCAGCACTCGCTGCAGGTGGCCAACCTGACGGCTTCGGCAGCCGAGGCGATTGGTGCCAGCTCTCAGTTGGTGCGTACGGGTGCCCTCTATCACGACATCGGGAAGTTGTGGAACCCGCTCTATTTCACCGAGAACCAGATGGGTGGCAACCCGCATGACAAGTTGACGGTCGAGCAGTCGGTCGAGATTATCAAGAAACATGTCACCGAGGGTCTCCGTTTGGCCGAGAAGGCCAATCTGCCTATGGCGATACGCCGTTTCATCACGACGCATCATGGTCGCGGCATGATCAAGTATTTCTATGTCACTTGGTGCAACGACCATCCGGGCGAGGAGCCGGACAAGGAACTGTTCACCTATGTCGGACCCGATCCAGAGACGCGCGAGGAGGCGCTTCTCATGATGGGCGACGGCATCGAGGCTGCCTCCAAGAGCCTGAAGGAGTACAACGTCGCCGCTTTCCGTAAGTTGGTCAACGGCATCGTCGATGGTCTGGTCACATCGGGCCGTCTCAACAATGCACGTATCACCCTCAGCGAGATACAGATAGCCAAGGAGTCGTTCATCCTGGGTCTGGAGTCGATCTATCACTCCCGTATCGCTTATCCCGAACTGAAAGCATAAGTCGGAGTAATCTGAATACTCGGAATACTCTGAGTACTCCGAAAATCCTTTGCAAGCAATAGAAATCAATCCCGTTTTTCCATGAAAAAACTCTTTCCTATCCTTTGGGGCGTGGTCTTTGCCGTAGTGGCATGGCTGCGTTTGGTGGTACAGAACAGTGACCTACTCATCGAGGCACAAGACCAAGGGTTCTGGCAACCAGGAGAACTCTATTATTCCCAAGTCCTGCAACAGCCCGGCGGCTGGTTCAGTTGGGCAGGACAGTACCTTACACAGTATTTCTTTTATCCTGCCTGGGGAGCGTCGTTGTTGATACTCCTTTGGTTGGGCATCTACGTCCTGTCGCTCTATGGATGGCGGTTGCCGTGGTATCTGTGCTGGGTGGCTTTGGTCATTCCGGCTATGCTGTTGTGGGCCGAGACCTCGATGGGCTACTATATCTATATCAGCAAGGTGCCCGACTGGTGGTTTGCGCCGACGTTGTTCTTTGCGGCTGTGGCGGTGGTCATGGCGGCGGGACATTGGTTCTCGGTGCCGTGGCGCGCTTCGTGGCAAGCGGTTTGTCTTGGGGTGGCATTCTTTCTTTCTCACCAGTGGTTGCAGGAGTCGCAGGTGCCCGATCCACTCCAGAAGCCGTTCTGTAGTGCGTTGGACGACAATAACTTCCGTGCCGAGATGCGCATGGAACGTGCTGCCGAGGAGGCCGATTGGGGCACCCTGCTCATCGAGATGCGAGCTGCCGGTTCGTCGCCCACCCGTGCCATGTGGTTGCTCAAGAACGTGGCTCTGCTCAATCAAGGGCAGTTGTCACAACGTTGGCTCGACTATCCTTGCATGACGCAGTTGCCTGCTTTCGGCGACTCGTTGATTGTCCCGTTGGTCTTTAGCCAGGGACCCATGATTTACTTCCTGCATGGCAGTACCGAGTTCGCCTACCGTTGGAGCATGGAGAACATGGTCGAGTTCGGTCCGTCGATGAAAAGGCTCCGGATGATGACCCGTTGTGCCTTGGCCAAGGGGGAGTGGGAGTTGGCCGAAAAGTACCTTAACCTCCTGTCGCGCACTAAGTTCCATCGTGATTGGGCGGCCCGGCAGTCGGCTTTCCTGCGCCATCCCGAGCGGTTGGACAAAGATGCTTTCTATGGGCTTGCCATCAAGTTGAGCAAGTCCCGTTACAATCTGCTGGATGGCGACAACGGCAATTTGGAGACCTATATTGTCAACAATTACGCCGAGGGAGAACACTTTGCCTGTCCCGAGATGTCGGAACTGGGTTTGGTCTATGCCATGCAGTCACAGAACATCCAATTGTTCTGGCGTCGGTTCTTCGACTATGCCAGTTCCATGCCGACGGAAGAGATGCCGCTCCTTTTCCAGCAAGCCGCTTACCTCTTTGTCAAGTTGGAACCGCAGACGGCGCCCCGCACGGATTTTCCTTTCAACCCCGATGTGCCGAAGTGTTTCGAGCGTTTCAATGCAGCGGCGAAGCAGTTCGCCCAGAAAGGGGTGAAGGAGGCCGACCTCCCGAAAGCCCTTTCCCGCGAGTTCGGCAAGACCTATTTCTGGTTCTATTTCTTCTGCAGGGGGCAGAAGGAGTATTAGTAAAAGAAGGAAGTGAAAGGGGAGTGACAAGGAATTTATCAACTTTTGTGTGCGAGCGGAAACAATCGTCCCTGTCACTTCCTTTTCACTTCTTAGTCACTTCTCTTAGTTTCCCTTAATAATATGAAATTTCCTTTCCTTTTCTTTCTTTCCATCCTCTTGGTGAGTTGTGGTGGGAGTCATCCCGACGAACCGAAGGAGTTCAACGACGTGCCGTTCCTGCCGACGCTCTATCCCGACTACGTCGATGTCACCGTGCCTTGCAATATCGCTCCGATGAACTTCATGGTCACCGACAGTGCCGTCGATGCCTGTATCGCCCGAATAGAGAGCAATGCAGGCGTTCTGACCGTGGGCGAGGGGCGCAAAGTGCAAATACCTCAGCAGGAGTGGGAACGTGCCTTACAGAGCACGCGAGATGGCTCGTTGGCGGTCACCCTCTACACCCGTGTGCAAGGGGAATGGCGACGTCACCCGTCATTTCGTATCGAAGTGGCTCCCGACGAGGTGGACCCTTGGTTGTCGTACCGTCTCATCGAGCCCTCTTATGTGGCCTACGAAGATCTCGATATCATGCAGCGCAACCTCACCTGCTTTGATGAGAGCATCATTGCCAGCAACCATGTCGGTAAGCGTCAGGAGAAGTGCATCAACTGCCACTCGTACCAGAACTACCACACTCAGAATATGCTCTATCATGTGCGTGGCGCTGGTGGTGGCACCCGCCTTTTCTACAAGGGCCAGTCGCGACTCATGACTGCCCTGCGCCGTGACGGCATGATGTCCAATCCTGTCTATCCTGCCTGGCACCCGACGTTGCCGCTTATCGCTTTCTCCACCAACCTGACGGGCCAGTTCTTTCATACACAGAGCATTGCCAAAGTCGAAGTGCAGGATCAGGCCAGTGCCTTGGTGCTCTACGACGTGGAGCGTGACACGATGTACCAGTTGCCTCACTCGCCCGAGTGTTTTGACAATTTCCCGACTTGGTCGCCCGATGGTCGTCGCCTCTATTATACTTCGGCCAACTACGTGCCGCGCGATACCTCTGTTCGTATTGACCGCGACATGGCCAACCACTATCAAGAGGTACAATACAATCTCTACTACCGCGACTTTGACCCCGCCCGTCTCACTTTTGGCGAGGAACACCTCCTGCGTGACCTTCAAGCCGAGGATCAGAGTGCCTCGTTGCCTCGTGTCAGTCCCGACGGCAAGTCGCTCATCTATGCTTCCGGCAAGTTCGGTTGCTTCCATGTCTGGCATCCCGATGCCGACATCCGTCTGCTGCACCTTGACTCTCTTTTTGCGGGTCGTCCCGACTCCCTGGTGCTCGATAAACTCTTGCCGCTCAACAGTTTCCGTGCCGAGAGTTACCCCTCTTGGAGCAGCAATGGCCGATGGATTATCTTCGTCTCCCGACGCGCCGATGGTAATTATAGCCGTGTCTATCTGGCTTACTACGATGCTGAGGGTCAAGTGCATAAGCCTTTCGCCCTTCCGCAGTCCGACCCCGAGCATGACCGCCTCTTGCTGAGGAGTTACAACCGACCGGAGACGATGGTGGAGGGACTCTCCCCGACCTTGCCCCTCGACTAAAGTCTCGTCTTCTCGCGGAGGGTTATCAACCCTCCGCTGCGAGGACCCTTCAAGGGAGGGGGGATTATAAAATAGAAAGAGTATCAATTAGTTATATCTATAATCCCTAGATATCCTCCCATGAATATTCCTAAAATCTATACTTAGCATAATATGAAAGCATTTTTCAAATCTCCCTCCCTCTTAGGGAGGGTTGGGGAGAGTCCACTTTTATTCCTTTTCCTTTTCTTCCAATCGCTGATGCTGTCAGCGCAAGTCACTTTTCCTGTCGATAAGAACCTGTCGTTACCACCGGAAAGGAAAATATCTAAAGTGGTGAATGGCGAGTGGGTGACAATAGGGACGACCCGAACCATTTCAAAAAGGGATAGCAAGGACGTTGAAAGACATCTGTTTGAACTATACATGCATGGCAATCGTCCCCTCAAATGCTATACCAAAAGTTTTGAAGGCGATACGTTGGGTTTTACATCGAAAGATGTGATGTTTCAGTTTTTCGTCAAAGCCTATGCCGAGCATCGTCCTATAGTTCTGTCGCCAGACATCGTTTGGATGCTGATAGGACAAGGTTTCTCCCATTATGTGAACGAGAACGCCGAGCAGTTGCGTGACCTTTTGGTGTCGCATCAAGGCAAAAAGGAACTCACTGTAGAAACAGAAGAGAACCTGCTGCTTCCTGACGCTGACTGGGAACCTTCGTTGGATCTGTTCTTCCAGCAGATTGTGGAGAACAGCAAGGGGGACGTTGCCAACATGATGGTGGCCAATTTCACCACCACAGGTAAGGTGGAGCGCATGGCTTCGCAGATTCTGTTGATGGATGTGATGAAATCTTACTTCGAGTATATTGTGTCATATGCTTCTTGTGGCATTCCGTCCATCACGTTGGAGGGTACACCCGAGGATTGGCAAAAGGTGCTGGACAAAGCACAGCAGTTGAAGAAATACGGCTTGGATTGGTGGGTGAAGGATTTGACCCCTATCTTGCAGGAGTTTGTCAATGCCTCTCAGGGTCGGGTCAATCAGCACTTCTGGCAGTGTATCGTGAAGACCCGAAGCATCGAAGAGATAGACCGTGGCGGTTGTGGCTGGACGGTTCCGACCCATGTCGATGGTTGGTTCTTGAAGTTCTTCCCATTCAATCAAGATGGCCGTACGCCTGATTCTGTTTCTGTTACTTCGGATAACATGCTCGCTGAGATGGTGAAAGTGCCTTTCAAGTATGTTCGTACGGATGGAGTCCATACAGAGGTCTTTCCTATGGAGTTCTGGTCAGGCTTTGTCGGCGTTGAGGAAAATCCTGAGACCTACGCCCTACGTCCCAAAATCGGCTACATGATAGTGGATGCCGAGAATGAGGAGGATGAAATAGCGAGAATCCAAAAGGATAGTAAGAGATTTCCTGTCTCGCTGGATGTCAACGAATTTCCAGAGATACTGCGCAAGGCGGATACTTTGTACATGGTGGGATTATATTTTAAGGATAGTATCCGTGTGCCCGACTGGATTGTAGATGTAAAGGTAAAATCATTGAGTCTCTACGGACAATGTGACTCTGCCACTATCGTGAACCGATTGCAGCAGTTGCTACCGTATAAAAGGATAGATTTTTACACTCTACCCCATAAGAAGCGTATTAGCATACACAGGAAGTATGAGTGATATCCGTCCTGTGCTTCGTAGTCATTCATCTACATTTCCATAAACCTATTTTCCAATGAAGACATTATTGTTTCTATTTCTTTTCTTCCAATCGATGATGCTGTCAGCGCAAGTCACTTTTCCTGTCGATAAGAACCTGTCGTTACCACCGGAACGGGAAATCGAGAAAGAGGTGAATGGCAAGTTTGAAACTATCGGCAAGACCAGAAGCATCTGGAAGAAGGAAAGTCCGTGGTGTGTCAATCATCTGAAGTCTATCTATCAAAACACGCGTAATGACCTCAAATGCTATTCCTATAGTTTTAAGGGCGACTCTTTGGCTTTGGTGGATAAAGATGTCATGTTCAAGTTCTTCGTCAAAGCATTTGCAGAACATCGTCCTATCGTCCTCTCGCCCGATATGGTTTGGATGATGATAGGACAGGGGTTCTCCCATTATGTCAATGAGAACTCCGAGGCAATGCGAGAACTTTTGGTTTCGCATCAAGGCAAAATGACTCTTTCTGTGCAGGCAAACGAGAATATGCTGAACTCGAATGCCAACTGGGAGCCCGTGTTGAGTAAATTCTTCGATGATATTCTTGAGACTAGTAAAGACGATGTCGCACACCTCGTTACTGCCGATTTCTCTACTACAGGTAGGGTGGAGCATATGGCGTCCCAGATGTTGTTGATGGATGTGATGAAAGCATACTACGAGTATGAGGTGTTTTATATAGTATGTGGTATTCCATCAGTAACCTTAGAGGGCACTCCCGAGGACTGGAAGAAGGTCCTGAAAAAGACGCAACAATTGAAGAAATATGGCCTTGATTGGTGGGTTAACGACTTGACCCCGATACTCAAAGAGTTTGTCGATGCCTCCAAGGGTAAGGTCAATACTCGCTTTTGGCAAGATATGGTGATGAAATTGCACCCAAACCAACTGACAACAGCAAGAAGAAGCTGTGGTCCTGGTACCCAACGGGGAATGACTACAAAGGTGGATGGATGGTTCTTGAAGTTCTTCCCATTCAATCAAGATGGCCGTACTCCGTCAATTGTTCCGCATAATTACGATAAGATGCTTCCAGAGATGGTGAGAGTGCCATTCAAGTATGAAATTATCGGAGTCGGAGCAGAGACTTATCCTATGGAGTTCTGGGCTGGCTTCGTGGGTGTAGAGGAAGACGCAACGACCTATGCCTTACGTCCTAAGATAGGGTGGATGGTTATGGAAGCAGAACCCAGTGACGAAGAGACCCTGAAGTTGGCACGTATGGATTGGCCGCAGATAAAAGATGTTGACGAAATCCCCGATGTGGCTCGTCGTATAGGAGCTGTTGACCAATTGAACATAACGTTCAAGGACAGCATTCATGTGCCCGATTGGATAGACGACATCAAGGCAGAAACCCTCATATTGGAGGGTAAATATAATGAAGCCACCCTCGCCCGTCTGCGCCAACTTTTGCCTGACAGGGAGATAGATACGACTATCCCTAAACAAATAGATATCAGCTTCCCAGCCAATTAAAAGCGTGTCGGCATATACTATTCAGAGTAAGGAATAGAATCACGCATTATTTTGTAGTCGTAAACAAAACATCCCATCGAGAGCGTCTGCTCGCGATGGGATGTTTTGTCGTTATGTTTTTCGTTTTGGTACGAAGTTGTTTTTCGTTTTCGTTTTTCTTTAGAAATCGCTAAAGTTGATGCCGATGAAGAAAGGTTGGGCATCGACGCGCGACTTGGAACCGAAGAAGTCGGAGATGTTGTAACGCGCAAAGACGGTGAACTGGTTAGTACCTATGCCAAACAGGGCATTGTAGCCGAAGTCGTTGACGTCCAGCGAATTGCGATTGATGTAGTATTTCTTGTCGTGGCCGACGCGGGCACGCGAACGGACGTGATGACGGAGTTCGCCTTCGATGCCGGCGGAGTAGTGCAAGCCGCCTTTCGTCTTGACGTACATCTCGACAGGCAGGCGCCAACTCCAGTGGATGAGTCGCTGACGGCTGTAGTTCAACGGATGTTCACCTTGGCGCAAGGCATCGTCGCACACCGTATAACCCTCGGCATCCGTGTGGAAGGCATCGTCCCCCTTGATGCGGTAACTGCTGCGGCTCAGGTAGAGCGCCGACTTGAAGCCGAAGCGCTTCGAGGGGTGCCAGGTCTTGAAACTACAGAGCGAGAAGCCCCATTCCCAACTGCCGCCCGGCTTGATTTTGAAGCCGTCGGTAGCTGCCATCTCCGAGAAGCCGATATAGAGGTTATCGGGTCCGAAGTTAGAGGTGTGTCCCCAGTGCGACAATTTAGAGTAGCGACCTCCGCTGGGCGAGGTGGTCTCGATGGTCATGAAGTTGAGGTTCCAACGCTTGGTGGTGACCCCGTCTTCGCGGTGTATCTCTTTGCTTATCAGTTTGTTGTAAACGATAGTGCTGTCACTGTCTTGAGCCCCGAGGGAGCTCATACCCAAAAGCCCGGTGAGGAGCAGTAGAAATGTTTTTTTCATTGTGAATATAATAATGGGAGTAATAGGATTAATGGGATTAAATGGGAGCTAAAGGACGATAGTCTTGAAATGTTTTTTCGATAGCTGTAGGTATCGTCCCTTTCACTCCTTTTTCACTTCTCTGTCACTTCTTTTAAATGCCTTTCTTGTTTTTTATTTCGACAATATCTTGTTGATGATTTCCTCCGACAAAGCGCCCGTCAGGACGATGAAGGTCTGGCTGTCGCTCTCGTCGATGAACATGACGAGTTCCTTGTCCTTGTCGTGGCTGTTGTAGAGGGTGGTGACACGTTCGAAGTTGTCCTTCACCATCATCAGCATCTCGTATCTCTTGTCGGCCTTGAGTGTCTTGAAGTCCGACTTCATCTGTCGGCCCACGCCGTCGTCGTCCGTGTTGATGATGAGCAGCACCTTGAGGGCATCGGTGATGCCGCTTATCTTCACGCCGTTGATTTCGACTCCTTTGTTGCTGGACATGAGGTTGAGCATCGACTTGGTGATGCAGATGTACTCCACGTCATCCATGTCGCTGTACTTCTCGAAGATGGCGTTTTGCGCCTTCGCCTGCGTGGCGCCAAACAGGGTGGCGCTGAGGGCGATGAGTAGTATATATAGTTGTTTTTTCATAACTGTTTGACATTTGACCCCTCTCCAACTCCCCCGAGGGGGAGAGTCTGTTCTTCGCGAGGGGATTTGTTTAATATATTAAATTCTCTTTCACTTCCCTTAGGAGCCTTTTATTTACTCTTCAGAGAATTTGATGTATTTCTGTTGCACCTCTTCGGTCTGGCGGATGGTCTTACGGGCCTGCTTGACGGCGCGTTTGCCATTCATGTGCAGAGTAACCAAGGCGCGTTCCAGTTGCATCTGAGCCTCTTCGGGCGTGGCGCAAGTGTCGGTGAAGGCGTTGTCGTCCATCTCCGAGATACCTACGCCGATGCCGATAGAGAGGAGCAACAGGGTACAGGCGGCAACCTGGTACCAACGGCGCAACAGAGCGGGTTTAGGCGGTTGCGATGGGAGGGCGGGAGTGCCGTTCCGAGGGGCCGACTCCTGGGTCACCGATGGTCGATCCTGAGCCTCCAGTCGGGCGATGGTCTGACGCAGACGCTCCTCCATGCCGCTTGGCATGTGGCTCTCGGCCTCTTTCATCCAAGCTTCGTCAAACTGGTCCTTGGCATCGGCCAACAGTTGGTCGAGCGCCTCGTCTTGCCAGTCTTTCTGTGGGTTTCGGTTGTCTGTTTTCATATCACTCCTTGTTTTATGGCCAGTTCCTTGAGCCGTCGTCGGGCTCGCGATAGTAACTGACGTACATTATCTTCTTTGATGTTGAGCATCTGGGCAATCTGCTCGTTCTGCAGTTCGTCGAACACCTTCAGCCGGAGCACTTTCTCCTGGTCGGGCGGTAGTTCCTTCATCAGTCGCAGCGTGATCTGGAGTTTGTCGCGACTCTCCACGGGGTCGGTGTCATCGCATACTTCGTTGTCGCCCTCGTACTGTGTCTGTAGGTTGTCGGGATTGTCCAACGACGGGTCACTGCCTTGATTTTCATTGTATTCCACCGTCTCGCGCCGGCTTCGGATGCGGTCGATGCAGAGGTTGCGCGTCATGGTGAGTACGTAGGCCTCGAGCATCTTGTCGGGTGGCATCTTGTCGCGCATCACCCAGAGTTTGACGAAGATGTCCTGCACCACGTCTTCGGCCTCATCTCCTTGTTGGAGGATGTGGTATGCCACCGCAAACATCTTGCGGCTCAGGGGCATCACCCGTTGACTGAATTCTGTGCTTTCTGACATCTCGTTTTTGTTTGTTTACAACTATATAACGGACGTCCTCCCGTTTTGTGACAGAAAAGGTAATATTTTTTTCTTCAAGGTTCGCAAGTATTGGAACTTGCACTCTCGAGGGGAGTTAACGAAAGTTATATCCCCTTATGACCCTACGCTCACCCCATATTCAGCAGGGCACGAGCACACCTCCAGCTCACGTTCAGGTTCCCCGCAGCTCCCCTGATTTTAGGGAGCTGTGGGCGACCTGCGGTCATCTCAGGCTCTCCTCATGCCCTCCTGAATAGTGGGTGAGCGGTAGGGTCGTCGGTGTTTCGACCCCATTTCTGCTCAAAAGAATAAACTCCATCAATTGAACTTAATTCAAACTTAATTTTCTGTGGGTGCGAGAGCGATGCAACTCAATCTTGTAACTCCATTGAACTCAATCATTTTTGGCGATATGGGAACGAGCTGAAAGCGCAACGCCGTACCTTCTTCACAGGGGTTTCGCTTTGCTCTACCACCTGCCTGTGGTCTGTCGTACCTTCGGCACTCTTTTCCTCTGACATTCATGAACGGGGGTTGCACCCCCGCCTGTGGTCTTAACAGGCTTTCAGCCTTATGATTTACTCCTGCCCGAAAAAGGGTGGAAGTTATTGTACTGTGAGTGTCTATTA
>JAEEGJ010025006.1_pt1 | contig 12305 bp, 11 predicted proteins | sample 8958761 | NCBI WGS metagenome assembly JAEEGJ01 (sample SAMN16246546, study PRJNA631951) | gut metagenome | biome: gut microbiome; feature: rumen; material: RS-attached | host: Bos | place: Iran: Karaj | collected 2018-10 | reverse complement strand
GAAACGTTCGCTTCATACGATTTACAAATGGAGGGTGCAAAGGTAGTCCTTTTTTTTGACTTATAAAAATTCGCAAACAGCCATACCTGCCTTCAGATGTTACAATATTGTGTCGTAACCATGTTGTAATGAGCGATTTACTCCCTCAGTGAATATTCGACTTACCTTTGTTTTAAATCACCATAAGGTGAGCCAATTAGTATATTATTTAAAGAATTTATTCCATTTGTATGAGCCCGCCTTCCTCCTTCGGAAGTGTGCGTGAATCCCTTTTTATGGTGAAGCAGTTTATGATTAACTTGCAGGTATGATAAATAACACCTATCTTTGTGAAAAACTAAATACAACTATTATGGAAACAGCTATTAAAAACAAGTCTATTCTTAAAGATCTGGTTGTTCTGTGGATCGCCTTGACCGCCCTATGTTGTGCAGCAATAAATCTTCATATCAAACTGAACATGCTGGAAAAGAAAGAAGAACAGGAGTAAAAGCTCTCGGAATCTATCTGCCATCTTCCTCAAGACACCCTTTGAGTGTTTTCATAGTATGTACTAAAAATGTCCATAGTGAGAGAATTCTTTTTTTCTAGTTAGAGAAAAATATTTTCCTAACTAGAAAAATAAAAAATCTCTTCTTTAACTCGTTTTACACCTCACACTTCACAAACAGCCAATAAATGTATACTATTCATTAGAAAATTGCTGTGAAGTGTTGCGTTTCACTCTTCACCACTCTTCACGGTTTTCTGTTTCTCTTTGATTCTTAAAAGAATCGTGTGAAGTGTTGTGAAGTGTTATCGAGCACACTTCACGCTTGTAAAGTTCGAACATTCAGCTTGTTAAGTGCCATTTGTGAAGTGTGAGGTGTAAAATCGAGACATAGGTATAAAAAGAAAGATGAAAATGTCGTAGGATTGTAACACCATAATTTCTATTAGATAATTAATAAAGGTTACTTTTGCAGAAAACTAACGTAGATGAGTAAGCTTAGTTATTATCTGAAAGAATATGTCAATCTGTTTTGTCCTGTTTCTTTGTTGAGACGGAGAAATATTAAACTTCTAGAAGGTGCACGCCATCGTCCTGATTGGGAGAGCATCGTGGACAGGGTGAACTATTATAACCAGATGAAAGGGGAGGTAGAGCTGCCAAGCGGAACCATTCACGAGCATCATGGGCACTACTATGTCTTTTTGGACCAACTGAAGAATTATCATCGATCCACTTTTCACTCGGCTTATTACTTTGATCTGATGGAGGTGGCTCGTGGGTTTAATCAGAAAACCAAGATCGGGTATGTGCCTGGCGACGTGTATTTCAATCCTCCCTTTCCAGCACTGGTAAAAAGCAGGGTACTGAAGGCCGATCTATCCAACAGCGTATTACTAAAGCTGGATCAGCATCGTCATTTCCGTTTTGTGAAAGATGACAAGTGTTTTACAGAAAAGCGTGACATGGCCATTTTTCGTGGCAAGATCAGACTGAGCAGGCAGCGCACGCAATTCCTGAAGATGTATTTTGGTAGCCGTGTGTGCGACTGTGGCATTGTGGAGCATGAGACGGACCATCCTGAATGGATCACGCCCAGAAAGAGCATTGCGGAGCATCTGGATTACAAGTATATCATGTGTCTGGAAGGCAATGATGTGGCTACAAACTTGAAGTGGGTGATGTCTTCGAATTCCATAGCCGTGATGCCTCGTCCTACCTGTGAGACGTGGTTCATGGAAGGGAGGCTGGTGCCCAACTATCATTACATAGAAATAAAAGATGACTTGAGTGATCTGGAGGAGAGGATGCAGTATTACAGCAGTCATCCTGCGGAGGCTCAGGAGATCATCAATCATGCGCATGAGTACGTGGCGCAGTTCTGGGACGAGGAGCGTGAACGCATCATTTCCCTGCTTGTGATGGAGAAATATGAGCATCTAACCCTCCAAAAGATTTAGCAACTTAGGAACAAAAGATGCAGCATCTTCAGAGTGAAAGATGCTGCATCTTTGGAATTAGGTTTCTTCAGAAACGTAGGCAATTATTGCGGAAACGTCCACTGTTACAAGAAAAATGCTTCAATATTGTATATAGTAATGCTGGATAATTCCGCAGAAATACCCAGCATTACTGAAAAGTGCCTTTACTTTTGGTAAAGAAAGTATGTGTGCTTACCAGATGATGGCACGATCGGCTGGGTCGAGCCACATCTTGTCGCCTGCCTTCACGCCAAAGGCATTGAAGAAGGTGTCGATGTTGCGCAGGGTGGCATTGACACGCCACTTGCCCAGAGAGTGGGGATCGGTCTTGGTCTGCTGGTAGGCAGCCTCGTCGGTGATGTTCTCCGCCCAGATGCGACCATAGCTCAAATAGAAGCGCTGGTCTGGTGTGAAGCCGTCGATCACCTCGTTGCTCTGACCTTCATCGGTCTTCTTGAAGGCATCGTAGGCAATGCGGAGGCCGCCCTGATCGGCTATGTTCTCACCAAGAGTGAGGTGGCCGTTGGCATGTTCTTCGCCCACAGCGATGATCTGGTCGAACTGTGCAGCGAGCTTTTCTGCGCTGGCATGGAACTTCTCTGAGTCTTCTTCTTTCCACCAGTTAGCCATGTTGCCATCGGCATCGAAGGTGCTGCCTTGGTCGTCGAATCCGTGGGTCATCTCATGGCCTATCACCACACCGATGGCGCCATAGTTTACCGCATCGGAGGCATTGGGGTCGAAGAACGGTGCCTGCAGGATGGCAGCTGGGAAGCAGATCTCATTGTTCAGTGGGTTGTAGTAGGCATTCACGGTCTGTGGTGTCATGCCCCATTCTTCACGATCTACAGGCTTGTCGCACTTGTCGAGGTTTCTGCGAGTCTCGTAGATGCTGGCTGCTTTGATGTTCTCGTAGAGCGACTTCTGTGGGTCGATGACGAGGCCGCTATAGTCGCGCCACTTGTCGGGATAGCCTATCTTCACGGTGAAGGCATTGAGCTTCACCAGGGCGTTGATCTTAGTCTCAGGACTCATCCAGTCGAGTGTAGCAATGTGCTGTGCGAGGGCTTTGCGCAGGTTGGTGATGAGCTTCATCATCTTCTGCTTGCTGTCTTCTGGGAAGTATTTCTCTACGTAGAGCTGGCCAACGGCTTCGCCCAAGAGGCCGTTAGGATAGCTTTGGGCGCGCTTCCAACGTGGCTGGCGCTCTTGCTGGCCAGTGAGCATGCGTCCGAAGAAGTCGAAGCTGGTCTCTGCGATCTCATCGCTCAGATAGCCTACAGAGCCATTGATGATCTCGTTGGAGATGTAGTCTTTGATGGCCTGGTCTTTCATGGTGGTCATGAACTCATTGGCCACGGCCATGACCTTAGGCTCTGTGAGGATGACTTGCTTGAGGTCTTTCAGTCCCATGAGGTCGAAGTACTGGCGCCAGTTGATAGCTGGGTAGTCTTGCTGCAGCTGCTCCACGGTGCGGATGTTGTAGAGCTTGGTGTAGTCGCGCTGCTCGGCACGTGTCATGCTGGCTTCTGCGAACTTATACTCCATGTCGTAGACGGTCTTCACGGCACGCTTGGCGTCTTTCTCCTTGAAGCCTGCGAGCACGAAGAGTTTCTGCAAAGTGTTACGATAGGCTTCCTGCAGCTTCTTGCTGTCGGGATCAGTCTTGAGGTAGTAGTCACGATCGGGCAGTCCGCCGGTGCCTGCGCTCATATAGACCACGTTCATGGAGCTGTTGGCGAGGTCGGCATCTACGCCAATGCCAAAGAATGGGTTGGCCAGAGCGAGGTGCATCTTGGCCAATGCTTCCGTGAGGTTCTCTTTCTTGAAGGCCTGCACCTCTGCGAGGTCGGCCTGGATAGGCTGGGCGCCTTCACGATTCAGACGGATGCTGTCCATCGCCATGTTGTAGAGGTCTTTTACCTTCTGTCCCACGGTGCCAAAAGCATGCTGCTCTTTCTGCAGATTGTCGAACAGCTCCTGCAACTGAAGGCGGTTCTTCTCTGCCAGGTCGTTGAACACGCCATAGCTGGAGTACTGAGGGGAGAGGGGGTTGGCCTTCATCCAGCCGCCACCAGCATACTGGAAGAAATCATCGCCTGGTTTCACACTCTCATCCATGTCGGCACGATTGATACCTGAGGTCTTCTGTTGGGCGTTGAGGGTGAGCAGAGGCAGGGATGCCAGGGCTACCAACGCCAGTTTCTTGATTACATTCATAATGCTTACTATTAGTTTAAATTTTATTATTAGACGTATGAAATGGTTTCAAGGTTGCAAAAGTATCACTTTTTTTTTGTTTTACAAATCCTTAAGTACCGATTGTCTTTTTATTAACGAAAGTTGTCCTATTGCTTTGATTTTGTGCTCCTGACTTGTCCGATATTGCTATTATCACTAACTTTACAACGATTTACGAGACGGAATCAAGGTAAAAATCAGATAAACAGATGAAAAAGATTGGAAAATTGATGCTGGGTGCCGTATTGGCGCTCTCAGCATGTACAGGACCGCAGTTCGACCAGCAGTTGCTGGAGAATTTCCAGAACCCTCCGCAGGAAGCTCGTCCGCGTGTGTGGTGGCACTGGATGAATGGTAACATCACCAAGGATGGCATCTACAAGGACATCATGTGGATGAACCGTGCAGGCATCGGAGGCTTCCATGCGTTTGATGCAGGACTGGCTACCCCGCAGGTGGTGGATGAGCGACTGATCTACATGACGCCTGAGTGGAAGGAGGCCTTCAAGTATGCCATCACGCTGGCTGACTCGCTGGGCATGGAGGCCGCTGTGGCCAGTGCCCCTGGATGGAGCAACACGGGTGGCCCATGGGTGAAGCCCGAGAATGCCATGAAGAAGCTGACGTGGCGCGAGATGGACGTGAAGGGCGGACAGGAGTTGGTGGTGACCTTGCCAAAGCCTTTTGAGACCACGGGCAACTTCCAGAACTATGCGGGGGAAACTTCCGTGACATCTTCCATCGTGGAGGCTGTGGAGACGTCCGACTGGTATAAGGACCTCTATGTGATAGCCGTGAAGAAAACTGAGGCTGACAAGAGTCTGGCGGAGCTGAATGCGAAGGTGACCAGCAGCGGCGGACGCTTCACACTGGAGCAGTTGACGGATGGCGACTTGGCGAATGCCGTTCCTCTGCCTGCTGATCTGAAGCAGGGCTATGCATGGATTCAGTTTGAGTTCCCAGAGCCTCAGACCATCAAGGCGCTGAGCGTGGTGGATGGCAACGTGCGTGGCGAGTGGCAGACCAACAAGGCGGCTGTGACGAAGCACCTTCTGGCCAGTGACGACGGCAAGGAGTTCAGGCCTGTATGCGACATCCCTCATGGTGGGACGGTGCGCCAGACCATCGATATTCCTGAAACGAAGGCGAAGTATTTCCGCGTGACGTTCGACAACAATATATCTGCCAATCCGTATGCCGCTATAGCCGCATCGATGGGGTATGCGCTGGATAACAGCGTCACGCCTACACCTGTGAGTGAGCTGGTGCTCTACACGGTGAGTAAGGTAAACCATGCGGAAGAGAAGGCAGCTTTCTCTTCTCCATTTGACATGATGGACTTTGTGACACCTGAGGCAGAAGGCGTACAGGAGGTGATAGATCTGACGGCTCAGGTGAAGGACGGGCAGCTGACGTGGAATGCGCCTGCAGGCGATTGGCGCATCTACCGCTTTGGCTATTCGCTCACGGGAAAGACCAACCATCCTGCTTCTCCTGAAGCTACGGGCTTGGAGGTGACGAAGCTCGACAAGGACGCTGTGACTGATTACATCAACTACTATCTGGATACCTATAAGGATGCCACGGGCGGACTGATGGGTGCAAAGGGCCTTCACTACCTGCTGATAGACAGCTATGAGGCAGGGTGGGAGACCTGGGCGCCACAGATGCCACAGGAGTTTGAGAAACGTCGTGGCTACAGTCTGCTGAAGTGGATGCCTGCCTTGACAGGACAGATCGTGGAGAACACGGCGAAGACGGAGCAGTTCCTCTTCGACTGGCGCCACACCATCGGGGAACTGATCGCTGAGAATATGTATGGCAACATCGCCCAGATAGCCAAGGAGCGTGGCATGGAGACTTACTTCGAGGCACATGAGAACGGACGCCTCTACATGCCTGACGGTATGGCCGTGAAGGGCAAGGCAGACATCCCTATGGCAGCTATGTGGCAGTTGGCTTCTAGTACGACTTCAGGCAATTCTACCTATGAGATGGCAGAATCGGACATCCGCGAATCGGCTTCAGCGGCACATGTCTATGGACGTAAGTTCGTGGCTGCAGAATCACTCACTGCCAATGGTATAGAAGGGAATGCCTATGCTTACTATCCAGGCAATCTGAAGTTGGTGGCTGATCTGGAGATGGCGAATGGCGTGAACCGTTTCGTGATTCATGAGAGTGCCCATCAGCCTGTGGACGACAAGAAGCCTGGTCTGGGACTGATGATCTTTGGACAGTGGTTCAATCGTCACGACACATGGGCAGAACAAGCCAAGGCGTGGACTGACTATCTGGCTCGCAGTAGCTACATGCTGCAGCAAGGACAGTTCGTGGCGGATGTGGCTTACTACTACGGTGAGGACAATGTGGTGACAGGTCTCTTTGGCAACGAGCATCCAGCTGTGCCTAAGAGCTACAACTACGACTATGTGAATGCGGAGATTCTGAGCACGCTGCTGACGTATAATGGCAAGCAGCTGACCTTGCCTAGTGGCATGAGCTACAAGATGCTGGTGCTGGATAAGAACTGCAACCGTATGTCGCTTTCAGTGCTGCGCAAGTTGGCAGAATTGGCTAAGGCGGGAGCGCTGATTTGTGGCGAGAAGCCTGTGATGGAGCCAACCATGGAGGGCGACAAGGAGGAGTTCCAGCGCCTGGTAGATGAGGTGTGGAACGCTGGTTTGACGAACGTGATAAGTGGCGTGAGCATCGCAGAGGCTCTGCAGCAGGCGGGCATTCGGCCCGATTTCTCGGCTGCTGACATGAGTGATCTGCGCTATGTGCATCGCTCTACGGACAAGGCGGAGATTTACTGGGTGAACAATCGCAAGGACGAGGCTCGCACGCTGGAGGCAACCTTCCGTGTGAGCGGACTGAAGCCTACGCTCTGGCATCCAGAGACGGGACAGATGGAGGAGGTATCCTACACCGTAAATGGTGACTTCACCACCGTGCAACTGCCTTTGGTGCTGCAGGATGCGGTGTTCGTGGTATTCAGCGGAGCAGGGAAGGGTTCCTTCACTGTGCCAGCCGTTCAGGAAAGGCAGTTGGCTGAAATCAGCACCCCTTGGACGGTGGCGTTCGATACGGCTTGGGGTGGCCCTTCACAGGTGACGTTCGACAAGCTTGCGTCTTATACCGAGAGTGAGGATCCAGGCATCAAGTACTATTCTGGTACAGCTGTCTATACGAATAAGGTAACGGTAAATGAGGCTGATCTGCAGAGTGGCAGCATCCTTATCGACCTTGGAAAAGTGGGCTGCCTGGCTGAAGTGAAGGTTAACGGACAGAGTGCTGGCGTGGTGTGGAAAGCACCTTATCGGGCAGACATCACTTCCTTACTGAAGGCGGGTGAGAACACGCTGGAGATAGCAGTGGTGAATCAATGGGTGAATCGCCTCATTGGCGACGCGCAGCCAGATGCCCAGCAGAAATATACGTATACATCGTTTACCTTCTACTATCCGGGTTCACAACTCCTCCCTGCAGGATTGATGGGACCAGTAAGATTAGTTACTAAGTAAGCGAACTATGAAACAAGAAAAGGGGTGTGCCAAATGGTACACCCCTTTTCTTCTAAATACTTTTCTCTCCTAGTACACACCAGCGGATAACAGGGATGCGACGAATGATTTCGTATATCAACGGGGAGAGCGCAAATACGGCGACTAACAGGATGAGATACATGGTCCATGGAGGCAACTGTGTATAAATCTTCATCGTATACCCTAAGCCTGCAATCACGAGATAGTGCACTATATAGAGGCCAAAACTGCTGCGCATCATATATCCAGCAAAGCTACCTGTATAGTCGAAGCAGGCCTTGAACCATCCCATCATGGCTAAGCACATGAGCCAACCATAAAGGCAATTGAGCGGACTTCCTAAATACTCAGGAGAGGTGTTGTTCTCTCCAAAGGTAGTGACTGTAAGCACCACGCCAGAGATGACAGCAACTGCCATCAGTGGCTTCCAAATCTTCGTCACTTTCTCTTGTATCTCGTCATGGGAGAACACAAAGTATCCCATTAGGAAAGGCACGAGATAAAACAGAGGCTTGTAAAGGTTCAGCAATCCATCGAGGCTCTCAGGACGGGGCTCTTGTATCATGGTGTGCTCTCCTGCCCAGAAAAGCAAACCTCCTATCACGATAATAGCGAGGTAGTTGGCTTTGCCACACCATGCCCATAGTTTGTCTTTGGCATCGAGCACACGAATCAACAGCAATACGATGCATAGCAGCCATAGCAGTTGTATGAACCACAAAGGGCCTATGCCACTGATGGACATAACAAGATATTTTACCACTAAAGGAAGACCATCTAAAACACCTAACCTTTCTGCTACAATGGTATTAAAATAACCTACCATCCAATGGAATACGAAAAGGCCAATGGTAGATGGCACTAATAACTTACGAGTGCGGCTCTTGAACCACTCTTTGGCAGAATATTTCTCCAAGGCATACTTGGCACTCACGCCTGCCAAGAGGAACATCAATGGCATAAACCAAGGATAGAGGACATACATCACCACATCCTGATATTGTGGCACTTCGGGATAGTCGCCAAAACCTCCCACACCTCCAAACACGCCTTTGTTATTATAGAAGTAAAACACATGATAGAACAGCACCAACAGCACTGTCACCCATCGCAGATTGTCCATCCAATGCTTTCTCATCGCTTCAGTTGTTTATACGGCAAAGATAAGAAAAGACAATAATCCCTGCAAGATTTTGGGATAATCTGCAGGGATTTGTGACGAGTGGTGTTCTATTTTATGATAATATAATGGTTTTTCGCATATCCCGTATGTCCAGTACATTGCTGTAAATACTGAGTAGACCAGCGGTGATGAGCAGAGAGAGGGCTGTGGTGGTAATGAGGCGCGAGTTTTCTGCCAGCCACAAGAAGAAACCACTCTTCACATGGAACGAGAAGATGGGCACATCTGCAGGGGTGGAAAGAATATACATCAGGGTCGCAGCACCACTGACGATGCCCACTAGGAAGGCCACTACCATGAAGGTCTTATAGCGACGAAGGGTGGCTTCCTGCTGCTGCTTGATGTATTCCACCGTATCAAGGCGCTTGGTGAGTGATGCCATGAATGCCTCACGATCATCAAAACATGGTTTCTGGGTGAGGAACAATTCCTCAAGGGCTTTGTCTTTTAGCATAGTTTCAATCTCTCTTTAAGTTTATCACGTCCGCGAGAAAGTTGTTTCTTGACAGCATCCTCAGAGGTCTCAGTTATCTTGGCTATCTCCTTGATGCTATATCCATTGAGATAGAAGAGGGTAATGGCGGAGCGCTCCTTAGGAGGAAGGGTGCGCAATGCCAAGTAGAGATCCTGATGCTCAAAACGGGAGTCGGCTGATTTATTGCTGATGATTCTCCGTGCTTCATCGATGCTCTCCATCGTGCGACAACTGGCCTTATGGTTGAGAAAGGTGTTATAAGCGATCTTGAAAAGCCAAGAGCGGAACTTTCCCTGATCCTGATAACCTGCTGAAGAGAGGTAGGCTTTCACCAACGCATCTTGTGCCAAGTCATCAGCATCGTCCTTGTTGCCACAGCAGAGCGCAAGCAAGAAACCACGAAGTGCATCCTGCTCACGCTCCACAAGAGTTATGAAAGAATCTCGAGTCACAAAATTATTCCTTTGTAGTTAATGCTTTTTCCTCAGCCTCTATCTCTTTGGCAAGCATTCTCTTACCCATAGCATAATTAATTAGCAAAGAAATGCCAATAGCCAATAAAATAAAACCGAAACACATGGAAGTCATAGGATCATCTGTACCTCCAAGATTATGGGTGTTTAGATAGATACCAAATAATATTAAACCTACACCGATGAATGAGGTAAGAAAGCCCCAAAGCAGTTTGGTGAGTAGTTTCTCTTTCAGAAGCTTCTTAGGTTCTATCTTCTTAAGAAACTCTTCAATATCCATTTCTGGATTCTTCTCAATAGCTGCCAGAATGATTTGGGTACGTTTGTTGGTTTCGTTCATTTTACGACGAACAATAAACCATACTACCATGATAGGAAGTACTCCTGCGCAAACAATTGGTACTATAATTTCTACTAATCCGTTCATATATTTACTTGTTTTTTAGTGTTAAACTTCTATTTATCGAACCAGTTCACATATATAACAAGACTGAAAGGCAAAAGGTGACATCATTTTTTATTTTTCGTATCCTAATTGTCCTGGTAAGCGGAGTTTTTCTTTTTTGGGGAAGGTCGCTTCATAGGCTTCAAAAGCCTCTGGGTGCTCATCTGCCACAAAATAACCTTTTGGGGGGCCATAGGTACCCTCACGATTTCCCCAATAGCCAGGGATCAGCTCTTGGGCAAGAAAATAAGGCACTTCCGACTCGCGCGGCTCTGCATGGTAGTGTATCTTCAGTTTGCTGGCCAAATCGAAGCCTGCATGTTTATAGAACTCGATATTCCCCTCCATCTGCAACAGGCCAATACCCATCTCCTTAGCTTTCTCCAAGGCATATTGCAACAGTTTCAGGCCGTAGCCTTTGCGTTTGTAAGCAGGGGAAATGCTGATGGGACCAAAAGTCCATGAAGGGAAGTGGCTACCATCATCGAGTATAATCTCTGCCCTAGAGAACATCACATGTCCCATAATCTGGTCGTCTTCTTCCATCACAAGATCCAGTTCTGGAATGAAGTCTGGATTCGTTCGATACTGATGGAGCACATAATGCTCCGTGCATCCTGGACGATAGACATTCCAGAATGCCTCACGCGTAAGGTTCTCTACCTCACGATAATCCTTGGGTTGTTCTAATCTTATCATTTCAAATCATTTATAGTCTTTTGTAACTCTACCAAAAAGCGTGTGGCCTGCTGACCATCCATCTGTACATGATGGAATTGGAAAGAGATGGGCAGGGTGGTTTTGAACCAATGACGCCTGTATCTTCCCCATGCTAAGAAGGGGTTATTGTAGATACCAGAGTATTGATTGACGATGCAGTCAAGCTCTGTTCCCACCAATGTCGATGTGCCAACTATAACGGCTTCACTGTCTAAAATGTCCTGACAGGTTTGTTTGACGGTCTTTGTCAGGTACAGGTAATTGGCGTTAAACTCCTCCAAGTTCTCATTACTGACAATGTCACAGAAACTCAGTCCACCTTTCACGTTGTTCACAATCATATTGATGGCAAGGCGGTCGTATTTATACAATTTCCCATGCTCAGGCAATAAGTAAAACTCCTCCATCTTCGATGCTGTCTTGGCGATGCACCAGCATAGGAGCATATTGAACTTAAAGCCTTTTCGCTTGCTCATCTTATACAGACGCGTCACATCGAAAGTCTTGGTAAGCGTCACCATTGGCATGGGCGACTTCATCCAATGCTCAAACGCCTCTTTGCGATTTGTATCTTTAGGGTCAATCTCTTGTTTCATATCTTTATTTTAATTCGTAAAAATAAAAGTCAGTCCAGCCTGTATTCTCTGCATAGAGATGCTGTTTGCCTCTGTACTCAAAACCTAAGCGTTCGTACATTCTGTGTGCTGGGGTATTGGAAGCAAGGGCATCAAGGCGAATGGCCTGCATGCCTTTCTCTTTAGCCAAGTTGATAGCTTCACGGACCATCTCCGATCCTATACCTTTCCCTTGATAATCAGGACTGACTGCTAGGATATGTATCACAGCTGCTTTATCGTCAGCCACCTGCTGAGACCACTCAATAGCATGATAGTCCTCGCCTTGGTACATAGTGACAGCTACAGCCCCATCGATAACATTTCCCTCTTTATATAGATACATGCTTCCCTCCTCAATATAAGCCTTGATGCCTTCCAATGTAGGGTGTTTTCTTTTACTCCATCGTGCATAAGTTGCTATCTTTGGAGTATGGTCTGTCACATCATCATAGAAAGCGATGATGGAGTCATAATCTTCAATTACAGCTTGATTCAATTTCATTTTTATGCTTCGTTTTTTTCAAATTATTCTTTGCATCTTCGTTATTACTTATCTCATCGGCAAGTTTGGCACATGAATCCATTTCAGTACATTCAGCACAAGATTCATAACCCTTGCTGGTAACACAAGG
>JAEEGJ010025005.1_pt1 | contig 12305 bp, 7 predicted proteins | sample 8958761 | NCBI WGS metagenome assembly JAEEGJ01 (sample SAMN16246546, study PRJNA631951) | gut metagenome | biome: gut microbiome; feature: rumen; material: RS-attached | host: Bos | place: Iran: Karaj | collected 2018-10 | reverse complement strand
CCGCTGAAGAATTCCAGATAGTGCGCCGAAACCACGTCAACATAGAAAATGCTCTCGAAATCGCTGGTCAGCGAGTTGGAAATGCTCATATAGGTCCGTTTGACGGCAGGCGCGATCTCCGCGCCCGTCTCACCCCGCTCAATCAGGAAGCGGTCGAACTCCTCCGGCGGAACGGGCTTGGAGAAGTAATAGCCCTGCACATAGTCGCAGCCCATGGCCTTCAGCACCATGTACTGCTCCTCGGTTTCCACACCCTCCGCCACCACGGGGACGTGCAGGTAGTCCGCAATGTCGATGATGAGTTCGATCATCCGCACGTCGCGGGATTCTCCGAAGGCGCTGCGCACAAAGCTCATATCCAGCTTCAGCACGTCGATAGGCAGATGCGAAAGCATTCCCAGCGACGAATAGCCTGTCCCGAAATCGTCCATTTCGATGCGGAAGCCCATGCTCCGCAGCTCCCGCGCCGTGGAAATGACCTGCTCGGCGTCTTCGGTGTATGCGGACTCGGTGATCTCCAGCATCAGATCATCGGGAACCAGGCTGAACTCATCGAGTATTTCTTTGAAAAAGCTCTTCAGATTCGGCGTAAGCATATCGATGCGGGAAACATTCACCGACACCGGCACCGAATAGCCGAAGCGATCCTTCCAGTCTCTTATCCTCCCGGCGGCTTCGCGCCAGACGAAGCTGTCGAGTTCCAGGATCAGGCCGTTTTCCTCCAGCAGCGGGATAAACACTCCGGGGCTGATCATGCCCAGCTCGGGATGCTCCCAGCGCACCAGCGCCTCGGCGCTCGAGAGGCAGGGCTTGTCCGAACGAACATCGTATTTGGGCTGGAAGAACACCTTGAACCTGTTATCCTCCAGCGACGGCCTGAAATCCTCCAGCAGCCGCTCGCGGTACAGCTCCGCTTCGTGCATGCCGGCGTCATAGATCCCGACCGTCTTTCTGTATCCGCTCTTGATCACGGAGTTTGCGGCGATCTTGGCGTAGTCGTAGCGGCGTTCGATCTCGATGCTCTTATCCACACTGGAGTATACGCCCATGCGCAGGCGCACCCGGTTCGCGGACGCCTCCTCTCCGCTGAGGCCCTCGGACGCTCTTGCAAGCAGCGCCTCGTAGTCCTCGCGGTGGGGGCAGTAGATGTAGAAGGTGTCGCCGCTCTGGCGGCAGCTGACGCCGCCCACCTCACGTGAGATCATCCGGATATTGTCTCCGATGTGGGCCAGCACGCTGTCGCCGTAGGGCTTGCCGTAACGCTCGTTGAGCATATGGAAGTGGTTGACGTCAACGAGAATGGCGTCCATCGGCATATCCGTATAATGCCTGTCGTACATCCGGACGTAATTCAGGAAGTAGTTCAGGTTATACAGTCCGGTGAGCGGATCCCGTTCCGTCGATTCGATGATCGTCGTCTTTGCGGACAGCTCGACACAGCGCTTCACCCTGGCCAGCACGATCTCCCGCTTGGGGTAGGGCTTGGGGATGAAGTCCATGGCGCCGAGCCTGAGGCACTCCACTTCGGCGCTCTGGTCGGCTGTCATCACGATGACGGGGATGTCCGAAAGCTCGGGTTCCTCTTTCATCACCTTCAGGACCTCCATGCCGCTCATACGCGGCATCTGCAGATCCAAAAGCACGATGGCGATCTCATCCCCGTGCTCCCTGATCTGCTCCAGCGCCTCGACGCCGTCAGAGGCATACAGCAGATCATAGTCCTCGCTTTGGAGCATTCTGCCCAGGAGCAGCATGTTGACATTCTCGTCCTCTACGATCAGGACGCCCCGCTTGTCGTCCGGAACGATCTTGCCGTTCGCCATGGGGATCGGATCCCCGGCAGCCTCGGCGTCGTCCCTGGTGGCTGCGCCAAGGCTTTTCAGCAGCTTCTTTTCCTCGTACATCAGGGCGTCCGCACGTTCAAAAACGCTGTGGAAGCTCAAATCGCCGCCCTGCATATACTCCGAAAGTCCGCCGGAGATCACGACGCCGCCCTTGCCGATATGCTCCACGCTGCGGTCATGCAGAGCCAGAACAAGCTCCCTGCGTATTACATAGTCGCGGCCTGACAGCACGACAACGAATTCATCGCCGCCAATGCGGTAGACGGGGCTGTGCTGAAAGATGTCGCAGATCATAACGAATGACTGCCGGATGTATTCGTCCCCGGCTTTGTGCCCCTGCGTGTCGTTGATCTTTTTCAGGCCGTTCACGTCGCAGACCAGTACGGCAAAGGCTCCTGCCCGGCCTTCGCTGATGGAGGCGTCCATCTCCTGCTCATGCAGCAGATAGGCGTGCTTGCTCTTCGCGCCGGTCAGCGGGTCCTTGAAGGCGGTCTCCTTTGCCGTGTCCCGCTCCTCGATCGCCTTTTTCTCCCATTTCTCCATGGACAGGTGATTGATGAGCATCGCGGCGAGCGCGAGGATGAACAAGCCGGTGATGATCACCGTATTCATCGTATCGACCTTATGGATATGATCGATCTGCCCCTGCAAAAAAACGTCCTCTGTCTGGCTTCGGTATGGCTCCTCCGCTTCTCCGTTGTAATACTCCTGAATGGTGTAGATCGATTCGTTCGTGGACTGCTCGTCCACGCGCCCGGACCAGATCATCGCCATAAACACGACCAGGGCCAGCAGGGCGATCCACACGATGATTGCCTTGCCGAAGCGCCGCGCATGGTCTTTTTTGAGGATCCATCGGAAATAGAAGAAGCCCAAAACCGTCCATACCATCAGGAGGATATACGTCTCCGTCTCCAGCATCGAGTCCCCGAAGAGGCTCGGGAAGAGCAGATAGACCGCAAAAAGCAGCATGACAGCGAAGCCGATGATCCCCGTGACGGTCTCTCTGCGGTTTTTCAGCTTTCGGGCCGTTTTGAAGGCCGCGGCGGATATAAAGCCATAGAGCATCGTCGCGCCGAGGGTGGTCACGTCCACGATCCAGCCGATGGCCGTGCGGCCCACGAAGGCGATGGGAACGCTGATCGCGGCGATCAGGAGCATCGCGTTCGCGGGGACCTGCCTGTCGTTGAGCTGGGCAAATGCGCCGGGGAGGATGTCGTCCCGCGCGGCGGCATAGAACAGCCGGCTGAGCGCCTGCAGATTCGCGATGAGGCTGGTCAGGACCAGACTCAGCAGAGAGGCCATCAGCACGCCGACGCCGAAGCCGCCGAGATAATGCCGGGCGGCATAAAACGCCGGCAGGCCCTCGATGCCGGAATAGCTGTTCAGATTGCGGATGTAATCCAGCCAGCTGTCGCAGCCCTCCGGGTACGCGGTGATGCTCAAAAGCGTGACGAAGATATACAGCGCCGTGCTCGTCAGCACCGAGATGACCAGGATGCGATGCAGCTTGTCCCGCTTGAAGCGGAACTCCTCCACGGAGTGGGTGATGCTCTCAAAGCCGATAAACGCCCACGGGGAGATAAACGCGATACGGATCGTCTGAGAGAAAGCGCTCCGGTCGGAAACAAAAGCAGGGCTCAGGCTGTTCTTATGTCCGAAGATCGCAACGGCGAAGCAGAGGGCGATCCCGATAATGAAGACGCCGACCAGAACGGTCATCGCCTGGGATGCCGCCTTGCTGCGGATGCATAAAACTGTGATGAGCCAGACCGCGGCGACGGTCAGGAGCACCTCGCCGAGATAGACCTCATATCCGAATACGGAAAACAGATATCCGAATTTCAATACATCGCCGATGAAAAAGCGGGAAAACAGAGGCAGGCTGGTCGCGTTCGCCCAGAACATGGAGATGTAGGTCAGGCTGAGGAACCAGAACACAAGGAAGGCGCGGTCATAGCCGAAGACCTCCTTCGTGTAGGCATAGATGCCGCCCGCCCGGGGATAGCGGCTCGCCATATAGAAGAAGTTCCGGCACATGAGCAGCATCAGGACCGTTCCGACGAGCAGGCCGAGGATGCTGCCCAGAGGACCGGCCTGCGCCAGATAGGTGCTGCTGGTCACGACCAGCGAGCCCCATCCGACGGCGGCGCCCACCGACAGCGCCCATGATGACACAGGCGATAGATATGGCTGTAATCCGATCTGTTGGGTCTTCTCGGACATCTGCTTCCGCTCCCCTCTCTGTCTCTCCGGGACCGCTTTCCCCCAAACAGTACATATTACACCAATCTAATTGATTATAAGGCTTGGAGTACAGAAAGGCAATAGCTTATGGCACGCTGCTGCCATTTTTGCTGTGGCACGGCACTGCCGTTTTGCACCCTTCAAAGCGAAATGCGCCCTCCTGCCCGAAAATCTGAGTGGCTTTTCATCCCTGCCAGTTTCTCGGACCCGCCTCCATGTGTTGATCACAAGCCTTTATGAATTGCAGTTTTCTCTTTTATACCTAAATATTAGCATTACAGAATGGGGATATTGCGAAAACAATTATGGGGCAGCCATCTTGATGACTACCCCATACGTACAAGGCGTTCAGTTATAAACCAACCCAAGCAGGACCGTTTCCGTTACCCGTTCCCGGATTCCGTTCATCCGGCACACCCACTCTATCTGATTCTGTGCTTTGAGTTCTTCCGTCACTCCCTCGTGTTCGGCATACTGTTTCATTAGAAGATCGAACATCTCATTTGCCGAGCGGTCAATTTCCTCCAGATGGGCATTCAGCTTGCCGCTGAGGAGCAAGCCGGTGGAAACCGGGTCTCTGTGCTTCATCAGATAGCTTTTCCGCCTAATGCCCCAAATGCCAATTCTCGGAGAAGGCGGCGGGATCAGGTCGGGGAGCAGATAATCGCCCTCACGGTGGTAGGTAATCATATCCATTAAAACCCTCCTTTTCGATTGTGCTTTCATTTTAGGGTAGGAGCCCGAGAACCGTTGACAGCGGCTTTCGGGCTCCTGTAGAGAACCGGCCGGCTGGATCATCCAGCCGGCTGTGTGTTATTTGATTGTTGTTTGCAATTCGCTGTGACAAATAAACGAATCGTCCGTCCAGATGTCATCGCTGACAAAACGTTCAACTCTCATGTGGAGATCATATTTGTCTCTGAGCGCGGCGATTGCTGCCATCATGGGCGAAGCATGATGAATATCGAGAGCTTCCTGATTGCGCCAGCTGTCGATCAGCAGGATGGTCTCCGGGTCATTCATAGGAACGAAATAATCATAGCGGAGATTGCCGTCCTCGGCGCGGATGGCATCTGCCGTACCGGAGGCTTCCATCTCCTCGGCGAATTTTCGCGCTGCTCCGTTCTCCCCTGTATAGTACAGGTTTACCGTTATGCTCATCTGCTTTCACCTCTATCAGTTCCAACTACACTATGACATATCCTTCGGATGCCAACACGCTCAACGCCCGCTCGTAGTTTTCTTCTTTCACCAGAATATAATCCGTATTGTATGTCGATACCGCGAAAATGCCGATCTTGTGCTCTGCGAGGATGCCGGACAGTTTTGAGAGGATACCGATCAAGGAAAAATCGAGAACTCCCTGAACACGGAAGCCTCTCCATCCATCATCACGCTCGACCGTGTTTTGAGGCGTATCCTCCGTTTTGCACACCAGCGACAGTTCTTCGTCCGTCTTCCCGATAAAATAGAAATCGGCGTCCATGTTGATCTGCGAAACCTCCGTCACTTTGCAGACGGTAAGCCTGTGATCGATCCCCTTTCATTCCATATGCGTTCTTCTCCTTGGCAGAATCCATATCACGCAAACCAGTATAATGGAATCACCGTCGGAATTCTACCCGTTCCTTGTGATTTTCTGGGAAATGGCGGGAACCGGAGCCGTTGGGAACTGCCCGAAACAGGCGGAAGCTTCCGCCGTGAGGTCATGCACACCGGCGGGATGCGCCCTTCTGCCGGCAAGGCCCTTTCCATGCCCGGGCGGCTGTGATAGAATACCCCCGGGAATCAGCGTCTCAGAAATGCCGGAGATATCCGCACAGGCGGACCGGGGTAAGGAGGACAGCATGACCATCCGATATGCCGCACAGGCCGACCTGGCGTTCTGCCTGGCCCTGGACGGGCACCTTCCGGAGGGAACATACGCCCAAAAGATCACAGCGAAGCAGGTCTATCTCCTGGCGGATGCCGGGAAAGACCTGGCGCTCCTGCGTTATGGCCTCTTCTGGGACAGCATCCCTTTCTGCCACCTGCTTACTGTGGCCGAGGAGGCCCGGGGCCGCGGCCTCGGCAGGGCGCTGACGGAGCGCTGGGAGCGGGACATGAAGGCCCGGGGCTTCGGCCTGGCGATGACCTCCACCCAGGCGGACGAGGAGGGACAGCATTTCTGGCGGAAGCTGGGCTACCGGGACTGCGGCGGCTTTTTGCTGCCCTTTCCCGGCTATGCGCAGCCCCTGGAGCTGATCCTGGCAAAGCCCCTGTGAGCCCGGCGGGAAATCCCTTCACCAGTCTGGAAATCCCCGCCGCGAGGGAGTATAATAAACGAAAAACCATTACATATGAAGGAGAAACGGACGAATGAGCGAGCAGAAATATCCCCATCTCTTTTCCCCCATCATCGCGGGGGGCACCCTGTTCCGCAACCGCATCTTCGCCGCCCCCACGGGGGTGTCCTTCCTGGACAGCGACGGACTTTTGATGCCGGAGGTGGGCGCTTACTATGAGCGCAAGGCCCTGGGGGGGGCGGCCAGCGTGTGCATCAGCGGCGGCGGGGTCAGCCGCCGGGGAATGGCCTACGGCGGGGGCATGCTGCCCTATGAGAACCACCGGGGCATGCCCTTCTACAACTATGTGACCAATGCCATCACCCGCCACGGCTGCGTGGCCTCCCTGGAGCTGCAGCACGGCGGCATCCACTCTGACCAGGCCCAGGACCTGGGCATCCAGACCTACGGGCCCAGCGAAACGGAATTCCACGGCAAGCCCGTCCTGGCCATGACGGAGGAGATCATTCAGGAGACCATCGCAGATTTCGTCAGGGGGGCGCAATACGCCAAACGGGCCGGCTTCGGCATGGTCACCGTCCACGGCGGCCACGGCTGGCTCATCCACCAGTTCATTTCCCAAAAGACCAACAAGCGCACGGACAGGTGGGGCGGCAGCACCGAAAACCGCACCCGCCTGGCGCGGGAAATCTGCAAGGCCATCAAGGAAAACGTGCCCGGAATCGTGGTGGAGCTGCGCATCAGCGGCTTTGAGGGCACCCCCGACGGCTTTGAGATCGACGAGGGCATCCGCATCGCCCAGTGTCTGGACGGCTTTGTGGATATCCTCCATGTCTCCGCCGGCAGCAGCCGCTTCACCGTGACCCATCCCTCCATGTTCGATCCGGATGGGGTGAACGTCCGCCTTGCCGCCGCCATCAAGCCCCACATGAAGCAGTCCAAGGTCGCCACCGTGGGCGCCCTGAGCGACCCGGCCCTGCTGGAGGAGATCATCGCCTCCGGAAAGGCGGATATCGTGGAGATGGCCCGGGGCCTCATCGCCGACCCGGAGCTGCCCAACAAGGCCCGCACGGGGCGGGACTGGGATATCGACCGCTGCCTGCGCTGCTACCACTGCTTCAGCGAGGTCATGTCCTCCGGCCAGTTCTGCTGCACCCTGAATCCCACCATCGGCAGGGAGGAGGATTATTCCACCGCGCCCCTGCCCGCCCGGAAGAAGGATGTGGTGGTGGTGGGCGGCGGCATCGCCGGGATGCAGGCGGCCCTCACCGCCGCGAAGCGGGGCCACCGGGTGCGGCTCTACGAAAAGAGCGCCCGCCTGGGCGGCGTCCTCCTCTGTGAGGAGCAGGTCCCCTTCAAGAAGCACCTGGCGGAATACATCCGGCGGCAGGCTCTGCGCCTGGAAAAATCCGACGTGGAGGTGTTCCTGAACCACGCCCTGACGCCGGAGGAAGCCTCCGCGCTGGGGGCGGACGTGATCATCGCCGCCGTCGGCTCGGAGCAGGCCATGCCTCCCGTCCCCGGCCTGGAGCTGACCGTGCCCGTGACGGAGGCTTACGCCGATCCCGCGAAGCTGGGACAGAAGGTGGTCGTCCTGGGCGGCGGCATGGCCGGGACGGAGCTGGCCATCTACCTGAAGAACCTGGGGAAGGACCCCGTGGTGGTGGAAATGGCCCCCCGGCTGAACTTCGCCAACAACTCCTGCCATTCCTCCGCCGTCATGGAGCAGCTGGGCAAGCTGGAAATCCCCGCCAGAACGGGCACGAAGGTGACGGCGGTGGAGAAAGGGAGCGTGAAGTGCGCTGCTGCGGACGGGGAAGCGGCCATTCCGGCGGACAGCGTGGTCAACGCTCTGGGGCGCCGGCCCCTCCAGGAGGCCGCCGCGGCCTTCGCTTCCTGCGCGCCGGTCTTCTATCCCATCGGGGACTGCCTGGCGGCGAAGAACGTGTATGAGGCCAACCGCCTGGGCTTCAACGTCGCCATGGATATCGGGAAGATCCTGTAAAGAGAACACATCGGACGCCCTCCGGGAATTCCCGGAGGGCGGTTTTTTGTGGAAAAGTGCGCGATATAGCACATAAAAACAGTACAAACAACTTGCGAAATTGAAAAAGATGTGGTAGCATAGGGGCAAACGATCAAAAACCAAGGAGGAGACGACCCCATGAAAACAGCGACGGTCAATGTGACCATGCGGATGGAGAAGGAATTGAAGGAAGAAGCGGACGCTCTCTTTGCGGACATGGGCCTGAGCCTCAACGCCGCCTGCCGGATGTTCCTCAAGCGGGCGGTGCTGGAGCAGCGCATCCCCTTCGACGTGCGGCGGGTGGACCGAAAGACCCTGCAGGCCATTTCCGACGCGGAGCAGGGGAAGGACCTGAGCGGCAGCTTCGACAGCGTGGACGAGCTCATGGAGGATTTGGAGAAGTAAATGGCTTCTCTCCGTTATACGGCGCGATTCAAGCGGGATTACCTGCGGGGCGCGGCGAAGGGCTGCGACCCGAAGAAGCTCAAAAGCCTGCTGGAGCTGCTGCGTCGCTCCGCTCCGCTGCCCCTGGGCAGCCGGGACGCCGCGGCCGGGAATGCCCAAGCCCGCACCTGCCGGGTGGAGCCGGGCTGGACGCTGGTTTACCGTGTGAAGGAAGGGGAGGTCATCTTGCTGCGCTTGCAATACAGCCGAAAAGACCGGCCCAAGGCGGCCCCGCCCATGGGCCTCTGGTTCCGCACGCTGCTGCGCAGCCCGGTCAAAACGGCCCTGACCGTGCTGCTGCTAGCAGCGGCAGCCTTCCTGCTGCTGGATAATCTCTCCAGCTACGCCATGCAGACGGAGGCGATCAAGCAGGCGGAAGCGGCGGTGGAGGGCGTGCTGACCGTAGAACGCAGCCCGGTGAGCGAGCCCGCCGAAGGGAAATGGAACCGTTTTCTGCTGACGGAGCTTGGGGAAAGCTACCGTTGGATGACATATGAAAGCATGCACCACGAGGCCCTCAGCGCGGCGGACCTGGAAGCTCTGGAAAGCCTGCCCTATATCGACGCCGTAGACAAGCGATATATGACCGCCGGGGTCTCGGAGGAATATCTGCGGAACGACTGTTCCATCGAACAGTACAATTACACGGACCGCCTGGTTATAGAGGCCACTGTGTCGGGGATCTACCCCAGCGAAGCCATGGCCGTGTATAACAGCATGAAGGAGATCAGACTGAAGGACGTGACCTTTCTGGCGGGGAATCAGCGATACATCGACGAGCAGCTGGCTTTCTTCGGGGACACGGTCCGGCTGATCTACTACCCGGTTTCGGAAACGAGCGAGGATTACGGCAGCTTTGTTTTTATGGGCGGAAGCGGCTACACCGCGCAAAGCCTGGACTACGACATCACTGAGGATATGGTTGGCCCCCTTGAAAAGGGGCGGGGCTATGTCTTCGTGGTCCGTGCGCCTCGGAACAAGGCAAACGACAGCGATTCCTATGGGTTCTATCTGGGGGACGACAGCCTCCGGGGCTGGTGGCCCTACGTCACGGACGTGACCGATCTCCCGGAAAACTATCTGGAAACGGCGGACTTCGCTCCCCTGCGGCAGCTGATGCAGGTGACAAACGACGACATTCATACCTTCGACGTGGTCTACACCGATGATATGGCCTCCATCCGCAGGGTCACGCGGCAGCAGCTCACGGCGGTACAGGGCCGTCTGCTGGGGCCGGAGGACGCGGGAAAAAACGTCTGTGTGGTGAACGAAACCTTTTTGAACAACAACGGCCTGCAGCTGGGGGACAGCGTCACCCTCAAGCTGGGGAACGTCCTTGTGGAGCAATACCTTTACTTGGGGGCCGTGGCCGTCGCCCGGGACCGGCACGCCGACGAGTGGATCGAGCAAAGCTTTACCATCGTGGGCGTCTGGTACGACAGCTCTGACCGGGGCTGGCGGGACCACGAATATTATAGGTACTATTCCGTCGGCTCCTGGCAGGGGCAGGACCCCTATTGGGCTTATTCGGACAACGCGATCTTCGTTCCCACCGCATTCCTTCCGGCGAGCAGCGACACGAAAAATCATCTATTCCGTCCGGCGGAGGTGAGTTTTGTTGTGCGGGATGCGGCTAACATCGGCGCTTTCGCGGAGGAAAGTCTGCCCCTTGTGGAGGAAATGGGGCTGAGCTATTCCTGGAACGACGCGAACTGGCCCATCGTGGCGGAGAAAATGGGCGAAACCCGGAACCTGACGCTGCTGAAGCTCCTGATCTTCACCGCCGCCTCTGTGCTGTCGGTGGGGCTGACCCTCTATCTGTTTCTGCATCGGCGGCGGAAGGAATACGCTGTCCTCCGCGCTCTGGGTACGCCCCGGCGGGCGGCGGCTCGGGCCCTTTGGCTGCCCCTCATGGCTCTGGCGGTCCTCTCCGCCTTCATGGGACTGAGCGGTGCATGGCTGCGGTCCGACGCGGCGGCAGCGCGCAGCGCTGCCGAATTCGCCGAAGCGGGATTGGAGGCCATGCCTCAGGCCCATTTCACGGTCTATCTCCTGGGGACGCTGGGCATCCTGGCGATAACGGCTCTGCTTTCCCTCCTCTATCTCCGGGGCCTGGGGAAACGCAGCCCTCTCCAGCTCCTTCAGGACAGCGAGCGCCGGAAGGAAAAAACCGCCGAAGCCGCTGCGGAGATCAGCCAGGAGGCGATGGCCCATGCCGCTGCGGTGCTGGCCGTTCCCGTCACCGCCACGGGAAAGCCCATCAAGGGCTTCCTGCGGCGCTATGTCCTGCGGCATATCCGACGGGCCGGGGCAAAGACCCTGCTGGCCCTCCTGCTGGCGGCCCTGCTGGTGGGGGCTGTGGGGCAGCTGACGGTAATGCGCAGCCGCTACGCCGAGCTGGCGGCTACGGTACAGGTGAACGCCTGCTTCTACGACGGCCTCACCTACAACAAAGCAAAAACCCTGATGAAATCCGGCCTTCTCCATGATCCTGTCTGCCGGAAGCTGTATCAGGAATCGGAGGCGGAGCTGGAGTTCTCTCCCGCCCGGGTCGTGTTCACCAACCGGCTGGAGCTTGAAATCACCGCGCCCGTGTCCTGGCTGGAGGGCTGGGATGCGGAGAGGGCCGACGATGCCTGCGAAATGATCTGCATCCTTCCCGCCCCGGTCATGGAAGAATTGGGGGTGAAATTGGGGGATAAGGTGCGCGTCGACGAGGCGGCCTGTATCAGCCATCTGGTCACCGGCCACCCGGAGGTCGTCGCCAGGACCTGGGAGGAGATGCTGGCCCTGCGGGACCGCTACCGCAATTTCTATACCGTCGTGGGACAGGTGGAGACGGAGGATACAGACTATGTCGTCTATGCCCCCGCCGAAGCCTTCCAGTATTACAGCTGCCTGGGCTATGTGCTCTATCTGGACAGCGCCGTCTTTACCCTCAACGACTATCACGATGCGGACCGGGTCCGGCAGATGGCGGCGGAAATACAGTACACGGTCAAAAAGCCTCCCGTGTTCAGCATGGACACTTCCGACGCGGACCGCATTTACCGGGTGTACCGGCTCATTGAGACCCTCTATCCCCTCACCGTGGCGGCGGCCCTCATTTTGGGGACCCTGCTGCCGGTGCTCATGATCCTCCAGGAGCAGAAGGAGGCGGCCATCCTCCGCGCCTTGGGCTGGTCGAAGAAGCTGACGATCCGGCGGCTGACCCTGGAACAGGCGGCCCTGTGTCTCGCCGGATTGGTCCTGGCCCTGCTGGCCCTCTTTGCGGTGAACGGCAGCGGTTTCCTGGGGGTGATCGCCGTGCCGCTGGTGTATGTGGCCGCCCACTTCGCCCTCTGCGTGGGGGCCAGCGCCGCCATCTCCGCCTCCATCCTGCAAAAGAGCCCCATGCGGCTCCTGCAGGTAAAGGAATGATACGCTTTCCCCGTCATCCGTGTAATGTCCGCTGCGGCG
>JAEEGJ010025004.1_pt1 | contig 12305 bp, 6 predicted proteins | sample 8958761 | NCBI WGS metagenome assembly JAEEGJ01 (sample SAMN16246546, study PRJNA631951) | gut metagenome | biome: gut microbiome; feature: rumen; material: RS-attached | host: Bos | place: Iran: Karaj | collected 2018-10 | reverse complement strand
ACTTACTGAAAAAGAGAGAAGATATATTGCTCAGGGCTGGTCAAGAAAGGATTTGCCATTCTTAAACGAAGCAGACAAGATGATGGATTTCCTTCGCTACTGTAAGGATGAGAAGAATATTTCAGATGAAAAGTCTCGTAAGGAAGCAGAGGAAGCATATAAGAAGATTTCAGAGTCATATTACATACTTCATAATTCATTTGTTGTTTCCAAAGAAGTAAGAGAAGAAACTTTAGGCTCAATGAAGGATGCGTGTGAATTATTTGATAAAACTTTCAATGATATAATGTATAACGCAAATATCAACGATGATGAGCTTTATGCTTTAAATAGTGCATTCCCTGCAAATATAAATATGACTGACAACTATGATAAGGCTATGGAGACGGAAGTTCCTGAAGATGAGATTGGACTTAATCCTATCTTAGTTGTTGAGAAACCGCGTAAAGTTTTCAACCCGAAATATGAAAATGAAAGAACAACTCCTGATGTAAATCCTTATAAAAAAATCATCAGTACAGAATTAGAAGGATTTGATGCTGACGTTATTGAGAAGAATGCCAAGATTATGCTCTCAGACTTAGAGAAAGTTGATCCGCAGTGGATGAAGTCATCAGAGGCATTTACAGAGATGAAGGAAAAAGTTGCTGACCTTGTTGTAGCAGCCAATAGATTCAATTATACAATGACTGATAGTTTTGTTCAGAGAGATGCATACAAAGAAGAAATCGGTAAAATCAGAACAGCTATAATGGAAGCAAGAGAAGCAACCACGAAATATCTTAATTATAAGGGTTCTCAAATTGAAAAGAGTCCAAACAGAAAGAATAAATGGATGAAGCAGTTCAGAGAACAGCCTAGAATTAATGCGGCAATTAACCTCTATGATAAGCTTGATTTCATGGTAGACCGTGTTGATGGCTTCGATGAAGCAATTGATCCTTTAACCATTTATCAAAATAAAAGATTACCTAAGCAGAGAGAAGAGGCAATTGCAAATGCAAATCTTCATATTGCTGAAGAGAGTGAGAAACTTGCAAATAACGTTAATGACAAGGAGAAGTTCTTTAAGTCAGTAAAGACAATATTAGCATATGCAAGATATACCAATGACAGATATTACAAGATTCGTAATGTCGAATCCACACCAAACTTTGAATTAAGAATTAAGAATGCCGGAAAGCCGTTAACTGATAAGGAAATTGATAAAATTTGTGCAGATTTTTCTGTCATTAAAAAGATTATTAAAGACGAAATGGCTAATTATGGCAAGCTTGATTATAAAGCGCCAACAGCAGCTGAACTTGTCAATAAATACAACGAGACATTTGAAAAAATGGCCTTTAAGAGAAAAGACGAAAAAGAAATGACTTTAAAGGATTATAAAAACGATAGACAGCAGAAGAAAGAGGTTTACAAGAAGATGCAGTCTGATGAGTTCAAGAAGAATAACAAGGCTAAGAAGCAGAATGCCAAGCCTAAGAATCCGGGTATGGGAAAATAAAAAAGTCTTATATTAGAGAAGGGTGATAAAGCCATCGGAAAAAGTTTTCCGGTGGCTTTTTTCGTAAGTATAGGTGTGTTATAATGAGGCAAGTGGTGCATAGGTTAGAAAGAATAATGCAAAGGGGGAAGTTATGGAAAATTTCAGTTTTTATTCACCAACTTATTTCGAATTCGGTAAGGATGCAGAGCTTAAGGCAGGAGAACTTGTAAAGCAGTTTGGCGGCACAAAGGTACTCCTTCACTTTGGCGGACAGAGCGCTCGTAAGTCAGGTCTTCTTGACAGAGTAGAGAAGGCTCTTACAGATGCAGGCATATCTTACGTATCTTTAGGCGGTGTTAAGCCAAATCCAAGAAGCGGCCTTGTATATGAAGGCATTGAATTAGCAAAGAAGGAAGGCGTTGACTTTCTTTTGGCTGTTGGCGGAGGTTCTGTAATTGACTCGGCCAAGGCTATTGCAGCAGGTGTATTGTACGACGGGGATTTTTGGGATTTTTATTCTGGTAAACAGGTTGAGAAGGCTCTTCCTGTAGGTACAATTCTTACAATAGCAGCTGCAGGTTCAGAAGGAAGTCCGGATTCAGTTATTACGAAGGAAGAAGGAATGTACAAAAGGGGCACCGGTTCAAACGCACTCAGACCTAAGTTTAGTATTCTTAATCCGGCGCTTACACAGACACTTCCTGCATATCAGACGGCAGCAGGTGCTACAGATATAATGGCTCATCTTTATGAGAGATATTTAACCAATTCAAAGGATGTAGAGGTTACTGACAGACTTATTGAGGCGCTTCTTCTTACAATGAAGCATGAGACGCCTAGAGTAATAGCTGATCCGAATAATTACGAGGCAAGAGCAAATATTATGTGGGCAGGAATGGTGGCTCATAATAATACCTGCGGTGTTGGACGTTCTCAGGACTGGAACAGCCACAATATTGAGCATGAATTATCAGCTCTTTATGACTGTGCGCATGGCGCAGGACTTGCGGTTACAATGCCGGCAGTTTTCAAGTATGTTATGAATCATGACATAATGAGATTTGCCAAGGTTGCTGTAAGAGTATGGGGCTGCCAGATGGATTTTGACCACCCGGAAGTTACAGCATTAGAGGGTATAAATGCATTCCAGAACTTCTTATGCTCAATTGGAATGCCTAAGAATTTCGAAGAACTTGGTGCAAAGGAAGAGGATATTCCTAAGCTTGTTGATGTGCTTTGCCATGGTGATGGCAGACAGGGCAGCATCTCAGGTTTTGTAACATTAAATGAAGATGACTGCACCAAAATATATAAAATGATGTTATAGGAGACAAAGATGGGACTTTTTGACGGATTTAAAAAGAAAGATGCCAAGCAGGTACTGCCTGATAATGCAGAAGGGCTTGCACTTTTGGAAAAGCATGAAAAGGGAGAGATGAATGATATCGATTTTCTGAAGGCTTTCAGGGATCAGATTGTTTATTATACAACACCTTTTGGCGATCATAAGGATGGAACACAAAAACTCTTTGCCATTCCTAAGTCAGCAAACGAGGGTTATGTTCCGGTATTCTTATCAGAGACTACAATGAGAGAGTATTATGATAACGTTGGAAGAGTAGGTTTTATGATACTTCAGGCTCCTTTCATAGATGTGGTTCAAACCACAATGAAAATGAACAGTGGCAAGGCTCCTGTTAAACTTGGTGTTCTTATTGATCCAAAGGAATATAAGGTTACACTGGATGCTCCAATGTTAGAGGCGATTGAAAGAATGATGCTGGGACACTAGTAAAGAGAAGAAAACTGACAATATGGTGGTATACTTTGGTATATCTGTAGGAGGGCGAAGATGAGAGATAATAATCAGGGGAAGGTTAATGTAGTTGCCATTATTATTGTGGTTATAATTCTTGTATCAGGTATTGTGTGTGTCGCTTTTTTCTCGACTATGGTGTTCTCTGCATTTAAGGAAATGGAAGAGGAGATGAGCGTTAACCTCGATGAGTTTGACACTAAGGTTGATGCTACAATAGTAAGTTTCAGGGAAAGTGAAAGCTCCATGGGAAAAGGAGTTGAGACTCGTACAGCGATTGTTTACAGCCCGATATACGAGTATGAATACAACGGAGAAACATATACAGCAACTACGGATGTTTCGACAACTGAGAAAAAGTATGAGGTAGGGGATGTGACAAGTGTTAGGATTTCTTCAACAGAGCCTGATAAGATGTATGACCCTAATTTCAATGCCAAGTCTGAGTTTGATGAATTCAAGAAAGAGGCAAGGAAGATGTTTGTGCTTCCAATGCTTGTGAGCATTCTGATTTTATTTGGCGTTGTTGCCCTGGTAATAATTTCTGTTGTTAAAGCAAGGTCATCCGCAGCGATGATATCTGTAGATAACATAGAAAACATGGATGCATTAAATGAATTTAATCCGACTGTAACAGATGATTATAATGATTATAACAATGAGGGATAAAATAAGGGGTAAGTTGAACTTACCCCTTTAATATGATTTAAGCTGAAGGCTGAGACTTGATATGTGAGGTCTCGCCTTTTTCTTTTTTCGCTTTTTTATTTACATACATCTCTTCGTCAGCCTGGTGATAGAGTTCGTCGTAGTTGAAGTCGCCCGAGGCATATTGTAACCCACAGGCCATTACGCAGTACATCTGACCTTCCTGGTTTAATTTCTCAAGGGCCTGTTCCCATTTGGTGTAGACATCTTTGGCTTCTTCCTCACTAATATTCATACCAATCATAACATATTCATCGCCGCCCATTCTAAAGCCATAGACTTTATCTGAAGTTACAGCGTGGATACTGTTGGCTGCCTTGATAATAAGCTCATCGCCAAGCTCGTGACCGAAATTGTCATTGATGTACTTAAGGTTGTTAACATCGAAATTATAAATCGCAATAGAAGAAGGATTGTCAAAATTCGCCTCCTTCATATTAATATATTTACCCTTGTTATAAAGACCGGTGAGTTTGTCATGCTCGCTTTCATACTTAGCCTCAATTGCAGCATTCGTTGCATTGATATTCTTAATAACAATATAGAATGTCCAGAAGAACATCATTAGAATTAATAATGAGTAGAACTGCACAACCAGGTTGGCAAAAGAATCGCCTTTAAGCTGCGCTGCAAAGTCAAAGATATAATATACAAATAAGAAGAGGGTTGGCGGAACTAAAAAGAGTTTCCAGCTAATCTCTCTTTTTTTGTCTGTAAGTTTGGCAAGTTCTTTTATGACAAAGATGTAAAAGAGTCCAATTAGTATAAGAAAAGCAATGATATTAAAGCCGCTTGCCACGCTGACCGAAAGTACATCGTTGCTAGGATTGATGCTGGCGAGGGCGGAGATTACTGAAAAAATCATATATACGAAAGTTACCAGTGAAACATTAGGTGCCTTCAGCCATTTACCTACAACAAATGATACTAAAATGATGGCGATAACAAAGAATATGGATCCCAGTATTTCAAGCATTAAAGACATACTGCTGACGCTACTGATTCCGTTTATGATTGCATTATTATCATAGCCCAAAATGATAAAAGTAAAAGCTGTTATAATCATGGAGAAAACAACTGACAGGTAGAAAATCAGATATGGGTTAGTAAAGAAAACCAAGAAGAAGAGGGCGACTTTGCTTCGTCCTTCTTTTAAAAAGCACTTCTTAAGTGAAAAGAAAAGTGCCAGTATAAAAATAATTCTATATATAAACATTGCAATTTTAAGTAATATTTCTGTTCCCATTTCACACCTCATTTCTTTCAACATATATATTACACTATAATCGTTATATTGACAATTTTTTATGCTTATATGGAATTACATTTAATAATATGATAAAGTTCTATTGTGTGGTGCTCTTAAGGGAAGATGTAAGATTGGCATCATAAGGAGAGAAAATGCACAAAGACGGAAGCAAGAAACTTTTTGCAATTCCTGCATCCGAAAAAACGGGTTATATTACAGGGCACTCCGGTGAGACCCGGGGTGCTTTTTTGTTTGATTATATGTTGCTATTTTGTTGCATTTTTTGTGTTACAATTATCACAGATTTGTAAAAAAATATATTTCACATAGGAAGGGGTAATATTATGGCACGTAGTTTTTTTCTGATGAACAAAAACAAAATCAATGATCCGGATGTTGCAAGACAGACTCTGCTTGATGAGGTTAAGGCGAAGGAGACTGCTTTCAAGACAGACTTTGACCAATTAATTACAAAGAGAAACAACTCTCGAAATGCCTCTGAAGAAGATAAGCAGGAAAATACCTATATTGGCCCTGATTATTATGAGAGACAGGCTGTTTATCGCATTGATGACTTCATGCATACTCTGGCTACAGATTACAGAATGGGATTTCTTCCTAAGGAATATTTCTTAGAACGTTTATATCAACTTAAACAGCTTAAAGATGATTTGGACTTAAAGCAGGAATTACCGCCGTTTTTCCTTGATAATGCGGAGGGACATTTTGAGGAGAATAAGGTGATTTATAACCGAATGATGGGTGGATATACCCGTCATTACAATCCTCTTACTCCTGAGATGCTGGAAATGCTTCCTGAAGACAGTAAGGCGGGTTACGAGGCGGAAAAAGATCCGTTTCTGAAAGATGAAGATTTGGATGATAATAATGATGCACCTGAAAATGAGGAAGATATTGATTTTCTTGATATAGATGTAGATGATGCGGAGCCTGAAGATGAGGATTTAAAAGCAACTTTCGGTGGCCCTTATGATTATAAGCGTGCTCTTAAAATTGAATACAGAAATATAACAAAGGAAGAAACGCAAGAACTTTCCAAGGATACAAATCTTTATGAAACCACATATAAGCTCAATGAACTGTTAAACGGTACTTTTGTTAATTTTTATAACAGTATTTTCAAAAATGATGAGGAAAAGGCTGAATTTAACAACTGTCTTAGAAATATGGGTATTCAGCCTGACAGACCGAATGAGCTTTATACAGCTTATATTACATGGGCCATGGGCGAAGCAGATATGTCTTTAGAGGGTGCAATTGCGTCCATAGAGGGTAATGGCCCGGGTGAAGCTCTTGTAAATGAGTTTAAGAAGTTCTATAGGAATAATCAGGTGCTTAATAAGTTAAATGATGAAGAAGCACTTAAGGAGGCTGTTAAGAATCAGTCTCTCATGCTTGAGAAAGCCATGAATAAAATTAAAGAGTTTAAGTTTCCAAATATTGATTATATGGATTTCAAAGCTAAGGGAAGAAAATCCATGGATCGTTATTATAAGGAATTCTTTACCCTTAGTACCGTTGGATTAAACGTTAATCAGGATAATATTCAAAAAGTGTTACTTTCGAAAGCCGGTGAAAAAGAGGGTATTTACAAAATTGCTACGGACGCTCTCGGAGAAGAAAGGTATAACGAAGTTGTATCTTTCTGGCGTAAGCTTCAGACAATGGTAACTGAGCATAGTACAGCTTACGGTGATATAAGTACAATCGAGAGTTTTGAAGCCCTAAACCTTGGTAATTACAAAGATAATCTTATCGGCCGCATAGGAAAGAAGAAAGGTGCAGATTATTTCTTCAGACGCAAAATGCAAAAATATAAGGGAAAGAAAATCGGTGAAGTTACCAATGACACACCGATTGCGCGTCATGCCGAGACTAATGCAATCAGTGATATAGTTCTTATTGATAACTATACTTCTGAACTTCCTCTGGATGTTCTTATGGGTTATGCAACCGGTAATAATCCTCAGCCTTTTATTGATGCTGTTGAGAAAGAATTCCCAAGATATATTAAGGATGAGCAGAAAAGCAGAGGTGTTGTTTTTGCCGGAGGTTATGATAATCTTACAACTTCTGCCCCTAATTTAAGCAAGGAAACATTGGAGAAAATTTTATTCTCTCCTTCGAAGCCGGAAGAGGCACTTGAGTTCCTTAAAAAGAAGGATTCAAATGGAAAATCTTATAAAAATCATGTAATGGATTTCTTCTACGAATTTGTCGGAGATGAAATAGGAAGAATGATTTTTGGTGAAATGAATGCCAACGTATCGGATTTATTCCTGGTAGACGGCAAGAGCGCAAAGGAACTTTGGGGAGAGAAATATAAAAATATTCAGAATGCCGAAGACAGAGAATATTTATACAAGATGGAACTTATCAAAGCCATGGTTATTCAGAACCGTGATATCCAGGCGAAGGTCATGGAGATGGGAGATGACTTTAAGTATAAAGAGAAAGGGCAGATAACCATTCTTCCTTCAAAAGGTAAGCTTGAGTCCATGATTAATAATTTCAATCTTTGCAAGGCTCAGGTTAAGGAATTAAAAGATTATCTTACCAATTATCAGAAAGTACTTGATGTCCATAAGGAGACGGGAAAAGAATATAAAAATCTGATGAAGACTTTTAACAGTATCATCAGAAAATTAGACAGAATTGAAAGCGGTTATGATGAAAAGATTCAGCCGGTTGTGGATGAAATAAAGAATCTTCAAAATGCCATTAATGCATTCAAGGCTACTCCTGAAAACATTGATGATCCGGCGCATACTGCCAATAAACTGACAGCAGCTGATATTAAAGAGGATTATTTAAAAGACAGCGCTGAGGTTATTGCCGAACTTGTAAATGGCATGAAGGGTAATATTCTTTCAGGAAATGAGTTTGCCTATACCATTAATGAGCCAACTGCCAAGAAAATGACTGTGTTTGCAAAGAAATACAATTTTACCACAGCTTATCATAAATCCAATATTATAAAAACTGAAGAAATTCAGGATCATCTTACAGCCAAGAAAGAGGAAATCAGAGCAAAAAGACAATATCAGGCTGTTAAGGATAAGCTTGCTGCAAAGCAGAATCTTACAATTGATGAAGTACTTATACTGAATCAGAATATTAAACTTTACAGTACTACTGAGCAGCTTTCCGGTTTTGAACGTAAGATTGGAAACATGTTTACGAAGCCGGAAAATGATCCGAATGTTATTGCCCATATGAGTATTCTTGAAAAAGTTCCTATAAATTATCAAAGAGGCGGAAGTATTGCAAGTATCTTCATTGCATGGAACATGGGTTATAATAATATGTCATTTTCTCAGGCTGTGGCACTTCTTAAGTCCGATAATGTTAAGCCGGCAATGGATGCTTTCTTCACGTTCTGTGAGGAGAATCCTGTTCGTGATAATCCTTTCCCGGATAAAGCGAAGGAAGCTGCCTTTAAGTGGGCAAATATCATGAAAAATGCCACTGACAGAATGAAGGAATATGTAATTCCTGATATAGATTATAACAATCCGGAAGAAGTTAAACCTTACTTGGAAGAGTTTGCACTTATAAAGGGTATAGGCGTTGATTTTGTCCAGGAATTATGTCAGAAAGTTGCTTATGCCAATATACCGGCAGGGGTTGGATCTGACGGTAAAATCTATGGCGCGAAGAACAGCGAAGATTATATGGCAGAAGTTTACGGTGGCAAGGAAACTTTATGTGATATGACTTCATTCTGGAGAAAGATGCAGCAGCCATTCGGCCTTTTGGATAATGCCAATAATGCCAACAATGACCCAAGTTTCCTTGAAAGATGGCCTGAAGGCTCACAGTATTTTATGAACCTTGCAATGTTCAAGGCTGCAACTTCAGATATTTATGCCAAGAAATACCTTAACAAACTTAAGGGTAAGAAAATAGAGGATATTTCGGATTATGATCTTAATATACAGAAATTAACTTTCATGGAAACTTACTATCTTATACCGGAATATCAGGATAATAAAATTGCCCAAAATCCTAAAGTTATACTTGATTATCTGGATGGTACCAATACCAAGCCTTTTACAGATGAGATAGATGCTGCACTTGAGTCTAAGGTTGCCACTCGTTTGAAGGGACAATTGATAATGTCTGCCGTTGACAGTTTAATCAGTGGTATGAGTCTTGAGGCAGAAGATGCCAATGCACTTTTAGCTACAGGGGATAATCCGGATGATATGTTAGCATATATCAATACTCTTTCGGATCAGGGCAAGTCTAAATGGGATAAGATAAATCTTATTTTTAAATATTTCTTTTCATACGAAAATGTTAATGCTGCAAGAGGCATAGGTATGGGAATTCTTGATACGATAAAGATTAATGGCCGTACCGCAGAAGAGTTGTGGGGAAATAAATATAATAATATTTCCAAGTCAGATAAGCAGAGATGCCTCATGGCTGAAATTGTTAAGAAGGCTTTGAGTGGAGAGAGCGAAATAACAGTTCAGTCTGCTCTTATGAAAGACGGTGCTTTTGTGCCGGGTAATGTTTATACTGTTATACCTAAAAAAGCGGATATTCAGAAAGCCAAAGCAGCTATGGATTTATTCCCTACTCTCAGAGACAGCATTCTGTTACAGATTACTGAGTACTATACCAGACTTGTTGGAACTCAGACAGATAAAAATGCCAATTTCAAGACAGAAGCCGGGGAAGGTTCAGAGCCTTACAGAAGAATGTGCAGAGCTCTTGCAAACTGTCAGTCACTTATGAAAAATGTTAATTCTGACCAATTCAGTATGCCAAGATTACAAAGAAGACTGAAGGAATTCCAGGAAGCGGCAGAAGCATATTACAAGAGAGGCAAAACATCAAAACAGGACAGACTTACCGTTGCCAATGAAGCCTCTGAAACAGTTCGTTCATATGTTGATATGCTTGACGACATCATAAAGGTAAACGACATAAACTTATTCGTAAAAGAAGGCAATGCTAAGTTAGTTGATATTTCTTTCAATGAAGCTCAGAGAGAAATGATTAATTTAAATAATATTTATTCCAAGTTTGCGCCGATTCCGATTACAAATGCAGAGGAGATACCGACTAAGGTAACTGAGGCTCTTGCTCTTAAGAAGGCTCAGCATGAATATAAGGTTAAGCTTGGAGAAACAATCGGATTACCGGATACATCAAAGAAACTCAGCACTGAAGACGTTGCCAAACTTGTTATATTTAATCAGTATATGTCCAAAGCCAAGGCGGAAGGAATGACGGCAGCTGATGTAAATGAAATAAAAGAACTGATTAATAAGAATATTATCAATGATTCAATCAGCGTTCTTAATAATAATAAGGTATTTGGAATAATTGCCAAGAAATATCAGGATAAGGCACCTGAAAAGTGGGAAGAAGCACTTAAAAAGGCAGCAGATATAGTTGAGAATTACCAGGCCTTCTTAACATCACTTGAAAAAAAGGATATAGCAGAATATGTTATGCCTGAGACATTTAATTTAAATGCAAAAAGGAAAGATAAGTATGAAACCCTTGGTGAAATCATTGCCAAGCAGATTATTACCCATCATCGTAATGAGTTTATTCCGCAGGCAATGGGAGCAGGTTTGGTTGAATACAAAGACATCCTTAATGCATGTACAGAGTGTCTCAGAAAAGATGAGGTCTTAGATCATGGTGCTAACGCACTTTCTAAAGCTGAGTTGAGAACCAAGGTTAAGAATGGTACACTTAAAAATGAAGTGTTAACCAAGATTTCTGCTACATTCGGAAAACAGATGGAGCAGAAGGCTAAACAGCAGGCTGCACCTGAACGTCAGGCTCAGCAGAACGCACCAAGAAGATAACTGGCACAGCGATATAGGACCATTTCGTATTCTCTCAGGGGGAGATGGATATTATATCTACCTTTGTGATGATAATGTCATTAAAATGGACAAGTGGTATGGTTCTCAGACATTAACAGACTATATGGAATATAATTCTGCTAATAATTCCTTCACCATTCTTGATCCGGCGCCGGCGGTGACTCCGGGGAAGTATGAGCTTACGCCGTTTAATTAGGGGATGGCTCCAAAGTGGATGCCTCACGAGACGCTTTTTATGCTCTTACGAGCACAGCCTCTCCCGTTGGCCGACGAGAGAGGCATTTTTTTATTTTTTCTTTGAAGTTCTAATGAAATTCATTTATTATATTCGTAACAATTGTTGTTGGCTTTACAAGACACTTAGTTGCCAATCCGTAAGAAAAAGTTAATGAGGAGTTATAAAAATGGCTGAATATTATGAGCCGATGTTATATATGTCGACACCGGAACATCCTAATACAATGGGGATGTGCGTTGTGCTGAAGGAGGATGTTGATGGAGATATTCTTCGGAAGGTGGTGGAAGAGTTAAGGGTAAGGTTTCCGTACTTTTATGTTAAGGCAGTTCCCAGTGGGAATGACTTGAGTGTAGCGGATAATGGGCTTCCGATGACGGTTAGAAATACGTGGGAGCCGATTAATTTGAATTCGGAGGAATCAAATTATCACCTGGGAGCATGGAAGTATGAAGGAAGAAAACTGGCTTTTGAGATTTCGCATTGTCTGACAGATGGGGCGGGGATTTTGCCATATATAAAGAGTACTTTGTTTTTATATTTGTCGAACAGGTATGGCATTTCTTTCGATAGAGAGGGCTTTCGGCTTCCGGGGGATGAGATACCGCGCTCGGAGACAGGGAATCCCTTTGAGGACCTTGATATAGACGGGGCAGAAGAGCCTATGTATAACAAGGAGAGTGTGACTGATTTCTACAGGTTTGGTGATGGCAGCACTAATGAGCCGCATGCGACATATGTCCGAATCCCAGAGGCGCAGATGATGAAGTTTTGCCAGGATTACGACGGGAGCCCGAATACATTTTTAGCGGTGATGATGGCAAGGGCGGTCAGGCGATATGATCCTAAAAGTGATAAGACAGTGAGCATTTCCATAGCCGTTGATCACAAGGCCATGCTGGGGAATTATGACAATTACCGGTTGTTTGCAAATG
>JAEEGJ010025003.1_pt1 | contig 12305 bp, 13 predicted proteins | sample 8958761 | NCBI WGS metagenome assembly JAEEGJ01 (sample SAMN16246546, study PRJNA631951) | gut metagenome | biome: gut microbiome; feature: rumen; material: RS-attached | host: Bos | place: Iran: Karaj | collected 2018-10 | reverse complement strand
CGTCATTTTTTTTTTGCAAAAATAATAATTTTATGAAATACAACGTTTTTTTTCTACTTTTGCAAAATGATTTAAAGAAAAATTATGAGTAAAGGAAAGCAGACTTGTGAGTTCTTGAAGGAGGTGCGGCAGCGCGTGGCGCGGGAGAACGGCATCCCGCTGGAGATACGCGAGTGCACCCACAAGGGCGATTGCCGCGGTACGTGCCCCTATTGCGAGGCAGAGGTGCGCTATTTGGAGCAGGAACTCTCCAAGCGCCGGAGCCTCGGGAAGGCCGTGACCGTTGCTGGCATTGCCGTTTCCGCTATGATGATGGGCGGCTGCCACAATCAGCAAACTCCCGGAGAGGCCCCCGCTCCCGCACCTGTCACAGAGACCTTGGTGCAACCCTTGTCCGATAAGACACCGGATCAGGATGTGCCAGCCCCAGGTAGCGTTGATACGTTTGAAATGAAAGAAGTGGTTTTAGGCCTTGTCGATGATTCTTCATCGAACCGTTGCACCTCCAAGTCTTCTTCTTTGGGTGACGAGGAAGACTGGGATTTATGTGCGGATAATTATGTGGGAGATATACCAGTGGATATATCCGAAGTCCCCTCTTCTGAGTGGGTACCCGATATCGAGGGCTCCCCGGCACAATACCTGAAATCCCGTTTGACTGCCCCGACAGACTTTCTCCGTGATATGAAATACAACAACGCCTACATTGTGCTCATTATAAGTGATAAGGGTGAAGTGAAAGAGGTAGTGTTCCAGCCGAGGAACGAGTCGCCGACTGCCGAGGAGAAAGCGTTTTATGAAGATGCCACCCGCATACTGAAGGCAATGCCACGGTGGAAAGGCTGCAGCACCACGGCCAGTTATGAGATTTATGTCCGTGATTTGCGGTAGGTGGAGACGTCTCAAGAAACGTTTTTACAGAATTGCATTGTGTTATTGTCGGCGCCCGCCATTCTTATTCGCTATGTTTTTCCCGATCCGCGCCATCTCTGCGCGCAACTCTTTTGGAGCCAGCACTTCGGCGGTCTCGCGCAAGGTTAACAGTTCTTGGACAAAATCGAAGGTGGGGCGGAGAAAGTAGGTGAACACGGAGTACTCCTCCGTGCGCTCGGTTTCCTTCTGCGACGGATGTAAAGGCAGCGAGCGCAGGTAGTTTGACTGGAAGGCATCCACCTTCAGTTTGATGGTTTGCGGGTCTTCGTCGCTGACGATGATGCCGAAGCAGGAGCTGAAAAAGGACTCCGCGTCGAAGTCGGCGGGCAGCGTGAAGCTCTCGAATTCAATGTCAATGTCCAATATCCTGTCCAGAGCATATACCTTCAGCGGACTGTCGCCATACTTGCCCAACAGGTACCACCGGCGTTTGAACACCTTCAGGGCGTAAGGTTCCACGTGATAGAGGTTGGAGATGTGATCGTCCTCTACCCAGTAAGGCTTGTAGCTGAATGTCAGCATCTTGTTGTCGCGCATAGCCTCCAGGATGGTGGGCAGCAACTCGCGGCCGGAGGGGTTTTCTTCCAGGAGGATACGGTCCTTCAGCTGGCTGCTCTCCTCCAGTTGGTTGTTGAGCGAGAGCGCGTCCAGTAGCCACCCTTTGAAGCCGGAGCTGTCCTTGAGCTCGCGGCTGTTGGCTATATAGTAGGAATTGGTGTTTTTGTTGCAGGCGATTTCGATGCCGAACAGTTCGCGTATCGCCGTCACGTGGTTGTGGAACGAGCGTTTCGGGTACTGGATGCCACCGGAAATCAGGTCGTTCCGTTCCCATTTGCTGCGGATGTCTTTGAATGTGATTCCGGTGGATCCCGCTTGGTTCACCGTGTCTATCAGCCAGATATACTTCCTGATGAGTTCTTTAGTCATAACTGCAGGTTTTTAAAAAATCGACGCGGCAAAGATAAGCAATAGGTGTGAAATTTTATGGCACAGTCTGGGATGGTTGTGCCAATTTTCAGCACAACAAAAACTGTGCAATGAAACGGCACACCAGTACGCTATCTTTGCCGTCGTGTCTGCGAGTAGCAAAATTCCCTTCCACTCGTTGGCATACACTATTTTTGCAAAAAAATTCAAGAGTATGACAATAGAAAAGAACCAACGCGCCCTGGCCCAACTGTCCGCCCTATACCGGCCCGGCACGCTCAACCTCATCGGCGGACGGCCCGGAATCGGCAAGACCACTATGGCCTTCCATCTTGCGACGGAAGCGCATCTGCCCACCGTCTATTTCTCCCTCAAAATGAAAAGCGACCAACTCTTGCTGCACTACGCGACCGGGAAAGGCCCCGAATGGATATACCTTGACGACACGGTGCCGCTGACCGTGGATGTAATCCGCTCCAAAGTGCGCCAGCTGCAAGAAACCCGGAAAATCCGCTGGGTGATTATCGACTACCTGGAACTGCTGACCTCCTCGCAACCGTTCACGAACCGTGGGGAGGAAATGGCGCATATCATCCAAGAGTTGAAGAAGATGGCTGGAGAGTTTCAGGTGGCTGTCATCGTACTTACGCAGCTGATGCGCACGGTGATGATGCACGACGACTATCGCCCCATCCTGCAAGACGTGCACGATTGGGAGCGCATCGGACAATGGGTGGATGACGTGCGCCTGCTCCACCGCGACGAGTACTACCATATTGTCGGAGGCAAAAAGAATCTGTTGGAGGTGCTGGCCTCCGAGTGCGGGCAGAGTGGCGTCCCTGACCTGCAGCTGAAGTATCTGAATTGGGACGCTTCGAGCACGTGAACGAGGCGCTGTTGAAGATGATGAACCGCTTCCACGAAGAGCAGCAACAACTTCAGAAACAGTTGGATATGCTTCCCGACATAGGCGAACACGGTGCCAACCGCTTATATCTGATCGGGGAAATCAACTACTGCCACGACTTTGAAGATCCAAAGCTCTTCCCGATGGATGAGGATGCGTTTTATGGGTCGCACTGGAACGAGATGCTGTGGGCGGTGTCGTCGGTCTCGCGGATGGACGCGCACACCATCCACGGCGGCGAGTCCAACAAACTTGACGACGGCCAAACCTGGGCGGAGGGCCCGCTGCGCATCCCGCAGTTCGAGCATATCTGCGTCTGCTACCTTGTCCACGCCCTCTGCACGCACCTGCGCTACAGCATCCCCGACCTCCTGCGGATGACCACCTACATCTGCGAGCGCTCGATGTGGGAGATGTCGGAGGAAACGGTTGATTAGTATGTTTTCCTGATGGGGGAGGGGATTACGCTCGAGGCTGTCGCGATGATGGAAAATTGGGCAGTAAAAGAGAAATATTGTAATTTTGCACCTCAGATTCATTTTAAAGATTAAAACAACTAAAAGTAATACACTATGTTAGGAGCAATAATAGGAGACACTGTCGGATCGATATACGAATTCAACAACATCAAAACCACCGATTTCCCTTTGTTTTCGGAGAGAAGTGAATTCACTGATGATTCCATTATGAGTTTCGCGGTGGCCGATTGGCTGTTGCGCGACGAGCACCACACCCACAAGGAGTTGGAGGCCTCGATGGTGCATTTTGCGAACCAATATCGAAACCCGATTGGCGGCTACGGCTGGTCGTTCTACCAATGGCTGTTTAGCGGGCGCGAGCGCAAGCCCTACAACTCGTGGGGCAACGGCTCAGCGATGCGTGTGAGTGCCGTGGGCTGGGCGTTCGGCACGCTGGAGGAGACCTTGCGGGTGGCGGAGATCTCGGCCGCCATCACCCACAACCATCCGGAAGGCATCAAGGGGGCGCAGGCCGTGGCCGCCGCCATCTTCCTGGGCAGGACCGGCAAGACCAAAGCGGAGATTAAGGAGTATGTGGAAACGCATTTCGGCTACGACCTGAGCCGCACATGCGAGGAGATCCGTCCCGATTATGATTTCGATGAGAGTTGTCAGGGCACGGTGCCGGAGGCCATCATCGCCTTCCTCGACAGCACGGACTTTGAGAGTGCCATCCGCCTGGCCGTCTCGCTCGGCGGCGACAGCGACACGCTCGCCTGCATCACGGGCGGCATCGCCGAGGCCTTCTACAAAGAAATCCCCGAAGAGATCGTAAAGGAGATGTGGTCCCGCCTGCCGGAGACCTTACGGGAGATTTTGCGGGAGATGAGGGGAAGGTTCGGGTGTCCGTTGGGGGATTTGTAGGAAGGAGGTGGAGGAGAAGGGGAAAAATGTAATTTTGCGGGGTGGAAAAAAACAACTGATATATGGAGCACTTAAAGAAGTTATTACTATATGTGAACCTCATCCTGCAAAAGGAGAAGGTTCGCAAGGAGGAAAGCCGAAAGAGAGGGGAAAGGTTCAACGTGTTTGAAATGTTGGGTGTAGCTCATTACGAGGTGACGCATTCCAAAATCATTGCTGGTTTTTTGAATCCCCAAGGTTCACACGGACAAGGAGACCTTTTTCTGAGATTGTTTTTGCAAACAATCGAAAACAAAGATGGAATCGACATAGATACATCCAATGCAAAAGTCTATACAGAGTATGATACAGGAGATGGTCGAATAGACATTTTGATTGAGGACAATACAGGTTACGGCATTGTTATTGAAAACAAAGTTTATGCTGGAGACCAACCGGAACAATTGAAACGTTACAACAATTTTGCTAAAGAAAAGTATGGAGAAGGAAACTATATGATCTACTATCTTACTCTTTATGGCCATGAGGCCAGTGGAGATAGTGTTATAGACCCGGAAACTGGCGAGTGCGTGAACTACAACTGCATTTCATACTCAAAAGACATTATCAACTGGTTACAGTATTGCATTAGTGAAAGTGCCACCATGCCGCTTGTTAGAGAGACATTAGTGCAATATCTTAATCACATCAAACAATTAACAAATCAAGATATGGATAGTTTGAACAAAGAGGAATTGCTAAAAATCATGACTGCGTATCCTGAATGTGTAGCAGCTATTTACAATGAACAGGATTCATATAAACAATATGTGTACAACACATTTGTCAAACCTATGTTTGTAAAGTTTGGTGAATCAAATCACTTAATATTTGAAGACATAAATCTATTTTCCAGCGAGAGAGAGAGAGGATTTTTCTTTCACAAAAAAGAATGGAAACATTCGGCAATCTTTTTTTATGCAGAGAGAACTACAGAACGGGATTTTTATTGGGGTGTTTCAAATTACTCAGGTGGTAAACTTACTGTTAGTCAAGCTAAACTTGATTGTTTTCATAGTAAATCCAATGAATATTGGCCGTACGGATGGGAATATTTGAACAGATATAGAGACTGGGATATGAACACCATCGCCGAGATGATTAATGGCCATTATGTTGATTATATCATAAAACTAGTTCTTACTGCAATGGAAGAAATTGACAAAAAAGGACTCTCTATGCCTTAATTCCTTTGATATTCAGAACAATAGCGTTTGTATTTAATTCTAACCATTATGACATTTCAAGAATTAAAGGACAAGATCAAGTGTTTGTATGATGATTTCTTCAAGGATATGAAGATTGACAAACATACCGGGATTGTAGAAGGAACCAATTTGAGATTTTCCGGTTTCCCTTATATAGGCGCCTACTATGTTAATGCGCCTTTCAAAATATTATTTATTCCCCTTGACACAGGAATAGATGAATGTTCTGACAGAAACACTTATCATTCTTTGGAAGATCGTGAGAATATATTTGCAGATGGTCATTTGGATTTCAACCCTCACATTGCAGGGCTTTATGCAACTGCTCTATATTTGCTGAAAGATCGGATGAACTTACAGTCAGCATGGGAGAAGTTGTGGGATTTGAGAGATTCACATAAAAACGCAAAGGCAATAAAAGTCGCTGCTGATTTCTTGCCCCATGATTTAATGTCGTATGTGGCTTATGAAAATAGATTTAGATTTGTCACTAAGGGCAGAGGGAATGCTAAAAATGGTAATAAAATAAAGGAAAGAAGTGGCGGTAAAGATAGAATTTGGTTGGATGCAAAAAGAGAATCTAAACTTTTAATTGATGAGATAGAAGCCTTTTCTCCTGATATTATTGTCTTTCAAGGCAAAACTGGTTTGGGAAATTATAAAGTAGATATGCTTAAGGAAAAGCACCAGGTAGTTGTAGCATATCATCCCTCTTGTTGGCAGAGAGGTGCTGATAAATTGCAGTATATTGTAAATTATATTGCTCCGCAGATTAAGCTGTGATCTATTGTTGCCGACTTCCACGCCACGTGCCATCCGCTATAAAATCACCCTAGCTCGCCCCCGCTGACATCAAACTCAAAGCACATTGACACGCTCTTGAGAATTTGGAAAAGACTTGCTCCCCACTCTGCCACAAACCGGCACACCCTCGCACTATCTTTGCCGCAAAAACAACGACTATGATCTATCTCGAATCATTCAAATTCCCCACTTTTGAACAAGAGGACAAGGCTCTGATCGACTATTACCATTATGATCCAGACTCTTTGGAGGAATCCTATTTTCACAAGGACGTCTCGGGCAATTATCTCTTTGGCGTTCTGTCGGACCACAGTCTCAGGTCCCTTGATTTTACCCCTATCACCATTTTGTATGGAGGTAACGGCAGCGGAAAATCCACCGCCCTCAACGTGATTTCCGAAGTGCTGGGCATCAAACGGAATGCTGCCTACAACACCACGGTGATGATGGAACGCTATGGCAGACTGTGTGATTTTACCGTCAGTGCCGAATGGAAAGCGAAACATCCGGTGGCCAATCTTTCGGAATTTTCCAAGATGATAACCAGCGACGACATCTTCAAAAACATCCTTCGGTCAAGAGACAAAAATGAGATAAAAAAGGCCAAAAGCCGTATTCTGAGAGACGAAATCTTGGATGTGAAATACCACCAAAGCTATCCGCGCCATATTGATTTCACCACCAATGAGGGTGTCGAAGAGATGCCGACCCCGTGAATTTGGCCCAGTGGTACGAGCTGGAGAATATGCGTATCTACTTTGAGCTGTTCCATTCTGCGGCAGACAAGTTTAACGCACAGAGATAGGCTGTTCCACCCACTAACTCGCCCTAGCGGTTTTTCGCGGGGTGAAACCCTTAATCATTTTTCTTTCTTCCAACGTGTAGGGCTGTCGCATTGCGTAGGGCTGTCGCATTGCGGCAGCCCTACTATGCCACGAATCGGCACACCCTCGCACTATCTTTGCCGCATCAAAAACAACAAAGATATGTTGAAGTACATTAACGAAAACCTGCAGGTCGGGGACTTCGTGGAAATCGAGACTCCGGACGGGACTATTGGCGGGTGCATATCAACATTGCAGCCCGATCGTTTGGTATTGTCCGTAAACGGCAAAGAACAACCCTATCCGGAAGAGCAACTGCTGGGTGTACGATACGTTTCCGAGGATCTTGATGCGTACACGGGCTGTTATATCCAAAAATTCTTCCCTTCCGAAAAAAGTGAACGATCCATCTACGCTGCAAACCATAACAACACGCTGGAAATCTACAGTTATGACAATGTCGTACAATTATTCTGGGGTGAGGAGATGCACCAACTGTCCGGACACATTGACTTACCCGATATGGTTGACGTTGAGGACGAATATTCTTTTGTTGAATATATCGGGGAGGGCTTGAGAGAGTATTTTTCAGAACGCCTCACATCCATCAGGCTACCTAAATGTATAAAAGGTGTTGATACGTGGTGCCTTGAGGAAGCCCATCTTCTCAAAGAAGTATATGTTCCCAACACATTGGTGGACTCGGGTGCCTATAAGGTTGGTGGGTGCGACACGTGCCAGGTTTTCGACCTGAACGGGAAGCCGGTGGACTGGGAGTTTGAGCCGGACTGGTAGAGGTTTTCGCCTGCATCAGCACGAGCTCTGCCACTGTTATGGATTGGAGACATTAGATGCGTTCCCGAAAAGCGTTCAACAGAGTAAAAGCAAAACAAAACAAACGATAATATGAACATTATACAATTCAAAAAAGACCTGAAAAACCTCTCCTTTGAGGAACAGACCGACCTCATAAAGGAGCGGATCGAAGAAATTATCACCATCAGGGAACGCTGGTCTGTCAGAATGTATGACTGTGAAGGTGAAATTGAAGATTTGGAAAACCGACTGGAGAATTTGGACGAGGATTCAGACGAGTATCAGGACCTCTCATACGAACTTGACGGATGGAAAGAGGAGTGTGTCGATTTGGAAGAAAAACTTGCCGTGTGCGACGAACTGATACTCCTCCACCACATAAGGCAAAGCAATGCGCCAGCAATGGAGAATGCGGAGACGTAAACAGCTACATTCCACCAAACCCTGCACCCCTGACGGGGTGCCATTTCGTGTTAAGATTGCTGATCACTGATCACTATTCACTGTTCACGCGCAGCTGGCAGGCTGTAGGTCTGCGGGCACCACTGTTTTGTGGAAATGTGTTTTTGAACGTAGGAGATTCCGCCAGTTCCTGCCGTCACTGGCGGAATGGTGTGCCGCATACAAGGGAAAAAGGGGAGAAGATGGGCGGCGGCCGTAAAGTTTCCGGCAACGGAAGTTTTTCCCCGCCGCCCATCTTCTCCCCCTTGGTCTCACACGGAGGTACGCACCATTCCGCCGAAGCCGTAAGGCGAGGCGGAATCCCCAACTCGCCAGTGGGCGCATCAGCGAGCGAGCGGAATCTCCATCTTATCCCTTGTGTTTCCAACCAGCGGCCGGCGGGACGTGCTTCCCAATTACAGCTGGCGGTGCGCTGGCAGGCCGTAGATCTGCGGGCACCGACAATGCCACGAATTAGCACAGTCTTGCGTTATCTTTGCCGCAGAAAAATAAAAGCCAACTATTCATCAAATACGACAAAACTAATGGAAAAACTTGACAAAAACAATAACAACGAAATCAAAATAACGTGGTATGAGCCTGTCCGCTCACGCCCTGGTTTTTTCCTTGGCAGGCGAATAGGAGATAGCGACTCACAAAATGATGCTATCCATGAACTTTTAAAAGCGGTGATGAACAACGCTGTTGACCAGTCTGAACAGGGACATGGCCAAAACATCGATGTGACCATCAAAGACAATGTGGTGGACGTGCGCGACTATGGATGTGGTACGCCATTTGATAAGCTGATGTACCTCGTGACAAATTTAAACCCAAATGAAGGTTGTTGGGCTCTCATGCTAACCAACGCCCTATCAAGCCACTTCAAGATACAGAGTTTCCGAGACGGGAAGATGAAGACGGTCGAGTTTTCCTACGGTAAGCTCATCGGAGAATCCTCCGTAGAAGTAAGCAACCAGCGTTCCGGCACTTCCATCTCCTTCACACTCGACGACAGCCTTCTCGGTAAATACCAGTGGTTGTCACAGCGCATTGCCAACACATTGCGGAACTATGCTTGCTTAAACAAAGGTTTCGCCATCAACTACAATGGACAGAAGATCCTTTCCAAGAACGGTTTGTACGACCTCCTATGCCATAAGACGAAACTGGAGGAGATGCTTTACGCGCCAATTCACCTTCAAGACGAAAAGTTTGAGTTTGTATTCACTCACACCACTCGAAATTGTGGAGAGGAATTTTATTCTTTCGTCAACAAACATTATACGCCGCGAGGTGGCACACACCAAAACGCCTTCCGTAATGCATTAGCTACGACAATCCGCACTTATTTCGGCAAGTGGTATGAAACAGACGATATCTGCAACGCTGTTTCTGCCGTCATCTCTATCAAGGTGCAAGAACCACTTTATGAAACAGGAGCGCAAACCCGCCTCGGTTCTGAAATGATGCAGCCCGAAGGGCAGACCATTCACGACTATGTTAACGACGTGGTGGGCCGCCTTCTTGGTGATTACCTCCACAAACACACAGATATTGGCGACATCATCCTCAATAGAATCAACAAATTAGAGGAAATGCGAAAAGAGTTGCCGTAGTGTTCCGAAGAAGTGGAACGAAGGGCGGGAGCAATTTCCCGCCCTTCGTTTGTTATGCCTCGTTTTAGCATACCGGTGTGTTATCTTTGCTGGCTCAACATTATCAATCATTTATTATCTTTGCAAATTCTTATTCAAAAATGAAAACTATCCCAAATCACGACGCTAAAATCTTCACGGACAACATAGAAGAGTTGGCGCTTGAGCAAATTCAGCGACTGCTTTCCGTCAAGGTGTTTGCCGACTGCAAAATTCGTATTATGCCCGACGTACACGCCGGTGCGGGCTGCGTGATCGGTTTTACGGGCAGCCTGGGTGACAAAGTGATCCCCAACATTGTGGGGGTTGACATCGGCTGCGGCATCCTCGTGCAACCGCTCGAAGTGCCGAAATCCATTGATTTCCACGCGCTCAACAACTTCATCCTGAAGGCCATACCGTCGGGGCGCGACTTCCGCAGTGACCAATACCTGCCGCTGCCCCACAAGTATATGGAGGTCTATTCCGAGGCCAAAGCCATTATTCGTGAGATGTATTGCTACAGGCTTCTCAAGGAGAGCAAACGCTTGGACAAGTCCATCGGCTCCTTGGGCGGTGGCAACCATTTCATTGAACTCGACCGCGATGAACAGGGGAAATGGTATTTAGTGATTCACACGGGAAGCCGCAACTTGGGCAAACAGGTGGCCGACCTGTACCAAAAGGAGGCACGGAAACTGCTTTCGGGGTGGGACAAGGTGATGGAACAACAGAAACGAATCATCGAGGAATATAAAAGCCAGGGCAGGAGAAAAGAGATACAGGCCGTCATTGCCAAACTGCACTCCGATTTCAAGATGCAGTCCCCACCCGTGCCGCCCGACCTCTGTTATCTGGAGGGCGAGCCGCGCAACGAGTACCTGCACGACATGCGGCTTTGCCAGCGTTGGGCGCGCCTCAACCGCAGACTGATTGCCGACCTAATCACAGACTTCCTTGAGGAAAACCATTCCACTTGCGGAGTTGCTGACGGTGCTTTTGAAAGCGTACACAACTATATCAGTGACGACAACCTGATCCGAAAAGGTGCCATCTCTGCCAAAGCTGGCGAACGGTGCATCATTCCGCTCAACATGCGCGACGGCTCGCTCATCTGCATCGGCAAAGGCAACGCCGACTGGAACTGCTCAGCGCCGCACGGGGCAGGACGTGTGATGAGCCGGGCGAAGGCGTTCAAGGAACTGCGGCTGGAAGATTTCAAAAGCTCCATGGAAGGCATCTACAGCGAAACCGTGACCAACGACACCCTTGATGAAGCCCCTATGGCGTATAAGCCTAAGGATGAGATTCTTGCCAACATACAGGACACGGTAAGCGTGGAGAATATCATCAAACCCGTATTCAATTTCAAAGCCGCTGAATAAAACCATTGACGTTTTTCGAGGGGTGAAACCCTTAACCCTTTTTTTCTTTCTTCCAACGTGTAGGGCTGTCGTATTGCGGCAGCCCTACACTATGCCACAAGTTGGCACAGTCTCGCTTTATCTTTGCCGCATCATTCAATCAATAATTTTTTCACTAAAAATTCAAAAAAATGGAAAAACAAGATTTAGCGAGTGCTTTGCTCAAGAAACAGATTCAGAAAGAGGCATGGGAAAACATTTCCTGCAATTACCCACTTACCGTGAAGATGCTGATGCAACATTCAATTGACCTTGACTGGAAAAAGGTATCAAGAAATTCATATATCCATTGGGATGTCGATATGTTGGAGCAATTCCGTCGTAGTATTGACTGGGAGGTGTTTTCAGGAAATGCCGATAATGAGATTCTTTCGGAAGAAGTGATTGAAAAATTCAAAGACAACTGGGACTGGGCGGAACTTTCCAGGAACCATAATCTGCCTCTCACCTACGGCCTCATTGACAAATACACTGATCGGTGGGATTGGGACAAGCTCACCAACAATTATCTCCACAACGGCCGAAGAGTTTTTTTGGGGATGGACTTCTTCGAACGCTACCAACAATATATCCCTATAGAAGATTTGGAAAGATCAGCATTATGGAGAAATATGGTGGACGAGGAGGAAGAGGCCATCAAAAGGGAACTGATTTTGGGAACAAACCGACAATATCTGTAGGAAGGACCGCCACATCGCGAGCAGCGGGGAGGTTCCGCTCAACGCTTCGCGTCTTACGGGATGGTGCGTAGTGCGCGCCATTCCGCCGCGAACGCAGTGAGCGAGCGGAATCCCCTCCGAGAAACCACGAAAACACGCCAACGAAACCTTTCCCCCTTTCCACCCCCTTCCCCCGCACACCTAACGGCGTGCGCATCCTCCCGTGCTCGCCCCATTCTACCAAGCCCTGCACCCCTGACGGGGTGCCTTTTCGTGTTAAGATTGCTGATCACTGATCACTATT
>JAEEGJ010025001.1_pt1 | contig 12305 bp, 7 predicted proteins | sample 8958761 | NCBI WGS metagenome assembly JAEEGJ01 (sample SAMN16246546, study PRJNA631951) | gut metagenome | biome: gut microbiome; feature: rumen; material: RS-attached | host: Bos | place: Iran: Karaj | collected 2018-10 | reverse complement strand
ATAGTAGTCAATCTCCGATTCGCCTTGGTAGCCTTTGATATAACCAACATACTCGTCAGGATTGCCTGTGGCGGTCATGTGAGCCGTTTGGTAAGCACCTCCGTCGATGCTATAATAGACCAAGAGCGAATCTTGCTTCAGGTTTTGTCCGCTATAAGCAATGAACTTGCTCACCACGGGGATGGAGTCCTGCCATTCCTGCTCGCCATGAAGCACGTCGCGGTGGTCGACGAAGAGCATGTGGAAGTCCATCACGCCACGGGTGCGGCAGTGCAAGGCATCGGTGTTTTCCCAACCGGTGTAAGTATTATTGGCCACGCCGACAATCTCATAGCCAGGCATGGCTTCTTGATAGACCTGAAGGGCTTGCTGGTTGTAAGTATTGTTGGTGCCAATCGGCACATAGACGGTCTTGTTGAGAATAAGGCTGTTGGTATAAGGGGCCAAAGTGTATCCACCGGGTTCCTGCACGCGATACACGTGGTATGGATAACCCCAACAGCAGTTGGTGTTTTCAAAGTATTCGGCCACCTGCTCGTAATATTGGTAGCGAGGATTGCTTTGCGGCAATTGCGCAATCAAAATCTTGTCGGGAGCGAGGTACTTGCCCCAGCAGTCCACGTGGGCGATGTAGTCGCCTTGCGGGTCGATGGTGACATGATAGGGGTCGATGCCGAGATAGGCGCGCATCTTGTTTCGGACATTCTCCTCGTTGTAGTTGTTTTCCTGAAACACAAGTTCATCGCTCACACCATGGCCGCGTCCGTCCTCCATCATGTTGCCGCCCGTATGCTGGAGGTTCATGCCGTACATGGGGATGTGCCAATAGTTGGCGAACACCTGCGACATATTATCGTCGTTGGGCCGCGGACGGTTGTAGATGTTGTCGACGATGGCAGGGTTGCGGTCCTCGAAGATGTACCACGGACCGTAGTCACGCACCCAGTAGGAGTCGGTCGGAGCATTGACGAAGGTGACTTTGCTCATATTGACGCCTGCACCTTGGAAAGTGCTTTGGGCTTCGTTCTGTTGCGAGGTGCTGACGATGCAATACACCATGCAGTTGTTGGAAAGTTGTGCCACGAGGCTGGTCGGGATGCCCAAGGGGTAGCGGATCATCACGCCTTGCATGGGCTCAAACTCGGCCACGAAACGCGGCTCGCCTGTCGGCGGGTCGGTCTCGACGAAGTTCATGCCACGCGAAGTGTCGTACATCTCTTCCTCGGAGAGATAGTGCCACCTCATCCAATCGGGTTTTTGGGTGCTGAGCGGAGTCGAAGCATCTTGGGCCTGCATAGTGGCGGCCATCAAGAGTAAAAGAGTGAAAATTGATAGTGTTTTTTTCATGGTTCGAAAAATTTGCGGCAAAGATACTAATTTGGGATTGCCTGCGGCAAGAAATCTTTCAAAAATCAAATCAAAAATCTTAAAAATCAATTTGTTGATTTCTTAAATGAATGATTTTCTATGGATTTTGAAAACAGCTTTTTTTTCAATTTCTTCGCGAAGCGAATCCCAAACAATCACATCAGCTTCTGATAGAATTGCCACCATTTGTCGGGCAACTCGTTGCGCATGGCTTGATCGTAGTCTTCTTTCGAGCAAGGAATGAAGTGATGGCGTTCATAACGCTGGTCATCGTTTTGCAGGAACGACATGTCCATCCACCATTTGCCTGTGATCTTGTGGCAAAGGAAGACAACATCGTTCTGATTCTCACCAATTTGCACGATGTAACGCTTGAAATCGTTGCTCCCAAAGGTAGGGATGTCGTCCTGACGGCTCGAGAAGCCCTCGATGAAATACCAAATCATCTCGGCGATGAGGTTGGCCGTGCGCGAGTTGATATCGTAGTGCGGGTTGTACTCAAAGAAACCGATAGACGAGAGTTTGTAGCTCAGTCCAGCATAGCGCGTCATACGGCAAGCTTCTTCGCCGTTGAAACCGTTGGGCGACGCATTTTTCACGCCTGGCGCATCGGCGGCACGGACGGCTGCAATGTCGAAACTCAAGAGGTTGGCATTGCGGATGAGCGGCTCGGTTAGCTCCATGTTTTGTCGGATGCTACCCAAACGATAGGCATCGAAAAGCAGCTGCTTCATCAACTCAATATTCTCGGTATCAACATAATACGACTGGTATCCAATGTTGGTGAAGTTGAACAGAAAATTGGGCTGATGCAGGATGATATGGCTCAAATAGGAATGCGAGTTAAGGGCTTCCTTGTCATTGCCAATGTCGAACATGGGGTCGATAGCGGCAATGTTGATGAGCTTGCCCGTGGGCTCATACACTTGGTACATCGTGTAGGTGAGGTCTTGCCCCGCCCCGATAACGATAGGCACGATTTTATTTTTCAGCAGTTCGGTAAGGACTTGGTTGACGGCAAAATAGGTATCGTTCAACTCCTTCCCTATTTTGATGTCACCCAAGTCGATGATATGAAGCTGAGGCCAATGGTTAAAGAGTTGGTAGAGTGCCTTGCGGACATAGTCCACACCATCGGCACAGCCTTTGTTGTCGACCGCACCACGTTCTTCCTTGACGCCGACAATGGCCAAATCCACACCTTCGAGGTCAGGGAAAGTGTCCTCGCTGCGGTAGATATTGATGCTCTCGCCCAAGGTCTTCTTGCCTGGACGGTAGGCCTTGCTGAAACACTTCTCAGCAACAGGCTCAAGGAAAATGCTGATGTCCATTCTTTTGGCTTATGGCCTATGACTATGGCCCATGGCCTGCGGCAGCACTGCCATAGGCCATGAGCCATAAGCCATAGTTATTTAATGATACAACTTCTGCCAGTTCTTATACTCACGCTCTTGCCATGGTGCGTTGTGGTAGGCGTAGCTGACAATGGCGGGGATGACGGTGGTGCCTTCGGCATAGACCATCTGTTGGAGCTCTTCGCTCACCTTGCCCCATGAACCAGCCTCGAGCAATGTCGATGACGAGCAGGCACCATCGCGCACATCGGCCACGGTGATCTGGATGGCATATTTGTGCATGGGCACTTCGTGACCCAGAATTTCAGCGCAAACGACGGTGTCCTGTGCAAAGTTCTTAGGTGTTCCGCCACCAACCATGAAGAGGCCTGATTGCGGGCTGTTCATCTTGATTTCCGTCAATTCGAGGAAGTCGGCCACCGAGTCAATGCTGACATAAGGTTTGCCTGCCTTCTTGCGGAGCCACTGGTGCTTACCGATGCCGAAACCAGCCGAGCTGTCGCTGAAAGCGGGGCAGAAAATCGGAACGCCGCATTCGTAGCAAGTCTGGATGAGGCTTTCTTTCTTCACGCCGTGACCATTGGCCAACCATTTGCCGACCTCATAGAGGAACTCGCGGCTGCTGTAGGGACGGCACTCCAGAGTGTCGGCCACGTCGCAGGTGGCTTGGTCGCAGGCCTGCAGTTCTTCCTCATCGATGAAGGTGTCGTATATGCGGTCGATGTAGAGTTCACGCAGCTTGGTGTCGGGGATGACATTCTCTTTCGTGCCGATGTAGTGCTTGTAGCCGAGGGCTTCGAAGAGATCCATGTCGATGATGCTGGCACCCGTGCTGACCACAGCGTCAACCATCTTGTTTCTGACCATCTCCACATACACCTGCATGCAGCCGGCGGCCGAAGTGGAACCGGCGATGGTGAGGATGTTGGTGCAGTCCTTCTCCGCGATCATCTGGCAGAGGATATCGGCGGCACGGGCAGTGTCACGCGAGGTGAACGACATCTTACGCATGGCGTTGATGAGTTCGGTTGAGTCGTACTTCTTAATGTCGATATGTTCGACAACATCTTTCAGTAAGTCTTTTTTCTCCATTGTTATTTGATTTAAGATTTAAAATTCTGGATTTAAAGATTGCAAAAATAAGGATTTATTTGGATTCTCAAGGCATATTCCATCATTCAATTTTTGGCAGATCATTTGCAGAAACACCTTTTTTCAAGTCATCAAGATATTGTTCACTGAAATCAACTTTCAACTCTACCCATAATGGCAAATGATCCGACATCTGGAAGGTACGGTAAGTCTTGTTGTAATACTTTTGTACATCTTTTCCTGTACCGTTACGATATTTTTCCTCAAAGAAAGGCTGGTATGTGGTCAAGTCGTCTTCTTTATAGACTGATTTTGTGAAATTGAAAGCTCCAGACCTCTGCTGTTTTTCCTTAAAAACAGTCATTGAATCCGTGAGTTTGAGGTTAAAAGCAATTTGGTCATAGTGGTTGGTCTGTCCCAAATCAGTCGGGTGTTCCTTGATGGCATTAGGAATATAGAATCCGTTATCTTCCAAGGCTTTCATATAGTCACAATCCACTTTGGGGATGTTGAAATCTCCCAAAAGGACATAATTGAAATCCTCTTTTCTTGCTCGTTTGGTCAAGAATTTGGCTATAGTGTCAATTTCTTTCAAGCGGCGTTGATTGATTTTTTTTGAATCACCATAATAGATATGTACCGTCGAAAGGTTGAACTTGAACCATCCTGACTGAAAGGAGACACAAAAAGGAGTGCGTGCAAACTGGAGGTCGTCGACAAGCTTGTTCTTCGGCAACACAATCTCTCCCGCCAAGTTCTTGAAATTGACTTTGTTGGTATCGTATAGAAAAGCCATACATTCTTGTCCACCAGCCGATCCCTCCGTGCTGTCTGTAGCGATATAGTCCCAGTTTTTTCCAAGTATGGTCATCACTTTTTCAAGTCCTCTCTTGTTGCCTGCCACTTCTTGGACTGCAACCAAGTCAAAACGGCTGATAATTTCAGCGATATAAAAAAGACTTTCTGGTTTGCGATTGTCGCCAAATTCACGGATATTCCAAGTGGCAAGCAAAAGTGTGTTGGAGGCCGTCTTTTCAGGAATTTCCTTGTCAAGCTGGGCACGCAAATCTATCAGTTTTTCAATGACTCGCTTGCGTTCTATAGGATCTTTGATTTTCTTAATGGAAGTGTAAATCATAATACCATGTTTAGGTTCGCGGCTACAAAAATATAAAATAAAAACAAAAAAGCGGCAAAAACCATGTTTCACCGCTTTTTATTCTTCATTTCTTCTTCACCACCTTTTTCTTCGGTGCGTTCTTGGGGTCTTCCACGATGGACAAGCACTGTTCGTAGGTCAAAGAGGAGGGTTCGGTGCCTTTCGGGATCTTGTAGTTGGTTTTCTTGTAGGCGATATATGGCCCGAAACGACCGTTCAAGACACGCATGTCGGGGTCTTGGTCGAAGGTGAGGATGATGTTGTCCAAGTCCTTCTGCCGTTTCTCGTTGATGATTTCAACGGCGCGGTCATACTCCACCAAGGCGGGATTGTCGGTCTTGGCCAGGCTATAGAACTTGTTATCGTGACGGATGTACGGCCCGAAACGACCCACAGCCACAACAATCTCCTTGCCTTCAAACTCGCCAAGAATGCGCGGGAAGTCGAACAACTTCAGCACTTCTTCCAAGGTGACGCTCTCGATGCTCATGTCTTTCTTGAGGCCGGCAAAACGAGGCTTCTCTTCCGATTCGGTATCCCCTATTTGTGCCACTGGACCAAAACGGCCGACTTTCACATACACATTTTTGCCTGTGGCAGGATCCACTCCAAGAAGCTTTTCTCCGCTGAATTTGCCCGAGTTTTCGGTGGTGGAGACAATTTGGTTGTGGAAGTTTTTGTAGAAGTCCCGAATCATGGCATTCCATTCACGTTGGCCTTCTTCAATCTGGTCGAACTCCTTCTCAACATTGGCGGTGAAGTTGTAGTCGATGATGCTCTCAAAATACTGCAACAAGAACTTGTTGACCAGCACGCCAATATCGGTTGGCATGAGTTTGCCTTTTTCGGAGCCGATGGTTTCCTTGCCTTTCTTTTCAGATATCTTATTGTTTTTCAATGTGATAATCTGAAATTCCTGTGAAGTGCCTTTCACGTCGCCCTTGGTGACATATTCGCGCTTCTGAATGGTGGAAATGGTGGGCGCGTAGGTCGAAGGACGACCGATACCCAATTCTTCCATCTTCTTCACAAGGCTGGCCTCGTTGTAGCGGAACGGCGGGCGTGTGTAGCGTTGCTGGGCTTCCATCTTTTCCATGTCGAGCGACGTGCCGATTTCGATAGGCGGCAGGATGGCGGTATCTTCTTCTGTCGTGTCATCGTAACTCTCACGATAAACCTTGAGGAAACCATCGAAAAGGATGGCTTCGCCCGTGGCCACAAACTGCTTGTCATTGGTCGAGATGCCAATGTTTACATTAGTGCGTTCCATTTGGGCATCAGCCATTTGCGAAGCGATAGTACGTTTCCAGATGAGTTCGTAGAGTCGACGTTCATCGGCAGTGCCTTTGATGGTTTGCTGGTCGAGGTAGGTCGGACGGATGGCTTCATGAGCCTCTTGTGCACCTTTCGACTTGGTATGGTATTGGCGCGTCTTGACATATTCGGCGCCATAATTCTTCTCAATTTCCTTCTTGGCCATACCAAGAGCAAGGCTCGACAGGTTGACCGAGTCGGTACGCATATAGGTGATCTTACCTGATTCGTAGAGCTGCTGGGCAATACGCATCGTGTTGGCCACCGAGAAACCGAGTTTGCGGGCCGCTTCCTGTTGCAGAGTCGAGGTGGTGAACGGTGGAGCGGGATAACGCACGGTGGGCTTCTTTTCGATACTGTCGACTTTGTAGACAGCCTCGATGCACGATTCCAAGAACTTTCTTGTTTCCTGTTCGTTTTCAAAACGATGCGGAAGCTCTGCGGAGAGGTTGTACTCTTGACCATCCTTGGTGAAGGTAAACTGTGCCGTTACACGATAGGCGCTACCTTGCACAAAGTTCTTGATTTCTTCCTCGCGTTCAACGATGAGGCGCACGGCCACCGACTGCACACGACCTGCCGAGAGGGCTGGCTTCACCTTTTTCCATAACAGCGGCGACAACTCATAACCCACAAGGCGGTCAAGCACACGACGGGCTTGTTGAGCATTGACGAGTCCCATGTTGATGTCGCGCGGGTTCTCGATGGCGTTGGTGATGGCCGATTTAGTGATTTCGTGAAAGACGATACGCTTGGTGTCCTTTTTCTTCAGGTCGAGCACCTCATAGAGATGCCACGAAATGGATTCTCCCTCGCGGTCCTCATCGGATGCCAACCACACCGTGTCGGCGGCCTTTGACAACTTGCGCAACTCAGCCACAAGGGCCTTCTTGTCGTCGGGGATTTCGTATTCGGGTTCAAAGTTCTTGTCAATATCGACACTCAAGGTGTTCTTGTTCAAGTCGCGCACATGGCCCTGACTTGCTTTCACCGTATATTCCTTTCCCAAAAAGCCCTCGATGGTCTTGGCCTTGGTCGGTGACTCCACGATAACTAAATTCTTTGCCATAGTCTCTTTTTTTACACTAAGGATGCTCCTGCAACCCCTCGTTTTCGCGTGCAAAATTAGTGGAATAAAAGTTGACAAAGCTAATCTTTTTAGAGTTTTTTTCTTATATTATTGATTTGCAGCATAATAAAAATGCTTTTGGATTTTAGCCTCTGGCTTCTGGCAGCTTTCTTATATGAATTATTCGTAATAATTACGCAAAAGCTGCCAATAGCCAGTAGCAGTATTCAGAAGCAATAAAAAAACTATCTTTGCAGCATGGAACAACTACTGAAATTAGCCCAACATGCAGCCCTCGAAGCTGGCAAAGCCATCATGGAAGTGTATGCCCAGCCCTTTGAGGTCTACACCAAGGATGATGACTCGCCCGTCACGCAAGCGGATCTCCGCGCCAGCAATATTATCAAGGAGATACTGAAGCCCACAGGAATACCTTTCATCAGCGAGGAAGATCTGCCCCCCGACCGTTCGCAATACAAACGCTATTGGCTCGTCGACCCACTGGATGGCACCGTTGAATTCGTGAACCGCAACGGCGAATTCACCGTCAACATCGCGCTGATTGATGACAAGCAGCCCGTTTTGGGTGTTATTTATGCGCCTGTGACCAACCAATTATGGTATGCTGTAGGGACACACTGCGTGTGTCCGCCTTTAACCCAGCAGACGCACGCGGTGCGTCCTTACACGGTTTTGGTTAGCCGTTCCCACCGCACGCCCGAGGTAGATGCATATATTAATAAGGTATTGCGCCCTGCCCATCCCGATTTGGTCATCGACACGCAGGGTAGCAGCCTCAAGTTCGCCCGGCTAGCCGAAGGCAGCGCCAACGTCTATGTCTGTTACAGCAAGACCAAGGAATGGGACACCGCCGCCGCCGATGCCATTCTGCGCGCCGCAGGCGGCAAGGTGCTTCGCATCAGCGACGGGCAGCCATTGGAATACAGCAAAGAGGAGTATCCTAACCCACCGTTTGTGGCTTGGGCAGCCAATCGAAACCCGTTGCATTGCATTGATTCTTAATAATCCATAAAAAATCCGCACCAATCCGCACCATCGTTTTCTTGATAAACCAAAGCTGCATCGAAATTAATTCCCTACTTTTGTGCCTATGAAACTAATGCACATTATAGTAGGCTTGTTGTTGGTTTGTTTCGGAGCTTCGTGTTCAAGAACTTTGGAATCCGAAATCAGTTGGCAAGAGAACAGTTACCCACGTTTGGTAGTGGTTGACAGCCTTTTGCAGAGCGACCCAGATAGTGCTTTGAAGTATCTTGAGCAGTTTTATGAGAGTTGTAGTCCCGTTCTATCACCCAGTTTTGAGTATATGAGTTTAATGCTTTCGGAAGCCTGTTTCAAAGTGCGTCGCGAGGTGGCCTACTGTGACGAAGTGAAAGAGGCATTGACATATTTCGATAGCGTATCCTCTGTTTACCCTCACGACAAGGATATGGCTTTTCTTTCCGCTCGCACCCATTATATGAATGCCATCTGCATCAACAACGGCATTATTTTTACTGATGATTCCCTCACGATGTTAGCCTGCAATGAATACTACAAAACTTTGGAAATCATGGAACAACATTTCGATGAGGAACAGATAGTTGGGCATAAAGCCAGTTTTATGGCCTTGATTTTTGCCCGATTGGCCAACATTTATTCCGACAAGTTCCTCATTGAGCCGACTATTTATTTCTACAATAACGTACTGAATTACAAGCGGAAAGCCTATAATCCACCGTCAAGTCTAGCCAACACCCTATTTTTCTTGGGTTACGAATATGAGAAGTCGGAACAGTATGATAGTGCCTTGTATTATTATGACCAATCACTGGCTTGTATCAAAGATACGACTGGGATACTTTACAGGAATATTATCAATAGGAAAGCGCTTTCATCTTATCACGTTGGATATGACGCCTCAGCATCTGTGGTTGCCCTAAAGCATATCGCCTCTGTCGGCAATGAGTTTGAAAAATATGACCGTTATTTGGGCATTGGCTATATTTACAAACTTGATAACCAGTATGATTCTGCTATCGTTTATCTGAATCAGGTCTACGAGGATGCGCCAAGCCTTTTCCTGAAAACCCAAAGTGCCGATTATATACGCGAGATATACGAGGACCGTGGCGAGTCGGACAAGGCAGGCGAATATGCCCGATTTGTGACCCAAAACACCCCTCCAGAATTTGGCACAAAGGCCGATGAATGGCGTTTCACAAGTCTGTTTCAGGACTATTTGCAGCAAAAACAGGAAAACACCCGACTACAAGAGGCAAAGCTTAACCGTGAGCGGATTATGAAAATTGTGTTGCCTTTGTTGGCATTGATTGCAGTGTTTGCAGTTTGGACGCTTATCAATCGCAAACGGCACAAACGCACGGAGGCCGAGAAACAAGTTCTTTCGGGGCAATTGCAGGAGCAGGGCGAGGCCCTTTCCGCCATGAAAAAACGGGTGGAAGCCGCTTCGTTTGCCGAAGAACCCATCTGTCGCCTGATCATAGAGCGAGTGAATGAAGGACAGTTCAAGTCGAAAGTGGACTACTTAGTTTATAAGGACTATGCCCTCACCAAAGAGCATCTATTGGCATTGCGCGAGGCAGCCGATGTCCATTTTGGACAGTTCACCACCCGCCTCAAAAAGGAGTATCCAGCACTCACCAAGGGTGATATCGACTATTGTTGCCTATATCTTTTGGGCGTGGAGGAAACCGATGTGGCGGCCTTGATGCAGCGTGCCTTCAACACGGTGTGCGAACGCAGCCGCAAACTTAAGAGCATTTTCGGTAGCGAAGAACCTCTCTCTATCACCCTGCGAAAGATAGCAAAGCTTAATGTAAACATCTGATTCCCATTTGTTTCACAAAATCCGCACCAATCCGCACCATCGTTTTCTTGACAGCGATGGAAGCCATTTGTAGTTTTGTCCATCGAAAAACAATGAACAGTATTAACCTTTAAAAATTTCAAGAAAATGAAAAAAATGATGATTATGGCTTTCCTTGCAATACAGGTGGCATCAGTTTGCGCTCAACAAACCGACCTTTATTATGCAGGCGTAAGAAACGATACGCTCGCGGTTGTCTACAAAAACAATGAATTGCTATATGCCAATTTTGAAGAAGAGAGTTGGTATTGTGGCGCTATTGATTTGACCATCACCCCTGAAGGCGATGTGTATTATGCTGGTAACGGGAACCGATGCGCATATATCTGGAAAAATGGAGAGCGGCAATTTTCTTGTGGTTATAGGTCAGTAATCAAAGGCATCTGCTATGATGAAGGCTCTCTTTATTCTGTAGGCTATATTCACTTTGAAGAAGAATATCTTAGGAAAGGTGCCATCTGGAAGGATTATGCTTTATGGGATACCCTCGGTACGTCAATTGCTTACTTCAATGACATTGATTTTATGGATGGCCATCGTTATATTCTTGGAACGAATCACGGGGAGAATCTTACCATTTGGAAAGATAACGAACCGCTTTATATGCTTGGAAGAAGCTGGGAAGGGGCGGGGCTTCGAACCATTATCTGTCATGATGGTCATGTGTATGCCTGTGGAGGATTAAGGACAAACATTGGGCCCTTTAGTTATGATGGGATGGTATGGAAAGACGGCGAAGTGCTTTACAATTATGGGAGCTATGCGTGTATTAGGGATTTCTGCATTGATGGCGAAGATATTTACGCTTGCGGCGAAATTAATGTTGAAAACCAAGAGCAGAAAGCCATGGTGTGGAAGAATGGAGAGGTGTTATATGAGTACGACTACTCTCAGTTCGTTGAACTTTATACGATATTGAAAGTTGGAGACGATTTGTATTTCGGAGGTGCGGGTTACTACTTTGGCAAGCAGACTGATGAAATGTTGAACACGTCTTACGGAGTGTTATTCAAAAATGGTGAAGCTATCGAAATAGATCCTGAATGTACAACCATATATGCGCTGGCTGTGTCTTCGGATTCTCATGCTTTGCAAGAAACGGAGAATGTGCCGTTGGAGGTTTATCCCAATCCAACAAAGGACTTGGTCCGAATTGAAGGTTTGGAATCATCTGAAGTACAAATTTACAATACTTTAGGCCAATTGGTAAGTGTCAACTATGGCACAAACGAAATCAGTGTCCGTGATTTGTCAAAAGGCATTTATCTGCTGCGCATCACCGACAAAGAAGGGAAAACTTTCTTGAAGAAAATCATAAAGGAATAGAGATTCCCCTTCGCTTCGCTTGGGGAATCTCTTACTTCAACTGTCGCTCAATTTCTTCCATCAGCTCTGCACCTTCAAGGTTGCGCGCGACAATCATACCGTCCTTGATAAGGGCATTTTGAGGAATGAAAGCGATGGCATACAAGGCACCAGCTGCATTGTTCCAGCCTTGCAGGTCGGAGACTTGGGTCCAAGTCAGACCGTCCTTCTCGACGGCGGCGAGCCATTTCTCCTTGTCGGTGTCGAACGACACGCCAAGCACATCAAACCCTTGGTCGTGGAATTTCTGATAAGCAGCCACCACATCGGGATTGGCCTTGCGGCAGTCGGGGCACCACGAAGCCCAAAAGTCAACCAAAAGGAGTTTGCCTTGGGCGAGCTCGCTGAGCGTCACAGGGTTGCCGTCAGGGTCGTTTTGGGTGAAGTCGATGATGGGCTGACCCGCCTGCACGCGTTCTTGCTTCTCCACATATTCCTCTGCCAGTTTCAAATTAGCGGTGCTGAGGGTGCTGTCGGCATGGTGAATGTTATCAATCATCGTGCGCAGCTCGCAGGGACCAAAGGCCCATTTGTAACGGTACATCACATAATGCGCCACGGGGTCGGTCGGGTTTTCCCACACATAGTCGAAGCAATGCATCTTCAAGATCTCGTCCTTATCGGCTTGGGCCATTGTGCTGTCAGCTTCCAATTTCTCTTCAAGCTCGTTGTAGCTCCGGGTGAAGGCGTTAA
>JAEEGJ010024997.1_pt1 | contig 12306 bp, 9 predicted proteins | sample 8958761 | NCBI WGS metagenome assembly JAEEGJ01 (sample SAMN16246546, study PRJNA631951) | gut metagenome | biome: gut microbiome; feature: rumen; material: RS-attached | host: Bos | place: Iran: Karaj | collected 2018-10 | reverse complement strand
GTGATCGACGGGAAGGTCATGAACGACGTGGCCCCCAAGGATCGTGACATCGCCATGGTTTTCCAGAACTACGCTCTGTACCCCCACATGACCGTCTATGACAACATGGCCTTCTCTCTCAAGCTGCGCCACACCCCGAAGGATGAGATCGACCGCAAGGTTCGTGAAGCGGCGGAAATTCTGGACATTACCCAGTACCTGGAGCGCAAGCCCAAGGCCCTCTCCGGCGGCCAGCGCCAGCGCGTCGCCATCGGCCGCGCCATCGTGCGTGCCCCCAAAGTCATGCTGATGGACGAGCCGCTCTCCAATCTGGACGCCAAGCTCCGCAACGAAATGCGCGCTGAGATCATCAAGCTCCGTCAACGCATCGACACCACCTTTATCTACGTTACACACGACCAGACCGAGGCCATGACGCTGGGCGACCGTATCGTCATCATGCGCGACGGTTACATCCAGCAGATCGGCACGCCCCAGGAGGTTTTCAACCACCCCTCCAACCTCTTCGTCGCAGGCTTCATCGGCATGCCCGTCATGAACTTCTTTGATGCGGAGTTGAAGCGCGAGGGCGACAAGTTCTTCGTGGAGCTCGGCGGCGTCAAGGTGGAGCTGGCACCCGAGAAGGAAGAGCGCCTGCTTAAAAATAATGTACAGTCTCAGCCGATCACGCTGGGCGTTCGCCCGGAGCACACCGACGTGGCCGAGCAGGGCGTTGCCTCCACGGTAGAAGTAGCTGAAATGATGGGTTCCTCCGTGCACCTGCACCTGAATGCCAACGGCAAGGACGTCATCGTGATCGTCCCAACGATCGACATGAAGGGCAGCTACAAGCAGGGCGACACCGTCCACTTCAGCTTCAAGGGCAACGTAGCCCACGTCTTCTCCAAAGAGACCGACAAGAACCTCGAATACTGATCATAGAGTGTAACAGGAGGAACAAGCCATGCCTATGCAAATGGGCTTTCGCTGGTACGGCGAAGGGAACGACAAGATTTCTCTCAGCGACATCAAACAAATCCCCGGCGTGAGCACGATCGTCTGGGCGCTACACGACAAGATGCCGGGCGAGGTCTGGCAGCAAGAGGAGATCGAAAAGGCGGTCGGACAGATCAGGGCCGCAGGCTTCAACGCCGACGTGGTAGAGTCTGTCAATGTCCACGATGATATCAAAATCGGCCTGCCAACGCGCGATAAGTACATCGACAACTACATCCAGACAATCCGTAACCTCGCCCCCTTCGGCGTGAAGGTCATCTGCTACAACTTTATGCCCATCTTCGACTGGACACGCTCGGATCTCTTCCACCCGGTGGGCGACGGCTCGACGGCGCTGTACTATCAAAAGAGCATGATCCAGGACGACCCCAAGGAGATGGCCGATTACGTCATGTCCTTTACGGAGAAATATCATATGACCTTCCCCGGCTGGGAGCCGGAGCGCATGGCCAAGCTGGACGAGCTGTTTGAAAAATACAGGGATGTGACCAAGGAGAAGCTCTGGGAGAACTTCCAATATTTCCTTGAGCGGCTCATGCCCGTCTGTCGCGAGTGCGACATCAAGATGGCCGTCCACATGGACGATCCTCCTTGGGACATCTTCGGCCTGCCGCGGCTGCTGGTGGATGAGGAGAGCATCGACCGCTTTTTGAAGATGGTGGACGATCCCTACAACTGCCTCACCCTCTGCTCCGGCAGCTTGAACGCCAACCCCGCAAACAATGTGGCCGAGATCGTGCGCAAGCACTGCGACCGCATCGCCTTTGCCCACATCCGCAACGTCAGGCATTTCCCGAACGGCGACTTCTCCGAGGCCAGCCACCGGGACTGCGACGGCGATACCGGTATTCTGGAGATTCTGAGGGCCTACCACGACTGCGGCTTTGAGGGCTATATCCGCCCCGATCACGGCCGTCACCTTTGGGACGAAAAGCCCGGCAACGTGCGCCCCGGCTACGGCCTGTATGACCGCGCCCTCGGCATCATGTATATGCTGGGCGCTTGGGATCTGATGGACAAGGAGGCTGCCGAGAAATGAAACTGAACAACGAGACTTTGAAAAACAGGGCTGAATGGGAGGCCAAGGGCTACCGTCTGCCCGAATACGACCGGGATGCCATGATCACACGAACCAGAGAAAACCCCACCTGGCTGCACTTCGGTGCGGGCAACATCTTCAAAGCGCTGCACGGCATGGCCGCCCAGCGGCTTTTGAATGAGGGCGTGCTGGACAGAGGCATCCTTGCCGTCGAGCGGATGGACCGCGGCGGAGAAAAGTATGACGACCTGTCTGTGGTCGTGACCTTGAAGGCAAACGGTACCGTAGAAAAGAACATCTTCGGTGCGGTGGCCGAGACCTGCTATCTCTACGGTGGGGAGGAGCGGCTGGAGGAGATCTTCCGCAATCCCTCCCTTCAACTGGCTACCTTCACGATCACCGAGAAGGGCTACAGTCTGGACAGCGACGACGTGAAGACCGATTTTGCTGCTTCCCCGGCGGAGGCAAAAAGCTATATGGGCAAGGTCGCGGCACTGCTGCTGGCGCGTTATAAGGCTGGAGCGTACCCCATCGCCATGGTGAGCACCGACAACTGCTCCCACAACGGCGACAAGCTCAAGGCTGCCATGCGCGCCTTCGCCGAGGCTTGGGACGACGAGGGCTTCAAAGCCTATATCGAGGACGGCCGGACAGTCTCCTTCCCATGGACGATGATCGACAAGATCACTCCCAGCCCCGATCTCACCGTCGGAGCCATGCTGGAAAAGGACGGGCTGGAGGGCTTCGCCCCCGTGCGCAACGCCCGCGGCACCGTGAAGGCGCCCTATGTCAACGCGGAGGAGAGTGAGTATCTGGTGCTGGAGGACGACTTTCCCAACGGTCGCCCGGCGTTGGAGAAGGCCGGCTTCTTCTTCACCGACCGCGAGACGGTGGACAAGGTGGAGCGCATGAAGGTCTGCACCTGCCTCAACCCCCTGCACACCAGTCTTGCAATCTTCGGCTGTCTGCTCGGGTACGATAAAATTTGGCGGGAAATGCAGGACGAGGATCTGAAAAAGCTGGTCTATGCCATTGGCTACAAAGAGGGGTTGCCTGTGGTCACCGATCCCGGCATCATTAAGCCCCGGGACTTTATCGAAACTGTACTGACTGTGCGCTTTCCCAACCTCTTTATGCCCGATACTCCGCAGCGCATCACCACCGACACCTCGCAGAAGCTGCCGATCCGCTTCGGCGAGACGATTAAGGCTTATTTGGCCTCCGATGCGCTGAACATTCACGACTTGAAGCTGATTCCGCTGGTCTTTGCCGGATGGCTCCGCTATCTGATGGCGGTGGATGACAACGGAAACGCTTTTGAACCCTCTCCCGATCCAATGCTGGAAACAGCGCAGAGCTATGTGTCAGATTGCAGGCTGGGCCAGAAGCCCGACTGCGGCCGGCTGAAGGGGCTGCTTTCCAATGCCTCGGTCTTCGGCGTGGATCTCTACAAGGTGGGGCTTGCCGAGCGGGTAGGCGATTATTTTGAAGAGCTCTGCGCCAGCCCCGGAGCGGTTCGCACAACACTACATAAATACGTGACGGAGGAATAAGGTCATGGCAGAACTGAACGAACGAATCTCCAAGATCGGCGTGGTGCCGGTCATCAAGCTCAATCACCCGGAGCGCGACGCCGCCGCGCTGGGCAAAGCTCTTTGCGCGGGCGGCGTGCCGGTGGCCGAGATCACCTTCCGCGCCGCCGGAGCCGACAAGGCCATCCGGCTCATGAAGGAGGCCTGCCCCGAGATGCTCGTCGGCGCGGGCACCGTCACCACCACCGCACAGATCGACGCCGTTATCGAGGCGGGCGGCGACTTCATCGTTTCCCCCGGCCTGGACCCCGAGCTTGTGGTCTACGCGCAGGAGAAGAACATCCCCATCTATCCCGGCTGCACCACCGCCTCTGAGTATCACCAGGCGCTGAAGTTCGGTCTGGAGCTCATCAAGTTCTTCCCGGCCGAGCAGTCCGGCGGCCTGGCCAAAATCAAGGCCCTCTCCGCCCCCTTCCCCATGTTCAAGGTCATGCCCACCGGCGGCATCAGCCTGAAGAACCTCAAGGACTATCTCAGCGCCCCGGTTATTGCGGCCTGCGGCGGCAGCTACATGGTCACAGCCGACCTCATCGACAACAACAAGTGGGACGAGATCACGGAGCTCTGCAAGCAGTCCCGTGAGATCGTGAAAGAAGTCAGAGGCTGATTTGCTTCAACGAGTGCGAAATAAAGGAGAAATGCTGTTATGGAACTGAATCTGAGACCGAAAGAAGAATGCCGTTTTGACGCCGCTTCTCTGGGCGAGATCATGCTCCGCCTGGATCCCGGCGAGGGGAGAATCCGCACCGCCCGTTCCTTCCGCGCCTGGGAGGGCGGCGGCGAGTACAATGTCATCCGCGGTCTGCACAAGTGCTTCGGCATGGACACTGCGGTAATCACCGCCTTTGCCGACAACGAGGTCGGCAAGCTGATGAAGGATTTCATCGAGCAGGGCGGCGTCAACACCGATCTCATCTATTGGAAGAAGACCGACGGCATCGGCCGGATCTGCCGCAACGGCATCAACTTCACCGAGCGCGGCTTCGGTATCCGCGGCGCGGTGGGCTGCTCCGACCGGGCCAACACCGCCATCTCCCAGGCGAGACCTGAGGATTTTGACTTTGATTATATCTTCGGCAAGCTCGGCGTAAGATGGCTGCATACCGGCGGCATCTACGCGGCCCTGAGCGAGCAGAGCTGCGAGACTGTGATCGCCGCCTGCAAGACCGCGAAGAAGTACGGCACGGTTATCTCCTACGACCTCAACTATCGCCCCTCCATGTGGAGCGCCATCGGCGGTCTGGAGAAAGCCCGCGAGGTGAACCGCGAGGTCGCAAAGTATGTCGACGTCATGATCGGCAACGAGGAGGACTTTACCGCCTGCCTCGGCTTTGAGATCGAAGGCAACGACGCAAACCTCAAAGAGCTGAATATCGAAGGCTACAAGAAGATGATCGGCAAGGCCGCCGAGACCTATCCGAACTTCAAGGTCGTGGCCACCACGCTGCGCACCGTCAAGACCGCCACCGTCAACGACTGGAAGGCCATCTGCTGGGCGGACGGCGAGATCTACCAGTCCAAGGAGTACAACGGCCTGGAGATCATGGACCGCGTCGGCGGCGGCGACTCCTTTGCCTCCGGCCTGGTCTACGGTCTGATGACCACGGGCGACGCCGAGAAGGCCGTCAACTACGGCGCGGCGCACGGGGCGCTGGCCATGACGACGCCGGGCGACACCTCCATGGCCTCCGTCAACGAGGTCGAGGCCATCATGGGCGGTGCCGGCGCGCGGGTGAAACGCTGATGAAATCTTTTATGGATAAGGATTTCCTGCTGTCCACCGAGACAGCGAAGCACCTGTACCATGATTACGCGGAGAATCAGCCCATCATCGACTACCATTGCCATCTTGACCCGCGCGAGATCTACGAGAATCGTCAGTTTGAGAACATGACGCAGGTCTGGCTGGGCGGCGATCATTACAAGTGGCGGCTGATGCGCTCGGCGGGCGTGGAGGAGCAGTACATCACCGGCGATGCGAGCGATCGGGAGAAATTTCAGAAATGGGCGGAGACCCTGGGCCTCGCCATCGGCAATCCGCTGTATCATTGGAGCCACCTGGAGCTGCGCAGCTACTTCGGCTATGACGGTATTCTGAACGGCGACACGGCGGAGGAGGTCTGGCAGCTTGGCAATGAGAAGCTGAAAACGCTCTCCGCGCGGAGGCTGGTCGAAAGCTCCGGGGTGAAAGCCCTCTGCACTACTGACGACCCGGCGGACAGCCTCGAATGGCACAAAAAAATCGCCGAGGACAAATCCTTCGGCGTGCAGGTGCTGCCCAGCTTCCGCCCGGACAAGGCACTGGGCATCGAGAAAGCAGATTATGTAAACTATCTTTCCCGTCTCGGCGAGATCAGGAGCTTCGCGCAGCTGGCGGAGGTTCTCAAGGAGCGGCTGACCTTCTTCGTGTCTCTCGGCTGCCGGGTCTCCGACCACGGGTTGGAGAGCGTTCCCTATGCCCCGGCAACGGCGGCGGAGGTCGAGGCGATCTTCCAAAAGCGGCTTGCGGGCGGCATACCCACGGCGGAGGAGCAGAAGCAGTTCAAGACCGTGCTGCTGCTGGAATTGGGACGGGAATACCACCGTCTCGGCGTGGTGATGCAGCTGCACTTCGGCGTCATCCGCGATAACTCTCACCGCGTGTTCCGCGCCCTCGGCCCGGACGCGGGCATCGACTCCATCGGCGATGCGCCCTCCGTCAAGGAGCTCGCGGCCTTTCTCGGCGCCTTGGACGATACAAACGAGCTGCCGAAGACCATTCTCTATTCCCTCAACCCCAATGATAACGCCGCGCTTGTGACCGCGATGGGCGCCTTCCAGACCGGGGAGGCCATCGGGAAGCTGCAGCATGGCAGCGCCTGGTGGTTCAACGACCACAAGGCGGGCATGACAGAGCAGCTCACGACCCTGGCCGCTGACGGGTACCTCGCGGGCTTCGTGGGCATGCTCACAGACTCCCGCAGCTTTTTGAGCTACGCCCGGCACGAGTATTTCCGCCGCATTCTCTGTGACCTGATTGGCTCCTGGGTGGAAAACGGGGAGTACCCGAACGATGAAAAGGCGCTGAAAACGATTGTCGAGGGCATCTGCGTCAAAAACGCGGAGCGGTATTTTGAATTATAAAATCAGGAGGATAGAACAATGGCATTGCATGTCATGGAGGAGGCCAATCGCTGTCTTGGTTGCAAGAATCCGAGATGCCGCGAGGGATGCCCCATCCATACAAATATTCCCGAGGTCATCCGCCTGCTGAAGAACGGCAAACTCAACGACGCGGGCTGGATGCTCTTTGAAAACAATCCTCTGACCACTGTCTGCTCCATCGTCTGCAACCACGAGAAGCAGTGCGAGGGGCACTGCATCCGCGGCATCAAGGATGTGCCGGTGCATTTCTCGGTGATCGAGAACTATATCTCCACGACCTACGCAAACCAGATGGTCAAGGGCCCCGCGCCCTCCAACGGGCGCAAGGTCGCCATCATCGGCGCGGGTCCCTCAGGTCTTACCATCGCGGTCATTTTGGGTCGCTACGGTTATGACGTTACGATCTTCGACAGCAAGGACAGGATTGGCGGCGTCATGCGCTATGGCATCCCAGATTTCCGGCTTCCGGATGCGGTTCTGGACGACTTTGCCTATCGCCATCTGGAACTCAAGGGCATCAAGTTCCGCCCAAACACCACCATCGGCGGCGCGATCAGTCTGGATGACCTGTTTCGGGACGGCTATCAGAGCGTCTTTGTCGGCGCAGGGCTCTGGCGGCCCAAAACCCTTCATATCAAGGGCGAAACGCTGGGGCATGTTGCCTTTGCCATTAACTATCTCGCATCTCCTAAAGCGTTCCGCCTGGGCGAGCGCGTGATCGTGATCGGCTCCGGCAACTCCGCCATGGACTGCGCCCGCACGGCCATCCGCAACGGTGCGCACTATGTCACCGTCTTCAACCGCCGGGATCAGATCGCCGCCAGCCAGTACGAGTCGAGCTATGCCAAGCTCGAGGGCGTGGAGTTCGAAATGATGAAAAGCCCGCTGGAGATCCGGGACGACGGCGTCGTCTTTGCAGACAACGAGTTTGACGAGGACGGCAAGTTGTGTCCGATCCCGGGCACGGAGAAACTCTACCCCTGCACGGGCGTCATCGTGGCAGTCAGCCAGGAGCTGGGCAGCAACATCATCAACACGGCGAAGGGGCTCGAAAAAGAGCGCGGCGGCATCATCGCCGTCGACGAGGACGGGCACACCTCCCGTCCCGGCGTCTTCGCGGCCGGTGATATCGCCCACGGAGCGGGCACCGTGGTTCACGCGGTCGCCACGGGCAAGCGGGTAGCCGAAGCCATGCACGAATATATGCAATCCCTCCCTTTGCCCGAGCCTTCGCCCTATGCAAACGTGCCGAGGGTGAAGCCGGTTTCCTCCTCGGTGATGGCCGAGCAGGCCATTGGCCAGATTTAATCAGAAAAATGGGCTGATGGAATTGTCCCGTCAGCCCTGCTTCAAGCTGTCGACAAAGTGTTGACAGTTTGAGTGGAAAAAATAGGAACTTCCGAAATAGGGAATCAGATTTTAACTTCCTTCTGTACAGATCTGATGCTCTTTTTTCATTATCCACCCTTGTCACAAAAACCGATTTTTCATTTTTGTGGCACGCGGGGGAAAATGAATACCGGCAAAAAGCATTTCTGTCTCACGCGAGAAAACGCGGTTGCCGGTACCCGGGAGGTTTCCAAAGGAGGGCGGGGAGGCCTGCCTTTGGCACACGATCTTGCTTGCAAGGTCTAGTGTGTTATACCTTTTGTTCCGCGAGGCGGGCAAAGGGGTGGTGTCGTCTTTCCGGACAACACGCCTTTGCCCGGCAAAACGGTAGCCAATACCTGCGAAGGCATGAGCAGGAATTGACTGCTGTTTTCATAAAGGAAGTGTGTGTGGAATGCAATGGAGCACGCACTTCCGGCGGAACAAGAGGTATATAAAAGCTCCCGTCCCTCGTCCCGCCGCAGCGACGTTTCCTCAAAAGAGCTTTCAGATTGAAAGCACGTTTCGGGTTTTCCGGACGAAGTGCTTTCAAGATGAAAGCTGAAAACGTTTTTTCTCTCCCTCGCTCAGATCCATCGAATGATCATGCTACAGCCTGAACAATCGCCGGAATGCACAGAAACGCTATTTGCACACTGTAACGATTCCGCCGCCTTGCGCTGGATCTCGTTATAGTTTTCTTTGAAATGATTGCAGGCCTGCTGCTCTAGTTTTTCCGCACGCGTCTCGCTGAGGCCAAAATGATCCCGCGTTTCTGCCTTCGTCCTCTCATCATCCGATGGATAACCGAAACGGTAAGCCAGATATGTTTTCTCCCGCGCCGTGCAGGCGTCCAGCGAATCAAAAACCTCTTGCCGGTGCTCCTTCTCCAGCAAGATCGGCTCCGGCCTTCTCTGATACGGGTCGATGTGCTTCTCCAAAAAGGTGAGCTGATTCTCGGAGCCTTCATAGTGATCCAGCCACAGAAACTCTCCGCCGATATCTTCTTTTTCTTTCAGCCCTGGACGGATGGTGTCGATCAGATAGTTGTTCAGCACCGCCGTCATGAACGTCGTCAGCTTTGTGCCGCGCAGTGGATCGAACGCAGAGAGCGCATCGCAAAACTTGATGCGGCCGAGCTGCGCAAGATCATCCAGCGTGAGGGAGCGATCAATGTCGGAGCTCAGAACATAGTTCCAGTATGTAAGCACCGTATCGTAAATCAGTCCCTCGTTGCGCCGGAGCAAAAGATTAAGCGCCTTCTCTTTTACCGCCTCGCAGCCACGCTGGGCGAGGATTACCAGGGCCTCGTTGCTTTTCTCATAATCTCTGGCCATCCCGTTTGCCTCCAGGCTTAAAGAATGGCAGCAGCGCCTTTGAAAGATCATCTTTCATCTCGTCCGAAACGCCATCCATCGCCGATATGCTTTTCACCAAACAGTCTGTGATCTGCTCCGGCTGGGCTTTCAGGATCTCTACCGCGCTGCCGCCTTTGGTCAGTTCAGCCTGCATCCGCTCAAAGGCCTGTTTGGTCATGGCCCTCGCGGCCTCCGGCTTGCCGGTCGGCATATCCTGCTTGATGGATTGAAGGATCGTTTTAAAAATCACCTCTATCTGTGCAAGCTCGTCTGCGTAAAGCGGCCTTTTCAGCGCCTGCGCCTGTTTGGAAAAGGAACTCGCTTTCTGCCGATACGTCGTTTCTTCCTTCCCGATCCGCAGCATCATACGGCTGACTTCGTTATAAAGCGCATTCTGCGCGGCAATGCCGGCTGCCCAGGCGTCGTCCAGATAATTGGCGATCCGATTCGTCAGATTGGCAAAGTCCGGGTGCTCCAACAGCAGATTGATTATGCGGTTGTCCACGGCTCCGGTGAAGAGATTCCGTGCGGCGTCGGGCGTCAGGCCCAACTCCTCGATCGTATAGTTTTTCTTGTCGGGCACGTCGGTGATGCCGAGAAGAAAGTCCACAGACACGCCGAAGAAGGCAGCGAGCTTCATCAAAACATCGTCCCCGACCTTTTTCACATTTCCGTTTTCGATCCGGCTGAGGGTGGAGTAGTCAACGCCGGTTTTCTCCGACAGCTCTTTCAGCGTGAGCTTTCGCCTGTTGCGCAGATCCTCCATGCGTTCCTTGATCCCGCCGGGCAAAAATACCTTCTCTGCCATGCGCAGCACCTCCTTTAGATACTCCGGGATGCTACCATCATCTCGCAAAAAGTGTCCAAAAAAACGGACTTTGGAATGTATGGAAAATACTTTTTGTGCCGAAAGCCGCGGGCGTGGTTCTTCGAAAAAAGAAGAGTCAAGCTTGCGGCTTTTTTATTCTGTTCTATTCCCCTAAATCCTTTTTTGGTTTTGGGGAATAGACGCTCTGTGGGAAGGTCCCCCAGAATTGCAAATTTGCAATTTCCCGCTGCTCGTGCCTTTCGAAATTGCAAATGTGTCAATTTCAGCCTTTCGTGAAGAGATTTTTCGTATAATAGGGTGGGAGCAGCGAGAAGAAAAACAAATTCCACCTACGCGAAGAGAGGGATCACCCGCACAATTGAATAGAAAAACGCACCGACCTAAAATCATCCGTCCATCCGTACTACCGTACCCGGGCGGAAGAGTTCAGGTCTTTTTCTTTTCCTGTTTCCAAGAAAACTGAAAGGAAGAAATCGAATGACAGATTTCAAAGCAATTAAAAGCCTCATCACAGCCCGTGAGGCGGCGGAACATTATGGGCTGACTGTAGATAGGCGCAGCATGGCGTTGTGCCCGTTCCATGACGATCATAGACCCAGCATGAAGCTGGACGAGCGTTTCCATTGCTTCGGCTGCGGAGCAGACGGAGACGCGATCGATCTGACCGCGAAGCTCTTTAACCTGACTCTCGTCGAGGCAGCAAAAAAGCTGATTGCAGATTTTGGAGCTGAAGTGTGCGAACCCGACTCGCCTGCACCTCCAGTGCAGCCCAATCCGGCAAAGCGCTGTCACGACGTATTGCTGGAGATGGAGATCCGGCTGTGGAGACAGAAACGCGAGACCGCGCCGCAGAGCATGGCCGATCCCATCACAACGGAATATGCGCAAAACTGCCAGATGTACGACTTCATCGTATATCTGGCAGATTTGCTTTCCAAGGGTACGGAGCGCGCGAAAGAAGAAGCGATCTCCTATCTGACAGGAGGCGTTCTAGACCGCTTTGAAGCGGTACTGCAAAAGGAGGTAATCAAATATGGAGACATTTTCTGAGAGGCCGGTCTGGCTGGACGGCGACAAGATCAACGAAGTGCTGTTCTGTGAGGAATTCGTGGCGGAGTACCCGATGATTTGTATCCATGAGGTCTTCTTCACCGTGAACGGAAAGGTGACAGACGAGAGCTGGATCAAAAACGCTATCTATCGGAAGCTCAAACCTTACGTTCAGCGCGGGCTCTTCCGGAAGATCACAGGGCTTCTGGAAACGCTGCGCGCAGAGTGTTATTCGCCTCCGCTTCCGATCTACCACGACCGCATCCACGTGGCCAACGGCACGCTGTTCCTGGACGGCACCTTCACCGAAGAAAAGGAATACTGCCGGAATCGGCTGCCGGTGCGTTACGATCCCGACGCAGCCTTTCCTCCGGAGTGGATCATGTTCCTCGACCAGCTCCTGGAAACGAAGGACATCTACACCTTGCAGGAATTTATGGGATACTGTCTGATCCCTACCACGAAGGCCCAGAAGATGCTGATGATCGTCGGGCAGGGCGGCGAGGGGAAATCCCGTGTCGGCGTGGTCATGCGGGCCATCTTTGGAGAAAGCATGGTGAACGGCAACCTGGCGAAGGTCGAAACCAATCGCTTTGCCCGGGCCGATCTGGAACACGTCCTAGTCATGGTAGACGACGACATGAAGATGGAGGCCCTGGCGGAAACAAACTACCTCAAGCTCATCATCACCGCGGAGCTGCCGCTGGATCTGGAAAAGAAAGGCAAGCAGAGCTATCAAGGGGAGATCTACGCCCGCTTCCTGTGCTTCGGCAACGGTGCGCTGAAAGCCCTTTATGACCGCAGCGAGGGCTTCTTTCGCCGGCAGATCATCCTGTCCTCGAAAAAGAAAGACCCGAACCGGGTCGACGATCCGAACCTCTCCGAGAAGCTGACGGCCAATCCCGAGGGGCTGTTTCTTTGGTGCTTCTA
>JAEEGJ010024996.1_pt1 | contig 12307 bp, 8 predicted proteins | sample 8958761 | NCBI WGS metagenome assembly JAEEGJ01 (sample SAMN16246546, study PRJNA631951) | gut metagenome | biome: gut microbiome; feature: rumen; material: RS-attached | host: Bos | place: Iran: Karaj | collected 2018-10 | reverse complement strand
AAGGTTCGAAAGTTTTAGGATCTACAATTTCAGGATATACATAATCTTCCCAAATGTGTAAATGTTGTTGGCATTGACATTCAAAAGCAATTCCCGGACCTGATATTTCCGACAATCCGTAAGAATTGTATGCTTTAACATTATATAATTCTTCTATTTTCTTTCTCATTGCTTCACTGTGAGGTTCCGCACCTATAAAAAATATTCTTAAATTTAAATCTTTTTTTACATCTATTCCGAGCTCTTTTACCGTGTTGGATAATCTTAATGCATAACTCGGCAAAATGTGTACAACCGTCGTTTTAAAATGTTGCATAAACCAAAGCTGTCTTTTACTGTTTCCCGGACCTATAGGAATAGTCATCATTCCTAATCTTTCTCCTCCGTAATGAAATCCGAGTCCGCCCGAAAACAAACCGTATCCCATTGTGTTTTGAAATACATCGGTGCTTCTTGCACCTGCGCAATACATCGATCTTGCAGATATATTGGCCCAATTTGCTATATCGTCTTTTGTGTGGAATACAACTGTAGGATTACCTGTAGTTCCCGAAGAAGAATGCATTCTTACAACATCTTTTAAATCCGTTACCAAACAACCGTAAGGGAAAGAATCTCTTAAATCTTGTTTTGTCGTGAAAGGAAGTTTTGTTACTTCGTCCAATGATTTTAGTTCGCCTATTTTTGCGAGTTTGTCTTTGTAGAATTGTGATTTTTTTGCGAGAGCAATTTGTTTGTTGATACAGTCCAACTGAAATTTTCTTAAATCTTTCCTGTCCATCGTTTCAATGTCTTTTTGCCAAAACATTTTATAATCTCTCCTGTAGTAAATATTTTAAAAAAAATACAATTTTAATATAATAATCAATTATAGCACATTTAAATTAAAAAGGCATAAATAAAATGATAATAGGAATAACATACAATCATTTAAAACCTAACGCACAACAATATTGTGCTACAATTTCCGATTGGTTAAAAGCAAAAAACATAAAGGTTAAAAATATTTCTTATAAACTTAATAAAAATCCGAAAGTCGATTTTATAATTTCTCTCGGCGGTGACGGAACAATGTTAAGAATAAGCAGACTTGTTTCAAAATATTCTATACCGGTTATGGGTGTAAATATGGGGACTTTGGGATTTTTAACCGATACAGATATCAAAAACGTTTTTAATTCATTGGAAAATATTTTAAGTAACGGTATTGAATATGAAGAAAGAATGATGTTGGATATTGAAATTGCAACAAAAAACGGAACGGTAAAAACAACTGCACTAAATGATTGTGTTATAAGATCAATATATAACGGAAGACTTACTTCCATAGATTCTTTTATCAATAAAAAGTTTTTGTCCAGTTATAAAGGTGACGGAATAGTAATAGCTACACCTACGGGTTCTACGGCATATTCGTTAGCTCTTTCCGGACCTATAATTTATCCAACATTATCTTTGTTTATTATATCTCCGATATCTCCGCATACATTAACACACAGACCAATGATTTTGGATTGTAATAATGTTTTGGAATTTACTTCCACCAACGATAACAAGAAATCGGATTTAGTTGTTTCTGTGGACGGACAGGAAAGTTATATTTTAGATAAAAATAAAAAAGTGAAAATAAAAATGTTTTCAAAAAAAGCAAAACTTATAAGAGACAGAAACTACTCTTATTTTGATACATTAAAAACGAAATTAAAATGGGGAGTATAGTTTTAAGTGATTACCACATTATCTATTAAAAACTATGCTCTAATAGAAAATATAACAATAGATTTTAAAAAAGGACTTACTGTTATAACCGGAGAAACCGGTGCCGGAAAATCAATAATTATAGATTCAATAGATTTGTTGTTGGGTGCAAGAGCAAGCACAAGCATAATAAGGACGGGGACTTCTTCATGCACGATTTCTGCGGAATTTAATATTTCAAAAAACGCTGCCGTTAAAAATATTCTTTCGGAATTATCAATAGATTGCGAAGATGACATTATAATAAGAAGACAAATTGATTCTTCCGGAAAAAGTAAAGCCTTTATTAACGATATTTCCGTAAGCATAAATACTCTTTCAAATATGGGAAAATATTTGGTTGACTTTTATGCTCAACATAAAAGTAATATGTTGTTTGAACAAAATTATCAAAAACAGATAGTAGACGGTATAGCAAAAAATGATTCTTTATTAGCAAAACTTTCGACTAAATATGATGAATACGAGAAATTAAAAAAGCAAAAAGAAGAAATAGAAAAAGCAAATACGGACAGAGAAAGATTATTGGATTTGTATAAATATCAAATAAACGAAATAAATAAAGCAAATTTAATATCTGACGAAGAAGAAAAAATAGAGCAGGAACTTCCCAAATTAAAAAATGCCGAGAAAATAAAAACGGTTACAGGCGAAATGTTGTCGATATTATATAAACAGGAACATTCCGTTACGGATAACCTTTCCATAATAAATAAACAAGTTGCCGTGTTGGAAAAATACGGAATAAATATTGAAAATATTTCTAAAAATTTAGCCTCGTCAATGAGTCAAATAGATGATATTTACAGAGAAATTGAAGATTTGTCCGACAGTACGGATATTACACCCGAAACTTTGGATAATATGTTGGAAAGACAACAATTAATAAAGAGATTAAAATCGAAATACGGTAAAACAATACAAGAAATTATCGACTACGGTAAACTTTTGGAAGATAAAGTTAAAAGTCTTGAAAACTATGAAGTAAATATGGATAAATTGCAAAAGGAAATAAATTTCATATTAAAGGAAATTATAAGTTTATGTGAACAAATTTCCGATAAAAGGAAAAAAGTATCAAAAGTTATATCAAAGAATATAATATCGGAACTTGAAGATTTAAATATGAAAAATTCTCAGTTTGAAATTGATATAAAAAAAGGTGAAATAACAAGAACCGGTTTTGACGATTTGGATTTTATGTTCAGTGCAAACAAAGGGGAAAAACTTTATCCTTTATCTCTTGTCGCTTCCGGCGGTGAAATATCGAGAGTAATGTTGGCTTTGTCTACTACAGTATCGAATCACTACAATGTCGATACCGTTATTTTCGATGAAATCGATACCGGAACAAGCGGAAAAACAGGTGAAAAAATAGGTAAAAAATTAAAAAGCCTTTCAAATCAGAGACAAATTATATCAATATCGCATTTGGCCCAAATTGCATCAAATGCGGACAACCATATAAAAATATACAAAGAATCGGAAAAAGGCCGAAATATAACGAAAGCCAAGGTTTTAAGTGCTAAAGAAAGAGTAGAAGAAATAGCTAAAATTATTTCCGGTGAAAAAGTAACGGAACACGCCATAAAACATGCCGAAGAAATGCTAAGCGACAATTAACAAGCATTTTACTGTTTTTTTGCTTATAGTTTGATTTCTTTGCCGTTGCAAATCTTCTAATCTTCCAATCTTCTATTCTTCCGTAGTGTTTATCTCGTGATTTTTACTATCTCAAATTTCATGGTTCCCGCAGGAAGTTCCACATCAACTTTGTCTCCCGCACCATGTCCCAATAATCCTTGAGCAAGAGGGGAACCGATAGAAATTTTCATTTCATCGGGGTTTGCTTCTTCTTCATCTACGATGGAATATTCATATTCGTCTCCGTCTTCATCTTTTAATGTTACGGTAACTCCTATGAATACTTTATTCGGATCGATATTTAATTCTTCAATTATTTTTGCTCTTGAAAGTTTTGAATCTATTTCCGCAATTCTCTGCATAAGATTTGTTAAAGCTTCTTTTGCTGCATGATATTCCGCATTTTCTCTCAAATCTCCGTGTTCTCTTGCTCTTGCAATTTCATCTTGAATCTGCGGTTTTCTTTTTTGCAATCTGTCTATTTCTTCAATTAATTTATTTCTTCCTTCTCTGGTTAAATAAATTTCACCCATTTTTTTTCTCCTGATATAATTAAATTGACTTTTTATACATTGATAAAAGTTTTTTTACCCACTTGTCTTCGGGGACTTTGCAAATTATTTTGCCTTTTTGAAATAGAATACCTTCGCCTATTCCGCCGGCTATTCCGAAATCGGCTTCTTTTGCTTCTCCCGGACCGTTTACAACACATCCCATAACGGCAACTTTAATATCGATGGGATAATCCTCGACAAGCTTTTCCACCTTACCCGCAAGTCCTATTAAATCAATCTGCGTTCTTCCGCAGGTGGGACAGGATACGACTTCAATTCCGCCTTTGCGAAGACCGAGCGTACGCAGTATAAGCTTTGCCGCTTTTATTTCCTCAACGGGATCTCCGGTAAGTGATACGCGTATGGTATCTCCTATTCCCTTGTTAAGTATAAGACCCAAACCTATCGAAGATTTAATGCTTCCGCTCATAACAGTCCCTGCTTCAGTGATCCCGACATGAAGCGGATAAGATGTCTTATCGGCAAGAAGCTCATGTGCTTTTACACACATCATTACATCCGAAGATTTGATGCTGATAACAAGATTGTCATAGCCCATATCTTCGATGAGTTTTACTTTGTCCAGGGCACTTTCACAAATGCCTTCCGCTGTAACACCGCCGTATTTTTCGACGAGATTCTTCTCAAGAGATCCGGAATTTACGCCGACTCTGATGGGAATATTACGCTCCTTGGCACAGTCGACAACAGCCTTAACTTTGTCGCTACTTCCGATATTTCCGGGATTAATACGGATCTTATCCGCTCCGTTTTCCATAGCCGCGATGGCCATTTTGTAATCGAAATGAATATCTGCAACAAGGGGTATGGAAATCTGCTTTTTGATCTCAGCGATTGCCTTGGCCGATGCCTCATCGGGTACGGTACATCTGATAATCTCACATCCGGCTTTCTCAAGTGCATGAATCTGTTCGACAGTTGCTTTAACATCCGCGGTCTTGGTATTGGTCATGGACTGGATCGCAATGGGATTTCCGTGGCCGATCTTTACGCCGCCTATATTTATCTCTTTAGTATTATCTCTGTATGACATAATGCCTCCGTTCATGTAAAGGTATTATACCATTCATTGACGATATTTCATCCCCATTTGAAATATTCCATAGTAGGGCGAAATGATGCCGCTTCAAGCAGGTGTTCACACCGGATATTTTCGCTTCCTTCGATATCCGCTATGGTCCTTCCCACTCTGAGGATCCTGTGATAAGAACGTGCCGATAGCTGAAGTTTCTTATACAGATTATCCATAAGATCCGTCTCTTTTTTACCCAGTTCGCAAACCGTATCCATATCATCAGCCTTGAGGTCTGAGTTAAATCTGTAGGATGTTCCTTTGAATCGTTTATCCTGCATTTCCCTGGCTTTCATGACCATCTCTGCCATCTGTGCGGAAGAGATTCCGCCCTTACCTTCCCTGATCTCTGATATGTCTATGTTTTTGAGTTCTGTGCACAGATCGATCCTGTCAAGTATCGGTCCGGAAATCTTACCCAGATAGTGCTTTATCTCATTTTCACTGCATCTGCATTTTCCTCTGTCGGGATAGTAACCGCAGGGGCATGGATTCATGGCGCATACGAGCAGGAAATCCGACGGATATTCGACGGAATACTTAACCCTTGCTATCTGTATTGTTTTGTCTTCAAGAGGCTGTCTGAGACTTTCTATGATGTCCCTGCCAAACTCTGGAAGCTCATCCAGGAAAAGCACTGATCTGTGTGCAAGGCTTATTATTCCGGGCCTCGGATCCACACCTCCGCCCACAAGTGCCTGTCGTGATATCGAGTGGTGTGGTGACTGGAATGATCTGGAAGTGATAAGAGCTTTTCCTTTGGGCATCTTTCCTGCGACGCTGTATATTGCAGTCAGTTCAAGACTTTCTGATAAAGTAAGCGGTGGAAGGATTCCCGGAATCCTCTTTGCAATCATCGATTTTCCCGCACCGGGCGGGCCTGTCATGATAAAAGAATGAAATCCGGAAGCACTTATCACAGCCGCTCTCTTTGCCCTTTCCTGACCGATGACCTGATCGAAATCAGGTATCTCATCTCCTGCCTTTTCAATGATCGATAAGGGATCCGTATATACCGCAGGAAGCTCTTCATCATCACCCGTTGCAAGAAAATCGATGACCTCTCTGAGATTCTTTGCACCACGCACCTTAATCCCCGGAACGATCGAACCTTCTTTGACATTGTCCGCCGGGATGATGCATTCCTTTATTCCCTTTTTTGCTGCAGTCTGAACAACGGGAAGAACGCCTCTTACAGGCCTGATCTCACCGTCCAATGATATTTCCCCGAGAAAAAGAAAACCTTCGGCACATCCGGGCGGAAGATATTCCATCGCAGTAAGCAATCCTATAGTCATAGGAAGATCGAATGCAGTTCCGTCTTTCCTGAGGTCACCGGGCGAAAGGTTTACCGTGATCCTTGATGCAGGTATGGATATACCATTATTTCTGAGAGCTGCTCTTATCCTGTCTCTGGCTTCCCTTACTTCAGGTCCCGGTGAACCTACTATATTGAACATGGGAAGACCGTTTGACATATCGGTTTCCACATTGATTATCTGTGCGTTTATTCCCTGTATCGCAGCGGATAGTATATTGCTGAACATGTTATCTCCTTATTTTCTGCAAAAGCATCCCGGACTTACCTGAACCGCATATTCTTCCAGACACAATTCCATAAGTATCAGGCAGATGCCCGTTTCGCCCGGTGATGTTAATCCTTTTTCTTTCATGTGACCGTCTATATCTTCCGCGCTCTGCGGGAAAAGAGTGAGCTCTCTATAGACTTCGAGAAGTCTTTCTTCGATATCCGGTTCTTTGTCCTTCTTACCCTCGTATTTCCTGTGACGTTTATCCGCCGCAGAGTCGTAAGAAGGTTTCAATAGATTTTGTTGTGCACGTTCCTCAAATCCCGCTTCCATCTCACTTAAATGATCTTCGAGAAGATCACTCATAAATATCTTAGGAGACAGATATACCTTGGCTCCATGGCCTATAAGGCCGTTACAGCCTGCGGAGAGTTCATCATTAAGCCTTCCGGGAACAGCGTAGATATCCCTTCCCTGATCAAGTGCCATGTCTACGGTTATAAGAGTTCCGCTTCTTGCTCTGGCTTCCACCACAACAACCGCATCGGAAAGTCCGCTCACAATGCGGTTTCTGGGCGGAAAATATCTTGATACCGCAGGAGTTCCCGGAGGATATGTCGACAGGATCCCACCGTTTTCTTTTAACATTTCATACAGATCGGAGTTTGAATCGGGATAACAGATATCGGCACCGCATCCGAGTACGGCATATGAGTTTCCACCCGCTCCCAGTGCGGCTTTCTGGCTTATTCCGTCAATTCCGAATGCCATGCCGCTTATTACATTTACATCATTTTTACCGAGTTCTTCCCCCAGCTCTCTTGCTGTTTTTACGCCGTATGGAGAGCATTGCCTTGCTCCGATTATCGCAACGGAAAGCTTATTATTTTCCGGTAAACGTCCATAGTAAAAAAGAGCAAGGGGCGGGTCGGGGATGTATTTTAATCTTTCGGGATAGTCATCTTCCCATATGAAGCTAAGCTTCATGCCACTCGACATAAGCTCATCGTATTTTCTGAATATGTCATTTTCCTTTCTGAACCTGATAAGTTCGGCGACCTGTTTTGATCCCGATCTTTTCATCAGTTCATCATCGGAGCTTTCAAAAGCTTCTTTCGGAGAACCGAAAGCATTTAAGATCTTGAAAACCGGCCCCTGTCCGATCCAGGGCACCGAAACGAGCCAGAATGCATAAGGTCTGTCTTTAGTATCCAAACCTGTCCTTTCTGTCGTCTGTACATGGGAAAAACGGGCGAATGCCCAAGATAATGCGTGAGATGATTGTATTTCATATATAGAAATAATGTCAAGATTATTCCGGTACATAAAAAGGGCGGCACTTTCGTGTCGCCCTTGAAAATATAGGGTAAGGGGTGATCAGATCTTGATTTCCATTGCGTCGGGATCCTGTGCGAAGTGAATAGCCTGATCGCGGTCGATCTTTCCTTCGTAGAAGAAGTTGCAGATTGCTTCGTCCATGGTGATCATACCCATAGCCTTGTTTGTCTGCATTACGCCCATGATCTGGTGTGACTTTCCTTCACGGATAAGGTTTCTGATAGCGTGGTTTGCAAGGAGTACTTCGAATGCTGCAACACGTCCCTTGCCGTCATAGGTAGGAATGAGCTGCTGAGAAATGATAGCTTCGAGAACGCCCGCAAGCTGAATTCTGATCTGCTGCTGCTGGTGAGGAGGGAATACGTCGATAACACGGTCGACGGTGGATGCAGCACCTATGGTATGCAGTGTTGAAAGGACCAAGTGACCGGTCTCGGCTGCGGTGATGGCAGTGGAAATGGTCTCAAGGTCTCTCATCTCACCGACGAGAATAACATCGGGATCTTCACGGAGTGCAGCACGGAGAGCGTTTGCATATGAACCGGAGTCCATACCGATCTCACGCTGGTTAACAACAGATCTCTTATGCATATGAAGATACTCGATAGGGTCCTCAAGAGTGATGATATGAGCATCACGGTTCTCGTTGATCCTGTCGATGATGGAAGCGAGGGTTGTTGACTTACCGGAACCGGTAGGACCGGTAACGAGGATAAGTCCTCTTTTTCTCTCATGAAGATCGATAACAGCCTTGGGAACACCGAGTTTCTCAGGATTGGGAATCTCAGTACCGACAAGTCTGAGTGCAAGACCTGCAGATCCTCTCTGTTTAAAGATATTAACACGGTAACGGCCGAGAGCGGGGATTGAGAAGGACATATCGTATTCACCGATATCCTCGAATCTGCGTCTCTGCTCTTCGTTAGCGATGGACATAACTACGTCCAGAGTGTCCTGAGGCATAAGTCTGTCATAGCCTTCAACAGAAAGAAGGGAGCCGTTGACTCTCATCTTGGGAGGTACACCAACCGTGATGTGCACGTCACTGGCGCCGGCATTTTTAGCCTTTTGCATTACGTCATAAATATCAACCATTTTGTTCACCCCTGAATTAATTTTTGGTTTTTATATCATTCCCTCTGCGGGGACATTGATACCTGCGTTATTGATCGCGTCTCTGTCCATGATGTATCTGTTGTCCAGAGTCTTCATGATGTCTTCAACTCTTATGTCCGAATATTCGTGGATCGAAAGATCCATGATCTTGTTCTGACGGAAAGTAATGACCGTCGGCTTGAGAATATTGGACGGATTCTCGTTGATGACAAGTGCCTTCTCGCCGGAACTGAGCTCAACGCTGACTCCGGGGAAAAGAATAAATACCGAATCGATAAGGGCCTGTACAACTCCGGGATCATAGATATCGCTCTTATCCTGGAATTCCATGATCGCCTTTACCTCGGAAAGTGATTCACCGGTAAGGCTCATTCCCGTTATCTCGTCATAGCGGCTTGCAACGAGAAGTATCTTGGCTTCCATCGACATCTTCTTGATCTCGATCTCTTCTCCGAGATCGACTGCCCTCTGAACTCTGAGAGCCTGCTGACAGATCCTTCTGACTCTTGTTCCTTCGGTACCGAGGCTTTCCTCGAGTGCCTCCGCTCCGCTTAAAGCTTCTTCATACATCGCCTTGATCATTGAAGGATCGGTCTCACCGCCGTAGATGGCAGGATTTCCGGAACCGACTTTTCCGATGTCATGAGTAAGTGCGGCGCTTACAAGTGCTAGTCTTTCTTCTATCGAGATGTTCAATCGGCTAGCAAGCATCGCGCTCAGGATCGCCGTGTTGAACATATGTCTGCATGTATAATCGTCTTTGCTTCGTAAGTTCTGATAGAAATGAACCTTACCTTCCAGATGTCCGTACTGACGGATTATCTGGCTGACGATGGTAGGAAGATTCTTCTGCTTCCTGGTTGTTTTGATTCGGGTTATTTCATCCTGAAGGGAGGAAACGGTCTTGATCTCGAATTTCTCGAAAGCCAGGTCCTCCTCCGACATGGGAGGCAACGGTTCCGCGGGCTCGAGAATATAGATTCCGAGAAGACCGAAGTTTTTAACAGACTCGATACTTCCGTCCGTGAGCTTGGCGTCACGCTCATGAAGAAGAACGCCGCTCTTGGAATAAATGGGTCTTGCGAGTCTCATTCCGCTTTTAAGATCTTCCCATTTTACGAATTTCAAATTTATCTCCCCAGATAAGCCATTAAATACGAACGGTACAACGCAATTATTTTACTATAAATATGATGCGATAACAAGAGTTTTTGAAAGACTGTATACTTTAAGTATACTGATAAAAACAGGGTTTTAAGGTCTTTTTGTCAGCCGACTCCTTCATCGAGCGAGAAGCATTTTTTTAACATATTTAAGTATTTCTCATTATTTCCCGATGCGGCCATGACCGGAGCATAAGCGTCTCTTCCGCAGATATCCTGTAAATATGGGGTCTTTCGGAACTTTTCGGTATATTCATTTACAAAATCCAGTATGCCTTTTTGGATCTCTCCGGCCTTTACTAAATCGATATCGGAATCCTCGAAATGAGGACCGTCAGAGTAAAAACCTGAAAATTTAGCCTGGGGCGATGACAAAAGAAGTTCCCAGAAAACATTGTATCCCTTACCCGGATCGTGCTTTTTGAGCAGATCCCTGTTAAGTGACTGTGAGAACATATAGCTCTTAAGCTTACCGCTCTGAAGAAAGCTTTCCGATGCATCGGGTTCTGCATTGTGAGGAGTGTTGGTTCCCGCGATGATACCGCTTACACTGCAGGGGATGTTCCAGGCTTTTTCCGCAAGATACGAAAGAGATACAGCTCCGCTTCCCGCCCAGCCAATATCAACAGCCGCAACCTTCTCGCAGCCTTTCAGCATTTCGCTGTAATAATCTTTCGCCGCAGTGTTCTGCTCTTCGTATGCTGAGACGATTCTTTCTTTAAGCTGCAAAAGGAAAGCTTTAAGCAACTCGGCAGTCTTTACGGTCAGTTCCTCTTCCGTTTTCAAAGTCTCTTCTTTGTCAGGAGATCTCCAACCTGACATTTCGTCCTTCAGAGAAGCAAGTTCCATTGAATCAAGTGCTTCACCGATCGTGATGTTCTCACCGATACGATGCGTGACAAAGCGTCTCAGGAAATCCTCCGTATCATGAGCCGCCATAAGTTTTGTCGATGCTTTTCTCGACCACAGGGCATACTCTGTTCTGTCTTCCGGGAAAAGGAGATCATAGACCTGCTTCAGGATATCCCCATCCCTGGATAGGAACAGCAGCTTATCAAGTTTTTCTATTACATACTGTTCGTGGATGAATCTGCAGTATCCGAGAACAAAAAGACCGCCGTAAATGTAGCCGTATTCATATTCCATGGAATACTGACCGGCACAGTTATAGATATGATTATTCACGATGCCGCGGTATGCGCTTCCCACGATGGGCGACATATCATGAGGCCTGTAAAGAAGATCGTATCTGCCCGTCTGCGGATAATGAACGACATCGATCCCTGCTTTCTTTGCCATCAGGACATCACTGCGCGGATCGTCACCGACGTGGATCAGCTTTTCACCGGAACCGATATCATCAAGAACCTTTTTGTAGATCTTTCCTTCGTACTTGTTGATGTTGTACTCATTGGAAACGTAAAGCTTACCTGCTCCTTCAAATCCGTTCTTTTCCAGAAGCATCTTTATGGTCGCTTCCGGAAGATACATATCGGAAACAATAATGAGCTTTTTCCCTTTTGCTTTAAGTCCGTTCCAGACTTCGAGCATAAAAGGATTTGGATAGCATAATGAAAGCTCGGTCTCCGTTTCGACGGCCATTCCTTCTTCGGGAGCGATCGAAGTTACGGATGCGAGTTCATCCCAGATCTCCTTAAGTGTAACTTCGTAGTGCTTTTCTTTTTTGTATTTCTTCTCACGTGCAGCGCTCTCTGCAAGAATGCGCTTGTTCTTAAAATCGAGGATGCCGAATTTTTCACCGAGGATATAGAACAGATCCGTCGGATCTGAAAAAGGCCTGAAGATAAGCGTTCCGAATACATCAAACGAAATAACGGAATACCCGGAGAGTTTTGCGATAAGCGAGTTGACGTCATATCCGAATTCTCTGACTGCGATTTCGGATTCCGGTGCATTTACAGGCACCTTCTTAGTCTCGTAGATCTCAGCATCGGGAACTTTTCCAAGGAATCCGCAGAACAAACAATGGTATGCGAAATTAAGCCACAGAAGGTAAAGCCAGGAAATCACTTTTTTTAGTCCCGTGCTTCCGTCGTGGAATCTGTGGTATCTGCATCTGATGCCGGGTATTCTGTTAACGAGTGCATTGTA
>JAEEGJ010024988.1_pt1 | contig 12309 bp, 7 predicted proteins | sample 8958761 | NCBI WGS metagenome assembly JAEEGJ01 (sample SAMN16246546, study PRJNA631951) | gut metagenome | biome: gut microbiome; feature: rumen; material: RS-attached | host: Bos | place: Iran: Karaj | collected 2018-10 | reverse complement strand
AGGAAGTCATCTTCCCGAACCTCCAGACCGAGGACAGCCTCATCGTCGTCGCCCACGGCAACTCCCTCCGCGGCATCATCAAGTACCTGAAGAACATCTCCGACGAGGACATCATCGGCCTGAACCTGCCGACCGCCGTCCCGTACGTGTTCGAGTTCGCCGAGGACGGTTCCCTGGTGAAGGATTACTTCCTGGGCGACCAGGAGGCCATCGCCGCCAAGATGAACGCCGTCGCGAACCAGGGCAAGGCGCAGAAATAGCCTGGTGAACCGCTTTTTGGAAAAGGTAGGCGTCGCCATCGCCTCCCGCATCGGAATCACGGCCGCAATCGCAATGATTGTGGCCGCGCTTCTCGGTGGGGGTTACTGGTGGGCCCGATCCAAAGCACCCCGCGAAACCGTCAAGGTCAGGGAGACCGGCACCAAGGTGGATCTGGAGGACCTTTGTTTCTACGGCTCCGGCAACGAGCGGGTGGACGGCAAGGTCTATCGGCCTGCCGACGATCTCCGGGAGCCTCATCCTGCCGTCATCTACTGCCAGGACAAGTCCTATGGCGACAGCTGGTGCCGTTCCCTGGCCGGAACCGGTGTGGTGGCCTACTGCTTCGATTTCAAAGGGAATGGCGAAAAAGCCCGCACCGCGGAGCTTGAAACCGTCCTCAAGGGCATCCGGAACCTCCGGTACGTGAACAAAAACAAGGTCTATCTCCTGGGTGAAGCCAACGGCTGCCTCACGGCCTCGACCGTCGCCTTCGACAACCCCAAGAAGATCAAAGGCCTCATCCTCGTCTCCCCCGGCTTCAACCCCCTGGAAATCAGCCGGAAAGCCAAACGCTACAACGACACCGTCCTCGTCGTGGACGACGCGCAGGGCCGCAAGGCGAACATCGCGGAAATCGTGGATTTCATCGATTGACCCTTTCCGTCAGCCATCTGCCAGACCACCGGGGTTTTCCGGTGGTCTTTTATTTTGCTGATTATCAATGCTTTTCATCGTGGTCTTTGTCCGGTTTGGGACATAGACGAATTCGCAAATAACTGATAATCAACGCATTAAGATGTCGGTTGCTTTGGAGAGCCAATTTTTGCGCAAAGTGCTCAGTATCAACGCGTTAAGGTTTAGTCTATGTCCTAAAAAGGACAAAGACTAAGCAATAATGCATTGACTATCAAAAGAATAAAGAAATCGCAGGGATTACTGCCCGCCCAGGCGGGAGAAGAAGGTGGCTACGTCCGCCCAGGTGCGGAGGGGATCTTCGCCGAAAGTGAGGACTGTGCCCATGAAGCCGTCGCAGCCTTCCCGTGTGAGGAGGTAGTCCCCCATCAGGAGTTCGGGATGGTTGCCCACGATGACGCGGTTCCAGGCGGGTACGCCGATATGGGCCTCGGCCCATTTCACATTTTCGCCCCAATGCTCCGGCTTGTTCGGGTCCTCCCGGCAGACGATGTATGTGTCATACAGTTCCGAGAGTTTATGGAATACCTTGAAGGCCTCCCCTATGGGGTGGTCGTTCCGTACATCCCGGAGGACACCGTCCATCTCCACCATCAGGGAACGCTTGGAACGGCCTTCCTGCTTGTCGTCAATCCATTGGATGACAGGAAGTAAGGCCCATAAGAACGTATGGTCGTTGAGCTGGTGCTCGCCGTCGAAATGAAGCGCCTGCGGATAATGTCCGGCAAACTCGTCAAAGCAGTTCACCATCGTATCCTTTGTGCCGAAAAGGCCCCACACGCGATCGGGCTCCACCACGGAGAAACGAGCGTCGGAAACGGTCCGATAGTCCTCGACAAGGGCTTTCGTGACCATGAAAGACGTCTGCCCGTCCTGCCTTGTAGAATGGAACTCCTGCTTACCCAAACCGTTGTTCTTGAGGATGGTATCGGCCAGATGCAGCGCCGGATTGACACAAATCCGGTCAAATCCAGCCAGCTGTTCGGTATACATTCCGCCCATGGACGTGCCGATGATCAAGTCCGGTTGCTCCTTCGAGCACAACTCCTTGAGCAGGTCGATGGCTGCAAATGGATCCACGGGCAGGTCGGGCGCGATCACCGCCGCCTGCGGCAGCAGGAGCCGGATCCGCCCCACCGTCCCGCTGGAGCCGGACGAGGCAAAACCATGGACATACAGGATCTTCTTGCCGGCAAACAGCCCCGGCCGGGCATATTCATACAGTTCCATGGTGCGAAGTTAGCAAGAATTTCCGACTTATTCCTTCTTCAGCTCCACCGCCGGATTGGTTCGGGCGGCCTTTAGCGTCTGCCAGAGGACAGTGCCGAACGCGATGGCCAGGGAGATGATGACGGCCACCACGAACACCCAGCCGTAACCTTCCACCCGATAGGCGAAGCGCTGCAGGTAAAGGCGGGCGGCCCAGATGGCCAGCGGGATGCCGACCAGGCAGGCGATGCCGGTCAGCACCATGTAGCCGCGGACATTCCGCCAAGTCTCGTGCGAAACATCTGAGCCGAAAACCTTCCGCACGGCAATCTGCTTGGTGTTTTCATCGGCGAAATACGTACTCATGGCCAGGAGACCCAACAGCGCAATCAGCACGGAAAGGACCGCAAACAGTTCCACCAGGCGCAAGGTCCGTTGAACGGGAGCCAGTTGCTTGAGGTTGATGTCCTTGACAAAACCGTATCGCCAGGAGGGTTCCTCGACGCCGGAGGTTTCCAGCCGGAATTCCCGATAGGCCTGGAGAATCTGATCCTCGTAGGTTTTTTCTTCCCCGGTGGTGCCGATGAGGAGGCAGTTGGCATAGTAGAGTTCCTCGACCCGGGTCACGATGACGCTGCCGTTGGGATTGATGGAGCCTTCCGAAGCCGGTCGGGCGGGGAAATCATGGATGATACCGCCGATGAACTCCGGCTGGGCTCCGTTCATACGGATACGTCGCGGGAAGACGGTCGAAGTGTCCGATACCGCCGCCTCGTTGAAGGCGGATCGGCTCATCCACATCGAATGCACCAGCGGATGCCCGAAGTCTTCCTCCACTTCCATGCCGAGCAGCTGGAAATAGGTGGAGTCGCAGACGATGACAGGCATGTCCACGCGGTGTTCATCGTCCACCTTGATACCCATCGTCATGTTGATAAGGCCCGGGATGCCGCGCCCCACACCGGCTTTCGTCACAAAAGGCAGCCGTTCCACCTTGTCCTTGAAAAGCCGCATGGCATCATAGTTCTGGGCGGAGTACTCAATGTAATACAGATTGTCCGTGGCGGCATGCATCGGCCTTGTCAACATGTGCCGCATCTGCACTTCCATCACCAGGGCCATCGCAATCAGGAAAACCGAAAGAACGTTCTGAACCACGATGAACACTTTGTTCAGGATCATCTTGTTCCGGCGCCGGAGCGTGCCCTTGATCACGTCGATGGGTTCGTAGCGAGAGGCGGCGAAAGCCGGGAGCAGGCCATTGATGACGCCCAGGACCAGAATGCCGGCCAAATACGCCAGGACATACCCAGGCGTCATCATGAAGGAAAGCCGCACACTGGTGTCGCCCACCCCCAGCATCAGTTCGTCCGGGTCGCTGTTGGAGACCAGGCTATTCACCATCGGTGCCAGCAGGTCGGCCAGGAGCAGTGCCGCCGCGAAGCAGACGGCCGTGAAGGCGACAGACTCGGCGATATACTTCCACAGGATCCCGGTCTTATCGGCCCCCAGAAGGCGCCGAGTGGCCATTTCCTTGGCCCGTTTGCCCGTGAGGGCCAGGCTCAGGTTCACATAGTTGAAGATGGCCGACAGCAGGAGCAGCAGCACGACGATGGTCAGTAGGCGCAGCATCTGCACATTGCCCGTGCGGGTCAGCCCGTTGCTGCTGCCGGTGAAGAAAAAGGCCTCGTCCATGCGGTACGCCTTCCAAGCATCCACCTTCTCGGTGGCCCAGGAGGCATCGTAGTTCTTATGCAGCAGCGCTTTTACTTTGACCTGCACATCGGCAAGGTCGGCATCTTCCCGCACCCGGAACCAGGTGGTGTAATTGCCGATGCTGTTGAACACCTTTCCCTGCTCGAGCGCCCAGCTGTTCGTGATATGCGTCATGATGTCCGCGGGCATGAAGAAGGTGCCGTCAAAATCGGCATAAATGCCCTTGATGGTGCGGTCCACTTTGTCCACCTTGATGACTTGGCCGACCTGAGCACTTATCTTCCGGGCCAGGGATACACTGATAAGGATGTCATCCTTGCCGACAAAGTCCTCCAGGCTTCCTTCCAGGAGATGATATTCCGGGAAAACCTTGAAGAATTCGGCATCGGCCTCGATTCCGGAAGCCTGGACGGGCTCCTCCCCTTTTTGAATGACGGGCTGCCACAGCACCGCCGCATGGGTCGCCGCCTCCACTTCCGGGATGTTCATTTCCAGTTCCTCTTTGTCCCAATAGGTCAGACCCAGGAACTCATTGCTTCCCAGCACGAAAGTCCGCTTCCAGTCCGGAGACTCGTGCGCCACCTCGTACTGCTGCACCACGTAGGAGCCGATCAAAATCACAAACGCCAGGCTCACCGCCAATCCCACCGCCTCGATGACGGTATACAGCTTGTTGCGGGAAAGAAATTTCAGATAGCTTTTCATGTTTTCATCATTCCGAGCTTGACCCGGAATCTGTCATTGATTATATTGTTAACTGTACCAAGTTGAGACGAAAGTGCTGAACCAAGCCGTGAAAAGAAACTTGAAACGGTTTCCGCCAGACTTTATGTTCCAACTTGATTCTAAAGAATTTACAGACTTGAAGTCACAAATTGTGACATCAAGTTGGGGTGGAACAAGAAAGCTTCCATATGCTTTTACCGAACAGGGGGTCGCCATGCTGTCGGGGCTGTTGCACAGTGACATCGCCATCGAGGCCAACATTGCAATCATGCGCGCTTTCGTGCAAATACGAGAGTACTTGCTGGCCACATCTTCCCTATCCGCCGAATTGAACGAACTCAGGGCAAAAGTCGACCTGCTGCAACTCCAGCAGGAGGAGAACATCGGTGCCGTCAATGACCTTTCAGAAGACATGCGGCAAGAGATCGACAACCTGTACCTGGCCATAGCGGAGCTTTCTTCCCGTCTTGAAGAGAAGAAAAATGAACCCAGGCCCAAGATTGGTTTCCAGCAGAACATGGACAAGTAACTACTCTTTTTTCAGTTCAATGGCCGGATTCGTCCGGGCAGCCTTGAGGGTTTGCCAGAGAACGGAAGCGAGCGAAAGCAGTACGGTCAACAGGGCGGCAGCGACGAAGATCCACCAATAACCCGTAATATGCTCGGCATAGTTCTGCAAGAAGCGTTCGCAAACCAGCACGGCCATCGGGATGGCGATCAAAAGCGAGATACCGATCCACAGCATATAGGTCAATACTCCCCGAAGCGTTTCCGTTGAAAGGGTCCCTCCGAATACTTTCCGGATGGCTATACTCTTGGCATTGGCGTCAGCATAATGGGAACTCATCGCCACGAGCGCCAGCAAGGAGAGCAGGATCGATATCAGACAGAAGACCTCTACCAGACGTACATATCGTCGCATATCGTCGTGATCAGCGGCAATCAAGTCTTCGATATAGGCGTTCTTCGCATACTCCATGTCGAATACATCCGAAAAACCGACCTTTTCTTTGCAATATGCCCCCACTGCCTCCCTGAACCATTGATCAAATGCGTCATGGTCCGGACTGGTTTGAATCAGGAAAGCGCCGACATACCCCGGCGATGCCTCGACTTCTACGATCGGAACCGCTTTTTCATCGCCATATTTGTCCTTTCCATTGACCGGAATGGTCCGGAAGTCTTGCACGATACCGCCGATGTGGGAGGGATAATACTGTGGATATTGGTCATATCCCCAATACAGATCCGCAGGCGATGCATTCTCCCGGGTGATTCCGTATTGATTGGCCGCCGACCGGGAGAGGAACACCGATCCTCTCATTTGGGCAAATCTTTCTTCTATCCTGAATCCCAGCATCTGGAAGGCGGTACTGTCACAATGGATGGTCTTCAACATCCCCTGCTTTCCGGACATGAAATTCGTGACATACGATGGATAACCGGTAGTAGATCCAATTTCATGCACAAGAGGCGAAGACCTCAGCACGTCGGCAAGGGAAACCATATCCTCTCCTTTCTCGACAAAACCGGGGATATAGAAAAACAGGTCCTTCCGTATGTCTGCACCCATATCAGCCTTTTTCAGGAAATCCAGCTGCCGCTCCAGTGTGATCGCCATCACGATCAGCACAATGGCAAGGACACCTTGCAAAACAATGCAGATCTTTCCGAAATACATCTTCCGCTTGCGGCGGATTTGTCCCGAAACCACATCCAGCGGCCGAAATGAAGCGCAGGCAACGGCCGGAGCGATTCCCGCCAGCAATCCGACCAACAGCACAATTGCGGCGGAAACTGACAAGAATACTCCATCCAAACGGATTCGGAAAGGTATACTGAGACCAGTCGGCCGAATGCTGTCCAAGAGCGGAGCTATCCACCAAGCCAGCAGGACAGACAGAAGAAAACAGAAAAAGACGAAAAGAAGAGATTCACCCAACACGCGCCGAAAAACCTTTCCCTTATCTTCACCGACAAGACGACGTGTCGCCATTTCCTTGGCCCTGTCACCCGTTACAGCCAGGCTTAGATTCACATAACTGAGCAGTGCCGAGAGAAGCAGCAGGATGACCAACGCAACAAGCACGGACAAATACATCCGTTTCCCCTGTCTTAACGCAGGTTGCTGCTGTTCAGACCAATAGATGTCATCATAAGGAGTCAGCATCCGGGCCGCTTTTTCATCCGGCCTCAAGAACCACCCATGCAGGTTTCTGATGTGCGCATTCAACAAAGAATCGACCTGGATTCCATCGTAGAGATGGGAGAACATAATAACACTCCGTCCCGTCCCATTATTCTCCATATCCGACTCCCGGGTAACCGTCGCCAAGGGGCAGAGCCTCGACTGGAGACTTACAGCGAAATCGAAATCTCCGAGAATCGTATAGGAGGGATCTTCGATAACGGATGTGATCCGTGTCATGACCGGGGCCGATGCTGGGGTTTCCAGATGGCCGATGGGCTCTCCGACAGGGTTGCGTCCTGGGAAATATCTACGCGCAGCGGAGGCGGTAATGGCCACTCCCTCTCCCCCTTCGAAAGGATCTTCACTACCGGACAATACTCTCAAGGGAATCATGTCAGGCAGATTGGAATCCATCATCCCCAGGGCGACCACATGGTTCTCCCCGCCGATCTGCACAAGGCCCTGCCCTATCTGGAAAGCGGCGGTTTCCCGGATTTCCGGGATGGTCGCCAATTGATCGATCGCGCTATACTCTCCAAAGATACTTCCCCTGCTGGCAGGTCCTACTAAATATAAGTTATTGTGGTCGGGGACATGATATACGACTCCCAATTGATCCCGGATGGAAGAGCCGATAATAACCACGAAGGCCAGGCTCACCGCCAGTCCGATGAACTCGATGGCGGTGTACAGTTTGTTACGGGATAGGAATTTGAGGTAACTTTTCATCTGTTATTCTTTCTTCAGTTCCTCCGCTGGATTGGTGTTCAAGATGGTAAAGGACATCGTGGAGATGACAGCGGAGGTCATTCCCAGGACGAGCACCCATGTCAACAGGAAAATCCAGACGGGAACGGGGGCCTGTTCTGCGAACTGTCCCCGCCAGCGATCGATGATCCAGACACTGAGTGGAATAGAAGCGACAAAGATCAATGATCCAAGGATGAGGTATTTGCGCAACAAGGTCCACAACAGTTCCGGTGTCGTGGCTCCCAGGAGTTTTCGTATCGCCAGGCTTTTCCGAATAGTCTCCACTTCCAAGTATATGAGACCGAAAATGCCGAGAAGCGCCAGCAGAAGAGAAAGAAGCGAAGAGACATTCACCAGTCCGCTTTCGCGCTCATTGTCACGATAGAAATTGCGAGCCGTTTCAGACAGCAATTCGCAACGTGCACCGCCTTCACCGCTCGAAAACGCTTCCAGCCGGGACGGCAGGTTGCCCGCCACTGCTCCGGCCTTGCCGGAAACGGTCTTGACCGCGACCCGAAAATACCTTGGCATACCATTGCTGGTTCCGCTTCCTCCGGAACAATAGAATGCATAGGGCTCTACCGGATGCTTCAGATCCTGGAAATGGAAATCTTTCACCACACCGACGATCTCGGCATCCTCATCTGCTCTTCCTGTGCGAATGCCTTTCATCGATGTACCGAGGCCGGCGCCGGGGTATGCCCGCATGAAGGCTTCATTTACGATAAACCGTCCTGTCGTACTCCGGCCGTCCTCATCGGTAAAACTGCGCCCCTCTTTGATTTTAAATCCGAAAAAATCCAGGAAATCCGGAGTTACATCCAGCCCGACAAAACGGACGGTACCACCGGCTGCCTCTCGGATTTGCATTCGCGGAGAATTGTCAAGGAGGGGGACATTGGAAAAAGTCACTTCCGTGATATCCGGATCTTTGAGGAGTTCTTCCCGTACAGCCTCGTATTTCCCCGAAGTCTCCACGCCCATATAGGCATATATGATGTCACGTGTCCGAAATCCAAGGTCGAAATTAGACACAAAGCGGTTCTGCACGCCGATCATCAGACCGACAGCGATGAATAAGAAAGAGAGCAGATACTGGAAAGCCAATGTCCCCGTCCGGAATTCTTTTCCTCGCCCAGACAAATCGATTCGTCCTTTCAGGACAGTTCCGGGCGAAAAGGAAGCGCCATAGCGGGATGGAAGATAGACTGCCAGGAGGGATCCGCCCAGTGCGACAGCCAGGCAGGCAAAAAGTGTGGGCATCAAAGCGCCCAGTCGCAACGGTACACTCAGGAACGATGCGAGAGGAGTAGCCCTCACAATCAGCAGCACCCCGATGGAAAGAGCGAAAGCAACCAGACAAAGGATAATGGCATTTACCAAGTCACGCCGGAGCATGACCTCTTTTCCTGCTCCGAATATCATGCGGATACAGCCATCTTTTATGCGGAACGGAAGTCCGGCCATCGAGAGATTAAAGACATTCAGCAAACCAACCAGCAAAAACAGAAACGCAATGGCCGTAAGGACCGCGTCGCGGGTTCGGTTGCCCGTGCCGCCTCGGAACGGATTGTAATGTGCATCGTGAAGCGGTACGAGCCGGGACTCTTGCCTGGTCCTTTCCCGGATGTCCGGCGGCGTAGACTCATCTTCCCACAAGACGAGATTCTTCTCGAAAGCATTGGCAAGAACCGGTGTGATTACTTTCGGAGATACTCCCTTTCTCAGCCGGATAAAAGCCTGGAGGCTTTCATAATTAGGGTCATTGTTTGTCGAGTAATTGTCCCCGATCTGCGCGAAGGCCCCGTACGTCGCAAGCGTGCTGTTTATAGGAAAATCCCGACATACTCCGATTACCGTCGCTGGCTCGGGCTCATCTGTCAACAACCGCATGACCTGCTGCCCGACGGCGGGAGCCGACCCACCGAAGAGCCGTTTCGCCACCGTCTCCGTCAGAATAAGAGCATCCGTACGGTTGAAGTCCACCGCGCTTCCTGCAACGAAGTCAAAAGGAAATACTTGAAGGAAATCCGTGTCGATCAATCCTGCAGACATATCCATCAACGGCACAGACGTCTCTGGATCGAATATAATGGTTTCGCCTAATGTCCCCATGGCCTCAACGTCTGGAGATGCGTCCCGCAGAGTCTGAATCTGCGGACGATTCAGTAAGGCCATATAGGGATCGAGTTCACCGAGATGACTCTGCGGCCGCTCGAAAGTGTATATCCGGCTGCTTCCGGGCAAAGTCCGGTCGAAAGTCACGTCGTATCCCACCTGCGCCATGAGCGTGATAAAGACGGAGAAAGATATGAGAAGTCCGGCAACACCCAGGGCATCACTCATCCGTTTACGGAACCAGGGTTTCATAAGGTGCTTGATTACAGTTCGTTCTTGACGTCGGAGACGATCTGTCCGTCGAAGAGGTCGATGGTGCGCTGGGCACAGGCGGCATCCTTCTGGGAGTGGGTCACCATGACGATGGTCGTGCCTTCCTGGTTCAGTTCCTTCAGCAGGTCCATGACCTCCTTACCGTTCTTGGAGTCCAGGTTACCGGTCGGTTCATCGGCCAGGATCAGCTTCGGGCCGGCCACCACGGCACGGGCGATGGCCACCCTCTGCTGCTGACCGCCGGAGAGCTGCTGCGGGAAGTGCTGGGCGCGGTGGCTGATGTTCATTCGCTTCATGATGTCCGTGACCTTTTGCTTGCGCTCGACCGCGCTGATGTTCAAGTAGCGAAGCGGCAGCTCAATGTTCTCATACACATTGAGTTCGTCGATCAGGTTGAAGCTCTGGAACACAAAGCCGATGTTGCCCTTGCGGAACTTGGTGCGCTCCTTCTCCTTCAAGCCGCCCACCTCGGTGCCGAGAAGCTCATAGGAACCGCTGGTAGGATTGTCCAGCAGGCCGAGGATGTTGAGCAGCGTGGACTTGCCGCAGCCCGAAGGGCCCATGATGGCGACGAACTCGCCATCCTTGATTTCGAAAGAAACGCCGTTGAGGGCCGTGGTCTCGATCTCTTCCGTGCGGAAGATCTTGGAAAGGTTGGAAACATTGATCATCGTAATAACGCTTTTAGCGTTATTACGAAGCAAACATTGAGCCGTTTTATTTAATATGTTGATTTACAGTTACTTGCATAATTTAGAGACTTGTAAAAACTGTAAAGGACTTTACAGTCACTTTACACTCTCTTTACAGTCTGTCATTTCCGTGATTCCGGCTAATATCTGGATAAGACGCAGCACTCGTTCTTGAAACTATGCCTGGCTACGAGTATCTTTTTTCGCAGGTTTTTATGAAAAAATGGGACATTTTTTGGGCCACTATATACGAAAAATCCCCCTCAGACTATTCTGAGAGGGATTTCAGTGGAGCATAGGAGAATCGAAAACCGGCCTCCTACGTGCTTCTATTGGGGGGCCTCAAGAAAAATGGTACTAAAATGGTACTAATTTTCAAGAGTGGTACTCCGGTACCTCCAAAAGGTTAAACAATAGTGTCAATGAAAGTTTAACAACGTGTGATAAACTTTCGGCATTTCCGCCACTACAAATTTAACAATAATCCCCGAATTCTTTACACCTACTTTAAGAATAACTTCCTTCTTATTTTATGGCGAAAGAACCTAATTAGTGCTTTTGGATGAGATAAGTTTTTGTTAACTTTGCATTTGTATGAAAGGATTTGTGTCATATATTTTGGGGTTGTGCCAGAAGAAAGAAGGAACCGAGGTTGAATTCAAGTCGGCACTCGGCGGTTTTCCGGGGAGTTTCTGGGAGACTTATTCGGCATTTGCGAATACAAAGGGTGGCGTGATTGTGCTTGGCGTGAAGGAGAAGAATCATCGATTCACGCCCGATGGGTTTACGGATGAGCAGGTGGACAAGTATAAGAAGACATTCTGGGATTGTGCCAATAACAAGGGCAAGGTGAGCCATTGTCTTCTGATGGATAAGGATGTGATTGAGGGAGAGCTTGACGGGAAGAAGGTTCTGGTATTTGTCATTCCTCGTGCTCCGTTCGATGTGAAGCCGGTTTATATCAACGGGAATCCGAATCAAGCGTTCAAGCGTAATCACGAGGGAGATTACCTTTGCACGAAGGATGAGATTAGCCGCATGTTTGCCGATGCGATGGTTCTTACCAATCCGCAGGACAGCCGTATTCTGAAGAACTTTACACTGGAGCGTGATTTTGACCAAACCACCATCCGGCAATACCGTCAACTGTTTCAGATGCGACATGAAGGTCATGCATGGAATGATCTGGGCGACCTGGAGTTCTTGCAGCGCCTGGGAGGATACCGAGTGGATCAGGAGTCCGGAGAGAAGGGCTTTACGCTGGCTGGCGTGCTGATGTTCGGTACAGAGTTGGCCATTATGGGCGTAATGCCGCGTTACTTCGTTGATTTCAGGGAGAAGCTCAGCCGCGATCCGAACATCCGTTGGACGGACCGTGTCTATCCGGACGGCATGTGGGAGCCGAATCTATATCAGTTCTATCGCCGTGTCCTGCCCAAGCTTTTCCTTGCGTTACCGACGCCGTTCCAGATGGAGGGCGTGTATCGCCAGGATGAGACCACCGCACATAAAGCCGTCAGGGAGGCGTTGGTGAACTGTATCGTCCATGCATCGACTCGTCTTTACGAAGGTCCTGTCATTGAACGTTATCCTGACCGGCTGTATTTCTCGAATCCGGGAACGATGCTCGTGAGCGTAGAGGACTTCTTCGAAGGCGGCCATAGCATTTGCCGCAACTCG
>JAEEGJ010024985.1_pt1 | contig 12311 bp, 11 predicted proteins | sample 8958761 | NCBI WGS metagenome assembly JAEEGJ01 (sample SAMN16246546, study PRJNA631951) | gut metagenome | biome: gut microbiome; feature: rumen; material: RS-attached | host: Bos | place: Iran: Karaj | collected 2018-10 | reverse complement strand
CGTCCAGATTCCCGGGGAAACCTCTCCTGAAGCTCAACGGCAAGGAGATGATTGTCCGTACTATGGAACGTGCGCTCCTTGCGGATTGCTTTGACCGCATTGTCTGTGCGACGGACAGTCCCGAAATCGAAGCTGTCGTTCAGGCGGCTGGCTTTGACTGCGTGATGACGGGGGAATGTGCAACTGGTTCCGACCGCGTGGCTGAAGCTGCTAAAAAGCTTGGTCTTGACCTGGTCGTGAATCTCCAGGGCGACGAGCCTCTCGTTGAACCTTCCGTGCTCCGCGATGTCGCGAAAGGCCTCTCGGAACACCCCGACTGCTGGGTGACGGTCGCATGCCCGTTGAACCCTGCAGAAGCAGAACTCAAGACCGTTGTGAAAGTGCTCGTGCGCAACGGTGTGGCTGTAGACTTTACAAGGTCTGTGCCGCCTGCAGAGGCGAGCCGCTGGTTCCAGCACCAGGGCATTTACGCTTACTCCCGCGAAGCTCGCGATGAGTTTGCGTCGCTCCCGCAGAACAAGATTGAGCTGGAACGCTCGCTGGAGCAGATGCGAATCTTGGGGAAGCGCCCCATTCGCATTGTCCAGAGTGTGTATCCGAGCATTTCCGTGGACGTCCCGTCGGACGCTACCCACGTTGAGAATATTTTGCTAGATCATTTGCTAAATCCTTTGCTAGATGAACCTTTCAGAAAAGGCAATGAACGCATCTGAAAAAAGAATTCTCAAACTCGCAATCATCCTCTTTATCATTGGTTTAACCGTCCGCTACCTTCCGTGGGGGCTCCCGTCTATAGAAACATTCGAAGTCGGTGACGCTATAGTTGTCGCTAATGCGCCTCCGGGATTATCTTCTGATGCTTTTCCACTTGCAGATGCGAGTACGGTCCCGTCTGACGATACAAACAAAATAACACCCTTTGCGGATCCCGGCCCGAAATCAACCGAGCATCACCGTAAGGCGAAGAAAAAAGTCACGCTCCCGCTCCATATTAATACGGCGAGTGCCGACGACTTGTGCGCGCTAAAGGGGGTGGGGCCAAAGCTTGCCGAAAAGATTATTGAGCAAAGAACGGCGTCAGGACCGTTTAAAGGGCCTTCTGACCTCAAAAAAGTGCATGGAATTGGAAAGAAAAAGCTTGAAAACATGTTACAATCGATAATTTTTGATTAGTTTTAGGAAGAAAACTTTACATAAGTGTGTTTATGAGCGAATCGAAGTTATATCTAGGTGTAGAAGTTGGCGACCACTATATGAAGGTTGCCCTTGTGGACTCTTCTGAAAAGAAGGTGGTCAAGACGGCTGTGCTCCCGGTGGAGTGTAACCCCATTTACGATATTTTCCTTTTTGAAAGTACTCTCCAGCAGTGGGTGGACGAGAACCAGATCAAGGAAATCGAAGCGACTTCTGTCACCGTGCCTGCAAAGATGTCGATTATCCGCAAAGTTTACGTACCGCCTGAGGCTGTAGCCAACAAGGATCAGTATTTGAAATGGTACATGGAACTTTTCACCAACGCCGATGTGAGCGCCTATATCGTGGACTCCAAGACGTTGAGCGGTGACGATTCCTTTGGCTATAACGAACTTGTGATGGCCGTTCGAAAGGAATGGGTTGATGCCTTGCGCAAGGGTTTCCGTTCCCGTATGCTTGCTCCGAAATCGATGGAAGTCGATGTGCTTTCGCTCATGAACGTGATGGATGTTGGCGAGAAGGTCAAGGATGCCGTTTGCATCGTGAAGGCTGACTTTGACGGTGTGTCGATTGTCTGGATGCGTCGCGACGAGCTTTTGGCTTTGCGTGGCGTCTCGACTCTTTCGATGGTCGGTAAGACTGCCGATGCCGCTTACCCGATCCTTGCCGATGAAATTGTTGAACAGATGAAGCTGGTTGAAACGGAAAATGGCGTGAACGGCGTGACCGACGTTCGCCTTTGCGGTGAAATGGCATCGGAAGATTCCTTTGTCGATCTCCTCATGGGCAAGCTGGAAGGATATAACGTATCGCTGATCAAGTCGCTGTCTCAGCTTCCGTCTGACGAAAGTGTTGACCCTATTAACATGGTTTACTGCGTCGGTGCCGTTGGTGCCGCCTTGAACCCGATGGAGGGTGTATGATTCGCATGAACCTTATTGCGGTAGCTGAAAAGAATGCTACTATCGGTAATGCATCTCAGCATTTGCATGTGACGAATGTTGCGGATGTGGAACGCCGCTACAAGAGAAAGTATTTGACGGTTGCAGTGGCTGCCTTGTTTGTGTTTGTGGCCTTTAGCTGCTACATGAGCATCAAGGGTGTTCCGGCTGCGTTGGATGGCGTCTTCCCGGAATCTTACCTCAACTTGATTGGGGCGAAGAACCCTAATATGAACAAGACGACCCCTGCCGGTCCGACCGCCGAAGAGATTGCCAGACAGCAGGAAGCTGTGGCGAAGGCTCGTGCCGCCATGCCTGTAAGGGATATTGTGGCCGAAATCAATCCGCAGGTTCTGTTTAATAACAAACGAACGGGCTATGGCAGCTATTTGCCGCTTGAAAAGCTTTCGTACCAGAAGACTTCGCTCCCGCAGTTCCTTTCATTCCTCAATACCGCAGTTCCGGACGATATCGGTTTCTCGGAATGCGTGTACCAGGCTCCGAACTACTATTATTTGCGCGGTGTCGCGATGAAGGCTTCGTCGCAGCATACGCTTATAGATAGACTCAAGGCGGTGAGCAGACAGTTCCAGTCTCCGATTGCATCTGAAGCGGCAACTGAAGTGGCTGCATTTGGCCAGTTCAATGTTCCGCAGGTTCGCCTGGATGCTGTGCGCGGCTTTGTCCCTGCTAGCGAAATTCCTGCTGAAATCAAGGCGCTCAAGAATCTTTCTTCTACGAACAAGGTTCAGTTGAAGGGCTTGGAAAAGCCTGTTGTTGAAGACTTTGGCGTATTCAAGCGCTATGCATACAACGTATCTTCGACGGCTGACTTTGCCGATTTGCTGAATTTCTTGAACGCATTTGCCAATTCACCGATCCGCATGGGTGTACCGAAAGCTGAACTCAAGTACGCCAAGAAGTTCTTGATTACGAACATGCGTATCGAAATGTTTGTTCTCCGCTAGTATGCCGATTCGTATTACAGGCGGTTTGTTGCGGGGGCGCAACATCGAGTCCCCGGATACCATGAAAACACGTCCGACAGCTTCCCGCACGAGGGAAGCTCTCTTTAACATTTTGCAGGGCGTTGATGGATTCCGCATGCTGGACCTTTTTGCCGGAAGCGGCATTATGGGGCTTGAAGCGTTGAGCCGTGGGGCAGCAAGTGTGACTGCCGTAGAGCTTGCGCGTCCGCAGGCGAGGATGATTGAACGCTCGTACAAGTCGGTCAACATGGATTCCAAACTCAAACTCTTGGAAACGAGCGTTTTGACCTTGAAAAAGGAAATTGTCTGTGCCGATGGCGGTTTTGACCTGATTTACGCGGATCCGCCGTTCAAGGACATGGATTACCCGGATTTGCGACCGTTTGTGGAGTGGCTGAACCCTGGTGGCGTGGCTGTTTTTGAGGCTCCGAGCCGCAAATTGCCCGAATGGGCCAAGGGTGATGATTTTCAGGGGCAAGTTCGCCGCTATGGCGAGTCGTCGCTGATTATTATAAGAAAGTGAGCTTGTCAGCTCGGGGCTAAAGCCCCTTTGGGCTCGCTTCGCTTTGGGCAATTGTTTATATCCCATAGCTCAAAGGCACGAAGTGCCGTACCCATACCTCATAGCTTACATTTTTTGGTCGCAATTTTGTAAATTATACCACATGGTGTGGAATTCTAAAGCACAGAAGAAATCGATAGTGGAGAATGGCTGCGGACGCCGTGTGGCGGTTTTTGCAGGTTCCTTCGATCCGTTTACAGTTGGTCACCTTGATCTTGTAAAACGTGCCGCAATGATGTTTGATTCCCTGTTTGTCGTTGTCGCCCAGAACGCAAGCAAGAAAAACTTGTTTGATGCTGAAACTCGTGCCGCAATGGTGGAGGAGGCTGTCTCTGAAATCCCAAATGTATCGGTTGCTGTACACAGTGGCTTGACGGTTGATTTTATGAAGACGGTCGGGGCGCATTACCTGGTGCGCGGAATCCGCAATTCTTCTGACTTGGATGCAGAACAGGCGGTTGTCTGGAACAACAAGGTCATTTACGGGGATGGCGATGTCGAGACGGTGCTTTTGCTCAGTGCGCAGGAGCATCTTGTGGTGAGCAGTACGCTCGTTCGTGAACTCCTCAAGTGTGGCGCCGCAAAGAGTGCGTCCGAACAGAAGTCGCTAATTTCTAAATATGTGCCGAAGAACATGGTCTCCATGCTTTTAAAAGAGTTTAGGAAAAATTATGAAGCCATTTAAATATTTGCCCAAGGCCTTGCAGACGCTCTTGCTTGCGAATGCAGTCGTTTTTATTATCGCTTTTCTTGGGCGTGGACTTGAAGTGGACCTAGGGGCCGGTTATGGGAGCCTCACGGATTACATCAACTACTACGGCGCCTTTATGCCGAGAGTTCCGCTGGAACTTTGGCGCTATGTGACGTACATGTTCATCCATTTTGACTTTATGCATTTCTTCTTCAACATGCTGATGCTCTGGATGTTCGGTTCCGAAGTAGCGGAATGGATGGGATCGCGTCATTTTGTCTCGATGTACTTTTTCTGCGGAATCTTTGCCGCGCTGTTCAGCTTTTTCATGTGCATCCTCGGGCTCACGAACAATCCGATTATCGGTGCGTCGGGCGCCTTGATGGGTGTCTTTGTCGCCTACTACAAGTTCTTCCCGGATCGTGTCATCCTCATGTTCTTTGTGATTCCGATGCGAATCAAGAATGCCATGTGGGTGATGATTGCGCTTGATATCCTCTTTGCAAATTCGGGTGACATGATTGCGCACTTTGCCCACTTGGGCGGTGTGGTCGCTGGGTTCCTTTACATGGCGATTTACCAGAACGGACCGAAGGTGCTTTACCACTCTCCGCTTTCGGCTATTTTCCGCCTGTTTTCGGGCAATCCTGAAAAGTATAATCGAGACCGCAGTTCGGGTTCGCGCTCAAGTTCGCGCCGTTCTGATGAACCGGAAATTCTCGAAGGTGAAGTGTTCTACGTAGATGAACAGAAACGCATGGACGAAATCCTCAAGAAGGTGGAACGCGAAGGCCTCCAGTCCTTGAGTGAATCGGAACGTGATTTTTTATTGAAAGCGGGTGACAAGTTGCGTCGCCGTCGCGGAGGATTCTAATGAAGAAAGTACTTGGTATGGGTGCTGCCCTTGTTGATATTTTGGCAAACGTGAGCGATGAATGGATTGCTGCCCAGGGTGTACAGAAGGGTGGCATGAACATGGTCGACTGGCCGCAGATGGAAAAGTTCCTGAAGGCTCTTGATAATCCGATTCGCGTGCCGGGCGGCTCGACCTGCAATACCATGGTGGGTCTTTCTCGCTTGCATGGCAAGGCTGCCTTCATCAGCAAGATTGGCGATGACGAACTCGGCAAGCTTTTTCAGGAACACTTGAAGAATAACGGCGTGGAATCGAAGCTCGGGATGAGTGATGTCGCTACGGGTTGCGTGTTCTCTGCAGTGACTCCGGACGCCCAGCGTTCCATGTGGACTTATTTGGGTGCATCTGACTTCCTCGGTTCGGACGATTTTACGCAGGCTCTCTATGACGATGTGGGCCTCCTCTATGCCGAAGGCTATCGTGCTTTCAATGGCGAATGCTTCAAGAAGGCTTTTACGCTCGCTCGCAGCCTCGGTGTCGAAACCGCTCTCGACTTTAGCTCGTTTGGCGTGGTCGATGCCTGCCGCAAGCTGTTTGATGAACTCTTTGAAGAAAAGATGATTGATATCATCATTGCAAATGAAGACGAAGCTTTTGCATACGCTGGTGTCAAGGAAGAAGCTGCTCTTGAAGTCTTGGCCAAGAAGGCCAAGGTTGCTGTCGTGAAGATTGGCAAGCGCGGTGCCTTGATTGCTAAGGACGGTGTGGTGACTCGCGTGTCTGCGGGTGCTGCAAAGGCTATCGATACGACGGGTGCAGGTGACCTCTGGGCATCGGGATTCCTCTACGGTTACATGAACGGCTGGGATATGGAACGCTCGGGCAAGCTCGGTAGCATCGTCTCGAACGAAGTGGTCCAGGTGATGGGCGCCCAGATTCCGGAAGAAGGCTGGCAGCGTATTTACGCTCAGATGTAATTGAGGAAATATGGTTTCTGTTGTTCGTTCTTTTGTGAAAAGTTGGGCTTTGGGCGCGATGCTCGTGCTTGCTTTGGCCGGAGCTGTAAATGCGGCTGGACCGAAAGCGGCAGGAAGTGCGGCTGAAAATGATGCTGAAAAGGCGGAACTTGTTGCAGAAATTGCCGTGCGCGATAGCGTGATGGCGATTCATGACAGCGTCTGCACAGTTGAAAAACAGTCGCTCCGTTCGGACCTTGAACTCGAACGGGCCAAGTGCGAAAACTGGGAACAGAGCTACAACGCACTCAAGAAAAACAACGAAACTTGCGCCAAGGCATTGAACGTCGCGGTTCAGGCCAATCAGGAACAGGCTGAGGCTGCTAAGGAAAAAGCTGAAAAGGATGATAAGAGTGATGTCGTGATGCAGTCGGCCTCTATGGCGGCTAGCTTTGGGCTTGGCATGCTTATCATGTGGCTGATTCTTGATTAAATTTTAAGTCGCGGCCGTGCCGCATGGGAGTTGAAATGAAAAGAACCGCTTTTATCATGAGCCTGCTTATGTGTGCGGGCTTTTCGTTTGCTAAAAAATCGGATGTGCCGACGGGACCGTTTCATTTGCGGTCAACGCTCAAGCAAATCGCATCAATTCCAATGACCACGGCTGAAATTTCGGCGTACATGCCCGAAAAGAAGGTGCTGTTCGTCGTGGGCGGCGAGAATGTCCTTGAAGTTGTTGACATGGCTGATCCCGCAAAACCGAAAAAGGTGAGCGAAGTCAAGTTGCCGGGCGGCGCCTCTAGCGTGACGGTCTTTGGTGACCTTGTGGCGGTGAGCCTCTTGAACAATCCCGAATGGAAAATGGGACATGTGCAGGTGATGCGCTACAACAAGAAACTTGAAGTTCTTGGAAAGCATGAACTTTGCTACATGCCCGACATGATTACGTTTACTCCGGATGGAAAGAATTTGCTCGTGGCCTGCGAAGGCTCTCCGGATGAAACTTTCACGGAAGACCCGGAAGGCGGCATTGGTGTTTTGTCGGTTGCGGGCGCAAATACGTTGGCGAGTGCGGCTGACTTTGTAAGGGCTTGGAGAAAGCCGCAGAAGACGCTTGTCGGATTTGGCGAACTGGATTCGCTAGCGTTGATGGCGAAGGGTGTCCGTAAGACTGGCGTGAAGAGTTTTGTGCAGTCCCTTGAACCGGAATATATTACTGTATCTAAGGATTCCAAGACGGCTTGGGTGAGCTTGCAAGAAAACAATGCGTTAGTCAAGTTTGATGTCGAGGCGAAGAAAATTTTGGACGTGTATCCGCTTGGGTATGTAGACCATTCCAAGCCGGGTTTTGGTCTGGACATCAAGAAAAACAAGAAAATTGAAATCAAGAATTATCCGCTGCGTGGCTTGCGCCAACCGGATGGAATTTCGGCATTCAGCGCAGGTGGGAAGACTTTTGTGCTTACGGCGAACGAAGGCGCTCCGGTCAATGATTACAAGGCTTGGACGGATGTGACGACTCCGATGATGCTTTCGCAGAATGGCGTCTTGGATACGAGCGTGTTTACGGCTGAAGTGCTTGAAGATGTAAAGAACATTTCTGTGAGTAATTTGGAGCGCTGCAATGTGGCGCCTGACAAGACTGAAAATGGCAAGTGTCCTTACATGTATAGCTTTGGAACGCGCTCCATTAGCATTTTCGATGGCGAAACAGGACACCTGATGTGGGATTCCGGTGATGCTTTTGAACAAGCGATGGCCCTGATGGCGCCTGATTACTTTAACTGGAATTCCAAGAAGGGTAAAGTCAAGATGGATGCCCGCAGTGAAGACAAGGGCTGCGAACCGGAAAACGTAACGACGGGTATTGTGGGCGATAAGCGCTATGCTTTTGTCGGGCTGGAACGCACGAGTGGCGTTGCCGTGTTTGATATTACTGATGTTGAAAACGGGAACACCCCGAAATTGGAAGATTTCTATTTAGACCCGAAAGATCGCGGTCCCGAAGGCATTTTGTTTATCTCTGCTGAAAATAGCCCGAATGGCGAACCGCTTTTAGTGGTTGGCTACGAGTACAGCAAAACTCTCGCTGTTTACGCGGTGAAGTAGCGCTCCGCACATTACATGACTGTTTCCGGCCACGGGTGCTTGGGGTATCTTCCTCGTAATTCCTTGCGGACTTCGGCGTAGGTGTTTTGCCAGAAACTTGTGAGATCCCATGTTTTTTGAATCGTGCGGAAGTTCGGTGCGAGAATGTCGTAACGCACTTTGAGCTTGCCGTCGGCGATTTTATGCTCGCCGCGGAGCTGCATAAAGTCTTCGATGCGTGCAGATATCTCGACGAGAACGCCGTCTGCACTTTGTACAATTTTGCCGCTGCTCTGTTCATCGGCGGTGGCGACTTCTTGATAGCTGTAGCGGGCGCGCTTGCCATTGGGGAGTACGTAATGATCGGGGAATGTCTTTTGCAGCCATGCGAGCATGGACTTGCCGAAGTAATCTTCGACGATGTTGCGGTAACGGTCTTCGTTGATGTCGCGCAATAGGAATATGCCGTCTGTAAGTTCATTTAGAATAAGCTCCATGTCTTCGTCATTGAATTCGGGGAGCCCATATTCCGGGTAAAGCCTTGCGGCAAGGCGCATCTTGATGAGGAGCGTCTGGATGTTTTCGGTGAGGTAACGGCCGGTCCAGTTTTCTTTTTCGAGCTTGTCGCGCCAAGCATCGGCAGTGAGCTCTTTGAGCTTTTCAAGAATTTTGGGCGATGCTTCTTGCGGGAGAATTTCTTTGCGGCTTGTTTCGCGGATGTCGCCGTTGGGGCTTTCGCTTTCGTGAATCTCGACGCCGATGAAGCGTTCTTGACCGCTGCGCCATAACAGCTCGTAACGGATGTTTTCGCTTTCGCCGCCAAGCAATTCTTTGGACACTGGAGCGTAAAGGCTTACGCGCAGTTCGGATTTGCTGCCGCCACCCGTGCGGAGCATGGAGAGTGCGAGCAATGCGTAAGGCGGCTCTGATACTTGCAAACGGATAGTGTTGCCGTTGCTCAACTTGTAAACGTTACCGCTTGGAGTGGCGAGTGCATCTGGGAATGCAGCGAGAAGGCTTTGGGCTATGGCGTGTGTGTCGGGCTCGCCTTTTATGTTTGTCGTCTTTGGACAATCGCTTCGCTCTTGTCCCAACCATGCGGCTCGGCCATGCCCAATTTCATTGGTCGCGTCGCTCGCCTTGTATGGTTGTCGTCTCTCGTCTAAATTGTCTCTGTAATCGCGGAGTTGCTTTAGCGTGAACGAGACTTCTCGCGGAACGTTGATGGATTTAGAAAGTGTATCGCTTGCGAGCGTGAGCAAGTTGAGCGTATTTTTAGATTTCTGTACAAACTCTGTGCCGGAATGGATCCATGCCATGGCGGCGAGGAGCAAGTCGGGGAGGTCTGCGGCGCTCATTGCTTTTGCCAAAATCAATGCGAGCGGAATATTTGAAATTGGCGTTTGGATGGCTCGCTTGCCAAGTTCCGTGATGCGGCCATCTTGCAACATGCCGAAGTTATTGAGCATCGCTGTAGCAACTCTTTCGCGAGTTTCTGGAATTGCCGTAGGCAGTTCTATTCCTGTTCTCTCCTCTGACTCAAGTGCTGCTTTTTGCAATAAAAGTTCCGAGGGTTCGATTTGCAGAACTTCGGGCACGATACCTTGTGGCATGTGCTTTTCGGCATCTTCGGTCCAGAGGCGGATGGCGCAACCGTTCTGTGTACGGCCGCTACGGCCACTGCGCTGGATGGCGTTCTGCAACGAAATCGGGAGCGTGCGGAGTACGTTTACTTTTTCGCTATCGTCATATTCACTGACGCGCTCAATGCCGCTATCGACAACGCCTGTGACATTCGGAACTGTGATAGACGTTTCTGCAATGTTGGTCGTAAAGATGACTCGCGGGCGTTCTGTCTCTTCAAAAATGCGGTCTTGCGTTTCTCGGTCTTGGCCGCCGTAGAGTTCAAGGAACTCGGCGACGTTGTCGCCCAGAGCTTCGCTCGCAGCGGTGTGGCATTTGGCAATTTCTGCTTTACCCGGCAAGAATACGAGCGTTGTCTGCCAAACGTTATTGCGGTACAAAGTGCGCAATGCACGGACGACTTCGCTTTCAATTCCCTGACCTGCGCTGATGTTTGTGCCGGCGGCAGGTTTTTGGTGAAGAATTTGTACGGGATAAAGCGGATGCCCGAGTTCCAAGCATTTGACGCCGAGCGCTTGTTCCATTTCTTCGCGGTTGAGCTTTGCACTCATGACGGCGATTCTTGGCGCTTTGATACTTTCACTACCTGAAGTTTGGCTTGCGGCTTGCAATTTGAGCAAGTATGCAAAGAGCAGGTCCATGTCGGCTTTGCGTTCGTGGTATTCATCGAAGATGACCCATTCCGCGTTCATCTTGCCGTGCAGAAGTTCCTGTAAAAAGTTACCGTACGTTTGGAACAAGATTCTCGTAGCGCTGGATTTGCAACTGTCTTGGCGGAACTGGTAACCGACGGTTTTTCCGCATGGTTCGTTGTGAAGCTTTGCGGAGTATTGCGCGAGGGCGAGTGCTGCAATGCGTCTCGGCTGTAACACGACAATGCGACCGCTAAAGTGATTGCTCAAGAACCACGGGATGTACAAAGACTTACCGCTACCGGTGGGCGCTTCGACGAGTAGGTTGTTCGTCTTGTTGACTGCGTCTACGAGCTTTTGTTCTTCTTCGGCAATGGCTAAATCTTTGTACGTGCGCATTGTAGATATTCTCTTTTGGTCTTTTTAAACAACAGACCCCGGCGCATTGACCGGGGTATATAAATTAGATCTTTCGCTTCTCTCGTCTCTAGTCTGTGAGCGAAGCGGTCTTTCGTCTCGTTAAGCCTTCGGGTATCTCAGCTTTTCGCCAGTTGTTGCATCAACGTAAGGCGGTTTGCCTTCGCGGAACTTCTGGTTGATGACCAAGTTCTGGAGTCTTCTGCGGATGCCAGCTTCAGTCTTGCAGAAGAAGAACACGACCTTGTTTGTACCCGGAACCTGGAACACAGCGAGCTTAAACTTCTGCGAAACGGCACGACGGAAAAACTTGATATCTTCTTTCTTCGGAATCACCTGATCGCTGCCCGGCTTGATTTCGCAAATCATGTCGGCATCGGCGAGCAAAGCCTTGGACTTCTGCTGGAGGGCAAGGAAGTTCGGTTCGGTGCTCTTGCGGATGTTTTCCATGTTGAACGGGCTTCTGGCTTTCAGGCCCTTGAGCGCACCACGGATAACAAAAAATAAAGCGACGACCACGACCAGGATAATCAGGTAGGGCCAGTTGTTTGCTAAAAAGTCTAACATAATCACCTCAATTTGGTGCCTCAAATATAGCAATTTTTATGAGTTTCGCCAAAACCGCATGCGAATGCCTTTTGTATCTTTGATTCGTGAAATTTTTTGTGAAGACTTTTTTGTTGGCGGGGCTCGTTTCTGCCTTTGCATCTGCAAATGCCGCAGAGTCGGATTCGCTGCGTGTGGATTCCGACCAGTGCAGCGATGGTGCAAAAATCGAATCGATTGAGTTTGAAGGCCTGGAACATACTAAGCCTCGTGTGGTGTGGCGCGAACTTACGCACAAGGTTGGGGGCGAATTTTCGCAGAAGACTTTTGAATCGGAGAAGCTTCGCCTCCAAGACTTGGACCTCTTTACGGATATTTACGTTTCTTGTAAAAATGGAAACGTCGTTTATAATTTCAAAGAAATTTTCCGTTGGATTCCATCGCCGGATAGCAAGACAACTGACCGCGATGGTCTTATGCTTGGGCTTGCGCTTGCGAACCTGAACGTGCTTGGCGAAGACATTCGTGCCGAAGTGCACTACCGCACGGCTATCGATCCGTTCTTTGAAAATAACGAGTATGCCTTTTACGCGAGTTCGCCATATTTGTTTGGGATCCCGCTAGGCTGGAATATTGATTTTACGCGTACCGATAGCTGGGACGACCTTCGTGAATTCAAGGACGCGAGTTGGTTGTTGAGTTTGGACTTGAATTGGAAATTTGTTCCGCATTATTCGCTTTTAGGAAAGTTGACTTATCGCTATCTTGAAAAAGGACCTGGCGTGCTACCGGAAT
>JAEEGJ010024982.1_pt1 | contig 12312 bp, 10 predicted proteins | sample 8958761 | NCBI WGS metagenome assembly JAEEGJ01 (sample SAMN16246546, study PRJNA631951) | gut metagenome | biome: gut microbiome; feature: rumen; material: RS-attached | host: Bos | place: Iran: Karaj | collected 2018-10 | reverse complement strand
TCCTCCATGGTGTCGCGGTCGTTGCGGAAATCTTCCAGTTTCTTGGTGAGTTCCTTCTTCTCGGCGGCGGCGATCTGGTTGGCGCGCTTATAGAGGATCACGACGGATTCGTAGATATTGCCGGTCGGGGCGGCCAGGGTGCGGATGTCGCGGGTGATGGTGTTCCCCGGTACCTTCTTCTTGCTGTTGGCGTCCATTTCTTTCTTAAAATTTTTACTTACAATTATAATACTGCACTTTCGGCGGCGGGGTTTCAATTATTTTTCGACTCTTTTTCCATAGCCTTGCGGTCGCGCTCGAAGTCCTTGGCCTTGAGCTCCAGTTCTTCATCGATTCCTTCGTAGCGGCCGAGGGCGCGCTGGGAACGGCGGTACATCGCGTCCAGTTCACGGCGGTACTTGGACTCGGGATACTCGCCGATGAAGTTGAGATAATCGTCCACGAAAGTGAGGTAGCGCTCTTTCTGCTTCGCCTGCACGCTCATGCGCGCATAATGATAGGAAGCCATGGCCGTGTAGTACAGGATATCTTCCCGGTACTGGTTGTCGGCATTGTCCTTTAGGACGTTGCGCAGGGCGACGCGTGCGGCGAGATAGTCCTCCATCTTGTAATAGATGCGGGCGTTTTCGAAGGCCTTGCGGTCCAGCCGTTCGCTCAGGTCGTTGATCATCTTCAGGCAGGCTTCCAGATGCGGGCCGTCACCCGGGTATTCCGTGACATATTCCGTGATGGAAGCCAGGCAGGCACGCGTCGGATTCTGGTCCAGTTCCCAACGGTAGGTGGCGCGGTACTGGCAGTCCAGACGGAGGAAACGGGCATCCGCCGTGAAGGGGCTCTGCGGGTATTTCTCGATGAACTTGGCGAAATTGGACTCCGCGGTATAGTAATCCTTGTAGCGGTAGTTGGACAAAGCCCAGTAGTAGCGGACCGTGTCGTCCCTTTCCGTCCCGTCAGTCAGCATGGCCATGGACTCGAAGAGCTGGCCGGCCTTGAGATACTTCCGGTTGTTGAACAATTCCATCGCGGCCTTGTACTTCGCATCCACGTCGTTGGATGAGAGCAGCATCTCGTACTGGGACTTGCAGGCGCCCGCGAGAACGGCCAGGGCCGCGGTGATGATCGCAATCTTTCTGAATTTCATTTTCTTGCCTTTATGGTTCAATGCTCGAGCAGGAACTTTTCCGCATCCCGGGCCGCGATGCAGCCCGAGGCCGCGGCCGTGATGGCCTGGCGGTAGACGGGATCCTGCACGTCGCCGGCCGCGAAGACGCCTTCCACGCGGGTGCGGGAGGAGTTCCCCTCGGTGACGATGTATCCGGCCGGATCGGTCTCCACCCAGGGGGCGAACAGCTCCGAATTGGGATGGTGGCCGATGGCGAGGAAAAAGCCGTCGATGTCGATATCAAAGACAGTGCCATCCTTCCGCTGGAGCCTGGCGCCGGTGACGCCAAAACCGTCTCCGAGGACCTCCTGGGTGTTGCAGTTCCAGAGGACTTCGATGTTTTCCGCATCAAAAACCTTCTGCTGCATGGCTTTCGAGGCGCGGAACACGTCGCGGCGGACGATCATGTACACTTTCTTGGCGAGGGAGGCGAGGTACAGGGCTTCTTCACAAGCCGTGTCTCCGCCGCCCACTACGGCGACGGTGCGCTTCCGGTAGAAGAAACCGTCGCAGGTGGCGCAAGCAGATACCCCTGCTCCCTTGTATTTCTCTTCGGAGGGAAGGCCCAGGTACCGGGCCGTCGCTCCCGTGGCGATGATCAAAGTCTCGGCGGCGAGTTCCTTCTCCCCGTCGATGACGACCTTAAAGGGGCGCTTGGATAGATCCACGGCCGTGGCGACGCCGCTGCGGATGTCTGCATCGAAACTGCGCGCCTGTTCCCGCATCTTATCCATCAGGTTGTTGGCATCCACGCCGCCCGGGAATCCCGGGAAGTTCTCCACGATCGTGGTCGTGGTAAGCTGGCCGCCCGGTTGGATGCCCTCGTACAGGACGGGGGAAAGGTTGGCGCGGGAGGCGTAGATGGCGGCGGTGAAACCGGCGGGGCCTCCGCCGAGGATGAGGCAACGGATGCTTTCCATGGGCTTAACGGACGAGTTCGGTGGAATAATCGGTATTATAGACGATCCGGCGGATGCCGGTGTTACGGTAGGAACCGTTGTGCACCTTCACGAAGCGGAAGTCCGTGTGGATGCCGGTGCCGGTCACCTGGTCGAGAACGCGGGTCCAGCGGGTGCCGTATTTCGCGCAGATCGATGCGAAGTAGCGGGTGAGGTCGTATCCCTGGAAGGCGAACTGGCTGGGTTCGGTCCGGTATAGCGCCCGGTAGGTCCGGACGAAGGATTTCACCTTGTCCGATTCATAGTCGGCGAAATAGGGCGAGCTGATGTGCAGCTCGTTCTGGTGGTACGCGCTGCCGTCGATCGTCTCGAACGTACGGACCCTGGAGGGCGCGTACATGACGACCTTGTAGCCTCTTCCGAGCAGGATGCCGATGTTGCGGACGATATCGCTCACGAACGTCTCCTTCTCAGATGCCACGATGATGCGGTTCACGCCATCCTTGGTCAGGCGGGAAGTCAGGGATGCCGGGAGGGAACGACCCTCGCCGACGGTCCAACTGACGCCTTCGAAACTCGTTCCGGCGGCGACGAGCGCATTGCGGACACCCGTGGCGGGCGCGGTGCTTCCGTTCGAAGAACGTTCCGTCACGAGGATGATCCGGTCACCCCGCGCGCTGTCCTCTTTCGCCCAGGCCGCGAGGTCTGCGTACTGGCTTTCCGCGGAAGCGGGGGCCTGGATGAAGCCTTCATGCGAGTCGGCGAGTGCTCCGGCCCGCTGGTCCAGCGGAGAGACGACCGGAACCCGTCCGCCCGTCACCCCGAGGATGGTGGTGAGGTCGGTGGAAGTGATCGGGCCCAGAATGACGTCGTTCTTGCCCAGGTCGAAGGAGGAGGGGACGCCGGCCTGGAGATCATATACGTTGAGGGTGGCCTTGACGCCTTCCCGTTCCAGGTCGCGAAGGGCCATCAGGACGCCGGAGTAGAAATCCATGTTGGATTCGCTGTACCGGCCGGAGGCGTTGAACGGAAGGATCAGGGCGATTTCGGCCGTTCCCTTGCCGGTCAGCCAGTTGACATTGTTGTCCTCCGGTTCGTCTTCGACCTTTTCCTCGGCCTTTTCTTCCGTCTTTTCCTCGGTCTTCTCGAAAAGCGCCTTCTCCGTCTCGACCGGGACCGTCTGCGTGATCTCGGTCTTTTCGGGCTGGACGACTTCCGGCTCCGTTACGACAGGAACGGATGCCTTTTTGCGTTTCACGCTCTCCTTTGCCTCGTCAGTGGCCGGGATGAGGAGGATCTGCCGTTTGGAAATCCGGCTGGACCGGAGTCCGTTGGCGTCCATGATCTCCTGGGCCGTCACACCGTAGGCCGAAGCGACGTCGTAGATGTCCTCGAACCACTTGACGGTATGCTCGATGAAGCCGTCCTTGTTGATGACCGGCTCGGGTTTCGTGTCCACCACGGGGGTCTTTTCCTTGACCGGTTTTTCCTTCGCCGGCTTCTCTTTCGCAGCGGGTTTTTCCTTGGCGGCGGATTTTTCTTCTTTCACGACGACAGGGGCTTCCCGCACGTTTGGATTCCCTTTCTCGACGGGGACATAAATGACCGTGCCGGCCTTGAGGCCTTCCTTTTTCAGCAGCGGGTTGGCGGCGTAGAGGTCTTCCTCGGTAACGTCATAGGCCTTGGTGATGCCGTAGATCGTCTGGCGTTCCAGGACGATGTGGGCATAGTACATTCTTCCGTTCATGCTGACCTGCGACCGGGAAATGGTGACAGGAACCGGCTGGTAGTCCTGCGCACGGACGGCCGGCGCCACGCCGGCAAGGCAGACGAGGGTCCAGCAGAGGGCCAGAAATCGGTGTTTCATCATTCTCATCGTTTAAAGTTGTTCCGCGAAGCCGGCGAGGCCGGCGCAGAAGCGGTCCCAGCTGAGACGCTCCTTTTCGAGGCGGATGGCCCGGACACAGTCCGTCCGGACGGAAGGCTCGGCGAAGTAGCGGAGGATTTCGCTGCGCACGGCGCCGGGTTCCGGAACCGGTGCGACAATTCCCGTGCCGCGGTCGCCGATGGTGCCCTTGAGGCCGCCCACGTCGGTGACGATCATCGGCACTTCGAAGTGGTAGGATATGGAGGAGATGCCGCTCTGGGTGGCGCTCCGGTAGGGGAGGACGGTCACATCGGCCGCCGAGAAGAAGGTCTTGACCTGCGAATCCCGGATGTAGTCGGGAAACACATGGACCCGGTCCTTCCCGGGCAGGGTGTCGATGATGGCCTGGTACTTGTCGAAGGATCCGTACGGTTCTCCGGCGATCACGAGCTGGTAGTCGTCCGGAAGGTCCCGGAACGCTTCCAAAAGGATGTCCAGCCCCTTGTAGTCCCGGATCAGGCCGAAGAACAGCAAGGTCTTCAGCGACGGGTCGATGCCGAGGGCCCGCGCCGCTTCCTCCCGCGGAAGTTTCTCCCCGAAATGGGAGTAAAGCGGGTGGGGGAGTAGGACATACTTGGCGTCGGGCTTGAGGGTCAGGAGGTCGTCCGTGACGCTTTGCGACATGGTCACGAAACCGTCACAGGCGTTGAGAAACCACTTGGTCAAGGGCTTGTCAAACCAATGGGGCTCGTGGGGGATGACGTTGTCCAGCACGGGGACCACCTTGCAGCGGGAGCCGGCGTGCCGAGCCACCCAGCCCAGAGACGGGGCGAACCACGACATCCAGTACTTCATCACGAGGAGGTCGGGTCCCCAGGCGCGGATGGTCCGGGCGGTCTTTCCCCAGGAAAAAGGATTGACCGTGTCCAGCAGGGCTTCCGCCTCCACCGGCACGGCCTCGTCGTCGGGGGTCACATACTGCGTCTTCCCCGGGAAGAGGATCTCAGGGTATTGCCGTTTGAAGGAAAAGGCCCTGACATCGTGCAACTTTCCCAGTCCCGCGAACATGCTCGCGTTGAACTGGGAAATGCCTCCCCGAAGGGGATAGAAACTGGACAGTATGGCGACCTTCATCGGGACTTATTTCGTCTCGGCGGCCTTGGTCTTGACGTATTCGGCGTTCAGGCCGGCGAGGATTTCGTCCGTGATGTCGAGGGCGGCGCTGCCGGTCACGACCGGAGCCGGGAGGATGTCGCCGGAAGTGGTGAGGATGAGGGCGTACTGCTTCTCCTCGTTGTAGGCCTTCACAAACTCGGCGATGGCGTCCATGATCTGGTTCAGCATCACCTGCTGCTCTTCCTGCATTTCCTGCTGCTTGCGGACGACATACTGCTGGTATTCGCTGTCCTGCTGCTGGAGTTTCTGGTACTGGGCCTGGGCGACGGACGAAGTCAGGAGGCCCTTGTCCATCTTGTTCTGGAAGTCGTTGGCGTCTTTCTGGAGCTTGTTGCCGCGACGGTCGATCTCGGACTGGATGCCCCCGACCTTGGTCTCCACGACGGAACGGAGGTCGTTCGCCATGTCATAGTTCTGGACGACCTTGTCGATATTGAAAAACACGATGCTGCCGGCGACGGCGGTGGTGTCGGCCTTGGTGTCCGTAGCGGCGGGAGCGGCGGCGTTGTTGCAACCGGTGAGGGCGAAGCCGGCCGCGAGGGCGGCTGCGCTGAGGATAGAAGCGATTCTTTTCATGTATGTTACAATTAATATTTTCGGTATAAGGATACAAAGATAACTATTTTTTGCGGATTTCCGCAAGATAGGCCGCAATCGTGCGCTCCAGGCCCATGTAGAGGGCGTCGCAGATGATGGCATGCCCGATGGAGACTTCGTCCGTCCACGGAATGGTTTTCACGAAATAGGCGAGGTTCTCCAGGGAGAGGTCGTGCCCGGCATTCAGGCCCAGGCCGCATGCCCGCGCCGCTTTCGCCGTCTCAAGGTACCGGGCGATGGCGGCCTCCGGACCCAGCGGGTATTCCGCGGCATAGTCGGCCGTGTAAAGTTCCACGCGGTCGGCCCCGCAGGCGGCGGCGCCTTCGGCCATGGCCGGGACCGGGTCGACGAAGATGGAGACCCGGATGCCGCGGGACTTGAATTCCCGGCAGATTTCCGTCAGGAACTCCCTGTGTTTCAGCGTATCCCAACCGGCGTTGGAGGTAATGGCATCAGGGGCATCAGGGACGAGGGTAACCTGGTCGGGAACCACTTCGTCCACCAGGTCCACGAAGGACGGAATCGGGTTTCCTTCGATGTTGAATTCGGTCGCGACGAGGGGGCGGATGATCCGCACGTCGCTGTAACGGATGTGACGCTCGTCGGGACGGGGATGGACGGTGATGCCTTCCGCTCCGAAACGCTCGCAGTCGAGGGCGGCTTTGGTCACGTCCGGCATGTTGCCGCCGCGCGCATTGCGCAGGGTGGCTATTTTATTGATATTAACGCTCAGTCGAGTCATGTTTCGCGGTTTTTTCGCGACAAAATTAGTGATTTTTATAATTAAAGTGTTATTTTTGGCGGCTGAATTGAATCTGACGAATGAAAATAGGTTATTTCATCCTGAACGACGGACTGCGGGAGAACCCCCGTGTGACCGGTTTGCTGGGAGAGCTGGAAGCCGCCTCTTATGAGGTGTACGAGATCAGGACCAAGGCGGATGTCAGGCCCGAGACGGACCTGGTCCTGTCGATGGGCGGGGACGGCACTTTCCTGAGCACGGCGCACCTGGTCTCCGACATCGGCCTGCCCATCCTGGGCGTGAATTTCGGCCGGATCGGCTTCCTGTGCGAGAACCGCCCCGAAGATGTCTTGAAGGCCCTGATGGAAGGGGATTTCAACATCGAGTTCAGGACGGTCCTGAATACCACGCTCAAGGGCCCCGGAGCCCGGAAAAGCATCGGGATGCTGCCCTATTCCGTCAATGAGGTGACCATCCATCGCAAAGGTCCGTCCGTGTTGGGCATCCGCGTCGCGTTGAACGGCGAAACGCTCCCGACTTACTGGGCCGACGGCCTCATCGTCTCCACCTGCTGCGGTTCCACCGCCTATTCCCTCAGCGCCGGCGGCCCTATCTGCATGCCGGACACCAAGGTCCTCATCATCACGCCGATCGCCCCGCACAACCTGAACGTACGTCCGCTGGTGATCCCCGAGACCTCCAAGGTGGACATCACTTTCGAGAGCCGGGACGGGATGGCCATCATGTCCACGGACAACCAGACGATGGAAATCGAACAGGACTGGACCATCCATGTGGAGATGGCACAATTTTCGCTTAAGCGTATCCGGCTCGCCGAGTCCGGTTTCGTCCGGGCGCTTACTTCCAGGCTGTTCTGGGGCGAGGACATGAGAAACAACGGATAATCATTTTATGGACAACGTACCGCAGCACGTCTCCATCATCATGGACGGCAACGGCCGTTGGGCGAAAGCCCGCGGCAAGGAACGCGTCTATGGGCACATGGAGGGGGTGGAAAGCGTCCGTGCCTGCACCGAGGCCGCCGTCGAGGCGGGGGTGAAGTACCTTTCCCTCTACGCTTTTTCCGAAGAGAACTGGAACCGTCCCGAAGCGGAAGTGAACCGCCTGATGGAACTGATGATGGAAGCCATCCACAACGAGGTGAAAACCTTGATGGACAATGGCGTCCGCTTTGTCGTGCTGGGCAACCGCGCCCGCCTGTCGGACAAGCTCAACGCCGCCATCGACGCCCTGATGGAAAAGACCGCCGCCTGCGGCCGGATGACGCTGATCGTCTTCCTCAGCTACAGCGGGAAGTGGGACATCCTGCAGGCCATGAAGAAGGCGGCCGCGGAGAAGGGGAGCGACGGGGTGCAGGAGATGACGGCGGAGGATTTCGCCGGCTATCTCGTGACGGCCGGGATTCCGGATCCCGACCTGCTCATCCGCACCTCCGGAGAGCAGCGCATCTCGAATTACCTCCTCTGGCAGTGCGCCTATACCGAATTCGTTTTTTCCGATGTCCTGTGGCCCGATTTCCGCAAGCCGGAGTTCCGCGCCGCCCTCGAAACCTACGCCTCGCGGGACCGCAGATATGGGAAAGTCAAATAAAAGAGTTATCTTTGCAGGATAATGAGAGAAACGAAGATGATACGCAAGATAGCCTGCCTCCTGCTGCTCGGCCTGACGGGGATCACCCTGCGGGCCCAGTCGGGGCGGGAATCCATCGAAATCGATTACGGCAACCCGAAGACCTATGTCGTCGGCGGCGTCGGTGTGGAAGGAAACCAGTATTTCGGAGAGAACCAGGTCCTGCAGCTGACGGGACTCCGCAACGGCATGAAGATCACCGTCCCCGGCGAGGACGTGACGGGTATCGTCAAGCGCCTGGTGGCCCAGCGTTTCTTCGAGGACGTGGCCGTGGTCGTGGATTCCTTGAGCGCCGCGCAGGATACCGCCTGGTTCAAGGTCGTCATCAAGGAGCGTCCCCGCGTTTCCCGATGGACCTACTCCGGCGTCAAGTCCGGTGAACGGAAAGACCTGCAGGAGCGCCTGAACCTCCGTCCGGGCCGTGAGTTCTCCGACTATGTGCAGCGCACCTCCGAGGACATCATCAAGCGTTATTACAAGGAAAAGGGCTACCTCCTGTGCGAGGTGGACACCCAGGTGCAGAAGGATACGATGATCCGCAGCGCCATCCGGGTGAACTTCGACGTGAAGAAGGGCAACAAGGTCCGCATCAAGGACATCAACTTCTCCGGCAACCAGGACGTTTCGGAATACAAGCTCTCGAAGTCCATGAAGGACACCCACTCCAACAAGTGGTACAACTTCTTCAAGTCCAAGAAATTCAAGGAGAAGGAGTACCAGACGGACCGCAAGACCGTCCTGGAGGCCTTCAACGAGGCCGGCTACCGCGATGCCCGCCTGGTCCGCGACTCCATCTACTATGAGGATCCCAAGCACCTGGCCATCGACATGGTCTTCGACCAGGGCCCGAAATACTATTTCCGCAACGTGACCTGGACCGGCAACTCGGTCTATCCGTCCGAAGTCCTTGACGAGATCCTCCAGATCAAGAAGGGCGACGTCTATGACGTGGTCACGATGAACAAGCGCCTGCTCGGCGGCGGCAAGCAGACGGATTACGACGTCACGAAGCTTTATCGCGACAACGGCTACCTGTTCTTCCGGGTCACCCCGGTGGAGGTGAACATCCAGAACGACTCCGTCGATGTGGAGATGCGCATCTCCGAGGGCAAGCCGGCCGTCCTGAACAACATCGTCATCAACGGTAACGACCTTACGAACGAGAAGGTGGTCCGCCGCCAGATCATGACCCGTCCGGGCTACCTGTTCAGCCAGACGGACTTCGAACGTTCCGTCCGTGAAATCGCTTCCCTCGGCCAGTTCGATGCGGAAGCCATCATGAGTCCGGGGGGATACACCGTCATCCCCAACGAACTGAACAACACGGTGGACCTGGTGTACAACGTCACCGAGAAACCTTCCTCTACGCTGGAACTTTCCGGCGGCTGGGGTGGTAATACCTTCGTCGCCACCGCGGGCGTGAGCTTCAACAATTTCTCCACCCGCCGGATGTTCGAGAAGGGTGCCTGGCGCCCGGTCCCGCTGGGAGACGCCCAGACGCTCTCCTTCCGTTTCCAGACCAACGGCCGTTACTACACGACGCTCAGCGCAAGCTTCATGGAGCCCTGGCTTTTCGGCAAGAAGCCGACGTCCCTCAGTCTTTCCGGCTACTACTCCAGGATGACGGACTCCTACCTTTACATCGGCCTCCTTTCCACGGACCGCATGTTCGAGGTTTACGGCTTCAACGCCGGTATCGGCAACCGCCTCAAGTGGCCGGACAACTACTTCGTATTATACAACAGCCTGAGCTGGCAGACGTATAAACTGACAAACTGGTACAAGAGCTACTTCGCATTCACGGACGGTATATCCCACAACCTGAGCTACACCCTCTCCCTGAGCCGTAACTCCTCCGACCAGCAGATCTACCCGCGTCAGGGTTCCGAGTTCTCGGCCTCCCTGCAGATCACGCCTCCTTACTCCCTGCTCCGCAAGTATACCTACAAGAACGGGAAGAAGGTCAAGGTGAACAGCTGGAAGGATGTGAACTACGATGCCACCTACCTGGACCACCTGGGTACGGTGCAGAACGAATGGAGCTCCGCCAACCGCTACAAGTGGATCGAATACCACAAGTGGAAGTTCAGCGGCGCCGTATATACCAAGCTCGTGGGCGACCTTGTCCTGATGAGCCGCGCCCAGTTCGGCTTCCTCGGCTACTACAACCGCAATTGGGGCTATTCCCCGTTCGAAGGCTTCCAGGTGGGCGGCGACGGTATGTCGGGCTACATGACCTACGGCTCCGAAATCATCTCCCTGCGCGGTTATGAGGACTATTCCCTCACGCCGATGCGCATCACCCCGTACAGCACGTCCACGACGTATGCGGGTAACATCTACGACAAGTTCACGGTCGAGCTCCGTTATCCGGTGATCCTTGAACCGCAGTCCACCATCTATGTCCTCGGCTTCCTCGAGGGCGGTAACTGCTGGGCGGACATCCGTGAGTTCAACCCGTTCCAGATCAAGCGGAGCGCCGGTGTGGGCGTCCGTGTCTTCCTCCCGATGATCGGCCTGCTGGGCGTCGACTGGGGCTATGGCTTCGACGACACCCGGAACGGCGGAAGCCAGTTCCATTTCGTCATCGGACAGCAGTTCTAACAGATTGGTACAACTTTTGCCATAACCCATTCCCGAACACGAAATCTAAAAACTACGACGTAATATGAAAAAGATTCTTGCAATTGCCGCCATGGCGCTCCTGACCCTGACCGCTTCCGCCCAGAAGCTCGGCCGCGTCAACTTCACCGAACTCTATCAGCTCGCCCCCGAGGCCGACGCCGCCCGTGAGCAGATCAACGCTATGCAGAACGAGGCGCAGGAAACGTTCTCCTCGATGGTCGAGGAATATCAGACGAAGGCCAACCAGTATCAGCAGAAGTCTTCCACCTGGACCGCCGCCATCCGCGAGGCCAAGGAGAAGGAACTGATGGACATCCAGAACCGTGTCCAGGAATTCCAGCAGACCATTTCCCAGGAACTGCAGCAGAAGCAGGCCGAACTGATGAACCCCATCATGGAGAAGGCCCAGAAGGCCGTCCAGGACCTCGCGAAGGCCCAGGGCATCATCGCCGTCTTCGACGTTGCCACGGCCCTCTATTTCGATGAGTCCGCCGTTGTGGACCTCACCCCTGCCGCCCGCAAGTCCATGGGCATCAAGGAAGGCCGCACCCTCGAACAGCTCTCCCAGGAGCTCCAGGCGCAGGCTCAGGCCCAGGGCCAGTAGTCTTCATCCGACAATAGACAGCAAACCCCGACCGTGTGGCCGGGGTTTCTTTTGTCATTCCGGGCCGGACCCGGAATCTCTTTTCAGCGCTTAGATCGTACCCTGCTCGAGCATGGCCTGGGCGACCTTCATGAAGCCGGCGATGTTGGCGCCCTTCACGTAGTCGACGGTGCCGTCCGGCTGGGTGCCGAACTTGACGCACTGCTCGTGGATGGACTTCATGATGAAATGGAGCTTCGCGTCCACTTCCTCACCGCTCCAGCTGATGTGCTCCGCATTCTGGGTCATTTCGAGACCGGAGGTGGCGACGCCGCCGGCGTTCACGGCCTTGCCCGGCGCGAAGAGGATGCCGTTGTGCTGGAAGAAATGGATGGCGCCCGGCTGGCAGCCCATGTTGGAGACTTCGCAGCAGCACCAGCAACCGTTGGCGGCCAGTTCCTTCGCATCATCCTCGGAGAGTTCGTTCTGGAAAGCGCAGGGGAGGGCGATGTCCACAGGGATGGACCAGGCCTTCTTGCCAGCGGTGAAGAACGCCTTGTCCGGGAATTCGGTGGCCATGTCTTCGACCATGTTGCGGTTGGAGGCACGCATGACGAGCATGTAGTCGATCATGTCCTTGGTGATGCCGTCCGGGATGTGGCAGACACCGTCCGGGCCGGAGATCGCAATGACCTTGGCGCCGAGTTCGACAGCCTTGGTGGCGGCGCCCCAGGCGACGTTGCCGAAGCCGGAGAGGGCGATCTTCTTGCCCTTGATGTCCTTGCCCGCCTTCTCGAGGAGGTGCTGGGTGAAATAGAGGGCGCCGAAGCCGGTGGCCTCCGGACGGAGGATGGAGCCGCCCCAGGTGCCGCCCTTGCCGGTCAGGACACCGGTGTTGTACTGGCGGGCGAGCTTCTTGTACATGCCGTACATGTAGCCGATCTCACGGCCGCCCACGCCCACGTCGCCGGCGGGAACGTCCTGGTCCGGGCCGATGCAGTTCCAGAGCTC
>JAEEGJ010024981.1_pt1 | contig 12313 bp, 7 predicted proteins | sample 8958761 | NCBI WGS metagenome assembly JAEEGJ01 (sample SAMN16246546, study PRJNA631951) | gut metagenome | biome: gut microbiome; feature: rumen; material: RS-attached | host: Bos | place: Iran: Karaj | collected 2018-10 | reverse complement strand
CCGGGCATGGTCGGAACCGCTGAATTGAAAGCCTCCAAGCCGCTTGAAGGCCCCACCGTCCCGCTGAAATTCGTCCATTACATCGACGGCAAGCATTACATCTCCTTCGAAGGCGTTTATACGGAAGTTTCGGGAACGCCGGTCAACAGTTGGTTCGTTTTGGACGATGCCGTGTGGGAAGGCCGCACCGTCACGATGCACGGCAAGCTCGTCAACACTGTGATGGAAAACCAACAGGACGAAAAACGCTTCAGTGCGTCAGGCGAACTGGATCCTGTCCGCAAAACGGACGTCATCGTCCCGCCGATCGGCTGGTGGCCGTGGCCGAAAGTCGTATGGCTCGTTCCCGAAGAGACTTACGTCAAGAAAGGCGACGTCGTCGCCAAGTTGGATCCGCAGGAGCGGCAGAAGCAGATCGACCGTATCGAGACGAACGCCGCCAGCGTCCGCGCCTCCTGCGAAGAAGCGGAGAAGAACGTTGAAATCACCCGCATCAACGGCGAATTCAAGCTAAAAATGGCGAAGAACACGTTGGAAATCGCCAAACAGACGGCGAAAAACACGTTGGAGATTTTCAATCCGCTGCCCATCTACCGGGCGGAAATGAACCGCGATCTCGCGAAAGTCAATCTCATGTCCGCCAAACGAAAGGTCGATCGCGAAGAGGCCCGCGAAACGCCCACGATGTCGCCCGCGGAACTCCAGAAGCTCAAACGGAATCAACGCCGAATGGAGCTCAATCTCGAAAAGGCGCAGCTCAATCTGGACAAGGCCATCGAAGGCGCCACCCAAATCGCGCGAAGCCGCGCAAGGCTGAATCTCAAATCCGCCGAAAACACCTACGAACTCGCCGTCAAAACCGTCCAGTTCGACAACGTCTCCGCGCAGCGTGAGTACGAACAGACGAAACAGCGGCTGGAGGAAGTCGAACAGCGTCTCCGCCGCCGCAAGGAGGAACGGGACAACCATACCATCTATTCGCCCGCAGATGGCATCATCTGCTACAATAAAGTACGAAACGGCAACGTCTTCGCGAAAATCGCCGTCGGCAACACCGTCGGTCCGCGCTTCAACATCATGTCCATTCCGGATCTCTCTGAAATGGAAATGAAAGTCGAAGTGCCCGAAAAATACTATTCGCAGATAAAGGAGGGCATGGAAGTGGAAGTGCGCGTTCCCTCCCTCACGAACGAACATCTGCCGGGCGTCGTCACAAGCGTCGATCTCCTGTTCACGAACAAGACGAAAAAGGACAGCCAGATCGGCCTGTATTCCTCCCACGAGCCGTTGGGAGAGGTCGTTTTCAACGTCCGTATCCGCATCCACAGCACGGATGTCAAACTCAAGCCAGGCCTTATCGGAGAAGTCTTCTTCCCGTTCACCAAGTAAACGATCATGAAAAATCTGAAAATCACCATCTCGCTCATACTGCTTCTGGCCTTCCTGCTGTCCGCCGGCCTTTTGTACATCAAAGGGCAGAAGACGGAGGAAGCCATCGAATCCTATACCTATACTATAAAGCCTGTCGAAGGGGCCTCCCGCTCGATTCTGGCGCGCGGCATCCTCCAATGCGCGGAAACCGTTCCGGCCGTCGTCGGAACGAATGGCCGCATTACGGACATGATGCCGCAGGGCACCATCGTCAAGAAAGGCGACATTCTTTTCCAAATCGACGATGCGTCCGCCAAGGAGAACATCGAAAACCAGGAGGCCAGCCTCCATACGTCCGAACTCTCTCTCGTCAAGCTCAATACGCAATATGATCTGATCGACTTCCAAGAGACGCAGACCATCGCCCTCCGCAAGGCGCAATTGGACCACGCCATTCTTGAGGAAGCGGAAGAGCTTGCGGAACCAAAGCCGCGCGAACTCCGCATCATGGAAATCGAAGAGGAGCTCGCCAAGCTAAATCTTGAAGACGCGCAAGACAACTACGACCGCGAACAACGCCTCTTCAAAAAAGACTACATCAGCGCCTCCGCGTTGGAGCCCTACGAACAGAAGCTTGAAAATTCCAAAGCCACGCTCGAAGAACTTCTCCTGCAGAACAAACTGGAACGCAAGGGAGCAACGGATGAACGCCGCGTCGAACTCAAAATGGCCGTGAAGCGCGCACGTTCCAACATGGAGCGCCGCGAGAAGCACAAAGAACGCCGTATCAACGACATCAAGGCGCAAATCGAAGCGGAGAAACTCAACAAGAAAGTCATCATCAACAATCTAGAACATTCCAAACTGGAATGCTCACGCGCCATCGTCAAAGCGACGACGGACGGTGTCTTCAAAATCCGCACTTACCGCGATTGGCGGACAGGCGGACAACTTCGCGAAGTCGCCGTCGGCGAAGAAAAAAATCCGCAGGATGTTGTCGGCGATGTCATCGATCCGAAGCACATGGTCGTCAAATTGGTCGTCAACGAATCCGATTACCATTATTTAAAAGACGGCATGGACGTCGAACTCGAGATGCCTGCCATCACGAACCACATCTTCAAAGGAAAGCTCCAACGGCTTGGAGCGATTGGTCGAGACCGCAACCACGTCGATCCAACTGCCATGGCTTCAGGCGATTCCGAAGTCTCCATGTTCAGCGCGGCCATCGCGTTTGACGGCGAAGGCATCACCTTCCATCCGGGCATGTCCGCACTCATCAAAATCTTCATCCAACGCGCTCCGGAAGGCATTCTCATCCCCCGCGCCGCCGTCGAATACAATTCCGACGGGCAGTTCACCGTCCAATTCGCGGACAAATCCGTCCAGGCCATCGAAGGCTCCTATTTCAACGAAAATTATTTCGAAGTCAAGAAGGGCGTGAACATAGGGGACTCGCTGCTCATCCAGACGACGCATGGCATGCTGTAAACAACTCCAATCACCGGATATACGATAATGGATTCAGTCATTCACATTTCAGGGCTCGAACGGCACTACAAGATGGGCGACAATATCGTCGCCGCGCTTGACGGCGTCAATCTCGAAGTCCGCCGCGGCGACTTTCTCATGGTCGTCGGCTCCTCCGGTTCCGGCAAATCCACGCTGATGCATCTGCTTGGGCTGCTGGATATTCCGACGAACGGCGTCATGGAAATCAACGGCCAGAGCATGACGAACTGCTCGGACAAACGGCTCTCCTATCTACGTAACGAACACATCGGCTTCGTCTTCCAGCAGTTCAACCTGCTCAACGACCTGAATGTCGTCGAAAACATCGCTTTGCCATTGGTTTACCGCGGCGTTCCGAAGGCTGTCCGTCTAGAGAAAGCGAAAGTTCTTGCCGAAAAGCTCGGCCTCGGCCAACGTCTCCGCCATCATCCTAAAGAACTGTCCGGCGGACAGTTGCAGCGAATTGCCATCGCCCGCGCGTTGATTTCCGATCCGGACATCCTCCTTGCGGATGAACCGACCGGTAATCTTGACTCCGTGACTTCCCGCGAAATCATGCAGATTCTCTATGACCTTAATGAACAAGGACATACAATCATCATGGTCACCCATGACCCGAAGCTCGCAGATCAAGGCACACGCAAAATCACTCTCTCCGACGGCAAGATCATCGAAGACGTCACTGGTACCCGCAAATCCAATCCGAATCCCGTCGTCCATCAAGACAACGCCTCCCAGAGCGGCGGCCTCTCCATCTCCGACCTGCTCCGCATCGGCATCAAGGAAGGCCTGCTCGCCCACCAGATGCGTACCTTCCTCACGATGCTCGGTATCATCATCGGCGTATCATCCGTCATCGCCATGTCGTCGTTCTCTCTCGGCAGCAAGCAGAAACAGGCCGACCAGATCCGCGCCCTCGGCGCCAATCTTGTGCGAGTCGTCGATAAGCAGTTCGAAAACGAACGCCTCGTCGATACGCGTATCCATGGTTCTAGAGGCTTGAGCAGGAGTGATTTGGAGGCTATTCGGCAGGGCATCCCGAAAATCGGCAAGGCCGCCTGCCTCCGCGAAGTGAAACTCAACGCCCTTTACGACCATAACCCAATCAATGCGAGAATATTAGGTGTCGAAGGCGACTATCTCACCGTCAACAATCTCGCGCTTGAGACGGGCCGTTTCTTCGATTACGGCGACAAACAGCACAGCAGTCTCTGCACAATTCTCGGCGGCGGCATCGCCCGCGCCATTCTCAAGCATGCCATTGACAATGAGAAACTTCCGCAATCGGCGAAGCTGTCCGATCTGCTTGGAGACATCGTCCTGCTCGGCGGCAATCCCTACCGCGTCGTCGGCATTCTTGCCGACAAGGCAATCGATCTGGACGAACTGGAAGCCACATCCGTCAGCGATCCGAATAACGACATTCTCATTCCAATGGAGACACTTTTGACGCGAACCGCCTATCTGGATCTCCGCTCTGAACTCGACGAAATCCAGTTGCAGCTCAACACGGAAGACGATCTGGCGGACGCAGGCCGTTCCATCAAAGCCATCCTCGGCATCACCCACGCAGGCGTCAGCGACTACGATTTGGTCATCCCCATGGACCTCCTAAAGCAGAAGCAGCAATCGCAACGGTTGTTGGACATCCTAACCATCTGTATTTCATCGATTTCCATCATCGTCGGCGGTATCGGCATCATGAACATCATGCTCGCATCCGTGACGGAGCGTATTCGCGAAATCGGCATCCGCCGCGCCATTGGCGCCACGCGGGCAGACATCATGCGGCAGTTCCTTTCCGAAGCGATGACGATTTCCGTGACCGGCGGTGTCTTCGGTGTCATTCTTGCCGCGGCGGTCGTCGTCATAACCTGCAGTCTTCTGAAACTGCCCGTCGTCTTCTCGTTGACGCTGCTGCTCGTCGCCGTCGCCGCATCAACCGCCACCGGATTGATTTTCGGCATCTATCCCGCCTACCAGGCCGCCAACAAGAATCCAGTCGAAGCCCTTCGCGCAGAATAATTTCCATCCCTTTGCAAAAGGATCGTCATAATGAAAAAATCACTTCTGGCCTTATTCGTCCTCCCTGTCCTGCTGCTCGCCGAAGAGACGCCCAAATGGACGCTGCAGCAATGCATCGACTACGCCTTGGAGCATTCGCCATCGCTTGAACGGCAGAAACTTTCGACCAATTCGCAGACGCTTCAGACCGTCATCGAAAAGGCCGCCTTCGACTGGTCGATTTCCGCATCCGATAACTACACGTTCGCCAATCCGGACAACAACAATTCCGCCACCATCGGCCTCCAGAAGGATTTCCAGAACGGATTCAAATTCAGGACGACCGCAACTGGTTCACAGACAGAGCATAACGACTACAAAAGCACGACGGTCGCCTTTCAGCTCTCCAAGCAGATTCTCGGCGGCGGCACCGCCTTGGAGACGAAATACAATCTCGAGGCAAGTCTTATCGACGAACTGATTTCGCAGAACACGCTGAAACGCGCCCAGCGGCAGCTGATCCTGAATGTGACGCTCGCCTACTACACGATCATCCGCGCCCAGCAGTCGCTGACCGTCAAGCAACGCGCTCTCGAAAACGCCAAGCAGAACTTGCTGATTACGAAGGAACGCGAAAAACCGCTGGATATTTTGACGGCCGAACTCCGTATCCCCAACAACGAATTGTCCGTCAACTCCGCCAAACGGACCATCGCCAACGGTCTTGATTCGCTGAAGGAGCTCATGGGCTACGATGTCGCCAAACCGCTGGACATCACAGGCGATTTCACCTATGAAGTCCAGACGATCGTGCCTGAAAACGATTTGGAATTCGCCTCCGACAATCTGGAGAGCATCATCAACAACCGCCTCGAAAAGAAAAAGGTCGAATGGCTTGTCAAAATCCGTGAATCCCATAAACTTCCGGACGTGACGCTCTCCGCCACGCATCGTCAGCACGGCGACGGTGACAACTACAATCTCGACGGAAAGGACGATCAAGTCATCGGCGTCTCCCTCAACTGGACCATCGGCCGCAGGGCGGATATCGCTCGATACGAAATCGCGCAAAACAACCTCGCCCGCAACAATTCTGAATATTTCACGCTCTGCCAGGAACTTAGCGCCAACATCAGCAGCTATAAACGCCGCCTGGACGAATACGCCCGCGCCGTCGAACTGCAGGAGCTTCAATGCAATCTCATCAAACGGCAGGAGGAACTCTACCGCGACAAGTGGGAAAACGGCGAAATCGACATCCTCGAACTCGTCCGTACGCAGACCGATCTGGAAAACTCCTACGTCGATCTCAGCGACTCGAAGATCAACTACCTTGAGCTTCTCGCGAACTACATGTTCCTTATCGGCAAGTAATTACCGCTTCACATACATCCCACTGTCCCGTTTGTCGCTTTCGTCTCTTTCATTCCTTTTAGATAATGAAACTTCTTCTGGCGCTTTTTAAATATTTCCCCAGCGGCGGTCTCCAGAAAGACACGTTGCGCATCGCTGAAGAAGCAATCCGCCGCGGCCATGACGTCACCCTGCTGACGACATCGTGGGAAGGGCCGCCACCGCCGGACGGCCTCGAAATCGCCATCTGCAACGTCTCCGGCCTGAACAACCACCGCAAGATGGATGATTTCGCACGGAAGTTCCTGGAAACAAAGAATCAGCGTGATTTTGATGTAACGCTCGCCATGAACCGCATTCCGGGAGCGGACTTCTATTTTGTCGCCGATTCCTGCATGGCGACATGGATGCCGCAGAAGCATTCCAAACTCGCCCTCCGCCTCCTCCCCAGATACAGGATCTATCTGGATCATGAAGCCGCCATCTGCGCTCCCGGCAGCCCTACGACGCTGCTCTATATCGCGCCATTCCAAAAGCGCGACTACCAAACGGTTTACAAGCTTCCGGACAGCCGTTTCACCTATCTCCCCCCCGCCATGGACGACCGTTGCCGCCGTCCGGACAACGCCGCGGAAATCCGCTCCCGCATGCGCCGCGAGCTCGGTCTTCAAGACGGTGAAACCGCCGTCATCCAGATCGGCACGAATCTCTGGCGGAAAGGTGTCGATCGTGTCTGCGAGACGATGCGTGCCCTGCTCGCGCAAAAACGCGACGTCCGCTTCATTCTCGTCGGCGGAGACAAACAGGAAGACGTCACGAAACTTGTTTCCAAGTACGGCATTGACAAACATTTCACGTTCCTTGGCACACGAAGCGACGTGCCCGACCTGCTGCAGGCGGCGGATCTCATGATCCATCCAGCCCGCGAGGAAGGCGCGGGAAATGTGCTCATCGAAGCCATCGCCGCCGGTCTGCCCGTCGTTTGCACTGACGTCTGCGGCTTCTCCCATTTCGTCCATGACGCAGGCCTGCCGACCATCCCCGAACCGTTTACGCAAGATGCGTTGGATAAATCTGTTGCAGATGTCATCGACCATCTGCCGCAACGTGCCGAACAAACGATTGCCTACGCCAAGACACAGACATTCAGCGGCCGCACGCAAGTCGCGTTGGATGCGATGGAACGCTTCGCGCAGGAACGCGAAAAGGATTTGATGAAGGCCGTCTGCTCCCACAACCAGCCGCTGCAAATGCCGCGCGGCATCGTCCATCTTGAAACGAAAGAAGGCAAATGGCGTCTCCTCAACGGTTTCACCCTGCCGATGGCGCAGGAAGTCGTCAACCGCCACAAGCAAATCTGCGAAAGCGGAGAATGGCTGAAAAACGACATCAAACGCCGCGTGTCACGAGTCACCATCGGCTACAACTCGTTCATCATCAAGGAATTCTGCAAAGACCACGCATTGCCGTGCCTCAACCACGGCCACCGCACATGGATCTATTCACAGAAACTGACGGGCCTCACCGCCCCCTGCCTCGCATGGCTTCATGACAAATCCGGCCGCGGATTTCTCATCTTCGCGGATTTAGGCCAGACGGACCTTTTCTATCCAAAGCAACTGGAGCGGACAGATGATTTGCCAGCCGCCTATTCCGCTGCGGGAAAGATACTTGCGGAACTCCATGCACACGGCGTTTATCATGCTGATACGAAAACCGTCAATTTCGTCATGAACGACCGCTTGTCATGGCTTTCATCGCCTGTCCTAATCATCGACTGCGACGATGTCCATTTCCATCATTCGATTTCCAAGAATCACCAAATCAAAAATTTAGCGCAGTTCCTCGCCCTGATGGGAAACCTTCCTGAGGAACTGCGCGAACGGCTGGCGGCCGATTTCAAAAACGGCTACCAGCAGACTTTGAAATTGTCAGATGCGGACATGGGCACGCTTATGGCGCAAGTCACAGACCGCATGAAAAACGACAAATCGTTGGAAAACAACCTCCCCGCATAACTGTTGCAAACGAATTATTCCGTCTGCGCCTTTTCCTTCTTCGTTTTCGCTTTCTTGAGCTTCTTCACATCAACGCCTTCATCCGCAATGTTTTGCACCTTCTGCATCTCCTGATCTGCAATCGGTGTATATTCATCAAAAAACAGGAAGGCATTCAGAATGTTGATGGATGTCTCCAACGCCGCGATCTTTCCCGTATATTTGTCCGCGTCTTGAGAAAATTTCATGGCCTTGGTGTCATTGCCGGCCTTTTCCGCCTTGTTGGCTTTATCCGTCAAATCGTCGTATATGGCCTTCAGCTTCGCGTGATCCTTTTCCATCGGCAGCCGCATGCGGCGCGCTTCCTGATAGAACTTCTTGCGTAGTTTTGGGATACGCTTCTCCAACGATTCGATTTTCGGCTTGTAATGACGGACTTCCTTCGGATTCGTCTTGGAAAGATACAACTCGCGTTCTTTGAAGAGCTTCTCCGTTTCGTTACGCAACTGGAAGAATTTTTCGTACTTCCTATTCTTGCTGAATTCCGCCTTCTGCTCGTCCGTGACTTTCGGCTTCTCCAAAGGCAGAACAATACCGATTTCGTCTTCAATTTCCTTCTGCTGTTCCTTCATCTGCCCGCTGGCAATGCCGCAGGCCATGATGCCGACCAATGCATAAATCCATATTTTCCGTTTCATGAGCTTACTCCCTATTAAAATGACATGTTTCACGATTGCAAAATCATTACCTTTGAGCTAATTTCAAAATTCGTGGTAGCAAGGCCGTCTCGGCCTTGTCAAGGGCGGGGACGCCCTTGCTACCTCCTGTTTTGAAATTACCTCCTTTATAAACATATCATCATTTCTGAAAAAAAACAATCATTTAAGAAACGAAACCTTCAATGCTTGATTTGCATCATCCATCCCATATATTAATAGAACATGATTTTTCATGACAATACGGAAGTATTCAGGACAAAATATGACAAAAGACATGACCACGGGCAATCCGGTGAAATTGCTTCTGTGGTTTTCAATCCCCCTGCTGGTCGGTAACATCTTCCAGCAATTCTACAACATGGCGGACGCGGCAATCGTCGGGCGAACGCTTGGCTACCGCGCCTTGGCGGCCGTCGGCAGCACGGGCTGCGTCATGTTTCTCGTATTCGGCTTTTTCTTCGGGCTGACATCGGGCCTTTCCGTCGTCACCGCGCAGCGTTTTGGCGCGAAAGACTATGACAACATGCGCCATTCCGTGGCCATCGCCATCATCATCTCCTTCATTTTCAGCACGATAACAACCATCGTCTGCTGCCTGTGCACACCGTTCATCCTGCGCATGATGAACACGCCGAACGAAATCTACCAAATGACCTACGACTACATGTTCGTCATGTTCGCGGGAACCTTCACACTCGTCGGCTATGGTTTGATTTCCAACATCATACGCGCCCTCGGCGACAGCATCACGTCCGTCGTTTTTCTGATCGTCTCCTGCCTTGTGAACATCGGTCTCGACTACTGGTTCATTCTCGGCCTGGACATGGGCTGCGGCGGCGCGGCGTGGGCAACGGTCGCTTCGCAAGGCTTCTCCGCCCTGCTCTGCTTGGTCTATGTCATCTGGAAGTTCCCTATTCTCAAGCTTCAGCGAAAGGATTGGCGATGGGACCTTCCATTCTACAAAGACATGCTGAGACTGTCGCTACCAATGGCTTTGCAGTTCACGGTAACCGCCGTCGGCGTCGTCATTCTACAGGCCGTTTTGAACAAATTCGGGCCGATTTACATGGCTGCCGTAACGACCGCCGCAAAATTGGAAAGCATCGCCTCCATGCCGCTTTTCTCCTTTGGCATGGCCATCGCGACCTTCGCCGCCCAGAACTACGGTGCCAACAACTACATACGCGTTCGCGACGGTGTCCGTTCTTGCGCATGGCTTGTGACCGCCATCGCTGTTGTCGGCATGTTCGTCGCCATGGCGATCATCAAGCCATTCGGTGCATTTTTCATCAAATCGAATGATAAACAGATTCTCGATGCGATGCAACTTTACACGAACATCTCCTCTTCGCAATACATCATTCTCGGCCTGCTGTTGGTGTATCGCAATGCGTTGCAAGGACTTGGACATACGTTCATTCCGCTCATGGGTGGTGCCGCCGAACTCGTCATGCGCGCCTTCGCCGCATTGGTTTTGGCCCGCTTCTTCGGTTTCGTCGGCGTCGCATGGTCCCATCCGCTCGCATGGTACGGCGCATTCATTCTTCTCATCATCGACTACCGCCGCGTCATTCGGAAGCTACTTCCCAATTGAGCCTCGCCCTCCGGGAGAAGTGGCGCGAAGCGACGGAGAGGGATTGGCCTCGCCCTCTGGGAGAGGTGGCGCGAAGCGACGGAGAGGGATTGGCCTCGCCCTTTGGGAGAGGTGGCGCGAAGCGACGGAGAGGGTTCTGTGTACAAAAACATGTCCATTCGTGGTTGTTAATCACCATCTCCGTGCTATTTTATGGAGATGTTGCAAAGCCATAGAACCATCAAGGAGCTAAAATCATGAATAAAGCATTGACAATCGCCGCATGTTGCCTCATCGCTTGCGAATTATTTGCTGGTAAATTGCAAGGAGCTGAAAATAAACAGGATAAACCTATGGAATTGACAAGAAGCGCATTGAATATCGATGAAGAAACCGCCAAAAAACTCGGGCTGACATTCGAGACGATTGAAATCAAAGTCGATGGCCTGAAAAAAGACTACGCCTTCCTCTGGGTCGCAGACCTCCATGTCATTGCAGAGGATCTCTCCGAAGTCGAAGAAAAGAGCATGAACATCGTCAAGTCCCGTATTGACAAGACATTCCGCAATCCGAACAATGGCAAGACCGCCCTCGAAAACTGGCAGATGATGCCCGAAGTTTTCAATAAATCCGGAGCGGATGCTGTCCTCTTCGGCGGTGATATCTGCGACTTCAGTACGCTCGCCAGTATCCGCGCCTTGAAAGAAGGCATGCATAAGTTCACTATCCCCTACATGTACGCCCGCGCCGACCATGACATCTCCTCTTGGTGGCTCGCCACGCGTTATACAAAGGAAATCAACGAATTGGAGAAATCCATCGATGGCAACGAACCCGTCCAAGTGCTTGAATTCGATGACTTAATGGTCGTCAGCTTCAACAATGCCACGAGCAACATGTCCGAAGCAGGCCTTAAACGCTTTAAGGAAGCCTATGCGAAACGCAAGCCCATCATCATCAACACCCACGTGCCAATCAATTCACTTGTCGATACCAGCCTCGGCGATAAATGTATGAAAGATGATGTCAAACACCGCAACCTCACGTGGGGCAAAGGATGCTTCTACAACCCAAACGCCTATACACAGGAATTTCTTGATCTTGTCTGCGCTCCGGACAGCCCTGTCGTGACCGTTCTCGCGGGCCATCTCCACTTCCCGTGGCACAGCATGCTGACAGACAAGATCAGCCAGCATCTCTTCGTGCCCGCCTTCAAAGGCAACATCGGCGTCATTCTCGTAAAGAAAAAGTAATAAACAGAAATCATTGTAAATAAAAGGGCGTGATGTAACCATTTCACATCACGCCTCTTTTATACATGTAATGCGTTGATCATGAGCGATTATGAATATATCACATTGCGGGAACAGCCAGAACTTTTGGATGCCGCCGCAGATTGGTTCCATGCCAAATGGGGCGTTCCCAAAGAAGCGTATCTCGCTTGCATGACGGCATATCTGAAAAAAGAGACAGAATATGGATGGTATCTTTGCCTGAATGGAAATAAAATCATCGGCGGTCTCGGCGTCATTGAAAACGACTTCCATAATCGAAAAGATCTGTCTCCAAATGTATGCGCCGTATATACGGAGGAAGCCTTTCGGGGACAGGGCATTGCAGGCCGTCTGCTGGCGATGGCCGTCGACGACATGGCGTCAAAAGGCATATCGCCGCTCTATCTAGTGACCGATCACACAGGATTTTATGAACGCTATGGCTGGCAATTTCTCTGCATGGTCCAAGGCGACGGCGAGCCGAACTTGTCACGAATGTATGTTCATAAC
>JAEEGJ010024979.1_pt1 | contig 12313 bp, 8 predicted proteins | sample 8958761 | NCBI WGS metagenome assembly JAEEGJ01 (sample SAMN16246546, study PRJNA631951) | gut metagenome | biome: gut microbiome; feature: rumen; material: RS-attached | host: Bos | place: Iran: Karaj | collected 2018-10 | reverse complement strand
TCGGCTTGATGAGATCGACCTGAGCAACAGTGCGAGGAATGCCGTCGAGGAGGAGAACGTCCTTTTCCGGGTTGAGCTTGTTCGTGTTCACGAGACCTTCGACAAAGCGGCCGAAGATTTCAACGGTAGCTTCGTCCGGGACGAGGAGGCCCTTGCTGGAGTAAGAAGCAAGGAGCTTGCCGGATTCGCTAGACGGAGCGATGCCACGGAAGATGTCGCCCGTGGAAAGGTGCTTGAGAGCAGTCGTTGCAGCGAGCTTAGCGCCCACAGTGCCCTTGCCAGAACCCGGAGCACCGAAGATAAGAACAGCAGAAATCTGAGACATTGATAACCTCATAGGTTGATTGTTAAAATTCCGGTCGAAATATAGAATTTTTTAGTAAACAGTGGTTAGTGACTAGTGGTTAGGATTCGTCATCCTGACGCTGAAAGCGGAAGGATCCAGTAAAGTTCTAATTTGCACCGGATTGATTACGGCTCCCTTTGAGGAAACCGTAATGAGCGAAAAGCTCCGCAAAATGCGAACTCAAAGCAAAGCGACCTCAGAGGGGCTACGCCCCGACCTCACGCCTCACAGCCTCTAAGATTTAATCTTCTCGCACTTGAACGAAAGCTTACCGTTTTCGACGTCTACCGTAATCGTGGAGAAGTCCGTCATCGTTCCGAGCAAAAGACCTTCGGCGATTTCGTCTTCCACGAGATTCTGGATAGAACGGCGGATGGGGCGCGCACCAAGGGAAGAATCGTAATTGTGGTTTACAACAAATTCCTTGGCATCCTGACTCATTTCCAAGAGGATTCCTCGATCAGAAAGGTTCTTCTGCAAAGCCCCCATCTGGATATCTACAACGGAAACGAGGTCATGCTTGGAGAGCGCACGGAACACAATCTGTTCGTCCACGCGGTTCAAGAATTCCGGAGAGAACACGCGCTTGACTTCTTCGCGAATGGCGGTTTCCATGCGTTCGTAATCATCCGTCTCGCCCATCTTGGTAAAGCCCATGCCACTGCTATGGCGGACTTCGCGGGCACCGGCGTTACTCGTCATGATGATAATCGTATTCTTGAAATTGATTTTGCGGCCATAGCTATCCGTCAAAATGCCATCGTCCAAAATCTGGAGGAGCAAGTTGTAAATGTCCGGATGCGCCTTTTCGATTTCATCCAAGAGCACCACGGAATACGGATGCTTGCGCACCTTTTCGCTGAGCTGGCCACCGCCATCTTCAAAGCCCACGTATCCCGGAGGCGCACCGATCAATCGGCTCACGCTATGCTTTTCCATGTATTCGCTCATGTCGATACGCACAAGAGAATCTTCGCTGCCAAAGAGTTCCTTGCAAAGCACTTTCGCAAGTTCCGTCTTGCCCACACCCGTCGGGCCAAGGAAGAGGAAACTGCCCATCGGGCGCTTGTTGTTGCGGATGCCGGCACGGCTACGGCGAATCGACTTCACAATCGCATCAACAGCTTGGTCCTGACCAATCACGTGCTGCTTGATTTCATCGCCGAGGTGGATTAGCTTTTGCGCTTCTTCGCCTCCGAGCCTGCGAACCGGAATTCCCGTCATCTTGCTGATAACATCACGAATAACGTTATCATCGACAATCGGCGTTTCCGTATTTTCATTTTGCAACTGCTTTTTGCGTTCCGCAATCAAGTTCTGCAAATCTTCTTCGCGAGCGCGATAGTCCGCCGCCGAGGCGTAATCTTGATTAGCAACCGCTTCTTCTTTCTTCTGGAGACATTCACCGAGTTCGTCTTCCATGTTCTGCAAGTCTTGCGGAATCTTGATGGAATTCAAACGAACTCGCGCGCCTGCTTCATCGAGCACGTCAATCGCCTTGTCCGGCAAGAAGCGTTCGCTAATGTAACGTTCACTCAGTTCAACGGCTGCACGCACAGCATCTGGCGTGTAATGCACATTGTGATGTTGTTCATACTTCGGGCGGAGGCCATCCAAAATCTGGATAGAATCTTCAACCGTCGGCGGGTTCACCACAATCGTCTGGAAACGGCGTTCGAGCGCGGCATCCTTTTCGATATACTTGCGGTATTCATCAAACGTCGTCGCGCCAATGCACTGGAGCTCGCCACGAGCAAGCGCCGGCTTGAAAATGTTACTAGCGTCAAGGCTGCCTTCAGAGCCTCCAGCGCCTACAATCGTATGGAGTTCGTCAATGAAGAGAATCACGGAATTGCCAACGCGCTGGAGTTCCATAATAAGGCCCTTCACGCGTTCTTCGAACTGGCCACGATACTTTGTACCCGCCACCATTGCAGCCACATCGAGCGACACAACGCGCTTGTTGGCCAAAAGGTCCGGAATCTTGCGCTGTACAATCTTGAGAGCGAGGCCTTCGATAATCGCCGTCTTACCCACGCCCGGTTCACCGATGAGCGCCGGATTGTTCTTTTTGCGGCGGCAGAGAATTTGAATCAAGCGTTCAATTTCAGCTTCACGACCGATAATCGGATCGAGCTTGCCTGCGCGAGCCATCGCCGTGAGGTCACGACCAAAATGTTCAAGAATCGGAGTCTTCGAACGAGACGGAGATGCCTGACGAGTCTGCGTATAACGTTCACGCGGTTCATCTTCGGGCTGGCCATCATCCATCGGCTGACCATCGGCCTGGCGCTTGATCTGCATCAGCATTTCTTGATAATTTTCAAACGTAACATTGTACGTCGAAAGCGTTGCCGCAGCCGGGGAATCGGTCTGTTGCAAAATGGCAAGCATCAAATGTTCCGGGCCAATGAACTGGACGCCTTCTTCCTTGGCAATCTTTGCGGCATTGTAAAGCACCGCCTTGCACTGCCCCGTAAACGTCAAAAGACCGCCGTGGGCATCGCCACCGACCGTCATGAGTCCACCATTTGTACTCAACGCGCGCTGGATCGTTTCGCTCAGTTCCGTGAGGTTGACCTTAAGCGCTTTCAATGTTTCGGAGGCTACACCAGAATCCTCGCGAACAAGACCAAACAACAGATGTTCCACCGTCACACAATCGCTTCCTAAATTGCGTGCCGCAATACGAGCCGCTTGCAGAGCGGCCTTCGCCTTCGCTGAAAAAATACCGTTAATATCTGCCATATTTGCTTTTGTCATTCCCGCCGCTGAGCGGGAATCTCCTATTCATTCTCTTATCACACTCAAAAGATAGTTACTTATCTATAGTGATTAGTGGTTAGTAGTTAGTGGTTAGTAGGATGTAGGCAGTAGGAAGTAGGAAGTTTTTTATAATCGCGGCGTAGCCGCCTAACTAATCCTGTTTACTAGCCACTGTTTACTAGCCACTCACTATTGAATCACTCCGTTATGCATGACGACTCTGCGTTTTGCAAAACTAGCAAGCTTTTCATCATGCGTCACAATCAAGAACGCCTGATGGAATTTTTCGTTCAGTTCGCCAAAAAGCTCGTTCAACTTTGCCGAATTCGCTTCGTCCAGGTTTCCGCTCGGTTCGTCGGCAAACACAAGGGACGGGTTATTCATGAGCGCACGGGCAATCGCGATGCGTTGGCGTTCACCGCCCGAAAGTTCACGCGGCAAATGCTTTAAGCGATCCTTGAGGCCAACCGTTTCCAAAAGCATCTCGGCACGTTCGCGGCATTCCTTTTCGGACTTTCCGAGAATGCGGCCCGGCACGCAAACGTTTTCGAGTGCTGTAAACTCCGTGAGCAAGTGATGGAACTGGAACACAAATCCCACATGCGAACGATGGTACATGTCGCGTTCGTCGCTACTGAACTTGCTAAGCGGTTTGCCGTTGAATAAAATCTCGCCCGAAGTCGGAGTATCAAGCATCCCGACCAAATTCAGGAACGTCGATTTGCCGGAACCCGAAGAACCCGTGAGCGCCACAAGTTCCCCCGCTTCCATCGAAAAATTCACGCCCTTGAGAATCTCAAGTTCTTCACCCGTCTCGGAGAAAACGCGCCGAAGATTTTCTGTTTGTAGTAAGCTCATTGACATTCGCTAGTGGTTGGTGGTTAGTGGTTGGTGGTTAGGAAATACTAGAAACAATCCATCCTGTTTACTAATCACTAACCACTGTTTACTTCTATTCATGTCTAATCGCTCCAACGGGATCCAAGCGGCTTGCTTTCCATGCGGGCAAGAGCGTTGCCGACACGCAAAGTACAATACCAATCACAAAAATCAAAATCACATCAATCGCATGCACTGAAATCGGGAAATACGGAATCACATAAACATCGCCCGGGAGCTTGATGAAGTGGTATGCTTCTTGCAACTTGCAGAGCACAAGACCAATCGTCCCGCCCACAACGGTTCCGCCCACGCCAATGAAACTGCCCATCAGCATGAACACGCGCATGATACCCGCCTTGCTAAAGCCCATGCTGCGCAAGATACCAATTTCCTTGGTCTTGTCGATAACCACCATGATAAGCGAGCTGATGATGTTGAATGCCGCCACGAGAATAATCAAGCAAATCACGGCCGCCACAATGAACTTTTCGTAATTCATCCATTTGAGGAGCGTGATGTTCTTGGACTTCCAATCCATTCCGTAATACGGATAAGAAAGCCACGTCGCCATGCTATCCACAGCCTCGCCCGCTTTCCAGTGATCCTTTATACGAAACTGAATTCCCGTCACGGTATTGCCCATGCCAAGCAACTTCTGCAAATCCGAGATGCCGACATACGCAAGGTTGCCATCGTACTCGTAAGTGCCCGTCTCGAAAATGCCGCTCACCACGCACATCATCATCTTCGGGCCACCTGCACTCATCGCTTCGTCAGGGCTTTGGAACGTCTGCAACACAAGTTTGTCACCAACGACAACGCGCAAGCGCGCCGCAAGACCAGTCCCGAGAATAATTCCCGGACGAAGTTTGCCGCCCATGTCTTCGAGGCTATCAACAGAGTAATTTCCCCACTTGATATACTTGTGGATGTCCGTCACACCTTTTGCTGTTTTATCATCAATACCGTAAACGACAATACCATCGTTTACTTTCTTGGAGCTGATGCCCACCTTGTAAACGATAAACGGCGACGAAGCGACCACATCAGGCACGCGCGCATGCACCTCTTTTGTGAGACTATCGTACGGACCAATCGGATTGCCATTATAAGCCATCAATTCGAAGTGAGCATCCTTGCCAATCATCTGGGCAGTGACCTCTTCCTCGAAACCGTTAACCGCAGCAAGAGCCACCACTAGCGCAAACACGCCAATGGAAACCCCAAGCATACTGAAAATACCAATAAGCGAAACAAAGAGACTCTTCCGTTGAGCCCCCAAGTAACGCCAAGCGATGAGAAGTTCTAACTTACTAATCATAGACGAGAGACGAGATTTTAGTGGTTAGTGGTTGGTGGTTAGTGGTTGGGATGTTTTATCACAATACGAGAGTCTTGTCGCATTTTTAAGATGGCAAGCATCTTTCCGATTTCATCCAACGAATCTCTTATTTCAGAAACTGCAGATGAACTAGCTAAACCAACACGCTCACACAAAAGCAATTGAGTTTCTAACTCAGCCTTTGATCCAAGGGAAATGCCTAAAAAATGAGCAAACTCTTTTTTAGACTTGCGTCCTTCACCTTCTGCAATATTACTGGCTATAGAAACAGAAGCTCGCCGCATTTGGGATACTAGTCCAAACAATTCCTCTTTAGGGAACTGTTTCGTCAATTGATAAACCGCAACGGTCAGATCAATCGCTTTTTGCCAGACTACCAAATCTTTATAGCTTTGAGCCATTGCATTCCTTTATGCATTCCTGTTTACTAACCACTAACCACTGTTTACTAGCCGTAAGGCTCCGCCTTACGTTTCCGGCTTCATCAGCGGGAACAGCTGCACGTCGCGGATGGTCTGCTGATTCGTGAGGAGCATGACCATGCGGTCGATGCCGAAGCCCACGCCGCCCGTCGGCGGAAGGCCACTTTCGATAGCATGCATGAAGTTTTCGTCCATCGGGTGCGTTTCACCTTCGCCACCGCGACCGCGGCGGACCTGGTCTTCCAAGAGTTCACGCTGGCGGATCGGGTCATTAAGTTCGGTGTAAGCGTTGCCGAGTTCCCAGCCGTTGGCGTACGGTTCGAACTGTTCGATAAGGCCTTCGATGGTGCGGTGCTTCTTGCAAAGCGGAGTGCTTTCGGTCGGCATGTCCTTGATGAACGTCGGCTGGATAAGCTTGTCTTCGACAGTGAGTTCGAAGAGTTCGAGGATGCCACGGCCGCGAGAGAATTCGCCGTCGAGGTGGCCGCCGAGTTCTTCCATCTTGGCCTTGATTTCGTCGTCGCTCATTTCATTGACCTTGAGGCCACCGAACTTTTCGATAGCTTCGATCATGCTGTAGCGCGGCCACGGGGCCTTGAAGTCGATTTCCTTGCCCTGGTATTCAATCTTGGTGGTGCCGTTTGCAGCAATGCAAGCGCGTTCGTAAATGTTTTCGAAGTGCACCATCATGTCGTTGTAGTCGGCATAGGCTTCGTAGAATTCGAGACCGGTGAATTCCGGGCTATGCGTGCGGTCCATGCCTTCGTTGCGGAAGTTCTTCGAGAATTCAAAGACCTTTTCCATGCCACCCACGATGCAGCGCTTCAGGTAAAGTTCCGGAGCGACGCGCAAGTAGAGCGTCATGTCGCAAGCGTTGTGGTGCGTGGTGAACGGACGAGCGTTTGCACCACCGTAAATCGGCTGGAGAGTCGGCGTTTCGACTTCGATGAATCCCTTTTCAATGAGGTATTCGCGGATAGCCTGCATGATCTTGGAACGCTTGATGAAGACTTCCTTCACGTCGTCGTTCAAGGCCATGTCGATGTAACGCTGGCGGTAACGGGTATCGACGTCGGCAAATTCATTGAACACAACCTTGTTGCCGTTTTCGTCAATCTTTTCCTTAGCCACCGGGAGCGGGCGCACAGCCTTCGAAAGCATCGTGACCTTTTCGGCACGCACCGAGTATTCACCGCTCTGCGTTTCGAACATCGTACCGTTCACACCGATGAAGTCACCGAGGTCGGTCATCTTCACGATTTCGTAATTTTCTTCACCCACTTCGTCACGAGCAACAACGACCTGCAAGCGACCATAGCGGTCCTTCAAGTGCATAAAGCACATCTTGCCCTTGCGATTGAAACGCACCACGCGGCCAGCAAAAGCCACCGGCTCCTTCGTCACCATCAGGGCTTCCTTATTTTCCTTCAAAACCTTGGAATCATGGGTTCTGTTAAACTTGTGAGGATAAGCCTCTACACCCATTTCCTTGAACTTGTCGAGCTTTGCCAAGCGAGCCTGCACTTGGTCATTCATATCTTGCATTGCCATATTGTATTACCTCGTGAATATATCACGTCTTAAATTTGAACGGCTACAATTTAGAAATTTAGACGCGAGACGAGAGACGCGAGACGAGAGAATGCGCCCCTTACTTCCGCTTATTAGTCATTAAAATCTTATAAGCATCGCCGTCTTTCACAGAGCGCACGTAATACACCTGCTTTTCGTTATTCTTGCCTGTTATTTCTACGGGGCAAACGCCCTCCCCTACAACCAGAACTTTACCGACTTGACCGTCTTTCTTTTTTATAAAATCACATTTGATATCGAAATCTTGAGGCTGGTCATTGACGTGATTCAATATTTCACAATTTGAATTGGAACATTCTCCGAGGGTGAAGAAATCTTTCCTAAAAAAGTTTCTTTTATATAAAGTTTGACTTTGCTGCGCTTGATAATACAGCTGTTCTTTTTCTACTTCAAATGATTTTTTCTTAGTTATGTATAAATTATAAAAGAATTGTACCGGTTGATTTAACCGATTAAAGCCAGCCTTTTCTTGAACGGGGCAAACGCCAGTATCCAAAACTTTTACCAATGATTTTTTGTAATCAAACTGGATAAAATCACAAAGAAATTTAACAGAACTATGGCTGTTAGGAATATAGAACGTCATTCCTGAGTTTCTCAGTTTTTTAGTTTGTTCATTACAATACGATTTTCTTTCTTTTAAGGAAGGCATTAAATTCACAACTGTTGAATCGTTTATCGTCTTGCAATAGTCTGCTCTATTTTTACAATAAACTTCAAAAACGGCTTGAGCATCAGGACCTGTTTGGAAGTAATTATCATTTAATTTGCGAATATGAAAACTTGGTTCTGGATAGGTGTAAGCATAAGCTGTAGTTAAGGTTCCATTAGTCAGTCCACATGTGCCATTCATATGATGTCCATAGCAATACGAACATCCATTTTCATCAGTCCAATGCGGCTTTTCAGAAAACGCACTTATCGCCAAAAACAAAATCAAAGGAACTATAGCTTTCATAAGTATAACATACAAAAAAGTCGCTTTAAAAGCGACTTTTCAAAAGGCGATGCCCTACAATTCATTTTTTTACGGAATCACCAGAATCTATTTCGCGTAAATCATGCCAGTTCGTGCAGGCATACTCCACAAAAGCATAATCTCCATTTTTCTTTTCAATTAAGGGAATAAGGAATCGAGCCGCCAAACTTTTTTCTTTCCTCTTGACACCAGTCGTAAAAAGTTCTCGAGTGTCCCACAAATCAGCAAGCGCCACGACGTCCCGTTTTCCATTCAAAGATTTTACAGGAACGACATCTGCAGAATCAATTATCTTTTTTTCATCTGGATTTTCGTACGAAATATGATACGTAAGAATCGCATACTCCGATTTAAACTGGACGATGCCTTCATAATCAACAGCTTTCTGTATAGGGAACAGAACATCTGCACCGCTGTTACTTACTTTATCATCAAAAGAGAACAAAAACTTTTCAGGGACGTTCTTTTGGTCAAAAACAATTTCCACATTAAGCATTTCCTGGCACTTTAAGTCTTTAGCCTGCAAACTAACAAAACAGGCTAAAAGCAAAAGAACGTATTTCATATTTCTCCTTTTTTATTCCGATATTATAAGCGCTAATAATATAAAATTTTACCCTCGACAAAAAAAGCCGCCCGTAATGAGGCGACTTTGACAACCTAGAACGAATGCAAAGCTGAATCGATTCGCGGAGTAATCATGACACCCCCGCCGTTATGGAGATGATCCCAATCAAAGGCAAGGGAATCTGGATAATCGTGGTTTCCCATCTTATTTTCATCCAAAAGCCTAAAATTGGGATATTGCTCAGACAAAGCGTTAATCTCGGCAATTAAGCGAGGCGCGTCGGATCTGCGAATGCCGTACCGACCAAAAGATCCCGTTTTTTTGTAAAGAGGACTCTGCGGGAAAATAACACCCAAAACCTTGACATCATTTTCGCGAGCAATCTTGATCATAGCGACAAGGTTATCAAAATTTGCATAGTAATCTTCTGACATAAGGTCCATCCAATTGCTATCAAGTTCAAACATCGGCTTAGCACCCCATCCCGTTCCCATATATGGCGTAATCTGCATTCCTCGATTATAAGTGTATTCCTCAATCGCTTTGGGCGGATTATAGCTTATTTCGTTATACTCTCGCATTCCCACCGGATACCCAGATTTCCAGAAATCATGATTCTTATCATAGACGTACCCCGGATAGCGCAAGCACTCTTCGGCAAAGAAATTGTATTCAATAGTTCTCTCCGAACGATACCAGCGGTCTAAATCCAAACCCACTACAATCGCCTTCAGTTTACGAGCATGAAGAACAACATAATTTTCAAACAAGTACCGAGATTCATACATAATATTCGGGATATTCGACATATTGATTGCAAAAATATCCGGTCCAAACAAAGTTGCATTAACCCCAGAAGAAGGTCTAGACGAACCGAAAATTACAACGTTGATTGAATCAAGGTACCTCCAGAACAAGTACATTTTTTCACGGAAAACTACAGTCTTGACACTCGAGTTTTCAAGCAAATAAACAGCAGCACTATCCGGATCCAGCTTAGATTCAATTTCACTCGGAATCACATAACGCGTTTCGCTCACATGCATATCAGGATGCCACAAATCATCACCAGAAACAAGATCCAAAATTTCAGACGTTTCCATATCAACTAGAACAATCTTTTCGTGAGCACCCACAAGATTCACAAGAGTCGCAACGGCCAAGTTGTTCGTCACCCATTCCGTGTGATCAAAGGCATATCCCTCAGGAGCGCGAACAGACTTAATCAAACGCCCCGTACTATCTACAACAAGAATCCTTTCATGCGTTCTGTATTTTTCTTTTGCAAAATCCTGGCCAACACGACCACCAAAGTCCAAGAAAAGAGTCTGCCCAGTTCGCGGCTGCAACGAAGCATTACACGCCTGCAAGCTGTCATACCAAACAAACAACGAATCTCCCCTGCGAGCACGGAGAATTCGTGCCCCACTTACAGCTAGCTTCCCGTCAGCAGAGAGGCCGCCGTTGAATGAGCCATTAAACAATTTTTCAGGCGTTCCAAATCCACCATTAGCAAAACGAACCTGCCAAGTCGATTCACCCAGCCAAGCGGACCTTTCGCTATTGTCTCTCGTTCCCGTAACATAAACAATGACTGTATCGCCATTCGGCAAAACGCGCCAACGCGGAATCGCAGCCGAATCGACTTGCAACTGCAACACCTTAGAGGTATCGTTCTCCAAACGACGGACAAACAATGAAGATGCCTTGCCCTCCGAAACGCCTTCGATCTTGGAACAAAAAGCCACCCACTTCCCATCCGGTGAAATCGTCGGATGATACACGTCCAAAGTATCCTCGATTTCATCCACGACATTCCCACCGGAAGAGAAATCGATAAAGGCCAAGTTGCCAGTCATCTCATTTCTAAAAGCAAGCTTCACGTTATGAGTGCCAGTTTTTGCTTTCAATGCAGCAACCGATAAAAGCACATTCAGCTTAGACGACTTCACTTTTCCCGCTGAACTAAGCCACGTTCCATCAGGAATTGCCCCCAACGCCAAGCGAAAACCGACGTACGGGAATTTATTCGAAGCATTCACGACATAGACGTCACCACGAGAATACGCCTTAATCGATGCAGAACTCTTTCCTATATGACCACCCTTTATAAGTCTCTCGTTGAAAGCGCCGCCATTTTCAGCACCCAGGTAATTTTTGGCAACGACTTGATTATTCAAGGGTCCCATCCAGTCATTGACCCACTCAGCAACGTTTCCTTCCATATCGCAAATACGGAACGTATTCTTTTTTAGAGAGCAAACTTCATGCAAATGCCCATCAGAATTATCGAGTGTCCAGCTAGACGAAACATTCCATCCATTCGATGCGGCAAAAACCCATTCGGCTTCAGTCGGAAGCCTGTATGCTTTGACTTCGGGATGGAATACCAGCGATTCCATATGGATACAGCTACCTGCAGAATCAAACTGGAGTTGCGAATAGCTATAGGCCGAATCCATACCTTCTAAGGCACTTCGGGCATTCGCATATAGGATTGCATCGTACAAGGTAACATTGATTACAGGAAGAGAATCTCCAATATCCTTGTTATCTGTAACCGGAACCCTTTTGCCCATGAGCGACTTGTATTCGCTTTGGGTAACTTCGTGTTCCGAAATGTAATATTTGTAATCGAAAGTCACCTTCGCTTTGGGGCGTTCTTTAGCAGACGCTTCCGGGCTATCAGTCCCCAAATCCACCTTTCTACCAGAGGCTGCGATGTAAACCATTCCCGAATATGAAGGATGACCATCATCTTCAGGGTTTCCAGCATGATCATCGGAACATGCACACAGTAAACAGCATATAGCTACAAGACCCCAAAATTTCATTTTGTCCTCCTCCAAAATACATTACCCTTGCGAGGTTTCGGCGAAGCTCAATCGTTCGTAGTTCTTGAGCGCGAGATTCAGGCGGTATTCGTTCGGGAAAAGGCACACGAGATTGCGTTCCTTGTCCATCATGCAGTCGCCGGCATATTCTTCGGCAAATTTGCCCACGTCAGCTTCGGGGCCGTTCACCCAGCGGATGCAATGGGCCGGTACGCGGTCGAGTTGCACATCGGCGCCGTATTCGCTCTGCAAGCGGAACTTGAGCACGTCGAACTGGAGTTCACCCACAACGCCCACGACAGGCACGGCAGACTTGAGCGGTTCATAGAGCTGCGTTGCACCTTCTTCCGAAAGTTCGGCGAGGCCCTTCGCCATCTGCTTTGACTTGAGCGGGTTCAAGAGCGTCACGCGGTCAAAGTGTTCCGTAGCAAAGTCCGGGATGCCCGTAAAGTTCATCTTTTCGCCATCCGTGAGCGTATCGCCAATGCGGAAAAGTCCCGGGTCGTTGATACCCACGATATCGCCCGCCCAGGCGTGGTCAATCACTTCCTTATCCTTGGCGAGGAATGCCGTCGGAGCAG
>JAEEGJ010024978.1_pt1 | contig 12313 bp, 10 predicted proteins | sample 8958761 | NCBI WGS metagenome assembly JAEEGJ01 (sample SAMN16246546, study PRJNA631951) | gut metagenome | biome: gut microbiome; feature: rumen; material: RS-attached | host: Bos | place: Iran: Karaj | collected 2018-10 | reverse complement strand
GATTCCAGTCGATGGTATGGTTATTGGCCCAGGTATAAAGGTTGAAGCCAAGATACTGCAGATCCTGCAGCACGGCCGGACGGGCGCAGGCCCAGGTACCGCCGCTGACCGGAGCGGGAAACACTTCAAAATCATGAAGCAGGATCTCAAAATTGGTAAACCGCACGTCAAAACCTTCCAGATAGCGTTTCAGCGCCGCCAGCTTTGCATCCCGGGGCAGCCGCTGTGTAATGAACGAATCCCCTGCCAGCACCATGGAAACCGTTTTTTTCATTTTTTGCATGATATCCCCTCCCTGGTATCATAAATTACCGGGTTACTTTCATTTTGCGTTTATCTTCATACATTGCCTGATCGGCACGTTTAAAAACCTCTTCCGGCGCAGAATCGGAAGGCAGGCAGACAGCAAGTCCCTTGGAAACGGAAACCTGCTTCCACGGCTCATTCTCTTCCCATGTCTTTTCCATATCGCTGTTAAACCTTTTGATCAGATTCTCTGCGTCATGATAATCATTCTTTTCCAGAAGCACGACAAACTCATCGCCGCCAATCCGGTAAACCGGACTGTGCTGGAATACCCTGCAGATCATCTGACAGCAGTTTATAAGATACTCGTCTCCCCGTTCATGTCCATAGTTGTCATTTATCTTTTTCAGGTTGTTGACATCCAGCATAAGTATCCCATATTCCGCAGTACCGCCCCGCATATCCTTCTCCAGCCGTTCTCTGGCCACTTCATAGGCGGCTTTATTTTTAACATGGGTGAGAGGGTCACTGTACGCCACATATTGCATACCCGAAATATATTTCTTCAGACTTTTCACCGTGACGGCAAAACTCCGGATAAGTGTTCCGACTTCATCGTTTCCCGGCTCCGGCAGTTCCACATCCATATTGCCGGCAGCAATCTGGTCTGCGGCTTCCGCCAGCTTTTTCAGCGGCCTGGTAATTCGTCCGGAAACAACAACTGTAATAACCATTGCCAAAACAGCCAGAACGCCGGCCGTAAGCAGGATGATCTTCAGCAAAGTGTTCCGGGACGCGTTGATTTCACTGGTTTCAGCCGAATGGATCAAAACCATACCGTTCTGCAGACGGCTGAATGACAGTTTCTTTTTAGTCCCCTTATAGGAATAATCGTACGTGTCCCGGTAATCCTCCTGTCCGGAAGATTTCATGGCCCTGACCACCGGCTCCAGTTCCGGGCTGTAAACGGTGAGCAGGGTGCCGTTCTCCAGTTCCGGATGATAATAAACCTTGCCGAATTCGGAAACCAGGCCAGTGGTTCCGGTCCTGTAAGGGCTGATCACACTCACATCATTCGCCATCGCATTAAAGTCGACATCGATGCCTGCCACCCCGAAGAAAACGTCATTTTTATAAAGCGGAACCGCATAGGTAATAATATACATGTTAAGGTTATCGTTATAATAAGGTTCGGTCCATACGGGTGATTTGGCAAATTTAGGCTGATAATACCAGCCTATATGCTCTGTATCGGCCGGATTATACTGCAGTATATCCGTAAGGGGACACTTTTCAAAAACATTCCGGGTTCTGTCTTTAGTATAAAGAAATCCTTCATTTTCCCTGATAAGATCCGGATCGATACGCAGGTAATAAGCGCCCACGCCGGTCGTATTGCGGGCAAAATCAGCCATCAGTTTTTCCATCTCCCGCAAATAACCGGCCCGCGTTGCTTCGGATTTCAGGATTTCTGTTGAAGCCAGCCTGTCCTCTGCTATTTCCGAAAAAACATTAATCGCGCTTTGTATCCCATGTAATTCCTGGTTTAAGGAATTAGCCTCCTGCCGGCATGTAAGTTTCAAAATCTGCTCAGAAGCTTTTGTCTCGGACTTCGAAATAAACCAGAACCCAACTCCTCCGAACAAAAACGCGAAGAGTAATATGCATATAAGATTTAAAGCAGTAAATTTTTTACTTATCGAATTCATAGTCCCATACTACCAATCGGAATATCTGATAAAACAATCACCGGTGCGAAAACAAAATGTTCTTATAATCCGCAATATTTATAACAGTTACGCAATAACAGTTACGCAATAATAGAATATATCCAAAAAATATTAATACTTTACAGTTAATTATATCACATTTGCTTCTTTTTCTCCAGCAATACCACAGTCTCCACGTGATGGGTCCTGCTGAACATGTCACAGGGTTGCACTTTACTGATTGTAAAACCATGCTCCCGCATAAAGGCCAGATCCCGCGCCAGTGTCGCCGGATTGCAGGAGACATAGACCACCCGTTCCGGTTTTACTTTTGCTATCGCCGCCAGAACCCTCTCTTCACACCCGGCACGGGGCGGATCCAGGACCACTACATCGGGATGCAGCCCTCCCGCAGCCAGTTTCGGCATTTCCACTGCTGCGTCCCCCAGCAGGAAATCCGCATTTTCAATATGGTTTGCCATGGCATTCTTTTTGGCGTCCCGTATAGCGGAGGGAACAATTTCAATCCCCAGGACCTGCTTTGCTTTTTGTGCCATGAAAAGTGTAATGGTTCCGGTGCCGCAATACAGGTCCACTACGGTTTCCGTCCCGTTCAGCCCCGCAAATTCCAGCGCAGTGTTGTATAATTTTTCCGCCTGCTCGCTGTTGACCTGGAAAAAAGACTGGGCCGAAATATTGAATTTCAGGGCGCCGATTTTGTCTTTAATGGTCAGATTTCCTGCAATCAGCCGGGTCTTCTCACCTAATATCACATTGGTAGTCCGTTTGTTCACGTTCTGCACTACGCTTTTTACGCCGGGAACCGCGGCTTTCAGCATCTTAACGAGTTCTTTAAGGTGCGGCACGTTTTCCTGCGCCGTTACCAGGCAGACCATAATTTCCCCGGTGTGCACGCCCACTCTTCCCATGATGTGGCGGACCGTACCGGTGCCTTTGTCTTCGTCATAAGGCATGATCTTATACTGCTTCATCCAGGTCCGCACGACGGCAGCGATCTCATTGTTCTTCTGTTTCTGGATACAGCAGTCCGTCACATCGATTACCCGGTGTGTATTCAGGGCAAAACAGCCGATTTGCAGCCGGCCGTTTTTTCCCGCTACGGGAAACTGCATTTTATTGCGGTAATACAACGGGTGCTCCGAACCGATTATCGGCATTACTTTGACGTCATGAAGATGTCCGATCCGTTCCAATGCCGCTTTTACCTGCTTCTGCTTTTCCTTAAGTTCCGCCCCGTAGGAAAGATGCTGCAGCTGGCAGCCGCCGCAGGCTTCGTATACAGGGCATGCCGGAACGACCCTGTCAGGAGAGGAATCAAGTATTTCCTTCAGCTCACCGATAATAAAACTTTTCTTAATTATCGCAGCTGTCGCTGTTACTTTTTCGCCCGGCAGCGCTCCCGGAACAAACACCGCAATTTCCCTGAACCGTCCTACGCCTTCCCCGGTGCTTCCCAGTCCCGTAATCTCCAGTTCCATCTCCTGCCCTTTCAGCACGGGGGAAACCGATCGCGGCTTTACCGGATTTTTGCTGTCTGTTTTATTTTTTTCCGGTTTTTTCTTCATCGTGGCTTTTGTCATTACATTATCTCATTTCATCAGTGTTTTCGTAAGAAACAGAAAAAAGTTGCGGACTTGCCATCCGCAACTTAATCATACCTTACTTGTTTTTGTTTGTAAACAGACACATAACTTCCCGGAAAACAAATTCTTTTGCCGGCATAATTTACATTATAATTTTCAGATTATAATTTTTTGCTGATTTTATCCGGTTTCCTGCCTTCTGTTTTAGCCTGCTCTACTTCCCGCTTTTTCGCTTCCAGCTCTTCAATCTGGCATTCCGGGCAGACTCCCTGGAATACGATATTGTGGTTCTCCATACGGTATCCGGTCATCTGCGCGATTTTATCATCCAGATCCTGGAAATAATCCAGGTCATCCACATTCATAAATCTGTGACATTTCACGCACTGTACATGATAATGCTTCGTCAGCATATGATCATACCGGTCTGCGGAACTGGGAACGGATACACGGTGTAGCAGCCCGCTGTCTACCAGTGAATTAAGATTCCTGTATACAGTACCCTTGCTGATATCGGGATAATCCAAAACAATGCGGTTATACACTTCTTCTGCCGTAGGATGGTTGCTTAACGAACGTACTGCAGAAATGACCAGCTGACGCTGGATGGTATTCCTCTTTTGCACAGCCATACCTCCAATCAATACTTGTTACTAAAAAGGCTTATTTTTACAAAACATAAAAAATACAGCGTATTAATTGTTTTATTTTTTTCTTTCTTAATATGATTTTACCATATTTTTTTGTTTTGTAAAGGCTGTTCTCATTTTGAAGAAAATATAATTAAGATTTTTTACTATTTCAAAGTTTGTTCACAGTCCAGAAAACACGAATCGGAAGATTGGAAGCGCCCGGCGGCGACCAGATAAACTCCGCGTCTTTCCTCTTATGGTTCGGTACATGGAGAAAAGCGTCGTCCACTTCATCCCCTTTGCCAAAAAATATTTTTTTGCCGGGAATACTGATAATGTCTGCTTTTTCCTCCGAAAGCATGAGTCCTGCTCCGTAAAACTCACCACCCCAGGGATTGATTCCCATCTGGATGGGATGTTCGCCAGCCACACTGTAAATTAGATGATAAACAACACCGTAATTGCCATGGTTTACCGTCTGTGTGCCGGTCATTCTGTCTGTCCCTGTCAGGAAATACGCATCGTCCGAGCCCGCCATGCATAAGGCCCTGGCCTGATACCATTTCATCTGTATCGGCTTTTTGACAATATAAGTCAGGTCTGCATTGCGGTACGTTCCCCGTAACGGATGCTCATCCATGGGTAAAACAGCGCCATCCTTCGAAAATTTCGCAACGTCCTCCTCCGGATTGCACATCATGATCACAACTTCAACCGGATGATTCGCATGGAAATCAAACATGCCGGTAAGCAGCTGTTCCGGTTTCAGGCGTGCGCCGGCGTACTGCATATTACGCCCCTGTGACAGAACTTCCAGATATTCCCCCTTTGCCAGCGTAGTCAGCGGCAAATCGGAAACTTTTTGATAAAAGCTGTAATCCGGCAGTTCTTTGTTCTTTTCGTTGCTGTTCCCGCGTTTGTCACGTTTTTCTTTCAGTTCATTTTTGTGAGCTTTTTTCAATAATTCCTTGTAGTCGTTAAAGTATCGCCTCTGTCCCTTTTGCGCGGAAATGTAATACTGTTTATCCGGGTCCCCGATTCCCCTGCACCCCCAGGTAATGGTAGTGAGTTTATTAACAGGACGCATCAGGACAGCAAGTTTTCTGGTGGTGCCGGTTCCGTTAACGTGATGGAAAAACACCCTGCCTTCCCCTTCCACAACATCCTTATATAAAATCCCATTTTCATAGACCATCTCCGGGCTGTCAGAAAAAAGCAGCGTGGGACCGTTTTGCAGTACCCGGACGTCAACGTCCTCATACTTTTCCGGCGCCTTCCGGTATCCCCCCGCCTCTGCGGATGCAGGAGAAAAAACGCCTCCCAGCATGCCGACACCCGCCAGCACTGCCGCAATGCGTGACGGCAATTTGAAAAATGAAAGCCAATTCATTACTGTTCCTATCCTCCGGAAAAAGAAATACGGATGGACGATACCGCCGTGCATCCGCATAAATAATTATCAAAAAGCACTCAACCTGTTTTTTATTAGGATTTTATGGCGTAACAACATGCCCTGTTTATTACTTCAGGCTGTTCCGGTAATCTTCCATGAATTTTGCCAGCCCTTTGTCAGTCAGCTCATGTTTGATCAGCTCACGCAGAACCTTTGTAGGAATCGTAGCGATATCCGCGCCTGCCAGCATCATCCTGTCAACGTGTTCCATGTTGCGCACGCTGGCGGCAATAATTTCCGTTTTGAACTGATAGTTGCGGAATACTTTTACCATATCCTCTACCAGCTTTGAGCCGTTCTGCCCGATATCGTCCAGACGCCCGATAAAGGGGCTCACATATGACGCGCCGGCCCGGGCTGCCAGAAGCGCCTGGCCCAGGCTGAACACCAGCGTCACGTTCGTTTTAATCCCTTCCGCCGCCAGAATTTTGACTGCCTTCAGCCCTTCCGTGATGCAGGGGATTTTTACAACCACGTTATCCGCGATTTTCACCAGTTCCCTGGCCTCTTTTACCATGCCTTCGCAGTCCTGGCTGATAACTTCGGCACTTACGGGTCCGGGAATCAGCGCGCAGATTTCCGGAATCACTTCCGCCTGTGTGCGCCCGGACTTGGCGATCAGCGACGGGTTGGTCGTCACGCCGTACACGATTCCCATATCCGCAAATTCCCTGATTTCTTCTACGTTAGCCGTATCCATAAAAATTTTCATTGTCCACGCCTCTCCTTTTATTGTTATTTACTGAATTACGGGAGCATTGGTTCATTTTGCCGCTCCTGACAGAAACCCGCAAATCCGACAGGATCGCGCTTTCTTAAAACAACGTCAGCTGATCATCGTCCGTTGGCAGCAACAGGTCCAGTTTAGGTTTTTTCCGGTTTTCATTGGTGACCCAGCTGCCGCACTTCGGACAGTTCATCTCCATATGAGGAAGGGCCCATGCAAGATGTGTACCGCATTTCGGACAGATAAATTCCACCTGCATGCCCGGCCGTATTTCTTTATCTTTCTGCCTTTCTGCTTTTTTCAAGAAAATGCCTCCCCTTTTCTTTTCAAATCTATTATACAATACTTTCGTTTCATGGTAAAATAAAAAAAGCAAAATCATATGGGAACACTGCTTTAATGAATTTGAGCGATGAACGGTCACACAGACAAATAAACCGCTGATTCCATACTATTACGTTACGAGGAGGATATTTGATCATGCTGGATTTATCCAAAGAGTTTGCCCTGTCAGGTTTTCTGGAAGAAGCTGAGGAAGACGGAACAGTACTGTACGTGATGGACTTTCCGGATGATGTGTATATTACTGTCACCGACGACAACGGGAGGACGCCGGTACGCGCCAAACAGAATCTGGTACTGGCCTGCTACGACGGTGACGGCCGCTACCTTTGGGGAAGCGAGTTCAAAACCTTCATGGAACTGCAAAAGCTCTGTCAGGACAATCCTGCAGGCTCTCCTGAACTTCTGAAAGCGTTAAAAGATGCTTCCAAAACATTGAAAGATAAGGAATGGAGTTCACCGTCCCATCCGTAAGATTCCATAACCGTAAATATAATAGCTGTACGGAATGATCCTCACACCCGTACAGCTTTTTTTATTCACTGTTCACAGCGAACAGACAGAATACATTTGACATCGCTCGTTTCGTCTTCCAGAAAATCCGATTTCAGGAAGAATTTCTTCGTTTCGCCATCGTTCATAATCATTTTGAAAGAGGAAGTAAAATTTTCCTTTTTCCGCACAGCGTCTATACCCATACATATAATCTTACTTCGGTCTTTGCGTTCAATGCGGCTGAAAAATCTGCCCGAATTCAGTTCCTGTTCCAGTTGCTCCCTGGATATCTGCATTTCCTTTTCCAGCCCCTGGGCAGCCACCTGGTACGAGTAAACACCGTGATGATAAATCAGGAAAACAACGCATTCGGAAAGGAAACGGGAAAGCAGGTCCATATGCCTGTTCAGATTCGTCAGTTCCGTAACATCCCTGGCCGAACCGTAAAAGCGCATACGCCCTTCCGCTTCATCCAGATAGTAAAAGTGTATCCAGAAACGGGAATAGGTTCCGTCGATTCTACCAAAATTCATTACCGCGCTGGCTCCGTTCATCTTGTCCAACCGTGCATTTCCCAGCGTACTGTACATCACTTTCCGGTCAGCAGGCGGCATGAAGCGCTGGATGCTTTCCAGACGCTCACTGAAGTCAGGAACATCCACCGCCTCCTGGAATTTATGGTTGAAACGAATAATATCCACGTTCTCTTTATTCCAGGAATATATAGCCGCCGGCCCCAGGATATTATTCAGCATGGCATCGCTGTATACCGCGTCATTTAAAAACTCCCGGACGCGGAACTCCTCATTGGCTATAAATACGAAGCCCTTCTCATCAATGTTAAACGGATTACCAATCAGTTTTTCAAAATCAGTTACCGTTAACGGCCTGTAAAAATAGTAACCCTGAACATACTGGCAGCCCAGACTTTGGAGGTATTCCTTCTGCTCCTGGTTCTCCACGCCCTCCACAATGACCGGAAGGCGCATGGATTTCGCCATAAAGATGATGGCTTCCAGAATATGGATACCTTTTTCAATCGTATCTTCGTCCATATGCAGGAAATGTGCGTCCATCTTCAGCACGTCAATATTCAGTTCAAAAAGCATATTTAGGGAAGAATAACCGCTTCCGAAATCGTCTAGCAGCACCATAAATCCGCTTTTTCGGAGTTCCTGTACCACTTCCCGCATTTTCTCCGGATTATCCGCACAGGCAGATTCGGTTATTTCGACCTTCAGCGCCTTTTTGGGAAGATGATACTTACCTGCCAGGAACTGAATATATTCAGGTACATTAAACGTAAAAATATCAACCGCGGACACGTTCACCGAAATGGGAACCAGAGGCAGGCCCCGTACTTTACAGCTTTTCAGCCATCGGCATACCTCCTCCCAGATAAACTTGTCCAGATCCGGGATAAAACCGTATTTTTCCAATACGGGAACAAACACAGAGGGAGAAATCATCGTGCCGTCCGGCTTCACCCACCGGGCCAGTGCTTCTGCACCCACAATACCGGCTGTTACCGCCCGGCACTGAGGCTGGAGATAAAAAGTAATCTCGTTCTTTTTCAGGGCGGAATGAAACTCCGAAAGGAGTTTGTATTCAGAAGAAATTTTTGTATACATGGACGAATCAAAATAACGGATACGGTTTTTAAAATCCGCCTTTGCATTACGCATGGCCAGGCTGGCCTCATCGTACAGACGCGTAACCGTATCATACTTTTTGGAATAACTCACGCCGACAGCAGGCAGGAACCCTACAGACACCCCGTAACGCATAATGACCTTGTGCAGATTTTCAAACAGCTCTTCCATCTGTAAACTCCCGGCAGGCACGAACATGGAAAAGTCATCGTTTCCCAGATACCCTGCCAGGCCGTTTGTCTTTTTGGAATCTTTCCGCAGCCCCGCTCCAATCCGGGCCAGCACCATATCTCCGGCCTCCCGGCCGTACCATTCGTTGAACATCTTGAACTGTTCAATATCAAAGACGACCATCATCCATTTCTTTTCTGGATAAGCTTTCAGCATTTCTCCAACAGAATAGAAATAATCCTTTTCCCGTTTCAGCCCGGTAAGAGGATCTAACAGGATCCTGCTTGACTCACGGGTAACCAGGGTCCGTCCTTCTTCCCTGTCTTTGATATTCTGAATATCAAAGATATAACATTTGATAATTCCATCCGGCAGACCGTGAAGAGGCCCCGCAAGCAGAACGGAATCAACCCAGCGCCATCCGCCGCTGGTATTCGTGGTCCTGAACTGGAATTCATATGTATCCCGCAGCTCTTCACCGGCCAGTCGCTGCAAAATCGTATCGGGATTCATCACGTCCGCATACTGTCCGGTGTTGTCCGGATGAACCAGATGATCCGCGGCATACCTGTAAAACTCACTGTATACACCTTCTGTAACAGGTATATGGTATTTATCTGCCACGTTATACACAAATTTATAGCGGTCTGAACCAATATCGATCTCTATCAGTTCATCATAAGAGGAATGCTCCAGAAACTCGGTTACAGAAACAGTCTCATTTCGATTTTTGAAAAAATCAAGCATACCTTTCGACTGCATTCGGAACAACTCCTTTTCTCAACGTCAGGCTGATATTTTTATCTTCAATAATCAAATCTGACCGGCAAGGGTTCCATTCATGGTTGATTGATTGCATATCCTGATATTTAATTATACTATAAAATGCTATTTGCGGCAAGTTGTTCGCTCTAAAAATACAAAAGTCCGCCAGACCCGAAGATCCGGCGGACGATTTTTCTGCATTATACAACGGCTGTTTATTCTTCCATCAGGCCCAGATGTTCAAACAGATGGAACAGCAGGCTTAACAGGATTGCCACCAGCGTGGCCAGCACCATGCCCTGTACCGTGATGGTGCCAAAGGTCAGTTTGGCTCCGGAGAGACCGACGATCATAACTACGGCCGTCATGGTCAGGTTCCGGGATTTGCTGTAATCCACCTGCTGCTCTACCAGAAGCCGGAACCCGGATGCGGCAATGACGCCGAACAGCAGCATGCAGACGCCCCCCATGACCGGAGACGGGATCCCGTGGATCAGCTGGCTCAGTTTACCGATAAAAGATAACAGGATGGCAAATACCGCCGCGCCGCCGATGACCCAGACACTGTAGACCTTGGTGATTGCCATGACGCCGATGTTCTCGCCATAGGTCGTATTCGGGGTTGCACCGCACAGACCGGACAAAATATTGGAGCAGCCGTCCGCAAACAGGGAACGGTCCAGACCGGGTTCTTTCATCAGATCGCGGCCCACAATATTACCGGTAACCATCAGATGACCGATGTGTTCGGTCAGCACGACCAGCGCCGCCGGCGCAATAATCGCAATGGCATCCATATTAAAGGTCGGTGTGGAAAACTGGGGAACTGCGAACCAGGGCGCGTTGATAACAGGAGTCAGGTCCACCATGCCCAAGGAAAAGGCAAGCGCATAACCGCACACAACCCCGAACAGGATCGGGATGATGGCCATGAAGCCCTTGAACGCAACGGAACCGATGACGGTGACCAGCAAGGTAAACACAGAGACCATTACGTTGTTCATTTCAATTTTATCCCCCACAAGCCCTGCCATGGATGCGGCGGTCGGCGCCAGTTCAAGGCCGATGATGGAAACAATGGCACCCATAGCGGCAGGCGGGAAAATGAAGTCGATCCATTTTGTTCCCATCATCTTAACAATAAATGAGAACAGGACGAACAACAGGCCGAATACGATGAAACCGGACTGGGCATCCGAATAGGGATGCGTCGCCATGATCAGGAGAACCGGGGAAATGAAAGCAAAACTGGATCCCAGATAGGAAGGGATCTTTCCTTTCGTCAGAAAGATATACAGCAACGTTCCCACGCCGTTCATGAAGAGGCAGGTGTTAGGATTTAATTTGAACAGAAACGGCACGAGCACTGTCGCGCCGAACATGGCAAATAAATGCTGCAGGCTCAGCGGAATATTCATCAGCAACGGCACGCGCTCTTCAACCTGGATAACTTTTTGGGCCATACTATTACCTCCCGAGTATTATCGTAAAAAACGGCTGCCATAAAGACAGCCGTTTGTTATTTTATTTACCTTCCCAGCCAGGAAGTTTTCTTTGCAGCCTGTTTCTCTACATCCACCCGGGCCGGCGCGTACATCATGATGCTGTCGCTGACCTTGGAGATGCTGGCGTTTACTATATAGCTTACGCCACACATGTAGTCAAAAATACGGTTACGTGTCTCTTTGTCAACTTCCGAAAAATCCAGCATGACGGCGCAGCCTTCTATCAGCCTGTCCGCATAGGAAACCGCGTCTTCATAGGTATGAGGGGTACGCACCAGGATATCCAGCTGCCCGGGCCGCACAACATACGGACCTGCATATGTATCGGCAGGTTCTTCATTACTGAACAGTTTCATAGCGGAATTCTTAAAATCCATAATGCGAAAGCCTCCATCCCATCTGATTTAATGAACGGTCAAAAAACTTCTCTATACCTATATATTGTAGCAGATTCAAAAAAAAACACAACATGTTTTCATAAAAAAGTGCCGAAAAAACAGGTTTTTTTCAGTTTTTTTGCATAAAACACAGATTTTACGGGTCTGAACACTGCATCTTTTGTAAAAAGCAGGACGTACTGCCGCCTTATTTATCGGCAGCAGCTGCATTTTTGGCACGGCCGCGGATACGGCTGCGCTCTACCCGGTCCAGTATCCGTTTCCGCATACGGATATTTTTCGGTGTAACTTCTACCAGTTCATCGTCTTTGATATGTTCCAGCGCCTGTTCCAGCGAAAAGAAAATCGGGGGGATCAGGCGGATCGCGTCGTCGCTGCCGGAAGCACGCATATTGGAAACGTGTTTCTTCTTGCAGGGATTGACATCCATATCGTCTTCACGGGAGTTTTCGCCGATTACCTCCCCCTGGTACACATTCTGTCCGGGTATGATGTACATAGTGCCCCGTTCCTGGCAGTTGCCGATGCCGTATGCGCAGGTTTCACCGTTTTCAAAAGCCACCAGGCTGCCGCGGGTGCGGCCCGGGATCGGTCCTTTGTAATAATCATATCCG